>Ga0075365_10000429_pt1 | contig 15576 bp, 15 predicted proteins | sample EndMetdeltDD1765_FD_71387 | JGI IMG/M metagenome (GOLD analysis project Ga0075365, IMG submission 71387) | Populus endosphere microbial communities from Tennessee, USA - Endosphere MetaG P. deltoides DD176-5 | ecosystem: Host-associated > Plants > Roots > Endosphere | place: USA: Tennessee... | reverse complement strand
GGCATCAGCGGCGCGATGACGGCCGCGGCCAGAGCAACGATCAGCGCAGGCTTCCGCATCTCCGGGCAATATAGCAGGCTTTGGGCCGTGCGCTCCGTGCCTCGGGAAAAACACTCCGGCTTTCGTCAAGCGGAAAGGCTTTCGCGATGCGAAAGCCGCCGCAGCCTACAGCCTGAAGCCCACGCTACTTCTGAAAGAACTTCGCGTTCACCGCGATGAAGTCCTTCCACTTTTCGGGGGTCTCGTCGAGGGCGAAAATCGCCTCGACCGGACACGCCGGGACGCACGCGCCGCAGTCGATGCACTCGTCCGGGTGGATGAACAGCTGTTCGACGGTCGCGAACTCGGGCTCGTCTTTGCGCGGATGGATGCAGTCCACCGGGCACACGTCGACGCACGCGGTGTCCTTGGTTCCGATGCAGGGTTCTGTGATGATGTAGGCCACGTGATAACTATATAACAGCCCATGTGTACGTGGCGACGCCTCGGTCTCCTCCTGCTGCTCGTGATCGGCACGCCTGCCGGCGCCCAGGCACAGTGGCTGCCGGAGGGGCCGATCACCGCGGCGCGCGGAACGGTCACCGTCGCCGGCGAAGCCACGGTGACCGTCGGCGGCCGGGACGACAGCGCGTTCTTCAACTACACCGACTACGAGCACAACGCCCTGCGGATGCTGCGGGTGTCGATCTCCGGCATGTGGCGCCCGGCCGCGAGGCTGGCCTTCCTCACCGAGCTCCGGTCGGAGGATGCGCAGCGGGTCATCCCCTACGCGATGTACGTCCGGGTCCGGCCGTGGAAGGGGCGCGCGCTCGACGTGCAGGCCGGCCGGATCCCGCCGGTGTTCGGCGCGTTCGCCCGGCGTTCCTATGGCTCCGACAACCCCTTGATCGGCTATCCCCTCGCGTATCAATACTTGACGTCGATCCGGCCCGACGCCGTGCCGTTCACCGCCGACGACCTGCTGGCGATGCGGGCCCGCGGCTGGCGTGTCACCTATCCGGTCGGCGTGACCACCCCCGGCCCTGGCGTGCCGCTGGTCAGCGCCTACCGCTGGGACACGGGCGTGCAGGCGAGCGGGACGGCCGGTCCCGTCGAGGCCGCGTTCGCGATCACCAGCGGGACGTTATCCAACCCGCGCGTCACGGATGACAACGGGGGCCGGCAGCTATCGGCCCGCATCGCCTGGAAGCCGGTCGTGGGCCTGGTCGTCGGCGGGTCGGCCGCGCGCGGCCAGTTCCTGATCACGACGGTCGAGACCGCCGTCGCCGAGGTGACCGGCCGCCACGGGCACACCCAGCGCGCGCTCGGACTCGACGCGGAATACTCCCGCGCCTATTGGATCGTGCGCGGCGAGTTGATCGACAGCCGCTGGGATCTGCCCGGCCTGGCGCCGCCGCTCATCGACGGACCGGTGCAGGCGCGCGCCGCCTACATCGAAACACGCTACCGCTTCACGCCCCGCTTCTTCGCGGCGGCGCGGGCAGACCATCTGACGTTCTCGACCATTCGTGGCCAGCGCCGGTTTGCCGGTCAACCCACGCCGTGGGACTCGCCGGTCACCCGCATCGAGGCCGGCGGCGGCGTCTACCTGCAGCGCAACCTCACGGTCCGCCTCGTCGCCCAGCACAACTGGCGCGACGCCGGGCAGGTGCGGAACCGCACCTACGTGTCGGCCCAGCTGGCTTACTGGTTCTGATGCTGCGGATTCTCTACGTCAGCGTAACCGCCTCGACGATCGCGCTCGGCTCGCTGGCCGCCGCGCTCGTGCCCCGCGTCGCCACCGCCGCGTATCGCCCGTCGCCGGTCGCGCCTCACGCACCCGGCGCCATCCACGGACGCGTGGAAGTGCGGGCGACCGGGCGCCCGCCCGACATGCGGCCGGACCCTGGAGGGCTCGGCATCACGGGCACGCGCGATCCGGTCGATCGCCGGCGGAGCGTCGTCTATCTCGAGACCGCGCCGCGGGCGGCGTTCGAGGCGAGCCCCGATCGGCGGGCGACCATGAACCAGCGGAACGAGCGCTTCGTGCCGCACGTGCTCGCGATCGTCGCCGGCACCTATGTCGACTTTCCCAACGACGACCGGACCTATCACAACGTGTTCTCGCTCTCGAAGAACAACGATTTCAACCTCGGACGCTACGCGGCCGGCCACAAGAAGTCCGTCCGCTTCCAGAGTCCCGGCGTCGTCCGCGTGTTCTGCGAGATCCATTCGCACATGAGCGCGTTCATCCTGGTGTTCGCGCACCGGTTTTTCGCCGTCACCGACGACGAAGGGCGGTACCGGCTCGACGGCGTGCCGCCGGGCACCTACACGCTGGCGGTGTGGAACGAGACCGTCCACGGCGATCCGCCGCGGCGGACCGTCACCATCGGCGAGGCCGGCGACGAGGTCGAGGCGGACTTCACCATCCGATGAACGCCTTCGGATCGCTGACCAACCGGATCTTCGTCGCCACGGCGCTGCTGGCCGTGCTGTCGATGGGGGTCGCGATCTTCATCGTCAATCGCGCCGTGACCCGGCAGGGCGCGCAGGAGCTGCAGCGCAGCATCGACGAAGCGGCCACGCTGGTCGACCAGTACAGCAAGTTCTCCTTCGAGACCTTCGTGCGCGAGGCGCGGCTGATCGCCGATCTGCCCCGGCTCAAGGCCGCGGTCGACACGCTCGACCCGGCCACCCTCGAACCGGTCGCGCGCGAGTACCAGACGCAGCTCGTCAACGCCGACCTGTTCGCGATTGCCGACAATCGCGGCCGCGTGCTCGTGCGGCTCGGCACGAGTGACGTGCCGGACGAGGCGCTCGCCGCCGTCGCCACCATCGGCCGCACGGAGGCCGCCGAACGCGACGCCCTCTGGCCAGAGCGGCACGGCATCCTGCTGATCAAGTCGGTCCCGATCTGGATCGACCAGCGCCAGCCCGACGTGCTCGGCACGCTGATCCTCGGCAGGAGTCTCGACGGCACCCAGGCCAGCAAGTTCAAGGATCAAACCAACAGCGAGATCGCGTTCGGCGTCAACGGCGCCATCAAGGCGGCGACGCTGCCGGAGAGCACCTGGCCGGCGCTCGGGGAGCTGCTGGCGCGGCCGGGAGTTCGATCCAGCATCGAGCTGAACGGCGAGGAATATCTCGCCTACGCCAATCCCCTCGGACCGCCGGGACAAGGCGGACAGGCAATCCTCGTCGTGCTCCGCTCGCGGGCCGAGCGGCAGCGCTTCCTGACCCAGCTCCACGCGCTGCTGGGCCTCACCGCGTTCGTCGCGGTGCTGGTCGCGATCGGGCTGGCCTACGCGGTCGCGCGCACGGTCACGCGCCCGGTCGAGGCGATCACCTCCACCATGCGCGAGATGGCGGCCAGCGGCGACCTGACGCGCCGCATCCCCGTGTCGCCGGACGGACGCTGGCAGGACGAGGACGCCCGCCTGCTCGCGACGACGTTCAACTCGATGACCGATTCGATCGAAAAGTTCCAGCGCGAGGCGTCGCAGCGCGAGCGGCTGTCGTCGCTCGGCCGGCTCTCCACGGTCGTGGCGCACGAGATCCGCAACCCGCTGATGATCATCAAGACCTCGCTGCGGACGCTGCGGCGCGACGACGCGTCGCCGGAGCACGCGAAGACGGCGGTCAAGGACATCGACGAGGAGATCACACGGCTCAACCGGATCGTTTCCGAAGTGCTGGACTACGCCCGGCCGATCAAGTTCGATCTCGGGCCCGTGGACCTGAACGCCGTGGCGGCCGACGCCGCCCGCGCGGCCGGGGCGGCCGGCGGACAGTCCCGAATCCGGCTGGACCTCGATCGCGCCATTCCTGCGGTGACGACCGATGGGGAGCGAATCCGCCAGGCGCTCGTGAACATCCTCGACAACGCCCTCCAGGCGGTCGCCGGCCGCGACCCCGACGTCCGGCTGCGGACCATGCGGATCGACGCCCGCCGGACGGCCCTCGTCGTGTCGGACAACGGGAGCGGGATTGCGCCCGAGGACCTGCCGCGGCTGTTCGATCCGTACTTCACGACGCGGCGGACCGGAACCGGCATCGGTCTTGCGATCTCCCGCAACATCATCGAAGGCCTGGGAGGTCGGATCACCGTTGCCAGCGAGCGCGATCGCGGCACGGAGGTCCGCATTGAGCTCCCGCTCGACGCACCGACATGACCAAGACAACCGGTTCCATCCTGCTCGTCGACGACGAAGCCAAGATCCGCGAGGCGCTGGCCAGGGCGCTCCGCGAGGAAGGGCACGAGGTGGTCGCCCTGGGCTGCCCGCGCGAGGCGCAGCAGCTCCTGACCCGCGGATCGTTCGACGTCCTGCTGGTCGACAACCTGATGCCGGAGCTGACCGGCCTGGACCTGATCCGCGAGCTGGTCGCGACGTCCGCCGAAGGCGATCGGCCGCAGATCCTGCTGATGACCGCGCACGCGACCGTCGAGAGCGCGATCGAAGCGATGAAGCTGGGCGCGCTCGACTACCTGCAGAAGCCGTTCGAGATCGACGAGCTCCTCGTCGTCGTGAACCGCGCCCTCGATCACCAGCGCCTGCGCACGCAGCACGGCTACCTGCTGAGCGAGCGTGACGAAGAGTTCAACCAGTACGGCATCGTCGGACGCAGCCGCCGCGTGCAGGACGTGATCAAGACGGCGCAGATGGTGGCGAAGTCGAAGAGCACCGTGCTCATCACCGGCGAGACCGGGACCGGCAAGGAGATGGTCGCGCGCGCGATTCATTTTCACAGCGCCCAGCGCGAGATGCCGCTGGTCAAGGTGAACTGCGCCGCCATCCCGGAAAACCTGCTGGAATCGGAGCTGTTCGGGCACGTGCGCGGCGCCTTCACCGGCGCGCTGACCAACAAGAAAGGCAAGTTCGCGCTCGCCGACGGCGGCACGATCTTCCTCGACGAAATCGGCACGATGGCGCCGGCGCTGCAGTCGAAGCTGCTGCGCGTGCTGCAGGAGCGCGAGTTCGAGCCGCTCGGTTCGGAGCGCAGCCACAAGGTCGACGTCCGCGTGATCGCGGCCACCAATCGCGACATCCGCCAGATGGTGTCGGACGGCCGGTTCCAGGAGGATCTCTACTACCGGCTGAACGTCATCCCGATTCACATTCCGCCGCTGCGCGAGCGGCGCGACGACATCCCGCTGCTCGTCGATCACTTCGTGCGCAAGCACGCGCAGCGCGCCGGCAAACGGATCGACGGCATCGAGGCCGGCGTCCGCGACGCGCTGCAGGCGGCCGACTGGCCCGGCAACGTCCGCGAGCTCGAGAACACCGTCGAACGCGCGGTGGTCCTGTCGCCCGGCGCGATGATCGGCGCCGACGTCGTCCGGCTGCTCGGCGTGCCGAGCGCGCCGACCGCGGGGCTGCCTTCGAGCTCGCTTCGACAGAACCTGGATTGGGCCGAGCGCGAGACGGTCCGCCGCGCGCTCGAGGCCGCCAACGGCGTGAAGAAAGATGCCGCCGAAGCCATGGGGATCAGCCAGCGCGCGCTCAGCTACTACCTCGCCAAACACCGCATCGAGTAACGGCGGGCGCTTTCGCGTTGCGTAAGCAGTTTCGCCTGCCGTAACGATTTGCCTGTATTTCTTCACGTTTCAGCCAGCAACCGCGGGCACCGGCCTTGCGATGATGGAGGCCGATGAAGATCTGTCCAAAGGTCGTCTGGGGTGCGTCGGTGGTCCTTGCGGTCGTGGCGCTTTCGGCCGCTCCCGCGCACGCCCAGGCGCAGACGCCAACCGCAGCGCAAGCACCGCCCGAGACCTCCGACCCCGACAGCCGGCTCGACCCGTTGCAGCCCGACTTCACCCTCGCGGCGCTCCCGACCACGCTGCGGATGCCGAAGCACAAAATGGGCTTCCGGGTCACGCACCGTTTCACGCGCGCGCTCGGCGACGGCGACTTCAGCGATCTGGTGAGCAACTTTTTCGGCTTCGACGCCGGGGCGCAGATCGGGCTGGAGTTCAGGCTCGGCCTGCTGCCGGGCACCCAGGTCGGTGTGCACCGCACGAGCGATCGATCGATCCAGGTCTTCGGCCAGCAGAGCGTCCTCAAGGAAAAGTCCGACGGGCCTCCGCTCAGCCTCGACGTGATCGCGACGCTCGAGGGGGCCAACAACATGCGCGGCGCGAAATCGTCCGCGATCGGCCTGCTGCTGTCGAAGAAGCTCGGGAAGCTCGCGGCGGTGTACGTGGAACCGCTGGTCGTGGTCAACAGCAATCTGGCCGACCTCGCCGCCGACCCCGACAACAACACCGCGATGATCGGATTGGGGGCGCGGGTGCGGATCCGGCCGGCGGTGTATCTCGTCGGCGAAGTCACGCCGCGGGTGAGCGGCTACCGCCCGGGAGCGGACCAGGCCAGCTTCGGCATCGAGATGCGCTCCGGCGGCCACACGTTTCAGATCAACGTTTCGAACGGCTTCGGCACGACGCTGGGACAGCTGACGCGCAGCGGCGTGAACGCGGACTCCTGGTTCATCGGGTTCAACATTTCACGGAAGTTCTTTTAAAACCATGACACACATGCACAGACGTCTCATCGGATCCCTCGTCGCCCTCGGCCTCGTCGCCGGCTGCGGCGGTTCGTCCCCGAATTCTCCGAGCGGCGTGACCGTCATCGTGCGCGACGGCGGCGCCGGCGGGCCCAATGGGGCCACCATTACGATCACCGCCGCCGGCGTGAGCCCGGCCAACGTCACCGTCGCCGTCGGCCAGACCGTCACCTTCATCAACAACGACAACCGGTCGCACGAGATGGCCTCGGACCCTCACCCGCAGCATGGCAGCTGCCCGTCGTTGGAAGCGGGGCTCGGCACGATCGGCGCCGGCCAGACGAAAGTGACGCACAACTTCGCCAACGCCGGGCGCTGCGGCTTCCACGACCACCTCAACGACGCGAGCGCGAGCCTGAGAGGCGCGATCACGGTTCAGTAACTCGAGGGCCGGTGTGCCGGTCCGGCGTAGAGGGCCGGTTCCGCTCTCACTCGCAAGGCCGCCGGAGCCAGTGACGACGGAGGATGCGATAATCCTTGGGTGCGCAGGTTCTGGCCGCTTCTCTTCCTGTTGCCGCTCGGCGCGTGCGGCAGCGGGTCTCCCTCGTCGCCGTCCAACGGCGGATCGGGCGGCGGCAGCGCGGCGACCATCACCATCACGTCCACCGGCGTCAGCGCCACGCAGACCAACGTCACGCCGGGCGCGCGCGTGACGTTCGTCAACATGGACATCCGCGCGCACAACATGACGTCGGATCCGCATCCGGAACACAACGACTGCTCCGAGATCAATACCGTCGGTCTGCTGCAGCCGGGTCAGAGTCGCGAGACCGGCAACCTGGTTGCGGTGCGGACCTGCGGTTTCCACGACCACGACGATCCGCCGCCGGGCGGCGCCCGGTGGGCCGGACGCATCACCATTCGCTGACGGCCCCGCGGCCGGACCACGCAACCCTCGTCGTGCTCGACCGCCGGCACGTTTCAGTGCCGCGCTTCGTCCTGGTCAGCGAACACCGGGCCAGCGGGCCGGGCAGGACGGACTGTCCGAGAGCATCTCCGCCGTCACCGGCGCCGCCCGCACTTCCCCTGTCTGATCCACGCAGAACCGCCGTTGCCCCGTGGAGGCCGACACGGGTTCGGCCGTCATCACGTAGCTCGTGATGCTGCTGCGCGACGCACCGTCGGGTAACTCGACCGGCGCAAGGCCGGGGAGGAACGTGAAGCGATAGCCGCTCTTCTCGGCGGGACTCTCCAGGAGGAATGGGGAACCCGAATAGCCGGCGACACACTCGGTCGGTCGCAGCAGGCAATCCGGGCGGTCGAAGAGCATGCGGTTGCCGATCGCGTAGGAGGCCTCGGCGCTGGTGAAGGCGCGCAACTGGCCGATTGCCACCGCTTCGTTGCCGGCCATCCGGGCGCGCAACAGTCCCGGCACCGCGATCGCGGCAACCACGCCGATCACGAACACCGCCACCAGCACCGCGGCCGCGGCGAGCACCACGGTCATCGCGCCCGACGACGTGGTCGCCGCCGCGACGGCCGCCTGTTCGTCGGCCGTGAGCGATTGCACCGGCTTGCCCGAGAACAGCAGCTTGATGCCGGGCTTGAACATGTAGACCAGGATGAGAATCGAGATGATCGTGCCGACGGGAATGCCGAGCAGACCGATCCAGCCGTAGAACAGCTGGAGGTGCCGGCCGTACGGCCGGAGCGTCCACAATCCCACGCCGCACGCTATGTTGAGGATCGCGCCCGCGAAGATCAGGCCCAGGACAACCAGCCCGGCGGGCTCGACCTCGTTGGTCGCCACCAGGACGAGCCCCAAGGCGCCGATCGCGAACCAGACCGTGCCGGCGATCCATTGCAGGATCGCGAGCAGGCTGACGACGCCCGGACGCTGCAGCCGGCCATCCGGGCCGGTGATGGGCCGCGATGGTGCGCCGCACTTGACGCAGAACCCTCCGCCTTCGGGTATGGCGCCGCCGCACTTCGTACAGAACATCTCTTATCCGAGGGGCTGCGCCGCTCGGACTCCCCCGCACGCGCTCGCCCGCGGCCACATGCCACTCATGAACTTCCTCCTACCGTCCGGTGAACTTCGCCTTGCGCTTCTCGAGAAACGCCGTCGTCCCTTCGAGCTTGTCGTCGGAACTGTAGCAGAGAGCCTGCGCGAGGGTTTCGATCAGGAGGCCCGAGTCCAGATCGACGCGGGCGGAGGCGTTCAGGGCGACCTTGGCGAGGCGGGCGGCCAGCGGCCCCTGCCGGAGGATCTTCTTCGCCAGTTCGCGGGCCCGGATCTGCAGCTGCCCCGGCGGGGTGACCGCGCTCACGAGGCCGATCTCGAGCGCCTGCTTGGCGTCGATGATGTCGCCCGTCAGAATCAGGTGCTTGGCGCGTCCCATGCCGATGAGGCGCGGCAGCCGCTGCGTGGCGCCGGCGCCGGGAATGATCCCGAGCCCGAGCTCCGGCTGGCCGAACTTCGCGGTATCGGAGGCGATCCGGATGTCGCAGGCCAGCGCCAGCTCGCAGCCGCCGCCCAGTGCGTAGCCGTTGATCGCCGCGATGGTCGGCCGGGAAAAGCGCTCGATCTCGGCGAACAGCGAGGAGTTGATCGCGGCCAGCCCGTCGTCGCGCCCGCGCGCGCGGATGTCGTTGATGTCGGCGCCCGAGACGAACGCCGACTCTCCACCGCCGGTGATGATCAGCACGCCGACGTCGTCGTGCACCGACAGCGTCGTCAGCGCGGCACGCAGCTCGGTGACGGTCTCCAGGTTCAAGGCATTCTTGACGTCCGGGCGATCGATCGTCAGCGTGGCGATGGATTCTGAAACATCAACACGGACCATGGACGGGACCCCTGTTTCCTAGTAGTCGTAGACGCCGCGACCCACCTTTCGACCGAGGCGGCCGGCTTTCACGTACTGCGCGAGCAGCGGGCAGGGACGGTACTTCTCGCCCAGGCTCCGGTGCAGATACTCGAGGATGCTGAGGCGGGTGTCGAGCCCGACCAGATCGACCAGCTCGAACGGGCCCATCGGGTGATTGAGGCCGAGCTTCAAGGCCTTGTCGATGTCGCGGGCCGACGCCACCCCTTCCATCAGCATGTAGAACGCCTCGTTGCCGATGCTGGCGTTGACGCGCGTGGTGATGAATCCGGGCGACTCGCGCACCAGCACGGTCTCCTTCCCCATCCGCCGCGACACCTCTTCGATCGCGTCGAGCGTCGCCGGCGCGCTTTCGAGCGCACGCACGATCTCGACGAGCTTCATCTTGTGGACGGGGTTGAAGAAGTGCATGCCGGCGGCGCGGGCCGGGTTCCGCAGCGACCCGGCCAGCTCCGTGATGCTCAGCGCCGACGTGTTCGATCCGATGACGGCGTGCGCCGGCGCGTGCTGCTCGATCTGCGCGAACAGCGCCAGCTTGAGGTCGATTCTCTCGGGCGCCGCTTCGATCACCAGATCCGCGTCCTGCAGCGCTTCGGGCAGGCTGGTCGTGCCCGACAGCCGCGCCAGCATCGCGTCGGCGTCGGGCGCCGACAGCTTGCCGAGCTCGACCCCTTTCCCGACGATCTGCTCGATCGCGCCGCGCCCCTTGCCGACCGCCTGGTCGGACACGTCGTAGATCCGCGTCGGATAGCCGCCCGCGATCGCCGCATGCGCGATCCCGTGCCCCATCGTCCCGGCGCCGAGTACCGTTATCGTCCTGATGCCCATCGCTCTGTCCCGACCCTTCCGCGCTAGGCCGAGGAGCCCACGACCTCGCGCAGCGTCGACGTCGCGTGATCGATCTCCGCTTCGGTGTTGTAGAAGTGCGGCGCGATCCGGATCCCGGCGCCGGGGCGGTAGTCGACGATGACGCCGCGGCGGATCAACTCGTCGGCGACCGCCATCCCGTTGGGGACGTCGATGATGACCGAGCCGCCGCGTTCGTGGTCGCTGACGGGCGTCCTGAGGCGGTAGCCGTCCGCCAGCGCCGCGTCGATGATCCGGCGCGTCAACAGAAGCGACCGCTCGCGGATGGCCGGCACGCCGATCGACGCGACGATCTCGTAGCCGGCGCGGGCCGAATAGAGCGACGGCACGTTCGGCGTCCCGCCCTGGAACCGCTCGGGGGCGGCGGCGTAGCGGACGGGCCCGGTCGCGAACTCGAACGGCGAATCGTGGGCCGCCCAGCCGACGAGCGCGGGCTCGAGCGTCGACGCCAGGTCGGGACGGACGTAGAGATAGCCCGCGCCCGGCCCGCCGCACAGCCACTTCACCGAGCCGCCGACGGCGAAGTCGGCCTCCCAGGCCCCGAGATCCATCGGCACGGTGCCGGCCCCCTGGTAGACGTCGAGGATCACGTGCGCCCCGACCCGGTGCGCCTTCTCGATCACCGCGCGCGCGTCGGTGATGAACGCGCTCTTGAACAGGACGAGTGAGAGCGGGACGAGCACCGTCCGCTCGTCGATCGCGTCGAGGAAGCGCTGCACGTCGAAGCGGATCGGATCGGCCGACGGCACGTAGACGATCTCCGCTCCGTAGCGCCGGAACCCTTCGAACAGGTAGTGGTTCGACGGGAACTCGAGCTCCGTCATGACGATCTTGCGCCGCGGACCGCCGTAGGTAAAGCAGGAGGCGATGATCCCCTGCGCGACGGTCACGTTCTGGTGCATCGAGATCGTGTTCGGCGCCACGCCGAGGATCGGCCCCAGCAGGTTGCCGGTCTCGCGCCCGACCTCCCACCAGCCCTCCTGCCAGGCGCGCACACCGCGCGTCGACCACATCTCGGCGAACTCCCCCAGGTACTCCGCCGTCTTCCTCGGCATCGCGCCGAGCGAGTGGCTCACGAGGTAGGTGCAGGTGTCGACAATAGGGAATTCCGCACGCCAGTGGCCGATGTCGGCGACGGTCGCAAGGCCGGTCGTTCGTGTCAACTCCACACCCTCCGGGCATTGCCATCCAGGATGGCGCCCTTGGCGCCATCGCTCAGCGGCAAGGCAAGAAACGCCTCGACATTCCCCTTCATGGACTTGATGCCGGGGCTCGGCCAGTCCGTGCCCCAGATCGTCTTGTCCGCAATCTCTTCGATCCGCGGAAAGTACTCCAGCAGCTTCGCCGGGGGAATGCCCGAGACCTCGAGATAGACGTTCGGATGCCGACGGACGAGAAAGAAGGCCGCGTCCATCCACAGCGGGCGGCCGCCGTGCGCCAGCAGAATCGTCAGCCGGGGAAAATCGATCGCCACGTCGTCCACGTCCATGGGATCGCCGAACCGGCTTCGCGCGCCGGGGAAGACCGATGTCCCGGTATGGATGGTGACGGGGATGCCCGCGTCCTGCGCGACGCGGTAGAGGTCCGCCAGCCCCGGCAGCGCGTCCTGGTAGGCGTTGGCGCGGAACAACTGGTGCGGCGGATGCACTTTGAGCGCGCGCGCGCCGTTCTCGATGAGACGCGCCGTTTCCCCCGCCACGTCGGTCGAGAATCGCGGGTTCACCGATCCGAACGCGATGAGGCGTGAGGGATCGACGCTGGCGTAGCGCACCATCCAGGCGTTCGCCGCCGGTGTAAACCCCATCAGGTCCGGGCTGACGTAGTTGATCAGGCCGACGCGGTCGACGCCGTCGGCGTCCATGCGCGCCAGCAGCTTCCGCGGATCGGCGGCATAGCCCTCGAGCTCGGCGCGGTTTGGCTTGCCCCGCCAGAACGTGTCCGCCACCGGGGCGGGCATCATCTCGAAAGGCTGGATATGAATGTGAGCGTCGGTTACTGAGACCATGTCGGGTGCTAACGGTGACAAGGGTGCTGACGGTGCGGCGCTCTACATGTTCAGATCCACCCACACACTCTTCACTTGCGTGTAGTGCTCGAGCGCGTGCGAGCTCATCTCGCGGCCGAAGCCGCTCGCCTTGTAGCCGCCGAACGGGGCGGCCGTGTCGTAGATGTTGTAGGTGTTGATCCAGACCGTGCCCGCTTGCAGCTTGCGCGCCATGTAGTGCGCCTTCTTGATGTCGCGTGTCCACACCGCGGCGGCCAGCCCGTACTGCGACGCGTTGGCCAGCGCGATCGCCTCGTCCAAATCGGTGAACTCGATCGTCGCGAGCACCGGGCCGAAGATCTCCTCGCGGGAGATCGTGGCGTCGGGCGCGACCTGGTCGAACACCGTCGGCTGGAAAAAGTAGCCCTTGCCCGTCCCGATGTCCGCCCGCTCTCCCCCGGCGACCAGCGTCGCCCCTTCGTTCTTCGCGATCGCGACATATCGCTGGACGGTCTCGAGCTGTTTCTTCGACGCCAGGGCGCCGTACCGCGTCTTCGGATCGAGCGGGTCGCCGGCCACCATCTTCTTGGCGCGCGCCGCCAGCTTGTCCATGAACTCGGACTTGATCGACTTGTCCACCAGGAGGCGTGAGCCCGCCGCGCAGACCTCTCCCTTGCCGTAGAAGATCCCGGTCGTCGCGCCGCGCAGCGCCGCATCGATGTCGGCGTCCGCCAGGACGATGTTGGGCGACTTGCCGCCGAGCTCCAGCGTGATCTTCTTGAGCGTGTCGGCCGCCGCCCGCATGATGCCCTTGCCGGTGCTGGTGTCGCCGGTAAAGGCGATCTTGTCGATCCCGGGGTGCTCGACGATGGCCTGGCCGACGCTGGACCCCGGCCCGGTGATGACGTTCAGCACGCCGGGGGGCAGGCCCACCTCCACCGCGATCTCCCCCAGCGCGATCGCGGTCAGCGGCGTCTGGCTCGCGGGCTTGAGGATGACGACGTTGCCGCAGGCCAGCGCCGGGGCGACCTTCCACGCCGCCAGCAGCAGCGGGAAGTTCCACGGCACGATGGCGGCGACGACACCGAGCGGCTCGCGCAGGGTGTAGGTGAGATAGTTGCCTTTCACGGGGATGGTCTCCCCCATGATCTTGTCGGCCCAGCCGGCGTAGTACTCGAGACACTCCGCGGCGGCGGGAATCTCGATCTGCCGCGACTCGAAGATCGGCTTGCCGTTGTGCAACGTCTCGAGCCGCGCGACCTCGTCCGCCCTTTCCATCAGGCGATCGGCGAGCCGGCTGACCAGGCGTCCGCGCTCGCGGGCCGACATCCTGCCCCACGGCCCGTTCAGCGCCGCACGCGCCGCGTTCACCGCGTCGTCCACGTCGCTCGCGTCGGCGGAGGCGACGGTGGCGATGACCTCCTCGGTCGCCGGATTGACGACATCCATCGTCTTTCCGCCGGCGGCGTCGCGCCATTCGTTGTTGATGAGAAGTTTCTTGTGTTCCACAACTGTCAACGACATCTTGGACCTCTGCCCGCGCCTGTCACGACGATCTCACGCAGAGACCGCAGCGTGGCAGAGCGCGCCAACAAATCTACTAGATAAGTTCTCCGCGGTCTCGGCTTCTCTGCGGCCTCTGCGTGAACCGTCCGTATCTACCGTCCGCGGAACTGCGGCTTTCGTTTCTCCAGATTGGCCGCGATCCCCTCTTTGGCGTCGTCGCTCTGGAAGAGGAGTTGCTGGAGCTCGCGCTCGATCGAGAGCCCCTCGAGAAAGCCGGCTTCGGCACCCGACTGCACGGCGCGTTTCATCCGGCCGACCGCCTTGCTGGCCTTGTGCGGCGGGGTGAACGTCCTGGCGTAGTCCAGCGCGGCGTCGGCAAAGCTGCGTCCCGCGAGCTCGGTCTCGCCCCACACCTCGTGCACCAGGCCGCACGCCTTCGCCTCCTGCATCGACATCAGCCGGCCGGTCGCCATCAGCTCCATCGCGGGCCCCTTGCCGAGGAGGCGGGTCAACCGCTGGGTGCCGCCGGTTCCCGGCAGGACGCCGAGGGCCACCTCCGGCAGGCCGATCTTGCCGGCGTCCTGCTTCGCGATGCGAAGATCGGCCGCCAGGGCCACCTCCAGGCCGCCGCCCACCGTGTGGCCGTTCAGCGCCGCGATCACCAGCTTCGGCGTCTGCTCCAGCCGGGTGAGGGTTTCGTTGGCATGAAGGCAGAAGTAGTACTTGAACTCGGGGTCGGCGTCCTTCAGCATCGCGATGTTCGCGCCGGCGCAGAAAAACTTCTCGCCCGCGCCGATGAGCAGGATGACATGGACGCCGGCGTCCATGCGCGCCGCGAGGACCGCCGCGTCGATCTCCTGCATCATCTCGTAGGAGTAGGTGTTCGCCGGCGGATCGTTCAGCTCGATGACGGCGACGCCGTCCTTCACGTCGGTGCGGATCTTCGACATCTGCCTCCTGCCTCCCGCCTTCTTACAACTCCGTCCGCACGTATTCGAAGTTGACCGGCTGTCCCTTCACGCCGCGCTGCGGCGGAGCGATGTAGTTGGCGAACTTGCCGGGCTCATAGACCGGCGACGCCTGGATGCTGAGCAGGTACTCGCGGTCCTTCGGCGCCGGCAGCCATTCATGCTTGCGGCGCGTCCATTCCTCGTCCGAGAGCCGGTGGCCCTGGGGATCGAAGTGCACCGACGAGTACATGCCGATGCCGCGGTTGAACTTGCGATCGGGCAGGCGCAGGCGATCGGCGAAGCCGTGCCGCTCGAGGATCTTGTTCCAGCGCGTGACGCCGGCCAGGCAGTCCCCGACGTACCAGTCGCGCAGGACCTCGTTCATCGCCGTGCGCATCGGAATGTGCTGGCGATTGAGCGTGCCGTCCTGGAGCACGTCGAGCTCGTAGAGCGACTCGACCGCCCGGTGGTCCTCCCACTTGTCCTCGTAGGCGCGCCCTTTCAGGCCGTTGGCGAAATAGGAGGCGGCGTTGGTCGAGACCTCGTTGCCGTGGAGGTCCAGGCTCAGGCTGAACCAGAGGTTGATGAACTTCTGCAGCGTGTCGAGATCGATGCCGCCCATCTTGCGCACGTCGCCCGAGTAGCCCGCCTCTTTCGTCAGCTGGCAGGTGCGCTCGAGGATCCGCGCGATGCCGGTCTCGCCGACGAACATGTGGTGCGCCTCCTCGGTCAGCATGAACCGCGTCGTCCGCGACAGCGGATCGAGCGAGCTCTCGGACAGCGAGAGCAGCTGCGACTTGCCGTCGCGGTCGGTGAACATGGTGAACATGAAGAAGTCGAGCCAGTTCTCGATCGGCTCGTTGAAGGCGTCGAGGATGCGCGGCTTGTCGCGGTTGCCGCT
>Ga0075365_10000428_pt1 | contig 15591 bp, 12 predicted proteins | sample EndMetdeltDD1765_FD_71387 | JGI IMG/M metagenome (GOLD analysis project Ga0075365, IMG submission 71387) | Populus endosphere microbial communities from Tennessee, USA - Endosphere MetaG P. deltoides DD176-5 | ecosystem: Host-associated > Plants > Roots > Endosphere | place: USA: Tennessee... | reverse complement strand
GGTAAAGGTTGAGACCCGCTGGCTGTTTCGATACGGCAAGCGGGTTTCCCTTTTTTTGGCGTCCGGCCAGCCACAGGCAGTGCGAGGAATGCCGCAAATTCTCAACGTACGTCCAGAAGAAGACGCAAACTTTGCTTTTCTCATTGAAGATGAATGGTAGCGGGAGACCGCGTCCGCCAATCCCCCCAGAGTGATTTGCCTAAGTTCTCAGTGTCTCGCTTCATCCCGCGAACATCGCCAAACTATCGCAAACCGCAGAACGGGCGAAATTCATGACTGCCTTTGCGGAGGAGATGGCAAGCCCGCATTATTACGCCAGATCGTTGGCGAAGCGCTTCGAAAAATTAGGGATAGATGCCTATACTTCGAAACACGAACGTTATCTTCTGCTACTCCAAGACAGCCCTGGCGAGATCATCGATCTCGGCAGACCACTTAAAGGGTCGCGAATCTTCGGACATGAAGCCGTCCGAAAGAACATTCCAGTCGTGTCAGATTTCAAGACGTTCGCGCAGGCGGAGGGTCTTCAGAACTGCATGTTTTGGTGCATCGGTTTGACAGGGTCGAAAGCCGCGCCGAACGAATTGGTAGCAGCGATGAAAACATTCAACAGCAAAATTAATGTAGAGTTCAGTGAACTCAGGAAGAAGCACGGATTCGAAATGCTGTTGATCGCAATTCATCCTCGCTTTGATCACGAAAGTGGCCTGTTTGATCTTCACGCACATTTTGTGTGCCGAGTTTCTCCTGAACAACAAGAAGAGGTTCACCGAAGGCTGATGGTCAAGTTCTCGAAGATCGACCTGCGGAAAGACCCTATTCGCAACGCCGCCGCCGTCTCCACATACATGCTTTGGGGCATATGGAGGAACAAGCTCATGCTAACGTGGCCTGACAATGCTCTGGAAGCCGCCTGGAGCCTCACACAGCATCGATTCCGGCTATTTCGGGCTGGTGGATCATTCGCTAAGTGGCGGGCTTCCGCACGCACTTCATCCGGCAAGATGGCACAGGCCGCAGATAAGGCCCTTGTTGAAAAGAACAGACGAGATACCGCAGATGAGAGACGGAACATCCAGACAGAGGACAGGCTGCTGTCCAAGGTCATGGTGCGCTATGGCGGCAACAAGGTTGCCGCCCTGCTCTTCGAAACTCGCCTACAGGAGACCCCTCACGACTTCGACCAGCGCCGCGAGGCTACCGGGGAGTATTCTTCAGCGACTATTGTCGCAACTCAGGAGTCCAACTCCGCCAAACGGCCCATCGGTAACCAGCATCGGATACCCGTTAACGAAGGCCTATGGAAATCGATTAGACGCCTCACCCAACACGCAACTGCAAAAGTTTTGAATTTTCTATCGAAAACGATCTCGATTGCTGGCATCAACGTTCGCCAACTGAAACCGATAATGACGAAGGCGACACCCGATCTCTGCGACATGAGCCTTTCGAATTACGTCGGTTCGAAGCCAGATAGGGAAAACCGTTCATATTTATCTGTCAAACGGTTGGGCAGGTTGATCAGGGAACGTGGCGGTGCCATCTGTGCTCGAATACAAACATCAAGCACTCATGATTGTCCTGGAGAGAAAGCCAATACAACCACAGACATTCTTTGACACTTGCGGAACAGGGACCAGTTAATGAGCAGTGAGAAGATAGTTGGTGGGTCATTCGCATTTCGCGAAAGACTTAATGAAAAACAAATCGCAGACCTTGATATCGGCCTTTCTGCATGCACTGCTTTCTGGACGGCGGCGTTGGGCCTTTCTTCCTACGAGGTCGAACACCTGCGACCTCACGGCCGCTGCATTTACGCTTCGCTGGCCGTTCTCGACATTTTGCATAAACTAGGCAGGAACGATGCCTTCGTCCAGAAAGTCGGCCTGGACGTCCGACAATACGGGCATGACATGACCACCGTTCTCAACGGCCTAAGAATCGGTGATGCTGCTTACAGGGAAAGGACCACTGAAAGACGATGGAACGCTCATCTTTTGGTCCGATTAGGCGATGTCTTCATTGATCCCACTATCGCGCAAGCCCGCCGCCCATGGAATAGCCTGCCCCATTTCTCGGCAATGATTAACGCGGCACCAGCGGATTTCGAGATCGATATCGGTGGAAAATGGGCCAAGACAAAGGCCACATGGGTTCAGCAGACAATCGGTTCATTTGTCCAAACTACCTACTTCGATCTCCCGCGTGAACAGGACATCAAAACGCGGGCATACATGAAAGCCCCGGACGCTAAACCCGAGGCTCGAAAAGATGTCGTTCGAGAAGCCCTTAACATTATTTCTCAGTCCAACGAGATATCCGTCGAAAGCGAAAACACGGCCTGACCCGTTCACGTCGACACTCGCAAGCTACCGTCAGGCCTCACATGGCGATAAAGGGTCTGACGAGAGATGCCAAGTTCTCGGCATAGGTCAGCGACGATGGTTTCAGGCTGCGCCATGGCGGCTTGAGCGAGCTTGATTTTCGCGGGTGTCATTCTGGGCTTTCGTCCCCCGACACGCCCGCGTGCGCGAGCCGACTGAAGACCTGCAAGTGTCCTCTCGCGGATCAGCTCGCGTTCGAATTCGGCCAGAGAGGCGAAGATACCAAAGAGTAGCTTTCCTTGCGCTGACCCCGTGTCGATCTGCATCTGGCCCGAAAGAACTCGAAAACCAATATTTCGCTTTGATAGATCATCTACCGTGTTGACCAGATGTCGGAGATTGCGGCCCAATCGATCAAGCTTCCAAACAACCAGCGTGTCACCGTCACGCAACGCTTTCAAACAGGCTTCCAGTCCTAACCTGTCGTCCTTCTTGCCGGATGCGAAGTCTTCATAAATCATCCAGGAATTGACGCCAGCACTCAGCAACGCGTCTTTTTGCAAATCCAAAACCTGGCTTCCATCCGCCTTTGAAACTCTGACATACCCGACCAACTCACTCACCAACTTCTCCAATCTAAATGTCACGTAAACGTTCGTTTATGTGACGATGATAATTCGTAATCTTGTCGGCAGCAAACCTGTCACTTAATTCGTCACCTTTTCTATGTCTTTCAAATGCCATCGTGTTCCAAAAAAACACATTTGACTTGGAGAATGTAAGGACCCAGCCATATCAGGTCACCAATCCGTTCCAGCAAAAGCATTTAGGACATTGTTTTTTGGAGGGTTCAACACTTCCGAGCGTTGAGTGAACTATCGCGGTGGTATAACGCTGTGCCAAGCGATTGTGGGGTTTATCCTCACGAGTATCGAGTCAGTTGACAGTGCAGGGTTTCGCGCTGCCAAAAAAGACAGGACAGAGTATGGGTAAATACGACGATCTTCCTCGCGAGCAATTGATTGAATTGCTCGATAAACGTGACCGAACCAAAAAACTGGGACTGGTCTGGGAGCGCGATGAGATCGAAGCCGATAACGCGGTCGACGCCAATTTCGTAGCAGCCACTATAATCCCCGAACTTTCAGATAAGCCTGCTCCCTGGCGCAACATGGTAATCGAGGGCGACAACTATGACGCCTTGCGCTGGCTGCGCATGACGATGGCGGGGCAGGTCAAGTGTATCTATATCGACCCGCCTTATAATACCGGGGCTAAGGATTGGGTCTACAATGACCACTACGCCAACCCTGAGGATGCCTATTTCCATTCGACTTGGCTGGAATTCCTGTTCCGTCGCCTGACGCTGGCGCGAGACTTGCTCGCTGAGGATGGGGTGATCCTTGTCTCGATCAACGATGACCAGCGGGCAAAGCTTGAGATGTTGATGGATGAGGCTATGCCGGGAATGCGTGTCGGGTCATTGGTCTGGCGTACTCGAAAGGGTGGCAACCATGAGGTCTCTGGGTATCTTTCGCAGAATCACGAACATATCCTTGTATATGGCAAGTCACAGTTTGCATTCGGCGGCTCCCAAAAGGACCTTGAAAAGTACGAAAACTTAGACAATGACACACGGGGTGCATGGCTAAGCGACAACGCGACTGTTTCTTATGATTACAAGAGTCCGAGTGCGGGAAGCCTTTTCTACCCCCTGTATAATCCTGCCCAAGATGTCTATTATCCCTGCAATCCAAATCGAGTTTGGGGATGGGCAAGTAAAGAACATTCAAATAGAAAACTTGTTAAAACAAAATTTATTGAAGAACTAATTGCTGAAGGCAGGATTATTTTCCCCGAAAACCCAAAGATTGTCGTTTATGAGACTAAGGAAGAACTGGCTGATGCTATTCGCCGAAATGAAGTTCCGAGTTCAAAAAACGGCCCGCTGATTCATTTCGATCTGCCAGATTGGGAAACTTGGGTTGGAAGACGGATGGCATTCGGTGTGCCAAGGTATAAGCGATTTCTCCGAGACCTGCGCAGGACAACCCAGCCGTTATCGTCGTGGGTCATCCCCGAAAACGAGACAAATGGGCAGGAAATCGAGGATTCTTCACTAGTCGTTGATTTGGGTATGGAGGGCGCTAAAGAGATAGGTAAAATATTTGGGAGCAAGGTTTTTTTGTATCCAAAACCTGTCTCACTAATTCGTGAACTAGTCCGGCAAGCCACCGGTCCGAACGACACCGTGCTTGATTTTTTCGCTGGGTCCGCCACCACAGCCCAAGCCGTAATGGAACTCAACGCGGAAGATAATGGTGACCGCAAGTTCATCCTTGTCTCCTCTACAGAAGCAACAACGGATGGTTCCGATAAGAATCTTTGCCGTGATGTGACCGCTGAACGTATCCGTCGTTTGAACGCCTCAGACGACAAGAAATTCGCCGACCTCTCCGCTGAATTTGCCTATCTACGTTGCCGCGAGATAGAGTTTGAAGACCTTGACCAAGACCTTATGCCTGGCGAGGTCTGGGCTGCTCTTGAAACGTTGCACCGTTTGCCGCTGACCAGCTACACCCAAACGCCGTGGCAGGAGCACAAGACGGATAGCCAAACGTTGATTTTTGCAGATAGGGTCGGGACTGAACTGCTTGACCACTTGCGCGTTGTCGTTGAGCGGCGCGAGAACGCCTTTGTCTATGCGTGGGCACCCGGGCAGATCACGGCTGTTTTAGGCGATGCGCTGGACGTAAGGTCGGTGCGCACTGAGCTGGTCGGGAGGTTCCGCCAGTGAGGGATAGTGCTGATTTCCGCTTGTCATTGGCCTCGTATCAGCAGAAAGCCGTCAATGCGATGGCCGAAACGCTATGCACCGTTTCAACCCTGCATGTCCGCGAACCACAAAACCGAGAACGGATTTCCCGTGAGCTGGGTGTCATCCTGCTGCAAGCACCGACCGGATCGGGTAAGACCCTCATGCTTGGCAGGGCCTTGGAGGCCGTGCGAGGGCAATTGGACGCCAAAACGGTTTGGTTCTGGTTTGCCCCCTATGCGGGGCTTGTTACGCAGACCCGCAGTGCACTGACCGCACAATGCGGAGCGTTGCGTCAGCGCGATGTCTATGCCGACCGCGAGGCCAGCGCTGCGCGTGACGGCGACGTCTTCGTTCAGACCTGGGCCTCGGTTGCTGTGGTCAAAAAGGAAAGCCGAAAGGTTCGCACTGACAAGGAAGCATCGCTGTCGGTGGACAGCATGATTTCCGAATTGCGCGAGCGAGGCTTTCGCATCGGAGTGGTGATCGACGAGGCGCATCTGAATTTTGGCTCAGGCGCGGCGGCCACGGCGGATTTTTTCCTGAATGTACTGTCACCTGATTTCACCGTGCTCGCCACCGCGACGCCGAACGATGCCAAACTAGAAAAATTTGAAAGGGATGCCGGGCTTAAGGTCGCCAGCCGCGTAACTGTTTCGCGCGATGCGGTGGTGAAGGCGGGGCTGAACAAAATCGGCCTGATGGTGGGGGTATTGCGCTTCAAGGAAGAAGACCGGGCGCTAATTGACACCGAAGTTGCGACCCTCACGGCGGGGTGGTCGCAACATTCGTTCATCAAGGACAAGCTGGCTGAAAAGGGGATCAGCCTGACGCCGTTGATGCTGGTGCAGGTTGAAGATCAGCAAGAAGGCAAGGAAGACCCTATTGCACGAGTAAAAGAACGGCTGATCGAGATCGGTGTGCCAGAAAAGGCGATTGCCGTTCACACCTCAGGCGAGCCGGACCCGGCCTTTCATACGCTCGCTTATGACCCCGAAATTGAAGTCTTGGTGTTCAAGTTGGCCGTGGCTACGGGCTTTGATGCGCCGCGTGCGTGGACACTGGTTTCGGTACGGCCTTCGCGCGGGCGCGACTTCGGCTTGCAGATTGTGGGTCGGATAATGCGTGTGCATCCCTTGGTGCGTCCGTTGCACGGGACTGAACCCCTGCTGGACCGAGGTTATGTCTTTATGTCCGACCCTGATTTGCAGGTCGGGTTGGATGAGGCCGCCGCTGATCTCAAGGCCGTGCGAGAAGGGATTTCCGTCCTGACTGACACGCTCGACGTGAACGTGCTAGGGAACGACCCCCGGGCGGCTGAGAGCTATGGTGTAACAGCCCTACCGACGCCAACCGTCCTGGCCGTAGCGGGCGAAACTGTGACTGATCGTGTTGAACGACAGGTGTCTATGGGCCTTTTCAACCCGAGTTACGTAACAGCCTCAACTGTGCGCCAGCAGAGCGCTCTGAATGCTGTTGAAGGGTTTTCCGCCCCGGCTCAGCCACCTTTGTTTTCTGATCTTCCCGATGTGTTGTCGCCACGCGTAGCGCCAGCTCAGCCTGCGCCGCAAGAGCATCAGGTCAAGTATCTGCTGCGGACGGACTTGGGCATTCCGAGTGCGCTTGTAAGGGAAGAACTTCCGAACCTTTTCGACATCGAAGGCGACCTCTGCCCACAGATTGCGCGGGAGTTTTGCCGCTTGGTGCCGATGACGTCGATGTTGTTGGCAGTGAACAGCAACGCCGAACTGTCCATGCGTGATCTCTTCAACGCGGGTCACACCGATCAGCGAAACCTGAGCGTCAGGATGTCTGCTGCTCGTATCGCAGAACAGGCTCAGGCTCAGCTCATGTTCAATGACGGGATCGACCCTCGTCGTATCCGTGAAGCTGTCGAAGCAGAGCTTGCTAGATTGTGTCAGAGGGATGGTATCGGAGCTAGCAGCCGTGACATTCGCAGAACGATCAATCTAGCCATCTTACGGCAGCCGCAGGCGTTGAAAGAGGCCGTCCGCGTGGCGCAGGGCTATCATATTCGCCTCGAAAATAACGAGCCGGTTCCTCCACAACAGTTCGGACTCAAGGACGCCGCCAAGGCAAAGAAGGGGGCTTACGGAGCCTTCATTGGTCGTTTTAACCGGCCAGAACGTGCATTCGCTGAAATGCTGGATAACGACGATACGGGCCGAATTAGGTGGTGGCTGCGAAATCCAGAAAATGAACGATGGGCAACCCGGCTGATACTGCCGACGGGCAAGCGTTTTTTCCCGGATTTCGTAGTAGGGGTGAATGGAAGAAAGACCAAAGACAGCATCGCTTTAGTGGAGATAAAAGATGATGGAGACACCGGCAGACTGCATTCCGATAGCAATGCCATAAAGATTCGATCTGAACACAGCGAATATAAGAAAGTATTTTGGTCGTTCCGCGAGGCAGAAGGAGTTTTCCTAAAAGCAATTTGGAATCAGTCCTACAATAGGATTTTCAGCAACGGTCCGTTTGAAATAGAGGAAATGGTGTTGCTTTTGTAGATGAGTGGAAGTTGACCGACGCCAATCTGTGTGTGTGGGCTTTTGACCCCAACGTCACAATCAGACTGTATTACAGCCAGGCGTGAACCTGACATGGACATAACTCACTGTGACGCCGTAGAGCGTTGGAAAGAAGAAGCTACCCTACCCTCCGCGACCAATCTTCGGCACGACGATCAACTCCGACTAGATACTAGCTCCAGGTGTAGACAGACCGCAACTGCTTTCTTTCCAGCAAATGCTCAATTTCTGTTCCCTGCCAGTCAACGAAAGATATACTCGCCAGAACCTTCTCCATTGCGGCATTTGTGGCCTTTTTGAAATTAACGCACTCTTCAATTACTCTGCGTTTGCTTGCAGAACTAACGTTAGGTGATGCAAGATAGTCAATCATCATCATATAATGTTCGCAATCTCCGCGAACGGCACCTTTCGCTACTAATAATTTGGCTTCAACCGTTGAGTCGAGCTGCGTTACCCGAGCATCACCCGCACCGACGCAGTGAAGTAGGCAGAACTTAGCTGTTATATAACCGAAATACGTTAGCTCTGATGAATCTGTTCGTCGAATAAATTCAGAAAATATTTCAGAGTTTCGAAAGTACGCCGAAAAGTAGCTTGAAAGAATGATAAATATATTTGATACTTCTACCGAATTATTTAGGTCAGTGACTCTGAAGCGAGCGGTGAACGATTGAAGGATGTCGTATAGTTCTTCATACGCAATCTGTTGAAGGTACTCTTTGTTTTCGCCCCCATTACGCTCCGTAAAACCGTCAACCGCGATCATCATTTGGCAGAGGCTGTAAGTGGTGCGTACCCTTACATCCAAAGAGAACACATAGAATACTAAACGCAGAACAGCGGCAGCTACTCCTGTAAGTGCCTCTAATTGTTCGCCTGTAATTTCCTCCCCCTTAGACAAATTTGATACATAAAACAAGATCGAACGCAGCGATGAAAAAACCCAACCGCTTATAGTGTGAAAACCAATATCGTACTGTGCAACTACAAGTCTTAGATCGCCAATTCTTCGTTTAATCTCTCGTGCATTCCGTCGCATCTCCACAGGCGTGGTCTGGGCCTTCACATCATTGATGAGCAGACGCAAATTTGAAATAGACGCTCCGATTTCTCTACGCGCCAGGGAGATATTGGATACGAATGGACGAGATGTGGTGTGGCGCTTGTCGTAATTTATAAAGAGCTTGAATTTTTCAAGTTCCTCGGACAACACCTCCTCAATGGCGTCTAGCTCCTCATCGGAATTGGAGAAGATGAAGTAATCGTCAACGTATCTCCTGATGTCGTAAAGTTTGATTCCGTCGTGACGAGAAAGTTTTTCACGGACTCTTTCGTCGATATCCTGGAAGATGATTTCGGCAAATATTCGAGATATTTCCGGACCAACGATAATGCCGTTCGTTTCATTATAGTTGGAACGTTGCATCAACTCATCAAATGATGATTCAAATGAGGAATAATCCTTATTTTCTTTTGAGAATTCCTTTCCTTTTACTGCCCAAGTGATTGAGTGGGTATAGATATTAAAAAAGCATTTCGCGACATCCAGGGTCCGCATTCTTGAAAATTTCTTCTCTAAGGAAATATAATCATTCGAAGACACAAACTTTGATAGCAAATTATACTTATAACTAAAGAATGAAACGACGTGTGAAACGTCAAGTTCTCCCTCTTCTGGATCAACCTGTGGCAGACCAAGCTTAAATGTCTTTTCCCCCGAGAGTTCGGCATCTGAATAAATGGGAGTTATACGCAAAGGGTGCCGCAGAGAAAACGGGCTCCTATTAGTGTATTGAATCATAGTTTGCGAATAATTGTAGTAAAACTCTGACATTCGCAATTGAACGTCGGGATGGGCTATAGACAATGTTGTCTTACCTCCCCGATCTTTGCCAATCTTGTAAGAATACGGGCGAGTAAACGACTTGTTCCGTGAAACTAAAGATTGATAAAGCTTAGTCTCGTCCGCACTCCAGCTACTATTCAGGAGAGACATAAATAATCTGTCGTTCGAGAATATGAGAGGCACTTCGTATGGAAGCGTCTCTGTTAACAGCGCTCGCCAGCGGAGCCTATTGTCATCCTTTTTAGACATTTCGCCAAGCCTTCTTGATAAGGGCGACCTCATACGGTCGGTATCGCGCTAGCATCCGAAGGGCATGACCTTTGTGGAACGACAGCCCCTTCAGCTTAGCAATTTGCTGCGCTGTTAATCTGGAAGTTAGAAGTGGAGCGAATGTACTGGAGGGTCCTCCGAGTATCGAGTGATAAAATCCGTCAACAGCTTTCAATTCCGCGAGAAGTGGAGAGCCTATCGACATCTCTGTCCCGTACTTCACAGAGTAAATTCCAGCCAGCTTATAATTATAAAAAATGCCAGACCGAACATGCGAGGCGGATTTTCTTAAAGAGCTATTCCTATATACCATGTAGTTACTTGATAAATATTTTATCCTGTCGAAGAGGAGTTCAAAATTCGCGTCTCTTTTGTACGCTCTAAAAGACGCGAAAATTCTTCCTTTTATCTTCGCTAGCTTTCGCGCTCCGATGCCAACCTCCACCTCTCGACTACTTTTGCTTTTCCCGCCACCGGAGAGGTTGAAGCTGTAACCAAGGTACTCGATCTCCTTCGCGGCACTGTTTTGGCCACCAGCCGCTATTTCGACGTTGAAGCTTTTGATTGGGTTGAAGTCCATGCCTTTAGGTAGAAGAGGTATTAATAGGGTGTCTAGGTCACCGGGCTCTTCAAGGAGGAATATGAAAATATCATCGCAGTAACGGTAATAACGGTAAACATGTGGAATTCTCCGAACTGCATCATCGAATTCTTTCATGCAAAGTTCTGCGATAATCGCCGACAAGCCAACGCCTCGCGGAAGGCCCGACGGATTATTACAGTGTTGGTCGAAAAATTTCTCTAGGTAACGCTTTACGTTTTTTGAGGTGCGGGTATCAGTCACGAGACGATAACGAAGGCTAGCGATGGGAATAGCCTCGTAAAAGGATTTTATATCCCGCCGCACGACGTACATCGGTGTAGCGTCCATTAGACCCTCGATCACACCACGTACTACTTCATCACGGGTCGGCATTTCGATGTGATATCTGCGTATTAAATGCCGTCCAATTGCCCGCAAAATTAGGTGATCGGTGTAACGGGTATACGAGACATAGGTCTTGCCTCGCGAAGTGGTGGACGTATACGGGTCTAAAACCGGGATACCAGAATTCGCTTCATCGACAGCGTCTCGAATAATCCTCTCACGATCCAGCTTAAGGTCGATTGAAAACCTAGCCGAATCGTTTGGGCGGATCAGAGCCGCAAATGATCTCTCCGAAAATGTGGCGTAGCGCACTTATCTCCCCCGAGCATCCGAACCTGAGTCATCCTAAGCCACTACCACAACCAGAGGTAAAATACACCGAGGCGACTTAAATGTCTTTCAAGGCATTAAAGCACACGTGTATTGTTGAAAAGGTGCAATTACACTTTGAAGATGACAAATTGTGATCGGCTCCCTTGCGGCCGACAGAAAATCAGCAAATCCTTTTTATGTAGCCACGATTGATCGAGGGTAGGCTGTTGCCAGCCATGCCTCCGTGAACACGAAGTCAGCAAGCCAGGAGGCCCTGCCCCCGTGGACCCCCGAAGAAAAAGGCAATTTTAATGAAAAGCGCATTTGTAAAAATTCGAGTCTCCGATGACGATAAAAGAAGGTTAATGGCGTTCGCTCTCCACTCAGGGATGTCCGCTTCAGCGGTCGTCCGTTGTGCCCTCAATGAAACGACGCGAGGACAGATAGCTGGCGAAAATCGTCGCAAGGATATCGCTAACTTACGCTGTTCCACTAATTCGCTGCTCGATGCTTTTGCCGAGAAACCAATTAACGTTCCTAGATTAAAGGAAATTGCGGTTAGAGTTCGTCAGGACGCGTGCAGGGTCCTGACATGATCTGCGACATGATCGTCAAAGCAATCCGCTTTAGAACGAGGTCGAGCGTACAAAGATTGATCAGCCACCTTAAAAATGGAGCTGACAACGATCACGTCGCTTTCATTACCGGTACTTCAGCCGATATCGCCGACATGCATCGCGACGCACAGGCGAAGGGTTCGACTTACTCAGTTCGGCATTGGATCATTAGCCCTCATGAAGCTACTACCCGGGAACAGGCGATTGAGGTGGTGAAGATGATCGCTGGTGAATTCGATTTTGATCCTGCACGAGCGGTTATCGTGGAACACACGAAGCCGCGTGCTACGGCGGACGCTCACAATGTACATTGGCATGTGCTGGTCGGTGAGATTGATCCAGTGACGCGTAAAGCCCTGCGGTGTTCATTTGATCGGATTCTACACGAACTTGTGGCTCGTTGGTCCGAATACAAATTTGGACATCGCTTCGTTGCTGGTTCCCATACAAAAGTAGTTATAGCTGGACTGCAAAAGCGCGGTGCCTTCGACGCCGCAAGAAGCGTTGCGGCACACCTTGATGGAAGGGAGCCTTCCTCCGGGGAGGCTTTCACGCACGCCCAGCATCAAGCAGGTAAGCGTATCGGAACCAATCTGCCGGTAGTTAGGCGGGCCGTGAAGCAGGCGACAGCAATTGCTACTACAAGAGCCGAGCTTGAGGCTTCCTTGGCTGCGGCGTCTCTACTTGTGTCGGCCGGAAACAAGCCTAACACCTGGATCGTAACCGGTTTGGACGGAGAGTTCATTGGCTCTCTGGCCCGTCTATCTGGGATCAAGAACACAGAAATCCACCTAATGATGATGGGAACAAGCGATGAACCAGCAAGCGACAAAAGCGACAATCGAACAGGCAATCTTAGCCGAAGCGCGAGCCATTCGGAGCCTCTTGCAGCCCCAATGCGACCAGCAACTACCCGGACCCGAAGTCCTCATTCAGATACAGGCGAAAATCCTAGAAAGCCTCGAACAGGTGTTGGTTCAGATCGAGAGGGTGAACCAGAGGCTAGATCAAAACGGTTCGAAGCTGGACATACAAATGCGTGGATGAAGAATCTTAACGCCCTCCCGGAACAGCTCTCATCGCTCCTGGGCTTCGCTAATAAATTAGCGTTGACGCCTGCAGAGCGCGTTGTCGCAGCGTTGTGGGAGCTGGAACAGTCCGCCCAGTTTGATGCGAGTCGGAAGATACCTATTTTCAAACCCTCGGAAGAATTGGAATGCTTGCAAGGGCAGATGAAACTATTAGAGACCGAACTCTCCAGAAAAACGACTTTACACATTAGCGCCGAGATACGCTTAAGATCGGTCAAAAAGCCGAGATGGTGGCATTATCTCATTGGATTTGCATTCATTTTAGAGAGCCGCCAACGACATCTTGCAACTGAGGAGCAAAAAACCGCCTCCGTCATGAACGCTTGTGAACGCGACCTCGCGGTTGTGAAGTCGAAGTTCATACGCAAGGAGCTAATGGAAAAACGGAAGCACTCCGACTTGATAACTTTGGTCGCTAATCGAAAGGCGGAAGCTGTTTCGGACCTCGAAACAGTTAATGCAGCAAATAATATCATACGCAAACAGCCCCACATGGCATTTTGTGGCTTAGAGTTTATCATTCATCGCGCTCGACTAGCTGTTGAAGCAGCCAGATATGAGAAGGATCAGGATGCGGCGCTTGTCGAAACAACCAAAATGGATTTAGCCCATTCGGAGTTTTCCTACCGATTGCGCTGACCATCTAAACCCAATTCTCAAGAAATGCGTCCTCGCCATCGTCTACCCGGCAAAAAGTCCCCTAACTTTTTCGCCCAATCCACTATGGAAATTCACTAGTCATAGTGAATTCATTTAGTGAATTTTTTAGACCATAACATATTGATTTTAATGAATAAAATAATTGTTGCCACAATGTTTTTTTTCGGTCAGCATATTTGTGTCGAAGCCCGTCCGTGAGACGGAAAAGGTATTTTATGCAAGAGCGAAGGAAGGCGAGCATTGTTTCGTCCAACGAAAGATATGAAACCGCAAGTGCGTTAGACATAAGTCCCCACAAGTGCGGACGAAAACCATATTTTACTTCAAAGGGAAACAGGATCACTTTGGGAAAATCGGATGGCCAGACGACCGAAGCCGATCTTTCACAAATTCTTCTCGAAATTGCCAAGGGCATGGGCCAAGCTATCGCCCGTTTTGATCACTTTAAGCATTGATGTCGGAGTAAAAAATGAGCAAGCGTGCATTCACGTATTCCAGGTATTCACATCTGGATTCGACAGATGTGAGTATCGAAGGTCAAATGGCCTCGCAGGAGAAATACGCAGGCAAGGCGAACATCGAGATCGTCCAGTGCTTCGCAGATCATGCGATTAGCGGAGCATCGATTCTCAATCGACCAAGCCTTACTCGTCTTTTGCAAACGATTGAAACCTCTACCGTTGATATAATATTGGTTGATCATCTTGATCGCCTCACCCGTGACGACGGTGATATGGCCTACATCCACAAGCTTTTGGTGTTCAACCGCATCGAGCTTCACTCTGTTGCACACGGCGGCAAGGTTGATCGAAATACGGCGTCGATAATGGCTATTGTCGGACGCAATCAGTTGGAGAGCACAGCTCACGCTGTAAGACGCGGCCAGGAGCTTCGAATAAAAGCAGGAAAAAATGCCGGAAGTCGGCCCTACGGCTACAAGTTGACCTCTACGCCTGGTGAACTCGTAATTGATGAGACCGCAGACAGCGGTATCGGCGAAGCAGACATAGTCCGCCGCATATATAGAGAACGTATTTCTGGCATGACGCCGCGAAGCATTGCCGGACGCCTGAACGCCGAAGACATCCCATCCCCCAATGGGGGAAGGTGGAACGCGTCTACGATCAACGGTTCAAAATCCCGTGCCATCGGCATTCTTAGAAATCCAATTTATATCGGAAAGCGGCATTGGAACCGGGTGTCCATGATTCGAAATCCGGCTACTGGAAAGCGGATCAGCAGGGCGAACAAGGCAGAAGAGGTTGTCACTGCCGACGTCCCAGATTTGGCCATCATTGACGCAGGTATATTCAACAAAGTCCAGGCGATGTTCCCCCAGAACGAGAATGATCATCCGTCGAAATATCGCAGGGCGAAAACAATTTTCTCCGGTCTACTTCGCTGCGGAAGGTGTGGCGGTGGGATGTCGATGAAAGATAAAAACGCTGGGCGAATTCGGATTCAATGTTCGACGATGAAAGAATCAAGGTCGTGCAGCAACACTAGCGCGTTCTATCTTGACGAGATTGTCGAAAGTACGCTTGGCGGGCTAACCGAGAAGCTGGCCAAGCCTGCTGCCATGGAAGCCTTGATCAAGGCGTATAACTTAGAGCGTTCTCGCCTCACTTCCGACACCCACGAAAAACTGAAAATTTTCGACCGTCAGATTGGCGAATTGTTGGAAACGAAGAAAAAAACCTGGGCCGACTACGATAGTGGCATTTTTGATGGCCGCATTGCTAATGAACGCCTGTTGAAGATCGACGAAGAGCTAAAATGCCTCGAAAGCAAAAAAAACGAACTTCCCAAATTGCCGGACGTCGTTGCAATTCATCCAGCAACGATCTCCAAGTTTAGACGCCACATCGAGGAGCTGTCAAAAACTTATGCTTTGAAAATCGATGAGAACAACCGAGAGGCAGCAGAAGCGATCCGAAAGCTGGTTCACAAAATTACTATCACGCCGACTGATAAAGGAACCGACATCCATATTGAAGGCTTACTGGGCCTGCTTATCGACGCATCAACATTTAACAACGACCTGGGGGGATTGATGGTAGCGGGAGAGGGACTTGAACCCCCGACACGCGGATTATGATTCCGCTGCTCTAACCACCTGAGCTACCCCGCCACAGGGAAAACGTGACAGCCATGTGACCGTCCGCTCCATCAG
>Ga0075365_10000427_pt1 | contig 15599 bp, 15 predicted proteins | sample EndMetdeltDD1765_FD_71387 | JGI IMG/M metagenome (GOLD analysis project Ga0075365, IMG submission 71387) | Populus endosphere microbial communities from Tennessee, USA - Endosphere MetaG P. deltoides DD176-5 | ecosystem: Host-associated > Plants > Roots > Endosphere | place: USA: Tennessee... | reverse complement strand
CCCGACGTCTTCAAGAACATGGGCTTCGCCATGTACCCGCGGGTGGTGGCGAACAAGCCGAGCGCCCCTCCGCTCGGCGGGTTCAACATCGGCGTCGGGGCCTACTCCGACAACCAGGACCAGGCCTTCGACGCCGCCGCGTGCATCGGCAGCGACAAGAGCGAGCTCACCGCGACCGAGCTCGACGGCCTGCCTCCGAGCCGCGAGCACCTGTACACGGACAAGGTCGTCACCAAGGCCTATCCCGGCTTCGCGCAGCTCGTCAAGAAGTCGATCGACGCCGCCGGGCCGCGGCCGTTGACGCCGGCCTATCAGGACGTGAGCCTGGCGATCCAGGACACGCTCCAGCCGCCCGACCGGATCGATCCCAGTGACGTCACGTCGCTCTACGACGACCTGAAGTCCAGGGTCGAGGATGCCGTCAACGGGGAGGGGCTGTTTTGAGCGGCCTCGCGGGACGCCTGCGGCTCGGTGGACGCGGTGGAGTGTCGGATCGCAGCCGCGAGGAGCGGCGCCTCGGCTGGATGCTCTGCGCGCCAGCCGTGATCGCGATGCTGCTGGTCACCGCCTATCCGATCGTCTACGCGGTCGTCCTCTCGCTGCAGCACATCGACCTGAGATTCCCCGACGAGGGGGGCTGGGTCGGCTTGAACAACTACGGGACCGTCCTCACCTCGCCCCTCTGGTGGACGGATGTCTTCAACACGGTCTTCATCACCGTGGTTTCGGTTGCAATCGAGCTGACCCTGGGGATGGCGCTCGCCCTGGTCATGCACCGGGCGATCTTCGGCCGCGGCCTGGTCCGCACCTCGGTCCTGATCCCCTACGGGATCGTCACCGTGGTCGCCGCGTTCGCGTGGTTCTTCGCCTTCGACCCGAGCAGCGGGTTCGTGAACCACCTGCCCTTCATCGCCGACGACAAGGCCTGGTTTGGCGACCGCTGGAGCGCGATCGCGGTGATCATCATGGCCGAGGTCTGGAAGACCACGCCGTTCATGGCCCTCCTACTGCTGGCCGGCCTGACGACGATCGACTCGGGCTTGTACGAGGCGGCGAAGGTGGATGGGGCGAACGCCGTCCAGCGCTTCTTCCGGATCACTCTGCCGCTGATGAGGCCGGCGATCCTCGTCGCCCTGCTCTTCCGGACCCTCGACGCGTTCCGGATCTTCGACAGCATCTTCATCATGACCCGGGGCGCGCAGAACACCGAGTCGGTGTCGATCCTGGGCTACAACCAGATCATCTCCCGCACCAACCTGGGGCTCGGTTCGGCGGTGTCGGTGTTGATCTTCATCGCGGTGCTTCTGATCGCCTTCGCGTTCGTGAAGCTGCTCGGCGTCCGCATGGCGGAAGGAAGGCCAGGCACCTAGATGAGGCGCGGCACCAAGGAGTACACGGCGTGGAGCGTGGGGATGCTCGCTGTCCTGGTGTTCTCGCTGCTCCCCGTGGTCTGGATCATCTCGCTGTCGCTGAAGACCCCGAAGACGGTCGGCGACGGCCGCTTCCTTCCGGCCGGGGGCGAGTGGACGCTCAAGAACTACAAGGTCCTCTTCGAGGGCGGGTTCGACAACAGCCCGTTCATCCACCCGCTGATCAACTCGATCGCGATCGGCCTGATCGCCACCGCGATCGCGATCGTCCTCGCCGCGTTTGCCGCCTACGCGATCGCGAGGCTCAACTTCCCCGGCAAGAGCATCATCCTCGGAGGCGCGCTGGCGATCGCGATGTTCCCGGCGATCTCCACGATCGGGCCGCTGTTCGACATGTGGCGGTCGATCGGCCTCTACGACACCTACCTGGGGCTGATCATCCCGTACCTGACCTTCTCGCTCCCGCTCGCGATCTACACGCTCGTCGCGTTCTACCGGGAGATCCCCTGGGACCTGGAGCAGGCGGCGCAGGTGGACGGAGCCACGCCCTTCCAGGCGTTCCGAAGGGTGATCCTGCCGCTCGCCGCGCCCGGCACCTTTACGGCCGCGATCCTGGTCTTCATCTTCTGCTGGAACGACTTCCTGTTCGCGATCACGCTGACCTCGTCCAACAACGCGCGGACCGTTCCCGCTGCGCTGGCGTTCTTCACGGGCGAGTCGCAGTTCACCCAGCCGACCGGCAACATCGCCGCCGCGGCGGTGATCGTCACCATCCCGATCATCATCTTCGTACTGTTCTTCCAGCGCCGCATCGTGGCCGGACTGACCGCGGGCGCGGTGAAGGGGTAAAGAGGGGAGAGTCAATGTCCGAGATCGTCCTCGACAAGGTCACCAAGCGGTATCCGGACGGCTTCGAGGCCGTGCGGAACATGGACCTGGACATCCAGGACGGCGAGTTCATGATCCTCGTCGGGCCGTCCGGGTCGGGGAAGTCGACTGCGTTGCGGATGATCGCCGGGCTCGAGGACATCTCGGACGGCGAGGTCCGCATCGGCGAGACGGTCGTGAACCAGCTCGCCCCAAAGGACCGCGACATCGCGATGGTGTTCCAGAACTACGCGCTCTATCCGCACATGAGCGTCAGGGAGAACATGGCGTTCCCGCTGAAGCTCGCCGGCGCACCCAAGGAGGAGATCGACGAGAAGGTGCAGGAGGCCGCCAGGATCCTCGACCTCACCGAGCACCTCGACCGCAAGCCGGCGAACCTGTCAGGCGGCCAGCGCCAGCGCGTGGCGATGGGCAGGGCGATCGTCCGCAACCCAAAGGCGTTCCTGATGGACGAACCGCTCTCCAACCTCGACGCCAAGCTCCGCGTGCAGATGCGCACCGAGGTCTCGCGCATCCAGTCGCGACTTGGAACGACAACCGTGTACGTGACCCACGACCAGACCGAGGCGATGACTCTGGGAGACCGCGTGGCCGTGCTTCGTGGCGGCGTGCTGCAACAGGTCGGCGCGCCATCGGAGCTGTACGACCATCCGGTCAACCTGTTCGTCGCCGGCTTCATCGGCTCGCCGTCGATGAACTTCCTGCCGGCCACCCTGGAGGGGGACACCGTCAAGCTCCCGATGGGCGAGGGCCGTCTGGCGGACGAGGCGCGCGAGCGCGCCGCCGGCTCTCAGCCGGGACAGTCCGTCGTCGCGGGGATCCGACCCGAGCAATTCGAGGATGCGTCGCTCGTCTCGGGTGAGGTGCGGGATGTCGGCATGACGTTCAAGACGCACATCGACCTCGTGGAGTCGCTGGGCGCGGAGAAGTACGCATACTTCCGGGTCGAGGAGTCACAGGTCGAGTCCGAGGAGCTCCGCGAGCTCGCCGAGGACACCGGCTCGGCAGAGCTCGGCGCGACCGAGGGCCAGGTCGTGGCGCGCCTCGAGGCCGCCAGCGAGATCAAGCGCGGAGACGAGGCGGAGCTGTGGCTCGACTCGCGCAAGATCCACTTCTTCGATCTGGAGAGCGGCCGCACGCTGGCGTCGAGCGACGGCGGGGCGCAGTAGTCACCGACCCACCTGGCGTTGATGCCTGCGCGTTCGGGGGCTGGGCAGGTAGGGGGAGGTGATCCGCTGGCAGCGATCGCCCGCCTTGGCGCCGGGATAACTGACCACTCGACCCCGCCTCACACTGCGAGTGTTCACTTGACTGCTCATATGGCAGTCAACTGACCACTCGCCTGGAACGCCGAGGCAAGTGCGCAGTTATCCCGATACGAAATGCGCGCCCGGGCACGTTCGCGTGCATCGAAGACGTTTCGCAGACGCGGACGCTCCCCTACCTGCCCCACCCTGGGCCCTGCCGCTGCGTCAGGACGTTGGCCGCGTCCCGTAGATCCCTACCGCAGCTCCTTGCGCAGGCGGTGGACCAAGGTGTCCTCGTCCTTCGACGGGTGCCGCAGCGAGTCACGGATGCGCTCGACGATCTCGTCGTTCCACTCGTGGGTCCTGAGCAGCAGGTAGCGCAGGCCCGCGACCCGGAGGTAGGCCTCGGTCTCGGTGCCCGACCCGATCAGGTCCGCTTCGCGCAGCATCTCCACCACCGGTGAGTACTCGTCGCGGAACCAGCCCTCGGCGACCGCCTCGCGGGCCATGAACTCGCCCAGCCCCTGCATCGCACGAAAGCCCCATGCCTCCACGCTCTCTGCCAGCTCGGCATAGCGCCATTCGTCGCTCAGCTGAATCCGGCTTCGGAGCTCCGCTGGCAGGGGAACGCGGTCGAAGAACAGGCGCTCGTGGCTCTTCAGGGCGAGGTCGCGGAGGCTGGTGCCCGGCTCCGCCTGGACCGCCGTGACGACCTCGGTGACGTAGGCGTCGATCGTGTCCAGTCCCATCGCCCTCGCCACCGAAACCCGGTGATGGCCGTCGCGAACGAAGTGCAGGTCGCCGATCCTGTAGACGTCGATCGGCGGCATCGACTTCCCCCGCCTGATCGCCTCCGCGATGCCCTCCCAGCGGCGCCGCACGCGCCGAGACGTCGGCCGGAAGCTGCGATCGAAGTCGCGGGACCGGTCCACCGTGCCGACGATCGAGTCGAGGGGGATGACCTTCAAGCCGATGCGACGCTCGCTGCGCCACCCGAGCGCATCGACGACCTCGTCGAACGGCAGGATGACGTTGACGTCGTCGGGCTCGCGGCGGAGCCTGCGGGCCAGTCTCGACACGGCCTGGCGTCTCCGGATGCGGCTGAAGTCGCTCTGCGCGTCCTGGGTCGGGAAGCCGGTGTCGGGCACCGGGCCAGCGTAGCTACGCCGAGTCGGCCGCGACGCCCGTCGCGGTCGCGGCGAACCGGGCGCGCAGGACCTTCTTGTCGAACTTGCCGACGGACGTCTTCGGGACCTCCTCGACGAACTCGATCCGCTCTGGGATCCACCATTTCGCAACCCGTCCCTCGAGGTGCTCCCGGATCGCATCCGCGTCGATCTCCGAGCCTGACCTCCGAACGACGCACGCACACGGCCGCTCGCTCCAGCGCTCGTCCGGAATGGCGATCACCGCCGCCTCGACCACCTCGGGATGCGCCATCACGGCGTTCTCCAGGTCAACGGACGAGATCCACTCGCCGCCCGACTTCACCAGATCCTTCGTCCGGTCCACCAGGCGGATGTATGCATCGCGCTCGAGCTCGGCGACGTCACCGGTGCGCAGCCAGCCGTCGTCCGTGAACTTGTCGGCGGCGTCCGGGTCCTCGTAGTAGCCACGGGCGATCCACGGCCCACGCACCTGAAGCTCGCCGCCGCTCTCCGCGTCGATGCGAAAGTCGATCAGCGGCAGGATCCGGCCCTGCGTCGCCCGGAGCCCGAACGCCTCGTCGTCGGAGAGCTCGATGTCGCCCGGAAGGCGGGAGGTCGCCGCCAGGGGGCTCGTCTCGGTCATGCCCCAGCCCTGCACGAGCGGGATTCCGAACCGCTCCGCGAAGCCGCGAATGAGTGACTCGGGGACCGCGGCACCGCCCGCCTTGAGCTCCCGGAGGCTGCTCAGGTCCGGGGGTGGGTCCAGCTCGAGCATCCCGTTCCAGATGGTCGGCACGCCAGCGGTCCAGGTGACGCGCTCACCGGCGATGAGGTTTGCCAGCCCGCCGGGGGTGAGATCGGGACCGGGGAGGACCTGACGCGCGCCGACCATCGCCGCCACGTACGGGATGCCCCAAGCCATCGCGTGGAACATGGGGACCACGGGCATTGCGGAGTCGGCCTCCCTGATGCCCATCGAATCCGGAAGCCCGGCCCCGAGCGTGTGCAGGACGATCGAGCGGTGGGAGTAGAGGACGCCCTTGGGGCGACCCGTGGTGCCGCTCGTGTAGCACATGGCCGCGGCGGTGTTCTCGCCGAACTCGGGGAATTCGAATCCCGGGTCGCCACCCGCGATCAGCTCCTCGTAGTCGAGCGCGCCCTCCCGTTCACCGGGACCGTCGGGCATCACCACCTCACGCTCGGTCGCCTCGAAGTCCGGCATCGCGCCGGCGAGGGACGCGTCGACGAAGACGATCCGGTCGTCCGCGTGGGTGGTGATGTAGCGGAGGTCCTCCTCGAAGAGACGGACGTTCAGCGTGTGGAGGACGGCACCCATCGACGGCACCGCGAGGTAGAGCTCCAGATGACGGATCGAGTTCCACGCGAACGACGCGACGCGGTCCCCGGGCTTGACGCCGAGCTCGCCCAGAGCGCTGGCCAGCCGGCGCGCTCGCTCGACGATCTGCGCGTAGGTGGACCGCTCGATCCCGTTCTGGGTCCGGGCAACGACCTCGCGCCGGCCGAAGACCGATTCCGCCCGCTCGGCGATCTGCTTGACGAGCAACGGGCGGTCCATCATCAGCCCGTCCATCGTCGATCCCTTCGGGCCGGCCCTAGGCGCGGTCCCGCGCCTCACCCGTGATCTGGTAGCTCAGGTACCAGATCAGGTGGCGCGTGGCGCCGACGCCGAGATTAAGCGGGACGAGAAACCTGCTCATCGACATCGAAATCTATCTACCCGCAGCCCCTCGGTTTTACTCGCCTGCGCCAAAAATCGGTAAGGCTTGGGTGCGTGAGGGTCCTGCTCGTCGGAAATAGCGAGAAGGCGGGGAACCTCGCGGGGGCCCTGGCGGGCACGGATCTCGCCGTGGATCGCCACCCCGATGGTGCCACGCACGCCGACGGAGCGGACGAGGTGGACCAGATCGCCCGCGATCTGCGCGAGCTCGAGCGAGTGCTCGGCGAGAATCGCCCCGATGCCGTTCTCGTGGCATCGGCCTCGAACACCGCCCTCGCGGCCGCGCTGGTCGCGACGAAGCTGGAGGTGCCGCTGCTACGGCTGCAGCTCCCCGGCGAGCACTCGAGCGGCCGCAACGCCGATCTGATCGACCAGCTGGCCGACGCTTCGCTTGCGCCTGAGGCAGCGGCGATCGTCGACTGGGTGCGGGATACCTACACTCCTCGAGCATGAAGGTAGGGATAGTCGGACTCGGATACGTCGGCCTCCCCCTGGCCGCCGCCTTCGCCGAAGCGGGATGCGACGTCGTCGGGGTCGACAACGACACCAGGCGCGTCGAACGCCTGCGGCGCAGCGAATCCGACGTCGAGGACGTGCCCTCGGAGCAGCTGAGGGGGATCGCCGAGCGCTTCACCGCGACCGACGAGTATCGGTCGCTGGCCGCCTGCGAGGCGGTGATCGTCTGCGTGCCGACACCGCTCGCGAACCACCGCGAGCCCGACCTGTCGTATCTCGTCGACGCCGCGACGCACCTGTCGCGGGTCCTCCAGGAGGGGTGCCTCGTCGTGCTGGAGTCGACGACCTACCCCGGGACCACGCGCGAGCGTCTGCTGCCGATACTCGAGGAGTCCGGCCTCGCGGCTGGTCGTGAGTTCAACCTCGCCTACTCGCCGGAGCGCATCGATCCGGGGCGCACGGACCACACGGTGCGCACCACCCCGAAGGTCGTCGGCGGCCTGACGGAGGAATGCCGCCGTCGCGCCGTGGAGCTCTACAAGCTGATCTGCGACGACGTGGTCGAGGTGTCCTCGCCGGAGGTCGCGGAGCTCACCAAGCTTCTGGAGAACATCTTCCGCTCGGTCAACATCGCGCTCGTCAACGAGCTGGCGCAGCTCTGCGATCGGATGGGCATCGACGTGTGGGAGGTCGTCGACGCCGCCGGAACCAAGCCCTTTGGGTTCATGCGCTTCGACCCGGGCCCCGGCATGGGGGGCCACTGCCTGCCGGTCGATCCCTTCTACCTGGCCTTCAAGGCGCGGGAGCACGACTTCTACACGGAGTTCATAGAGCTCGCGGGGAAGCTCAACCAGGCGCAGCCGTACTTCTGCGTCGAGAAGATCGAGCGCACCCTGAACGATGCATCAAAGCCCGTCCGCGACTCTCGCGTGCTGCTCCTCGGCGTTGCGTACAAGGGCGGCGTGGGCGACCTGCGTGAGGCGCCGGCGCTGAAGATCATCCGCCGGCTGCGCGAGCTCGGAGCGGACATCGCCTACCACGATCCGCACGTCCCTGAGCTCAGCGAGCACGGGCTCGTCTCGGTTGACCTCGATGGCGAGCTCGAGAGCGCTGACATCGTCTGCATCGTCACCGCCCACCCCGAGGTGGATCACGAGCGTGTCGTGCGCGAAGCGCGTCTGGTCCTGGACTTCCGCGGCGTGACGAGAGGCATCGAAGCACCCAACCTCGTCCGGCTCTAGCGATCGTCTTGGCATGAGACGCCGGCTCGCTCGGATCGTCGCCCGCAGGCACGCCCGCCGCGCCGACCGCCTGACGCTCGGGTTGGCCGGGGTCGCGGTCGCGACGGCGGGCACCGTCATGCTCGGCGAGGGCATCCGACTGGCTCGACGGCGCATCCGGCCCGAGGCGGTTCCACCGATCCTCCACGAGGGACCGGAGCGGCCCCTCGAGACCGCCGGGCGGGCGACCCAGGACGCCGTGGCGGTCGTTGTCGAGGGGTACGAGGCGACTCCGCGCACCGAAAAGGTGCTCTTCAACATGCTGACCGGGTTCGTCTCGGCGTTTGCGCTCATCCGGCTCTCGACCGCGGGGATTCGCGGCGGCTGGTGGCCGGCGGGCAACGTCCGCCTCGGCGGTCGCCACATCCACCACTTCGTGCCCGGGATCCTGATCGCCTTCGGCTCGGGCGCGCTAGCGCTCCTCACGCAGAGCTCCAGGCTCGAGACCACGCTCGCGATTCCGTTCGGCGCCGGCATCGGGCTGACGTTCGACGAGGCGGCTCTGCTCCTCGACCTCCGCGACGTCTACTGGACCCGGGAGGGGATCCTGAGCGTCCAGATCAGCTTCGGTTTGGCGGCCACCCTGGGCGGGACGATCCTCGCCCTCAGAATGCTGCGCCGGGGCGAGGAGCGGGTCGAGGCCGAGGGCAGGCTTCCGCCGGCCTAGCTGCCGTCGCGGGGCACCCGGTAGCGCCCGTACAGCTCCCCGTCCTCCTCCAGCAGCCACGCGACCTCGAGCGGACGCTCGAGCTCAGGAAGGCCGACGGCGAGGCCCGGGCCGTCGCCGCCGGCGAGCTTGGGCGCATGGGTGACGAACAGCTCGTCGACGAGCCCGGCGTCGAGGAGCTGGGCGTGCAGGCGCGGCCCGCCCTCGCACAGCAGCCCCCTGACCCCGCGCTCGCGACGCAGATGGGCCAGTGCCGCGGCCAGATCAACCCTGCCCTCGTGCCTGACGAGACGAACCTCCGCGACCGTGTCCGGGGCCTCCGCGGCGGAGGTCGTGAAGATGAGGACCCGTGCGCCGCGATCGCTGAAGACCGGTGCGTCCCACGGGATGTCGAGCCGGCCGCTCACGATGACCAGCAGGGGATCCTGGGACAGGCCGCGCCGCTCCCGCCGCCCGCGCTTGCCCGAGTCCGCGACCGGGCGCCCGTAGCGCTCGGCGCGCATCGTGCCGGCGCCGATCATCACGGCATCCACCCGCGTTCGCAGGCAGACGAGCATCTCCGTGTCGGTGTCGCTTCCGATCGGCCCCGATCGTCCGTGGAGCGTGGCCTTGCCATCCAGGGTGACGGCGAAGTTGGTGACGAGATACGGGCGGTCGTCGGGGGGATTCGAGATCAGATCCAGCTGGTGAACCTGTTCGACCACCGTGGTCGTCGCCACGTCGGGCAGCAGGCGCTTCATTCCGCGCCCTCGACCTCGGCGAGATGAGCGACGTTCGCGCGGTCGTCGGCCTCCTCACTCGGGCCGGCCGCGAACCAGGCGTCGAGGATCTCGGTCAGTTCGGCCGGCGAGGTGGCGCGGAGGCTCAGGGCGAGGACGTTGGCGTCGTTCCATTTCCGCGCCCCCTCCGCCGTCTGGGCGTCTGCGCAGAGGGCGGCGCGGATCCCGGCGACCTTGTTGGCCGCGATCGAGGCCCCGGTGCCGGTCCAGCAGCAGACGATTCCCTGATCGGCCCTGCCGGAGGCGACGTCGCGGGCGGCGGCCTCGCTGGCCCACGCCCAGTCGTCGCGCTCGTCGTCGTTCAGCGCGCCGTGCTGGATCGGCTCGTGGCCACGCGCCCGCAACTCGTCGAGCACCGCGTCGGCGATGCCGGTTCGCTCGTCTGCTGCCACCGAGATCCGCATGTGAAGCAGCCTACGCGGCGGGCCCCAGCCAGCCGAACCTGCGCCCGGCGAAGTCCTCCAGCCGCGCGACGTCGTCGCGGAAGAGCTCGACCAGATCGCGTCGCAGGGAATCCGGCAACGCGGGCTTCGGCGCCTCCCCCGCACCGGGATCGTGGACCAGGCGCTCCGCCACCCAGCGAAGGGATTCCGGGAGGCGGTCGAAGTTGCGGTCGATCGCCCGAAGCCCGGGCAGGCGAACGGCCCTGTCCATGATGCGGAAGCGGCTGCCGCCCTTGGCGACGCCCGTCTCCCATTCGCGCTCGAACTGCTCCGACGTGAACGTAGGGTCGACGCCGAGGAACTCGAAGGCGCGCCGCATCGTCCCCGGCCGGTCGTCCTTCAGCTCCTCCCGCCCGACGATCTCGATGTGCTCGGGACCGAACTCGTCGATGTAGGGCTCGAGCTGGAAGAAGTAGCGGCTCCGCTCCACGTAGCTGGACTCCGGATCGGAGAGGGCGTCGACGAGCGGGCGGTCGTCGTAGCCGCCGCCCACGTTGTGGAGGTAGTGCGACAGCATCCGCTCGAGCGGGTCCCGGACCACGTAGATCAGGCGGGCTTCGCCACCGAGCACCTCATGCATTCGCGCCGCCACACCGCCGAAGCTCGGGCGGTTCGTGTAGTGCGGAGAGCTCTCGCCGCGCACGAGAGCGGTGGGATCGAAGTGCCCCGCGTACCAGTCCCGTCCCAGGGGCCAGTTCAGCTCGGCGACGAAGAAGTTGAGCTCCTTCGGCCGCGACATCGCGATCTCCGGGTGCAGGTTCAGGTAGTGGTGCAGGCTCGTCGTTCCGCACTTGAGGCCCCCGATGATGATCAGGTTCGGGAGCGCTCCGTCCTTGTGGCCGCGGCGGGCCTGGCGCTTTGCGCGCCGCCGCTCGGCGGCGAAGCGCTCGTGCGCCCGAGCGACCATCGCCCGATCCGCGCGATCGGTCGGAGCTGAGGACTCAGCCGCCGGCGCCAAGCCGCTTCGCCGCGTCGCGAAGGTTCTTGACCGTGGCCGAAGGCGCCTTGCGCCCTTCGAGCTTCTCGCCCTTACGGTTGACCCAGATCACGGGCACGTTCATCTTGAGGCAGGGCGCGACGTCGGTCTCGTAGCCGCTCGCGATGTGCAGCCAGCCCTTCTTGCCGCCGATACGGCGGGCGCACTCCTTGAGGTGCGCGGGATCGGGCTTGTAGCTGCGAACCTGTTGGGCGGTGACCACGAGGTCGAGCTCGGTGCGAAGGTGGCGGCGAGAGACGCCGAGCAGCTTGTCGTCGATGTTGGAGACGATCCCGACCTCGTAGCGCTTGGACAGCCGGTCCATGGCGGCGTTGGACTCCCGAAACGGCAGCCACCGCGGGACGCTGTCGGGCAGAAACTGCGCCCGCGAGGGCTCGAGCTCCCAGCCGATCTCCTTTGCCGCCCGCACGGCCGCGCGGCGCAGCACCTCGGCGTACAGCTCGTAGGAGCCGCGGATGATCTCCGCCTGGATCTCGAAGAACCGGTTCAGGAACGGCTCCTCGTCGAAGCTGAACCCATCGCGGTCCGCTTCCTTGTGGAACGCCTCGAGGATCCCCTTCTCCCAATCGATCAGGGTCCCGTAGCAATCGGTGGTCACCCAGGTGATGTCTTTGAGCTTGGGGAGTGCCATGAGCCGCGGGATTATGCCAAGCGGGTGATCTCAGGCCCCTCCTCGGCTTTGGATAGGCTGCCGCGGCTCACCTATGAAAAACGGTACATGCCTCTGCCGGCGCGCAGCGCCACCGGCCTAGAACACATGGATCTACTCGAGTATCAGGGGAAGCAGCTCTTCGCCGAGCACGGCGTCCCCGTTCCCGAAGGACGACAGGCGGACACCGTGCCGGCAGCCGTCGAGGCCGCCGAGGAGCTCGGGTATCCGTGCGTGATCAAGGCCCAGGTGCGCATCGGCAAGCGCGGCAAGGCCGGCGGCATCAAGATCGCCAACGACCGTGACGAGGCCCTGAAGCACGCCGAGGCGATCCTCGGCATGGACATCCGCGGCTTCACCGTCCACGAGGTCTGGGTGGAGCAGGCATCCAGGATCGATGCCGAGTACTACGCCTCGATCATCCTCGACCGCTCCGAGAAGAAGCTCCTCGCGATCCTCTCCCGGATGGGCGGGATGGACGTCGAAGAGGTCGCCGAGGCCGATCCGGCCGCGCTGGTCCAGCGCCATCTCGAGCCGGGCGAGGACTTCACCACCGACACCGCGCGCCAGATGGCAATCGACGCGCGCATCGACGAGGACGTCACCGACGGAGTCGCGGAGCTGATGGTCAAGCTTCAGCGGGTGGCAATGGCGGAGGACGCGACCCTGATCGAGGTCAATCCCATGATCGTGACCTCCGACCGTGAGGTGGTCGCGCTCGACGCCAAGGTGACGGTCGACAACAACGCGCTGTACCGGCACGCGGAGCTCGCCGAGCTTCGGGACCGCTCGGCCGAGGACCCGCAGGAGCGGATGGCGAAGGAGAAGGGGCTCACCTATGTGAAGCTCGGCGGGAACATCGGGATCCTGGGCAACGGTGCCGGCCTGTGCATGTCGACGCTCGACGTGGTGGCCCAGGCAGGAGGCAAGCCGGCCAACTTCCTCGACGCCGGCGGCGGCTCGAAGGCCGATGCGATCGTGGACGCGCTCGAGGTCATCACGTCCGACGAGAACGTGAACGCGATCCTCTTCAACATCTTCGGCGGGATCACGCGCTGCGACGAGATCGCCAAGGGGATCATCGAGGCGTCGAGGCGGATCGACATCGACGTCCCGATGGTTGTGCGGCTCGACGGAACCAATTCCGAGGAGGGCCTCGGGCTCCTGGCCGATGCGGACCTCACCGACCTGCACGTCGAGAAGACGATGCTCGGCGCGGCCGAGCGCGTCGTGGAGATTTCCCGGAACTGATGTCGATCATCGTCGACACCGACACGAAGCTGGTCATCTCGGGCCTCACTGGCCGCGAGGGCTCGTTCCACGGTCTCCGGAACCGCGACTACGGCACCGATGTCGTGGCCGGGGTCACTCCCGGCAAGGGCGGCCAGGACGTCGAGGGCATCCCGGTCTACGACGAGATCAAGCAGGCGGTCGAGGAGCGCGGCGCCAACACGTCGATGATCTTCGTGCCCGCCCGCTTCGCCGCCGCGGCCATCGAGGAGGCGATCGATGCCGGCGTCCACACGGTGATCGCCATCACCGAGGGCATCCCGGTGCTCGACATGCTGCGCGTCTACTGGAAGGCGAAGGAGGCGGGCGTTCGCCTGATCGGCCCCAACTGCCCCGGAGCCCTGTCTCCCGGGAAGTCGAACGTCGGGATCATCCCGGCGCAGTTCTTCGACCCTGGTTCGATCGGCGTGGTCTCGAAGTCCGGCACGCTCACCTACCAGATCGGGAACGAGCTGAAGCAGGCGGGCACGGGCAATTCCTCGATCGTCGGCATCGGCGGCGACCCGATCGTCGGCTCGGACTTCATCGACATCCTGACGCTGTACGAAGCCGACGACGAGACGGAGCTGATCGTGATGGTCGGGGAGATCGGTGGCGATGCCGAGGAGCGCGCCGCCGACTTCATCGCCGAGCAGGTCTCCAAGCCGGTCGTCGCATACATCGCCGGCTTCACCGCGCCGCCGGGCAAGCAGATGGGCCATGCCGGAGCGATCATCTCGGGGTCCTCGGGAACCGCCGAGGCCAAGAAGGAGGCCCTCGAGGCGCGTGGCGTCCGCGTCGGCCGCTCGCCGACCGAGACGGCGCAGCTCGCGGTCGAGACGTTGGCCGCCCGGGCCTAGCTCCGGACCTATACTCGGGCGGGTGTGTGGTCGAGGAGCGTTAGCGACGAGTCAGGCAGGTAAGGCGGCGAAGCCGCCGCATTAGGTGTGGCTTCCGAGGTGATCAGCTTCGCCCGCGGCGCTCCCAGTGCCGACATCCTGCCCGTGGACGCCGTCCGCGAGGCCGCGCAGCGGGCCCTCACCGACGACTGGAAGCGGGCGCTCTCCTACGGGACCGGCATCGGCCATCCCGGGCTCTGCGAGTGGATCGCCGAACGCCACGGGCTCGCCGATCCCGCCCAAGTGATGGTCACGAACGGCTCACTCGAGGCCGGGGCGATGCTGTTCCAGCACCTCTTGGCCCCCTCCGACCGAGTGGTGGTCGAGCAGCCCTCCTACGACCGGACGCTGCTGCTCCTGGAGCGGCTGGGCGCCGACCGGATCGGCGTGCCGCTGGAGGACGACGGCATCGACGTCGAGCAGTTGGAGCGCGCCGTGTCCGAGGGCCCGGCCGTGAAGCTCGTCCACGTGATCCCCAACTTCCACAACCCGGCGGGGTGCACCCTCTCCGCGGCAAAACGAGAGCGCCTCGTCCAACTGGCCGCGGAGCACGATTTCTGGATCCTCGAGGACGATCCGTATCGCGAGCTTCCGTTCGACGAGGACCCTCCACCGACGATGCTCTCGCCCGGATCCGACGGGCGCGTGATCCATGCCTCGTCGTTCTCGAAGACGGTGAGCCCGGGCGTTCGAGTCGGTTACCTCGCCGGCCCGGCGGACGAGATCGCGAAGCTCTCCAAGCGGGCCAACGAGATCTACATCTCCCCGAACATGCTCGCCGAGTCGATCGTCTTCGAGCTCTGCCGCTCCGGCGGGCTCGACGACAACATCGCGTTCGTCAAGGGCGCTCTGCGCGAGCGGCGCGACACGCTGGTGGCCGCCCTCGGCGAGCACCTGCCCGAAGCTGAGTTCGTCGTTCCCGGGGGCGGCTACTTCCTGTGGCTGACGCTCGACGACGATGTCGACACGACCGAGCTGCACGCGGCGGCGCTCGAGGAGAAGGTCGCCTTCATCGCCGGACCCGACTTCATGTTGGAGGGCGGCGGCTCGAGCCTGCGGCTGTCCTTCGCGAGCGTGCCCCCGGATCAGATCGGCGAGGGCGTCGCGCGGATCGCGCGCGCCCTCGAGCGCATTCGCGCCGCCAGCCCGGCCTGAGACCGATCACGCCACGCTCCCGCTAGACGGGCTTCGTGCAAACGCCGAAGCGGCAGAAGCTGCCGGGGCCGCAGGCCTTCCCGCAGGCGCCGCAGTTGTCGTCGTCCAGCGAGAGGTTCTTGCATCCGCCGGGGCAGCACGTGGAGCCGTTGATGTCACAGCACTTGCCGTTGCAGCACTCCCCCGTGTCGAACGGTCCCGTGCAGCTGATCCCGCAGCGGCCGCAGTTGGAGCTGTTGGAGCGCGTGTCGACGCAGCTGCCGCGGCAGTTCTTCAGGCCTCTGGCGCATCGCCGGCGACACTCCCCCTCCGAGCAAACCTCGTTGTCGGGGCATCTCCTGCCGCATCTCCCGCAGTTCCTCGGATCGCTCTGCAGGTCGAGGCAGTGCCCGTCGCAGCAGGTCTTGCCGCCTGGACAGGTCTTGCCGCAGTCGCCGCAGTGCTCCTCGCTCTCGTTGAGATCGGTGCACGCCCCGTCGCAGCAGGCCTTGCCAGGCGGGCAGTCACACGCACCGGACCCACCGGGCCCCGTGCCACTGCCGTCGCCCGCCTGACAGTCGCCGTCCACGCATGAGGTCCCGGTGGGACACACTCGCCCGCAGCGGCCGCAGTTC
>Ga0075365_10000426_pt1 | contig 15611 bp, 9 predicted proteins | sample EndMetdeltDD1765_FD_71387 | JGI IMG/M metagenome (GOLD analysis project Ga0075365, IMG submission 71387) | Populus endosphere microbial communities from Tennessee, USA - Endosphere MetaG P. deltoides DD176-5 | ecosystem: Host-associated > Plants > Roots > Endosphere | place: USA: Tennessee... | reverse complement strand
CGGTCGAGCACGGCGATGGTGCGCACGCTTGGCGGCAGGGCGGCGAGAAGCGCTTCCGTCGGGAAGGGCCGGTACAGGCGGACCACCGCGAGCCCGACGCGCTCCCCGCGCCGGCACAACTCATCCACCGTCTCCTTCGTGGCGCCGGCCCCTGACCCCATCAGCACGATCACCCGATCGGCATCCGGCGCACCGTAGTAGTCGACGAGGTGGTACTGCCGTCCGGTGCGGGCGGCGAGCGTGTCCATCGACGATTGGACCGCCCCGGGAACGGCTGCGTGGAACGGGCTGCAGGCCTCGCGTGCCTGGAAGAAGACGTCGGGGTTCTGCGCGCTGCCGCGCAGCTCGGGACGATCCGGATCGAGCCCGCGGGCACGGTGTGCGCTGACGGCCGCGGGGTCGATCATCGAGGCCACGTCGTCGACGGACGGCTCCTCGATCGTGCCGAGCTCGTGGCTGGTGCGAAAGCCATCGAAGAAGTGCAGGAACGGCACCCGAGTCTTCAGCGTGGTCGCGTGGGCGACCGCAGCAAAATCGGCGGCCTCCTGCACGCTGCTCGCACAAAGCATCGCGAAGCCGGTCGTGCGCGCCGCCATGACGTCGCTGTGATCGCCGAAGATGCTCAACGCGTGTGTCGCGATGGTACGTGCCGCCACGTGGATGACCGTCGGCGTCAGCTCGCCGGCAATCTTGAACATGTTCGGCAACATCAGCAACAGGCCCTGGCTGGCGGTGAAGGTCGTGCCGAGCGCGCCGCGTGTGACCGCGCCGTGCAAGGTGCCAGCAGCGCCGGCCTCGCTCTGCATCTCGATCACCTCAGGCACCGCTCCCCACAGGTTCGTGCGACCCTTCGCGCTCCATTCGTCGGCGAGTTCGCCCATCGGCGAGGCCGGGGTGATCGGATAGATCGCGATCACCTCCGAGGCGAGGTGGGCGACCCGAGCCGCGGCCTCGTTCCCGTCGACGACGGAGCGCGCGCCGTCATGCCGGATCTCGTTCTGGCGCTCGGACTCGGTGTTGGTGATCGTCACGATGGCCACGGTACGGACGGTACGCAGACGTCGACAGGGGCTTTCGGCCCAACTCCCCCGGGGACAGTCCATTCTCGGGTCCAGCTCTGGCGCCCGGCCGCTGAGAACTGGTTGCAACCTGATTTCGCCACCGGTCGCGGAGGGCGCCGTCGCTAGTCTGAAGCCATCCGCAGGCCGCCGCTCTCCGACGAACGACTCGTCGATGAGCACGTGGAGCAGTCGTGAGCCGCACGTTCGATGCGCTGCACGTGCGCAACTACCGCACGTTCGCCGCCGGCTCTTTGCTGTCCAACATCGGGACGTGGATGCAACGCGTCGCCCAGGATTGGCTCGTTCTGGTCGTGACCGGCAGCGCCGGTGCGCTCGGCCTCACCACCGGCCTGCAGTTCCTGCCGACGTTGCTGTTCTCGCCCATCGCGGGGGTGATGGCCGACCGCTTCTCGAAACGGCTGATCCTCGTCTGGGCCCAGATCGCGATGGGCGTCACAGCCCTGGCCCTCGCTGTTCTCGCGCTGACGGGCGTCGTCGAGGCGTGGCACATCTACGTGCTGGCGTTCGTGTTCGGCACCGGCAGCGCCCTCGAGGTGCCCGCCCGGCAGACGTTCGTCAACGAGATGGTCGACCGCGATCACATGGCCAATGCAGTCGGTCTGAACTCGGCCTCGTTCAACCTGGCCAGGATGATCGGGCCGGCCGCCGCCGGCGGGCTGATCTCCCTGCTGGGATCAGGCGTGCGCGCCACGGGTTGGGTGATCCTGCTCAACGCCCTCAGCTACGTCGCGGTCCTCGTCTCGCTGTGGCGAATCCACGTCGATGAGCTGACCCCGACACGTCGGTTGACGACGTCGAAGGGCCAGCTGCGCGAGGGCCTGCGGTACGTACGCGCCCGGCCGGACATCATCCTGGTGATGGCGGTGGTGTTCTGCGCCGGCACCTTCGGGCTCAACTTCCAGATGACCACCGCGCTGATGGCGACCAAGGTGTACGCCAAGGGTGCCGGCGAGTACGGCGTGTTGGGTTCCATCATCGCCTGCGGCTCGCTGGTCGGCTCACTGCTCGCAGCGCGCCGCGCCGTCTCCCGCCAGCGACTCGTCATCGCCGCGGCGGCCGTGTTCGGTCTGACGGAGATCGTGGCCGGACTGATGCCGTCGTACCTCACCTTCGCGCTCGTGCTGCCGCTGTGCGGAGTCACCGCACTCACGACAATCACGTCGGCGAACGCGTTCGTGCAGATGTCGGTCGATCCGGAGATGCGCGGCCGGGTGATGTCGCTGTACATGATGATCTTCATGGGTGGCACCCCATTCGGTGCGCCTGCGCTGGGCTGGATCGCCGATCACTTCGGCGCGCGGTGGACCCTCACGGGCGGCGGCGCGCTGACGGTCGTCGGAACGCTTGGCGCGGCGGCGGTGCTCGGCCGCCACCAGGGGATTGGCCTCGCAGCCCGTTGGGACGCAGGCCCGCACCTCCAGTTGGTCATCCGCGAATCGCAGGAGGCAGTCGAAGAGGTCGCCTCCTCCAAGTCCTAGGCGTGCACCGGGGTTCGAAGTCGCGACCTTGGCTGCTGATCGCGCCATTCGGGAGCGACCTGCCACCAAGATTCAGTCGTTGCTCTCGGGCATCTCGAAGAGGTTGAACATCGCTCCTTGCGGATCGGCACACACCGCCATCCGGCCGACGGGGATGTCGAACGGCTCGACGAACACCGAACCGCCGAGGTCCTTCACCTTGGCGGCGGTCGCGTCGACCGAGGCTGCGCCGAAGTAGATGTCCCAGTGCGGTGGGATACCGGGCATCTGCGGCGGCGTGCTGCCGGCCACCATCGAGTCTGCCGTGCCGTCCAGCGTGAATGCCTCGTACGCCGTGCCGTCGGGCATCGGAGTCGAGATGAACTTCAAGCCGGTCACCGTCTCGTAGAAGCTCGCGGTCTTGTCGTTGGGCGGGGCGACGAGTTCGGACCAGCAGAACGCGCCGGGCACGTTGACGAGCTCCGACCCGATCGAGCCCTTCGGGCTCCAGAGCATGAAGAACGCGCCCGACGGATCGGTGAGGACGGCCATCCGACCGGCGTCGAACACGTCGAAGGGCGGCACGTGGAGGTTGCCGCCCGCTTCGTTCACCTTGCCCGCTGCGCCGTCGAGGTCGTCGACGGTGATGTACATCTGCCAGTGAGGTGGCACACCGGCCGCTGCCTGTTCGGGCTGCTGCGGTGCGATGGCCGCGGTGACGTGGCCGCCCAACTTCGCCATCGAGTACACCGACGATTCGTCCATCGGCATGTCGTCGTAGGACCATCCGAACAGCTGACCGTAGAAGCCCTTTGCTGCATCCTGATCGCTGGTGGCCAGGTCGACAAACGACGGTGTACCTGACGCATAGCTGTCTCGAACTGCCATGATCAATCCCCTTGTTCGCTCAAGTCTGCCCCGCCCGGGAGCGTAGTCGCGCCGACTACTTGAGGCTGCCGGAGAGGTCGATGCCGCGCAGGAACACTCGTTGCAGCAGGAGGAAGATGGCCAGCGGCACAATCATCGCGATCAACGCGCCGGCCTGAACGAGTGGAATGTTGGTGTCGTAGATCCCGAGGAACTGGTACAGCCCCACGGAGATCGGAAGCAACTCGGCCTTGCCCTGCAGGTACACCAGCGGCTCGAGGAAGTCGTTCCAGGCGAAGAAGAAGTGGAACAGTGCCACCGCAACGATCGCGCCCTTGGCTTGCGGGAGGATCACGGTGAGCAAGGTCTTCATCGGTCCCGCACCGTCGATGGCCGCGGCCTCGTCGAGCTCCTTCGGGATCGTCAGGAAGAACTGGCGGAGCAGGAAGATGTTGTACGCGCTCCCGAAGAAGTGCGGCACGGTCAACGGGAAGAAGGTGCCGATCCAGCCGAACTTGTTGTAGATCCAGTACGTGGGCACCAGCGTCACGAACCGGGGCAGGATGATCGTGGCCAACAGCGAGCCGAGGATCAGCTTCTTGAACGGGACACGGAAGCGCGACAACCCGTAGGCGACGAGGGTCGACGCGATGATTGTGCCGGCCATGCCGACCCCGGCGATGAAGGCTGTGTTGCGCATCATCCGCCCGAAATCGAGCGTGTCCCACGCGTCGCCGTAGTTGCTCACCTTCAAATCGAGCTCGACGGTCGGGGCGAGGGTTCGCCAATTGCCGTCCCACACGATCTGCTCGGCCGGCGCGGTTGGGTCGACGAAGGTGCTCTGCTTGCGCCCCGGTTTCACCAGGGCGAGCTCGCGAGTGCCGCCCTCGAGCGGCACCGCGAAGAGCGGATAGTCCTTGCCGTCGACAGTCGACGTGACCGCCGACATCGGCAGGATCCTTCCGTTGGCAAGTTGGTCCTCGCTCTTCAACGACGTCACCGTCATGAACAGCAGCGGCAAGAGGTAGCCGAACAGGAGGATCGCCACCATCAACGTGACGCCGGCCTGGATCAGGAAGCGCTTGGTCCGTCGATCCAGATCGCGATGACGAACGACGGGCTCCTTGGCCCGCACGAGGGCGGCGACTGAGGGCACCATCAGCGTTGCTCGAATTCGTAGTGGACCCAGTACTTCGCCGACCAGAACAGCAGCCCGGTGAGGGCGAAGATGACGATGAACATCATCCACGCCAACGCCGACCCGTATCCGGCCTGGAAGAACGTGAAGGTCTGGCGATAGAAGTACAGGGTGTAGAACTTGTTCGCGTCCTCGGGATCGCCGGTGCCCTCGCTGAGCGCGAACGGGATGACGAAGTACTGGCCGAGGCCGACCAGGGTCAGCACCAGGTTGTAGAAGAGGATCGGCGAGATCATCGGCATCGTGACATCGCGGAACAGACGCCAGCGCCCGGCGCCCTCGAGCGTTGCCGCCTCGTACAGATCTTTGGGCACGCCCTGCAGTGCGGCGATGTTGATGATCATCGCGTTGCCGATGCCCCACAGTGCGATCATCCACAGTGCAGCGACGACGTACTTCTTGTCGTTGACGAAGTCCGGTGTCGTGATGCCGATCGTGCCGAACAGCTTCGAGAACCAGCCCGACTTGCCGTTGAGGTAGAACCGCCAGACGATCACCGTCGCGATGAACGGCACCATCGTCGGCATGTAGAACATCGCCCGGAAGAAGCCGCGCATGCGCAGGCTCTTCAACGACAGTAGGTAAGCCAGGCCGAGGGGTGCGGCGAGCACAAGTGGCACGAACACCACCGCGAAGCGGAACGTCACCCACACGCCGGTACGCACCTCGGGGTCGCTGAACAGGCGCCGCCAGTTGGTCAGGCCGACGAACCTGGTGGGCACGTTGTCCTGATCGACGAGCTCGTAGTTGGTGAAGCTCATCACGAGCGAGGCGATGATCGGCAGCGCGAAGAAGAGCGTCAGGCCAATCACCCACGGCGTGACGAAGGCGAATCCCCAGCGCCGTTCGCGGCGGGCGAGACGACCGGTCTCCCGCCCGGCGAGGGAGGACTCCGAGCTGGAGTCCTCCCTGCCGGCAAAGATCTGCACAGAGGCAGTCATCCGGTCAACCCGCTGCCTTCCAGATCGCGTCGAGGTCGGCTTCCATGTCCTTCGCCGCGGCGTCGAGATCGAGATCCGGATCGGTGTTGATCTGGGTCTCGAGCTCCTTCATCCGCTCGTCGCTCTCGATGAAGCTCGGCATGTCGAGCTCGGCACTGGGGATGTCCGGGTAGGCGAGCCCGTCGAGGAAGACCTGCCAGTTGACTCCCTGCGTGAAGTTCTTGTCGAGGCCCGCGAAGTACGCGTCGCGGAGATCGGTGCGGGCCGGCATCGCGCCGTAGATGCTGAGCAGATCGAGCGCACCGTCGCCCTGCATCCACTGCAACACCTCGAACGCTGCTTCCGCGTTCTTGGTGTCCTTGTGGATGCGGAACGTGTCGGCGTGCAGCTTCGACGTGACGTGTCCCTCGTACGACGGAATTGCGGCCGCGTCCCAGAACGTCTTGAACGTCGGCGGATCCTCGCCGTCGGTGAGGCAGCACGTGTACCACAGGTGTGTGAAGGCGATGCCGACCTTGCCGCTGTTGAACGCGTTCCCGGAGAGGACGTCGCTGTCCAGATCGGTCTGTGTCGGCGAGGCGCCGTACTTGTGGATCATGTCGTGGTACCACTTCCACTCCGTCAGCCACACATCGGGGATCTTCGCCGTACCGTCTTCGGAGATGACGTTGCCCGCCCCGAAGAAGTTGCCCTGTGAGCGAGGTCCGGCGACGAACTGATGGACGAAGCCCCACTGGGCGACCTTGGTCTTGTCGAAGCCGTCTTCGTTCGCGGCGACACCGTTGGCGTCGACGGTCAGGATCAGGGAGATCTCCTGCAGCTTCTCCATGTTCCACTCGCCCTCGTACTCGGTGCCCTTGCCGTAGACCTCGCCGTAGTGCGCAGGCGGGTACGGCAGGCCGGCCTCATCGAACAGCTCCTTGTTGTAGTAGAGCGCCGACGGGAACGACGCGAACGGCAGCGAGTCGATCGAGCCATCCGGCAAACGTCGTGCCTCGAGCTGTTCGGGCTCGTACTTGGACAGGTCGATGCCCGACGACTTGATCAGCGGGTCGAGGTTGAGGAACTGCCCGGAGAACGCGTTGGCGCCCTCGCGGCCGACCGGCCCGATGATGTCGGGAGCGTTGCCTCCGGCGATCTCGGCCGCGAGTGCATCCTTGGCCGTGTTGTTGTCCACGAACTCGGCGACGAGCTTGATCTTGTCCTGGCTCTCGTTGTAACCGTCGATGAGCGTCTGCTCACGTTCGATCTGTTCGGCCTGCGAGCCTGTGCCGAGGCCGACGAACCAGCGGACCTCGATCCGGCCGTCGGACGACTCGCCGCCGTCGGTGGTTGCGGCGGCTTCGGTTGCGGCCGTCGTCGCAGCGGTCGTCGCCGCCGTCGTTGCCGCGGTCGTTGCCGCCGTCGTGGCAGCGGCTGCCGCGTCTGTCGCCGCTGCCGCCGATTCCTTCTTGTCCGAGCCGCACGCACTGGCAACGAACGCCATGCTGATGACAAGGGCTGCCAGGGTTCGTGAGCGCGCCTTGGCGCGCCGGGGTCGTATCATGTCGGGTACTCCTTTGGGTTGGTTCTGCAAGGTTCTGATTCGGGGACGCCGCGGTGGTGAGAGGTGTAGAGACCTCTCACCACCGCTCTGTGTTTTCAGCTCATCGCTGCCCACCAGTCGTGCGGCCACGCGACCGTGAGGTCGTCTTCGTGGCGGGCGCGGTGCGCTGTGATGAACCACCGATCACCAGCTCGCCGTCGAGCACGATCGGCCCTGACGACGGTTGGCCATCGATCTTGCGCAGCAGCTCGGCAACGGCGGCTTGAGCGATCTTGTCGAACGGCTGGCGGACGCTGCTCAGCGTCGGCTCGAGGAAGTCGTTGACCGAGGTGCCGTCGAACCCGACCAGGGCGACATCGTCCGGGATGCGCACACCAGCGTGCACCATTGCCCACATCACGCCGATCGCCATCTCGTCGTTGGCGGCGAAGATGCCATCGGCGCCGTGTTCGGCGAGCACCTGCGCGCCCTTGTAACCGGAGTCGCGGGTGAAGCTGCCGACGAAGATCAGGTTCTCGTCGACCTCGAGCCCACGGCGCTGGTGGGCGAGGCGGTAGCCGTCGAGGCGCAGCATCGCATCGGCGCGATCGAGCAGGCCGGTGATCGTGCCGACCCGCGTGCACCCCTGCTGGAAGAGGTGCTCAACCGCGGCAGCACTCGACTCGAGGTTCTCGACATCGACCGCATCGAAGTTCGGGATCCATGGGTGGGCGCCGACGAGAACGGTCGGCAGACCATCTTGCGCGAGCAGTTCGTCGATCCACGGCACACCGACCGCGACCGAGCTCACGAGCAGCCCATCGACGAAGCCGTCGCGCATGATGTGATGCACCGTGACGCCCGGCTCGTTGGTGGCGAGATGGAGCATCAGACCCTGGTCGGCTTGATGGGCGGCGCGGCCGACCGCGTGAGTGATCGACGCCCCGTACGGATCGATGTGGAGATCGGCACTGGGGATGACGAGACCGAGGACCGACGACCTGCCGCTGGCGAGCTGCTGGGCGGCCCGGTTGGGGACGAAGCCCATCGAGTCGGCGATCCGGCGAATCCGGTCACGGACATCGTCACGGACACCGGCCCGGCCGTTGAGGGCCCGGGACGCGGTGGCGCGTGAGACCCCGCAGAGGCGGGCGACATCATCGAGCGTGACTTGATCCGGCATTCGACTCCCCCATGTCGTCGAGCTTGATCTGAAAGCGCTTCCATGCTACAACTGTTCTGTTCGCACTGTCAAGCCGATGTCGGTAGACCGAGTTGACGTGCACTTTTCTCAACTTTCACCTGCTCTGAGGGGAGATCATTGGTGAGCATCACCGAAACATCTGCAAGCGCTTTCAGAGCGTTCGGCGGGCCGGACTTCCCACCAGGGTTCCTGTGGGGCGCAGCGACATCGGCGTACCAGGTCGAAGGTGCCGTGACCCAGGACGGCCGCGGCGAGAGCATCTGGGATCGCTTCTGCTCAGTTCCCGGCAACATCGCGGACGGCTCCAGCGGGGCGGTCGCGTGCGATCACTACAACCGGTGGACCGACGACATCGAGCTGATGCGCTCGCTGTCGCTCGGCGCCTATCGCTTCTCGATCGCGTGGCCGCGTGTGATGCCGAGCGGTACGGGTTCGGTGAACGAAGAGGGCCTCGATTTCTACGATCGTCTCGTTGACGGCTTGCTCGCCGCCGGCATCCAACCCTTCCCGACGCTGTACCACTGGGATCTCCCGCAGGCCCTCGAGGATCGCGGCGGGTGGCCGTCGCGGCTGATTCCGGAGGCATTCGCGGACTACGCCGAAGCCGTGGTCGGCCGACTCGGCGACCGGGTCACGCGCTGGGGAACGATCAACGAACCGTTCGTCGTCGCCAACCACGGATACCTCACCGGCGAGCACGCGCCCGGTCGCAGCTCCCTGGCCGACAGCTTGGCGGCCAGCCACCACGTCCTGCTCGCCCACGGGTTGGCGATGGAACGCATTCGCGCGATGACTCCGGGGGCAGACGTCGGCATCACCGTGAACTTCACCCCCGCGTTCCGGATCAGCGAGGCACCGGCCGCCGTCGATCGGTTCCAGGTGATCGACGATCTGGAGAACTGGTGGTACATCAACCCGATCGCCGGGCTCGGCTACCCGGCCCGGACGTCAGAGCGGCTGGCGTGGGACCAGGCCGAAGTGCACGCCGACGACCTGGCGATCATCTCCCGTCCGATCGACTACCTCGGCGTCAACTTCTACACGCGCAAGCTGATCGGTGCCGTCGAGGGCGAGCGCCACGCGTCAGGTCCGGAAACAGCGATGGGCTGGGAGGTGCACGCCGAATCGCTCGGCTGGTTGATGCGCACCCTCCACGCGCGGTTCGCGATGAAGCGCTACTACATCACCGAGAACGGCGCGGCGATGCCGGACGCTGTTCGCCACGACGGCCGCATCGCCGACGACGACCGGATCGACTACCTGCGCGCTCACCTGCACGAGGTGCAGGCGTGCATCGCCGACGGGGTGCCGATCGACGGGTACTTCGCATGGTCGTTGGTCGACAACTTCGAGTGGGCCCACGGCTACAAGTACGGCTTCGGCATCGTCGAGGTCGAACCCACGACGCTGGCGAGGATCCCCAAGGACAGCGCCTACTGGTACGCCGACGTCGCCCGAACCGGCCGGCTCGGCGCGGGAGGTGAGCGATGACCGCCGTTCGCTTCTCGTCGGTCTCCAAGGCGTACGCCAACGGCTTCGTCGCCGTGCACGACCTCGATCTGGAAGTCGACGACGGCGAGCTGCTGGTCGTCGTCGGTCCGTCGGGGTGCGGCAAGACGACGACGCTGCGCATGCTCGCCGGGTTGGAAGACATCACTTCGGGCACGATCGAGATCGGTGGCGTGTGCGTCAACGAGGTGCCGGCCCGCGAGCGCAACATTGCGATGGTCTTCCAGAGCTATGCGCTGTACCCGCACCTCACCGTCGCCGGCAACCTCGGCTACCCGCTCAAGCTGGCAGGCCTGGGCAAGGCCGAACGCGTGCAACGCGTCACACACGTCGCCAAACAGCTGCGGATCGACGCGCTACTCGATCGCAAACCGCGCCAACTCTCCGGCGGGCAACGTCAACGCGTCGCGATGGGTCGGGCAATGGTCCGCGACCCGAAGGTGTTCCTGATGGACGAGCCTCTGTCCAACCTCGATGCCAAGCTCCGCGTGGCGATGCGCGCCGAGGTGTCGGAGCTGCAGCGCTCGTTGGGGGCGACGATGTTCTACGTGACCCACGATCAGGTCGAGGCGATGACGATGGGCGACCGCGTCGCGGTCATGGACGGCGGCGTGCTGCAGCAGATCGCAACACCGGACGAGCTCTACGCGAGCCCGGCGAACATGTTCGTCGCCGGCTTCATGGGGTCGCCTCCGATGAACCTGATCCGATTCCGCCTGGTCACTGCCGGCGATGGGTCGTACATCGCCGACTCCGGCACCGCGTCCTTGCAGTTGCCCGCCGAGGTCGTCGAATCCCACCGGGGACTCGCCACCGTCGTCGGACGCGACGTCGTGATCGGCGCCCGACCGGAGCACCTCCAGCTCGGCGAGCCGGACGAGCGGTCGTTGCACGGAACGGTTCGGCTCGTCGAGGTGCTCGGCTCGGAGCAGATCGCCCACGTCGAGGTGCCGGGATTGGACTTCGTCCACGTCGAGGAGGAGATCGCCGACGAGGCCGCCCACCGGCGGATCCTCGTCAGCATCCGCGACGACCGCCCTCGTCTGCGCGCCGGAGATGCCGTTGGCCTCACCATCCGCGCCGACCACCTCCACCTGTTCGACGCCCAAACCGGCGATGCCCTCTCCATCGATCACGCTGTCGCTCGCTGACAGCACCTGGACCCTGACCGCCGCACATCCGCACGACCGTGCGCCGCGCAATCCGGTCGCAGCCGACGTGCCCGGTTCGGTCCACACCGATCTGATGCGCGCCGGCGCGATCCCCGATCCGTTCCTCGACGAGAACGAGCTCGATGTGGCCTGGGTGGCCGACGTCGATTGGATGTACGCGTGCACGTTCGAGGTCTCGGCCGCGCTGCTCGCCCACGACCGCGTCGACATCGTCTTCGACGGCCTGGACACGTTGGCGACGATCGTCGTCAACGGAACGGTCCTCGCAGAGACCGCGAACATGCATCGCACGTACCGGTTCGACATGCGCGGAGTCGTCCACCTCGGCACCAATGACCTCGCGATCACGTTCGCGTCGGCCACTCGCCGTGCCGACGAGCTGCGCGCGTTGGCGGCGCCGTGGCCGTCGGCTTCGTTCGGCCGGCCGTACAACTACATCCGCAAGATGGCATGCAGCTGGGGATGGGACTGGGGCCCGTGGCTGACCACCGCAGGAATCTGGCGCGCTGCCCGCGTCGAGGCTTGGAGCGGCGGCGCGTTGGCCGGCGTGCGCCCGTCCGTCGAGGTCGATCGTCACGACCGCGGCCGTGTGTCGATCGCCGTTGACACCGAGCGGGCGGGAATCGACCGCGCCGCGCTCGCGGTTCATGCGGTACTCGTCGATCCGACCGGACGGCCGGCCGCCTCTGCCGAGACAACCATCGCCGCGGAGTCGGGCACGGCTCACATCGAGCTGACGATCGAACACGTCGAGCGCTGGTGGCCCCACGGCCATGGCGGGCAACCGCTGTACGGCCTGGAGATCACGCTCGTCGGCGCGCACGACGAACCCCTGGATCGATGGTCACGCCGGATCGGCTTCCGGTCGATCGAGCTCGACACGTCACCCGACGCGCTCGGATCAGCGTTCACGTTCGTGGTCAACGATCGTCCCCTGTTCGCTCGCGGCGTGAATTGGATCCCGGAGAGCCCATTCCCATCGAGTGTCACCGACGAGCGGGTCAGGCAACGTCTGCAGCAGGCCAGGGACGCCAACGTCGATCTGGTCCGAGTGTGGGGCGGCGGGACGTACGAGAGCGACGGGTTCTACGAGAGCTGCGACGAGCTGGGGCTGATGGTGTGGCAGGACTTCTGCTTCGCCTGCGCCGCGTATCCAGAGGAGCTGCTCGTTGCGGAAGTCGAGGCCGAGGCGCGCGACAACGTCACGCGGCTCATGGCCCACCCGAGCCTCGTGCTCTGGAACGGGAACAACGAGAACATCTGGGGCTGGTTCGACTGGGGTTGGCAACGTGAGCTCGACGGTCGGTCGTGGGGCGCGGGGTTCTACTTCGATCTGTTCCCGCGCGTGGTCGGCGAGCTGGATCCCGGACGTCCGTACTGGCCGGGCAGCCCATACTCGGGCTCGATGGCCGTCGCCGCGAACACCGATGCACACGGCTGCACCCATGTCTGGGACGTGTGGAACCGGCTCGACTTCGATCGGTACCGGGATCACGCACCACGTTTCGTCGCCGAGTTCGGGTGGCAGGCGCCGCCGACGTGGACCGTGCTGCGTGACTCGATCTCCGACGAGCCGTTGGCCCCCGACTCGCCAGGCATGCTCCACCATCAAAAGGCCGACGCCGGCAACGCCAAGCTGGCTCGCGGCCTGAACGCCCACCTCGGCGAGCCGGCTGACTTCGAGACATGGTGGTGGGCAACCCAGCTGCTCCAGGCCCGCGCGGTCACCACGGGGATCGAGCACTTCCGCTCGCTCCGTGGCAGTTGCATGGGCACGGTCTGGTGGCAGCTCAACGACTGCTGGCCGGTGACCAGCTGGGCGCTCGTCGATTCCGGCGGACGGCGCAAGCCGGCCTGGTTCGCCCTACGTGACGCGTACCGGCCTCGTCTCCTGACGATCCAGCCGCGCGGCGCCGCGCTGGTTGCATTCGCGATCAACGACTCCGATCAACGCTGGCGCGCCGAGGCAACGGTGCGCAGGATCACCTTCGCCGGTGAGGCCGTTGCCCACGAGTCGTTCACTGTCGACGTCGACGCAGGATCGATCGACTCGTTCGTGCTGGCGAGCGATGTTGCGACCGCAGCTGATCCCTCCGCTGAGCTGATCGTCGTCGACGCCGCTGACCAGCGCGCGATCTGGTGGTTCCTACCGGACAAGCTGCTGGCGCTGGAACTGCCGCTCCTCAGCGTCGACTCCGAGGTCCGCATCGGCGGTGATCTGTCGGTCGTCGTGTCTGCTCACAACCTCGTTCGTGATCTGACGATCATCGCCGATCGGCTCGGTCGCGATGCAGAGAGCGAACAGCAGCTGATCACGCTGCTGCCCGGCGAATCAGCGACGATCACGATCCGCGGCGGCGCCGGCCTCGCTGTCACTGACCTGCTCGGCGACGAGGCGTGCCGCACGGCCTACTCGGCCATCACCACCGTCGCCTCCGCTGTCAGTCGGCACTCCAGCGGTGATGCTCGGTGACGAGCTTCGCGATCTCGGGTGCCGCAATCGGCTGCGAGAACCAGTAGCCCTGTGCGGTGTGGACCCCCAGCTGCTCGAGGATCATGATCTGTTCGTATGTCTCGACACCTTCGGCGATGACATCGAGCCCGAGTGCGCCGGCAAGGGCGATGACTGCCGCGACGAGCGCCGTGTCGTTGGGGTCGGTGCCGAGCCCATCCACGAAGCCGCGGTCGACCTTGACCGTGTCGACCGGGAACCGCTTGAGGTAGCTGATCGACGAGTAGCCCGTGCCGAAGTCGTCGATCGCGAGCGCAACACCGAGTGCTTTCAACTCCCCGAGCGTGCGCCCGAAGTATTCGGCGTCTTCCATGAAGACGCTCTCGGTCAGCTCGAAGCTCAGATCCGCCGCGTTGACACCGGTTCTCGCGAGCACTCCGGAGACCATTCCGACGACATCGGCGGCGAGCAACTGGCGCACCGACATGTTGACGGAGATCCACATCCGCGGTGCCTCTGGTGCCCAACCCGGCATCGCCTGCCACGCGGCGAGATCGCGGCAGGCCTGCTCGAGGACCCACGCACCGATCGGGACGATCATTCCCGTCTCCTCGGCCAGGGTGATGAACTCTGCCGGCTGGAGCAGGCCACGCTCCGGATGGTTCCAACGAACCAGCGCTTCGGCGCCCACCAGCGCGCCGGAGGAGAGATCGACGATCGGCTGATACATGTTCGTGAGCTCGTCCCGTTCGAGCGCGAGGTGGAGCTCGGACGCCGTCGAGAACCGCCGCTCGGCTTTGACCCGCAGCTCCTCGTCGAACATCTCGATCCGGCCCTTGCCGCGCTCCTTCGCGCGGTACATCGCGGCGTCGGAGTCGCGCAGCAAGCTCTCCGGGGTGGAATGCTCGTCAGCCATCGCGATGCCGATGCTCGCCGAGACCCGCACCTCGTGGTTGCCGATCTGCCACGGTTGGCTGAGCACGGTCAGGACTCGCTCGGCGATCTCTTCGATCTCGAGCGCGGAGATGTCGTCGCACACGATGACGAACTCGTCGCCGCCGAACCGGGCCACGGTGTCGTCCGGACGGACGACACCCAAGATCCGCGTGGCTGCGTCGCGCAGGAGCTCGTCGCCTGTTCCGTGCCCCGACGAGTCGTTGATCACCTTGAACTCGTCGAGATCGAGGAACATCACGCCGAGCTGCGACCGACGCCGACGCGAACTGGCCAGGCCATGTACGAGGCGGTCGGACAGCAGGCCCCGATTGGGGAGACCGGTGAGCGCATCATGCAACGCCTGGTGGGCGAGCTCGACCTCGAGCTGCTTGCGCCGGGTCGTGTCGCGGAGCTGCATGAAGAAGTACTCCGGTTCACCAGCCTCGTTGCGGACCTGGGTCACCGTTGCGACTGTCCACACTTCGGTGCCGTCGGGACGGATGTACCGGCGTTCGTCCTCGTAGTTCTCGTGCCCATCGGCGATCCACGCCAGCGCGGCCTCGCACAACGGAGTGTCGTCGGGGTGCCCGTATTCGTTCCAGCGCCTGCCGAGGAGCTCTGACGGTGGACGCCCGACGATCGCGCAGACGGCGCTGTTGACCCGCATGGGGAGTCCGTCGAGATCGGCGATCACAGCGCCGATCGCGGATTGCTCGAACCCGATCTCGAACCGGGTCTCGGCCTCCTTCGTGACTCGCTCCGCGATGACTCGATCAGTGTCGTCCATCAGGGTGCCGGACACACCGACAACGGTTCCGTCGGGGGCGATGTCGGGCTCGGCCCGAGCGCGCACGTAGCGCACCTCGCCGTCGGCGCGGATCACACGGAAGTCCATGTCGAACGGGATGCCGCGCTCGATCACGTCGAGCCATGCCCGCCGCGACGCCCGATAGTCGTCGGGGTGAACCATCCTGGCGAACCCGTCGATCGTCAGCGCACGATCCGTGGTTCCGAGGATCCGATGATGTTCCTCCGACCACGTCAGTGCGCCGGTCAAGAGGTTGATCTCGTAGCTGCCGAGATGGGAGATTCGTTGCGCGTCAGCGAGCCGGCGACGGCTCGTCTCCAGGGCACGCTGGGACTCGAGGCGTTCGGTGATGTCGACTGAGGAACCGACGATCGCGACGAGCCGTCCGCTGTCGTCGAACACCGGGTTGTTGGTGACGAACACCGACAGCGGCGTGCCGTCGCGCCGAACCACCTCGTAG
>Ga0075365_10000423_pt1 | contig 15644 bp, 13 predicted proteins | sample EndMetdeltDD1765_FD_71387 | JGI IMG/M metagenome (GOLD analysis project Ga0075365, IMG submission 71387) | Populus endosphere microbial communities from Tennessee, USA - Endosphere MetaG P. deltoides DD176-5 | ecosystem: Host-associated > Plants > Roots > Endosphere | place: USA: Tennessee... | reverse complement strand
CCGCCCGCCCACGTCCCGCCGCCCGCGATCCCCGCCCCGGGAGGGGCGGGGATCGCGGGCGGCGGGACGTGGGCGGGCGGCGATCGGATCGTGTTCCGGAACACGGCGGCCGGTGCGGGCTACGGCCATGTCGCCAGTGTCGCGCTCGCCGACCCGGGCGGCGCCCGCGCGGTCGACGAGGACGTCTGCGACCGGCTGGATGCGACGCCGACTCGCCTCGCCTGCATCCGCTCGGTGCGGGGGATCGTCCCGGCCGCCACCGCCGACCTGCTCGCCGCCGACGGCGGCGTCACGAGCGGATGGCCCCTCTCCGGCGTTCCGAGCCGCACGCGGCTCTCGCCGAGCGGCGACCTCGTCGCCACGACGGCATTCGTCTCCGGCCACTCGTATGCGAGCACGGGATTCTCGACGCAGACCACGATCCACCGCGTCGACGGCACGCAGCTCGGCGACCTGGAGGAGTGGACGCTGCTCGTCGACGGATCCCCGCACACTCCGATCGACCGCAACTACTGGGGTGTCACCTTCGTCGACGACACGTCGTTCTACGCCACGGTCGGCATGACGGCATCCGGCACCACCTCCCTCGTCCGCGGCGACGTCGCGACGCGCACGCTACGCGCCCTGACGGACAACGTCGAGTGCCCCTCGCTGTCGCCCGACGGCACCCGCATCGCGTTCAAGCGCGTGACCGGCGGAGCACCGCCGGCGGTGCACTGGTCGCCGGCGATCTACGACATCGCGACCGGAGACATCTCGGTCCTGCCCGAGTCCCGCAGCATCGACGATCAGATCGAGTGGCTCGACGATGACACGATCCTCTACGGGGTCCCGCGGAGCGACACCCCGGGCGACATGGACGTGTGGCGGCTCGCGGCCGACGGCTCCGGCGCGCCGTCGGTGCTCATCGCGCATGCCTGGTCGCCGGCGGTGGTGCGCGGATGAGCGGACCCACCCCCGCGGGACGGTTCGTGCCCGCCGGAGCGCAAGCCGACGCGGCGGTCATCGTCGTCACCTACAACAGCCGCAACGAGCTCCCCGCTCTGCTGGACTCGCTCCGCGCCGAGGCCGCGCGGCACCGCCTGCGGGTGATCGTCGCCGACAACGCCTCGGGCGACGATACGCTCGCCGTCGCTCGCACCCACCCCGACGTGATGTGCCTGCCCACCGGCGGCAACCTGGGGTATGCCGGCGGGATCAACGTCGCCGTCGCACACGCGGGCGACGCGCGCGCGCTGCTCATCCTCAATCCCGACCTGCGGGTGCGACCCGGCGCCGTCGCGGCGCTGTTGCGCACGGCCGCCGAGCATGCCGCAGCGGGCGTCATCGCCCCGCGCATCGTGGACGACGCGGGACGGACGGCCATGTCGATCTCCCACGAGCCGAGCGTCTTCCGTGCCGCGTGCGACGCGGTGCTCGGTCCCCTCTGGCGCGGGCGACCCGCGGCGTTCTCGGAGTGGGACCGCCGCCGCGCGACGTACGAGCGGCGGCACACGGTGGAGGGGGTCTCGGGTGCGGCGCTGATGATCCCGAGAGCGGTCGCGGACCGCGTAGGCGCGTGGGACGAACGATTCTTCCTCTATTCGGAGGAGACCGACTACTGCCGCCGGGTGCGGGACGCGGGCTTCGAGGTCTGGTTCGACCCGTCCGCCGTCGTGGAGCACAGTCAGGGCAAGTCCGGTTCGTCGCCGCAGCTGGACGCACTGCTGAGCGTCAACCGCGTGCGATACATGCGCAAGCACGACCCGCACGCCGCGGCACTCTACCGCGCCGTCGCCATCCTCGGCGCTTTCCTCCGCTCCGCCCGCTCGCCGTCGCAGCGTGCGTCGTTGCGGGCGCTCCGTGACGAACGCCGGTGGGCGAGGCTGCCGCGCGCGGTTCCCGGCGGCGCGGCGCGGCGCTGATGCCGCCCCGGCCGCCGGCGGATCAGGGCGGGGGTCGGAGCATCCCCCGCATCGGCACCGTCCGCTCCACGGTCTCCGGCGCCGGCGCCCCGTCGAGCAGCCACCGGGTGAGCAGGACGTACCGACCGGCGTAGTCGTCCGCCGTCAGGCCGCGGGCCGCGAGCCCCTCGGCGTTCGGGCGCACCCCGTGCCCGCGGCCCTGTCGACGCAGCTCTGCCGAGATCACGGCCGCCAGGGATGCCGCGTCCCCGTGCCGGTAGAGGTGCACGCCGCGATCGCCGAGATAGCCGCCGAGACCTCCGACGTCCGTGGTCACGAGCGGCACGCCGATGTGCTGGCTCTCGAGCGCCACCGTGCACCCCGACGCGTGCAGATTCGGCGTGAGCGGGAGGACGACCATCCGCGCGGCGAGGTAGGCCTCGTAGCCCGCCCGCAACGACGAGGATGCCTCCACGGTCACGTTGACCGGCAGGTCGTGGCGCGGATAGTCGGGGTTCAGGGTGGCGACGCGGAAGGCGACGCCGGGCAGCATCCGCGCCGCCGCGTGCAGCGTCTCCCAGTCCCGGTGGCGATCGCTGCCGACGGCGAGCACGTGCGGCGGCCCGGCGGGACGGCTCTGGCGCGCGACGAGCGCGAGGACCTCACGATTCACGGCGGCCCCGAACGGCACGAGGAAGACGTTCTCCGTCCCGCGCACGCTCCGCGATCGGTCGCGGTTGTGCGTGCTGTGGGTGATCTCCACGGCCGCGCGGCCGAGCAGGTGGCGGGCCACCGCCCGGCGGACGTGCGACAGTGTCGGCCATTCGTCCCACAGCCAGATCGTCTGCGCGATCACGCGAGTGGACGCGCCGCGCGTCAGCGCCAGCACGGCGAGCGCGGCGAGCGCCTCACGCTCGGTGTGCGTCCAGACCACCTCGGCCGCCCGGAGCGACCGCCGGTGGCGCCAGGCGTGCACGAGGTCGAAACCGAGCAGACCGCGCAGCGAGCGTCGGAGCCGGCGCGCCAGCGCCCCCTCGACCGCATCGGTGGACCACTCCATGTCGACGACCCCCGCCGCGGCACCGTAGCCGTAGGGCGTCGGCCCGTTGAGCAGGGACGGGTCGCCGCCCGACCGCCACGATTCGAGCGACAGCCCGTGCTCCAGGAAGACGAGCACGCGCGGCCGACGGACCGGCAGCCCGGCCGACGGGCCCTCCCCGTGCACCACCGTCAGACCTCCCGCGTACGCGACAGACGGTCGCGAACGGGCACGGCGGCCGGCGGCGGCATCCGGACCGCTCGATCGGAGACGGCGATCGTGCGCAGCGCCCCGGAGAACCCGACGAGCAGGAAGAAGATCCCCGCGGAGATCGAGAACCCCAGCCCGTCGAAGAACAGGAACAGCACGGCCACGGTGAGGATGCCGGACACGACGGCGCCGCTCATCATCCGGGTCTCCGGGAACAACGACGTGCGCGCGGCGAACATCGCGCTCCACAGGCCGCAGCCGACGAGGCCGAGCAGTGCCAGCACGCCCGCCAGTCCGAGCTCGATGAGCACGAGCACCCACTGGTTGTCGAAGATGTAGTACCGCGCGAGGAACGTGCCCCATCCCTGCCCCAGAAGCGGGGATGTGCCGATGAACTCGGGAAGCCGGGCGAGGGCGTTCGTCCGGGACTGGGTGCTCGGGTCGTCGGTCGCATCGGCGAACAACCGGACGATCGCGTTCATCATGCCGGGCACGGCGAGCGCGACCACACCGACCGCCGCCAGCCCGCCGAACGCGCCCACCCAGCGGTAGATCCTCGGAGCGAACGGCAGGAACACGACGAGCGCGAGGGCGAGGCCGATGATCGCAGATCGGGACACCGCGACGAGGCAGACCGCCATGATCGCCGCGGCGATCGCCCACCACCACCCGCTCCGTCGGATCAGGCCGCCGGATCCGCCCGTGATGGCCGTGGTGAGCGCGAGCGGCAGCACGGCGACGAGCGAGGCGACGAACTCGAGCGGATGCGTCGACGTGCCGGCGGCGCGCACGAACGCCCCCCGGCCGTCGATGCCGCCCGCTTCGAGCGAGAAGCCGGGGATCGATGCGGTCCACTCGAGGAGGCTCGATCCCGTGACGAACTGGGCGAGCCCCAGCAGGGCGATGCACCCCGCGGCGATCACCAGCGCCCGCACCAGGCGCGCGGCCTCGTTCGCCGTGCGGATCCCGTCCAGCGCGACCAGCACCACGCCGCTCCACGAGGCGACGCGCACGAGAGCGGTCACCGCCGGACTGACCTGATCCGCGGGCTGGCCCCGCACCATCGCCGCCGCGAAACTGATCAGGATGAGGACGATCAGCACGACGAGGGCGGACCGCACGGGCTGCCTCGGCGGCGTCACGTCGTTCTCCCGGATCTGCAGCCGCGTCACCACCCACCAGACGAGCAGCGCGACCCCCCAGAGCAGGGCGGGACGCCCCAGGGTGCCGAGACCGGCGATGGTGAGGTTCGACGGCACGCCGAAGAGGAGGATGACATAGGCGATGAGCATCGAGACGGCGGTGAGCGGCCGACGCCCCACGCGACCGCGATGCGCCGACGCGCGGCGCGGCGGAGACGTGCGAGAAGCGGTGATCATGATCGCGCGGACGCCTCGGCCGCCGAGCGACGGGGCGCGGGAGGTCGCTTCTTCCGGGGCGCTCGAGGGGGCGGGGACACCGCCGCCTCCTCGTCGCCCGACGGCGTGGACGGTTGCTCGGCCGTCGGGTCGGGTTCCTCGACCGCGGGTCCCGGAGGAGTCTCCGATTCCTCGACGCCGACGGCGGGGATCTCCTCTGCCGCCGGGATCTCCTCGGGCGCCGGGATCTCCTCTGCCGCCGGGACCTCCTCGGGCGCCGGGTCCGATTCCTCGTCTCCGCCCGGCGGGCGGAGCTCCCGTCCGGCGGACGACGGCCCCGCGGGACCGCCCGCGAGAACGGGCCCGACGACCGGCAGACCCCCGGCCTCGGAACCGGCATCCGTCTCCTCGCCCTCCTCGGCGTCCGTGGGCGCCTGCCGGAGACCATCGGCGTCGTCGGCCGCATCCGCCGCCTTCCGACGACGCGGCGACGCGGCCAGTCCGTCGACGACGCTGGCGCCGACGAGAGTGAGCAGGACGAGCCCGCCCCCGGTCGCGGCGCTGATGAGCATCCGGGTGCGCTGCTGCGGGATGCCGATGCGGTCGATGGCGAGCGAGGTGACCGTCACCCGGTTGTCCGGGACGATGCCCGCTTCGGCCTGAAGGTCCGCCAGCGTGACGGCGGTCTGGGTGATCAGTTCCTTCAGGATGGAGCCGGCCAGGGCGTCCGTGGGCGCAGTGACCGTGATCAGGATGACCGGACCGGCGGTCGAGCCGTCGCGCGTGATCGCGACGATCACTCCGGGGTTCTGCTCGTACAGGTCACGAAGCGCCTCCTCCGATCCGACCGTCCGCACCACCACATCGGCGACGACCGTCAGGCCGCCGAGGTAGAGGTACGGATTGGTCGAGTCCTCCGGGAGCGTGCCCATCCCCGGCAGGAGGATCTGCGTCGCCGTCCGCTCGTAGTCCGGCGCGACCGCGAACCACGTGCCGCAGGCGGCCGCGATCCCGACCAGGAGGCCCGGCACCGTGATGTACCAGCGGCGCACGAGTCCCCTCAGCGCGTCCAGGATGTTCATGTCCGTCTCCCCTCAGCCCGGCGTCCGGATGGGCCGGCCGGCCGCGCCGGGCGGCTGCGGCGCGGTCGATGATCGATGACGGCGGCCAACCAGCCGCCGACGAGCAGCACGACGATCCCCATGGCGGCTGCGGCGGCGGCGAGGGTGCTGCGCGTGTGCGTGATGAACTCGATGTCCGTCGTCAGCGGCTCGACGTGCGCGGAGATCCGGTCCGTCGGATCGTGCACCAGCGCCTGCTGTGCGGCGACGATCTGCTCGATCTCGGCGACGATCGCGCGCTGCCGCTCGGCCACCCGCTCGTGCGTCCTGCCCACGATCTGGATCTCGAGCATCGCCGACGTGAACCGCGGCGCCCACTGGTTGCCGTCGTCGCGCAGGCCGACGACGACGCCGTCGCGGATGCCGGCGCCGTAGTAAGGCGCAGTGTTGGAGGAGTACCGGGGCGTCGGGCGCCCGCGGTTGACCTCGCTCGCGACGGCGCCCGCGAACGCGATGACGCTCTCGCTCTCCGAGCCGTTGTCGGAGGCCACAGCAGCCGTCTCCGCGAACCGGAACGTCACGATCGTGCGGGTCGAGTAGGTCCCGCTGTCGGCGACGAAGGCGGCGAGCGCCAGACCCGCGAGCACCCCGACCGTCACGACGGCGTACCAGCGGTGCGTCATCGCCTCGAGCAGTTCGCGGAGGGTCATCGCGTCCCGCTCAGGATCAGGCCGAGGAACTCCCGCGCGGTGTCGTCCCACGACGGCGTGGACCAGCCCGCCAGCGCCGCGGGACGGGAGGGATCGGCATCCGCCACGGCCGCCTCCAGCGCGCGGGCGAGCGCGAGGGGGCGAGGCGGGGCCCAGCTGACGTGGGGGTTGTCGATCACCTCGCGTGCGCCGGCGAAGTCGTTCAGCACGGGGATGACACCCGCCGCGGCCAGCTCGGCGGGGATGAGCGACACGTTGGTGAACGACAGCACGAGACCCGCCTTCGCCCCGCCGTACAACGCATTGAGCTGCGGCGGCGACAGGTAGCCGTGATTCACCACGCGGAGCCCCGGTTCCCGCATCCGGTCGCCGTAGACGTGGAGGGGGACCGCCGGCTCGCGCCGCTGGAACTCCCGCAGCGCGAGCACCCCGAGGCGGTATCCCCGCCGGTCGTTGTTCGCCTTGGCGAAGAACACGACGCCCTCCCGCGGCACCGCGCGGCCGGGAGGGCGATAGGTCACCCGATCGGTCCCGTACGGGACGACCCGGCTGTCGACGCCGAGTTCCTCTCGAAGACGACGCGCCACCATCGGGCCGAGCGCGACGTTGGTCACCCCGAATCGGTAGGAGTCCTCGGCCAGCGCATGGAGGGCGCCCTGCGGGTAGAAGTCCGGCTCATAGTCCTGCAGGAACGCGAACCGCGCGACCGGCACGTCTGCCGAACGCGACGCGAGGACGTGCGCGGTCGGCCAGGCGGATGCCACGAGCACGTCGAAGCCGGTGAGCACCCGCGGCGCCTCGCGGATCTCGCACGCGAGCCAGGGCCAGCCCCGGCGGACGCGGTCGACCTGGGTGGCGAAGTCGCCGTTGTACCGGTCGTAGAGCAGGAGGGTGTTGCGATGCCCCGCCCGACGCGCAGCGTCCAGCATCCGGAAGAACGTGGTGTGCCCGCCCGAGCCCGGAGTCGGCGGCACGGCGATCCACCCGATCCGGAGCGACGCCTCGTCGGGGATGGGGGCAGCGGGGCGCAGCGGCCGGCCCGAGTCCCACACGTCCGAGTCCCGCAGGGGCACGTCCAGCTCCGCGGCACCGGTGCGCTCCGCCAGCCGGCGCGCGGCCATCTGCAGGAGCTGGCGCGGATGCTTCCGCGACAGTCTGCGCCATGTCGAACGCACTGCATGATCCATGGTCATCCCCCGTTCACCCGCGCCGGATGCGCGTGCGCACTTCGACGGTCAGATCCCGCAACGCGCCCGGCAGCACCAGCCGAGAGACGCCCAGGTGCACCGCGACGACGACCACCCCGACGATGACGAGCGCGGCGACCGGTTCCCACGCGGACAGCGCGAGAAGGACGAGCCATCCGCACGCCGCCGAGATCGCCATGGAGGACAGGGCCGCGCACGTGCGCCGCAGCACGGACCACAGGGGCGCCCCCAGCAGTCGGGCGACCAGGACCGACCGGATCCCCGTGGCGACCGCGGCCACGGCCACGAATCCCAGGGCCACCGCGAGCACGCCGTACCCGACGAGCACCGCCGTCGTCGCCAGGGTGAGCACGTCGATCACGGTGGCGTAGGCGAGCCAGCGCCCTGGCCTGCCCGCCCCGAGGAAGAGACCGTGGTCGAGCGTCGCGGTGAGGGTGAAGATCGCCGCGGCGGCGAGCGCCGACGCGATCCCCGCCGCAGGCGTCCATTGCGCGCCGAACAGAAAGGGCACGAGCACCGGTGCCGTCACGAGGATGACCGTGAGCGCCGGGGTGATCACGAGGTACGCCAGCGACAGGGCGCGGTCGTAGCCGCGGCGCAGCCGGCCGGGGTCGTCGCGGACCTGCGCGAAGACCACCGTCGACACCGGTGCGATGGCGGCGCCGGCCGCCTCCTGCGTGGTCTGGACAAGTCGTTGCGCGACGCTCATCCGCCCCAGCGCGGCGGCGCCGAGGACGTTCGAGATCAGCGCATTCTCCGCCCACACCCGCGCGGCGGCGATCAGGTTGATGCTCACGACGCTCGACCCGAACCGGAGCATCGTGACGAAATCGCGCGCACTGAACTGCAGCGACGGGCGCCAGCGGGCGGTCACCCAGGAGGCGGCCATCGTCAGCGCCTGGGCGATGACGACCTGGGCCACCAGCGCCCAGACCCCGAACCCGGTGAGCGCGAGGGTGATCGCCACCGCCTGCGCGACCAGCGCCGCGGCGACGGACTGCATCGCGAGCACACGGAACCGGAGACTGCGGCGCAGGAGCGCGATCGGCACCGCGGCGACGCTCACGAAGAGGACGGCGGGGCTGATCCCGACCATCGCCGCGGTCACCCCGGCGATGCCGAAGATCGCCTCCACGAGCGGCGCGGTGGCCACCAGGAGCACGGCGAGGACGATGCCGGATCCGAGGGAGTACCAGAACGCCGTGCTCGCGAGTCGCGGGGTGAGGGCGGACACCTGCATCAGGAAGGTGCCGAATCCGAGATCGGCCACGAGCGACACGAGGGACACCACGGTCATCGCGACGGCCACGATGCCGAAGTCGTCGGGGCCGAGGATCCGGGCGAGGATCACGAGGGTGACGAACCCGCCGATCTTCGCCGCCCAGGACTGCGCGGTGAGCCACGCGACACCGGATGCCGCGCGGGATCCGAGCGCCGCGCCCTCTGCGTCGTCACGCATGGCTCACCCTCGGCCGACGGCGCGACGCAGCCGCGCGACGACGCGGTCCTGAGCCTCCGGGGTGAGCCCCGGGTAGATGGGCAGCGAGAGGATGCGGCGCGCCTGCGCCTCGGCCCGGGGGAAGGCGCCGCGGCGGCCGAGCCCCCGGTCCGCGAAGGCCGCGAGGAGGTGGACGGGTGTCGGGTAGTGCACGCCGACGCCGATGCCCGCCGCCGTCATCTCGCCGAAGACGCGATCGCGCTCATCGACCTGCACCACGAACTGGTGGTAGACGTGCGCCGAGCGCTCGCCCGCGATCGGCAGCACGATCCCGGGCTCTCCTGCCAGCAGTTCGCGATAGCGGTCGGCGATCGCGCGCCGCTGCTCGTTCCATGCGTCCAGGCGCACGAGCTTGGCGGCCAGGACCACCGCCTGCAGCGCATCCAGCCGCGAGTTCGTGCCGATCACCTCATGCTGATATCGCTCCACCCCGCCGTGGTTGCGCGAGATGCGCACGGCGTGGGCGATGACGTCGGAGTCGGTCGACACGGCGCCGCCGTCGCCGTAGGCGCCGAGGTTCTTGCCGGGGTAGAAGCTGGTGGCGGCGACGTCGCCGAGGCTGCCCGCGTATCGTCCGCCGCGGATGGCGCCCTGGCTCTGCGCCGCATCCTCGACGATGACGATCCCCTCGCCCGCGGCGCGGCGGATGCCCGCCACATCCGCCACCATCCCATAGAGATGCACGGGGATGGCGGCGCGGGTGCGGGAGGTCACGGCGGCCGAGACGGCGTCCGGGTGCATGAGGAAGTCGTCGCCCGAGTCGACGAGCACCGGCGTCGCGCCGACGAGCACGACCGCCTCCGCCGTGGCGACGAAGGTGTTCGCGGGCAGGATCACCTCGTCGCCGGACCCGATGCCGGCGGCGCGCAACGCCAGGACGAGCGCGTCGGTCCCGTTGCCGACGCCGATGACATGGGACACCCCGAGGTACCGCGCATAGGCGTCCTCGAATGCGTCCACCTCGGGTCCGAGCACGTACGACGCGTTGTCGAGGACGCGTCGGAAGCCGTCGGCGACCTCGGCGGCGACGATCCGGTGCTGATAGGCGAGGTCGAGCATCGGCACGGCGAGCGGGGGCACGGTCTGGATGGTCATGAGGCGTCACGGCTCCGAACGGAAGGGGGCGGGGTGAAGGTCGATCGTCGGCGCGGGGTGTCGGGGTCGAGGCGGATGCGCAGCTCCCAGAGGGAGGTCGTCGCGGCGGCGTCGGCACCGCCGTCGTGGAGGAGCTCGTCGATCTGGGCGACCAGGGAGCGCCGGGCGGTGCGCAGGTGCCGGCGCCCGGCGGGGAGATGGTCGAGGACGGCAGCGTCGGACAGCACGCCGAAGGCGGCGATCCGTTCGCGGACGTCGATCTCACGGGCACCGAAGTCGGTCAGGTGCATGTTGCGCCCGTGCACCCGGTAGTACGCCTGGACGGGTCCATGGATCTGCCCCACGTCCCACCGCGCCGCGATGCGCAGCCAGTACTCCAGGTCGCCGGAGTGCGGCAGCGCGGGGTTGTAGCCGCCGACCTGACGCAGGGCGATGGTGCGGAGCACGGCCTCCGGGGAGGCGATGGGGTTGTATCCCGAACGGGCGACGGCGTCGACCCAGTCGTCCCGCCCCCAGATGCGCCAGAGGTGCAGGCGGTGCGCACGGCGCGGAAGGTCGTCGCGGTCGTCCGCGAAGGTCGCGATCGGCCCGTAGACCAGCCCGACCCGCGGATACCGTTCCATCAGGGCGACGGCACGACCGAGCGCACCCGGCGCGACCACGTCGTCGGCGGAGACCAGCGTCACGTAATCGGCGTCGACGTGACGGAATCCGTCGTTGTAGCTCGCGATGTGCCCGCGATTCGTCACGTGGACGACCGCGCGGACGCGGGGTTCACGGGCGGCGATCCGCCGCGCCACCGCGCCGGACCCGTCGGGCGACGCGTCGTCGACGATGACGACCCGGGCGTCCACGTCGGCCTGGGCCAGGACGCTCGCCACGGCGCCCTCGAGGAAATGCCCGTAGTTGTAGCACGGGATGACGACGTCGATGCGGGCGCGCCGTCGCGGGCGGGTGGGCAGCACGATGCGTCTCATGTCGTCTCCCGCGCGCGGCGGAGGTGCACGGGCCGAGCCGGGACGCCGACCCAGGTCGCCCCGGCGGGAGCGTCCTCGAGCAGGACCGCGCCCATCCCGACGGTCGCCGCCTCGCCGATGCGCACTCCCTGCCGCACGGAGGCGTTCATGCCGACGTACGCCCCCTGCCCGACGAACACGGAGCCGCCGAGGGCGACACCCGCGGCGAGCGTCACGAAGTCGTCGAGCACGTCGTCGTGCGTGATGACGCACTGCGGCATCACGACGACATGCCGGCCGATCCGCGCATCCGCCGTCACGACGACCCCCTCGAGGAGGATGGAGCCGGGCGCGATCCGGCTGCTTCCGCCCACCCGCGCGGATCGGGCGACGAATGTCGCGTACCGCCCGTCGCCGACGCCGTCCCGCCGCAGCCGGTCGACGACCTCCCGACGGGTCGTGCCCGGCCCGATGCTGACCAGCAGCTCCTCCGCGCGGTGCGCCGCGTCCGCGACGGGGCCCAGCACCGGTACGCCGTCGATGACGGCGCCCCGGAGCCGTTCGTCATCGTCGAGGATCCCGACGACGCCGGTCATCCCGGCGGCGATGACCTCACGGGCGAGACCGCTCGCCCCGACGAGCAGCACTCCCCCGCTCATGCGGACCTCCGCTCCGCGCCACGGAGCACCGCGATCACGCGGTCCTGCTCCGAGTCCGCGAGCGAGTGGTACACGGGCAGGATGAGGGTGCGGTCCGTGATGCGCTCGGTCGCGGGGAGACCCCCGACGGGCGTCAGATCCCGGTACGGCGGTTGACGGTGGGCCGCCATGATGCCCCTCCGTGCCGAGATGTCGGCCCGGGCGAGCAGCTCGAGCAGTCCGTCGCGGTCGGTCGGATACTCGTCGAGCACTTCGACCCAGAAGGACTGCGCGTTCCCGGTGCCGTGGTCGGGATCCTCCACGCAGCGCAGGCCCCGGACGTTCCGGAGTGCGGCGCGATAGCGGTCCGCGATGTCCCGCCGGCGCCGCACGATCTCGGGCAGCCTGCCGAGCTGCACGAGGCCGACGGCCGCCTGCAGGTCCGTCATCCGGAAGTTGTAGCCGAGCTCCGCGTACTCCTCGGCCGGTGGAAGCACCGTGGTGTGCCGGTCGGCGGCCGAGACGCTCATCGCGTGTTCCCGGAGTCGCTTCGCCCGACGCGCCCAGTCCTGGTGGCAGGTCGTGATCATGCCGCCCTCGCCGGTCGTCAGGAGCTTCCGGGGGTGGAACGACCACGCCGTGATCTCGGCACCGGCGCCCACCGGGCGGCCGCGATAGGTCGAGCCCGCGCCGCAGGCGGCGTCCTCGACGACCACGATTCCCCTCGGGTCGGTCGCGGCGCGCACGTCGTCGAGGTCGACCGGCACGCCTCCCTGGTCGACGACGATCACCGCGCGGGTGCCCGGGGTGATCGCGCGACGGACCGTCTCGCCCGTGACGTTGCCGGTGATCGGGTCGACGTCGGCGAAGACGGGGTTCGCCCCGACGTAGCGGACGGCGTTGGTCGTCGCGATGAACGACAGCGAGGGGACGACCACCTCGTCGCCCGCACCGACGCCGGCGACGATCAGCGCGAGCTGCAGCGCCGTGGTACAGCTCGTGGTCGCGACGGCGTACGGCGCCTGGACGGCCGCGGCGAACGCCTCCTCGAAGCGGGCGACGCGCGGCCCCTGCGCGACCCAGCCGCTCGCGATGACCTCGGCCACCGCATCCGCCTCCTCCCGCCCGAGCCACGGGACCATGACGTTGATCCGGGCGCTCATCGGACGACCTCCGTGCGTTCGGCGGCCACGTCGGCGCGCAGCGGCGCCCACCACGCCACGAGACGCCGAAGACCCTCCTCGAGGCCGATCGTGGAGACGAACCCGAGGTCGCGCTCCGCGGCGCTCGTGTCGGCGAGACGGCGGGCCACGCCGTTGACCGCGCGCTCCGGCCCGTGCTGGACGCCGAGGTCGGATCCCATGACCCGCAACAGGGCCTCGGCGAGTTCGAGCAGGCTCGTCTCGGTGCCGCTCGCGATGTTGTAGGTGCCCTCGGCGATGTCGCTCTGCGCCGCCCGCACGTTCGCCCGGGCGATGTCGGGCACGCAGATGAAGTCCATCGTCTGCTGCCCGTCGCCGAAGATGAGCGGCGGCTCCCCGTCGGCGATCCGCTCCATCCAGCGCACGAGCACCTCGGTGTAGAGCCCGTGCACGTCCATGCGCGGGCCGTACACGTTGAAGTAGCGCAGGAGCACGTAGTCGAGACCCTGCATCGCTCGGAAACTGCGGATGAGTCCCTCGTTGAAGGACTTCGCCGCACCGTACAGCGTGTCGTTGTTCTCGTGGTGGTGGTGCTCGGTCGTCGGAAACTGTTCCGCCATCCCGTAGACGGACGCGCTGGAGGCGGCGATCAGCTTCGTCACGCGGTGGCGGGCGGCAGCTTCGACGACGTTGAACGTGCCGTCGACGAGCACCTCGAGCGCCAGCCGCGGCTCCTCCGCGCACTGCGTGATCCGGATGGCGGCCTGGTGGAACACGACGTCCTTGTGGGCGGTGAGATCGTCGACGAGCCGCGCATCGCGGATGTCGCCCTCGACCAGGGTGACCCGGTCGGAAGCGAGGGCGTCGTCGAGGTTCGACAGGCGCCCGCGCACCAGGTTGTCGAGCACGTCCACGTGGGCGACTCCGGCGGCGAGCAGCTCGTCGACGAGCGTCGAGCCGATCGTGCCGGCGCCCCCGGTGACCAGCACCCGCGCGCCCTCCAGCCGGCTCATGCCGCCACCTCGGCGTCGGTGCGCTGCCCGGTGACGGGACGCGGCGCGCCCCCCGCGCCGAGGCTCTCGGCCGCGGCATCGAGCACCGACAGCACGCGCAGCCCGGCGGATCCGCTCGTCCGCGCGGGACGTCCGTCGCGGATCGCGGTGGCGAACTCGTTCACGACACCGGTCAGTGCCTCCCGCTCGGGCAGGGCGGGCGCCCATGTGTCGCCGAGGCGGTAGGAGATGTTCGCCGCCCGGGAATCGGCGGTCGTGGCCTTCGACACCGCGTCGATGTCGACGCCCCGGTTGTAGACGCTCAGCCGCTGCTGCGGGTTCAGATCGTCCCAGACCAGTGTGCGCTTCGTGCCCCCGATGACCATCTGGCGGATCTTGGTGGGGCTCAGCCAATTGACGTGCACGTGGGCCATCGCGCCGCATTCGAGCGGCATCGCGAGGTAGCCGATGCACGACTTGCCGGTGCCGAGGGGATCCGACCCGTGCGCGGAGACCGACGTGGCGGCGAGCCCGCCGGGGAGCACGAAGTCCATGATCGAGAGATCGTGGGGGGCGAGATCCCAGAAGACGTCGACGTCGGGTTGGATCAGGCCGAGGTTGATCCGCACACTGTCGACGAACAGGATGTCCCCGAGCGCCGCGTCCGCGATGAGCTCGCGGATCTTCGACACGGCGGGTGTGTAGCAGTACGTGTGATCGGCCATCAGGACGAGCCCGCTGGCGTCAGCCCGCTCGACCATCTCGGCTCCCCGTGCGCGGGTGTCGGCGAGGGGTTTCTCGACCATGACATGCTTGCCCGCGGCCAGCGCGGCGAGCACGATCGGATGGTGCGTCCGGGCCGGCGTCGCGATCGCGATCGCGTCGATCAGCGGATCGGCCAGCACCGACGAGAGGTCCGCCGTGACCGGCACGCCCCCGACCCGATCCGCGACGCCGCGGGCTCGGTCGACGTCGAGGTCGCAAATCGCGGACAGGCTCCATTCCTCGCTCGCGCGGAAGTTCCTCGCGAGGTTCGGCCCCCAGTACCCCGCGCCGATCACGGCGACGTTCAATCGTTCGTTCATGTTCTCCCCCAGATTCCCCAGTGCGATGTCCCGATGTGCGGCGAGTGCTAGCCGGATGGGAGGAACGTGACGTCCACCCAGTAGTTGTGGCGCGAGAGCTGGCCGGGGAACTCGCGCGAGTACGCGTACGCGCTGCCGTCGGCCGGGACCGTGAACGGTCCGACCGTCGTCTCCTCGGCGAGCGCGTCGAGGTCCACCGCGTAGCGCCCGGTCGTGCTGTGGAGCCCGACGCGGTACTCCACGCCGGGCAGCAGCGGCACCGGCTCGAGGAACTGCACGTCCTGCCAACCGTCCGCCGTCTCGTTCACGAAGGCGATCTCGACGAGCCGCTGGCCGTCGGCGGTCCAGAGGTATCCGGTGTGCACCCCGGTGTTCGCGGATCCCTTGTAGAAGCGGATGCCGGTGGCGGAACCGGGCGCGTCGACGCGGAACCGCGTCGCGACCTGTACGCCATTCGGGTCGTCCCACGCGTCGTTCTGCGGGATTGCAGCCCCGAAGATCGTGGTGGCGTCGAGCGTCTGCGGCTCGGCGGCGGTGGTGAAGCCCCACGCCGCGTTGGCGAGCGTCACGGAGGTCGCCGTGACGACGACCTCGTAACGTGTCGACCACCCGAGAGGCTCGGCCGGGGTGAACGTCGCCGTGCGGGTCTGCGCGTCGTAGAGGGTGGAGCCGGCAACGGGTCCGCTCGGACCGGACACGGCGAGCGTGGCATCGGCGACGTCGACGGCGAACTCCGCGCCGACGGTCGTGGTGGGCGCGACGTCGCCCG
>Ga0075365_10000420_pt1 | contig 15667 bp, 26 predicted proteins | sample EndMetdeltDD1765_FD_71387 | JGI IMG/M metagenome (GOLD analysis project Ga0075365, IMG submission 71387) | Populus endosphere microbial communities from Tennessee, USA - Endosphere MetaG P. deltoides DD176-5 | ecosystem: Host-associated > Plants > Roots > Endosphere | place: USA: Tennessee... | reverse complement strand
TGTGGATACAGCCACTTTCAATCAGCAAGCGGGGCCGGGGTTGATGGCGTTTAACGGTGCTGCATTTCAGATAAATGGATCTTATACCGGCAGAAGGTTTGTACAGGGGCAGGGTGCGGGTGCATACAACGTTAGCCGGGATCTTGATAGTGCGAAGCTTTTCGTTAATTCAGCTGCTGCAACTTTTAATCTCCCAAACATGGCCGCGGGTAATAATCGCCTGGGCTTCATATTCCGGTTATGTATAACAAATGTAGCCGGTGGAATCATACAGGCATTCGCGGGGCAGGTAATTCGGTTTGGTAGTCTGTCTACTTCGGCTGGCGGTACGCTTGCTTCCGTTGATGTGGGTGCTTATGTTACAATCATCTGGGATGGCGGGCAGTGGTTAACAGAGACATTCAACGGGGCCTGGACACTTACATAAAAACAAATTAAACTTTTATATTATGGCTTTTACACAAGGGATTCAGACTATAAATACTTTGGCTGCAATACAGTCAACCAATACCAACATTACCCCGGCTGACATAACAGGGTTTACTTTTACCCTTGGAGCAGCTAAGAGATTGGAGTTTGAGTTGCGGGCCATCGTTACAACCGGCGCAACCGGTGGTTTTCGTTTACTCGCTCACTGTACAGTAGCGCCGACAATCTATAATGCAGAATGGCAGATCGTGGACGAAACAACGCCAGCCACATTTCAAGATGCGCAATTAGTTGAAGCAGCGTTTACGAATGCAAGTGCTGTAGCTACGAACTATATCCTTACCTGCAGGGGTAGTATTGTTGCAGCTGCAGCAACGGTTTTTTCCATTCAATTTGCGCAGAATAACAGTACAGCAAATAATATCAGTATAAACGCAGGTGCGACACTTAAACTGATTCAGTTCTGAGATTGAAGCCTGAATATATTGCCCTTGGTGGGGTAGCGGTTATTGCAGCGTACATAGCGATGTTCAAAACAAGATTGATTAACCGGCTGGCCTCCTTTATCCCGTCGGTTGAGGGTTTTCGATCAACGCCGTACTGGGATGTTTCGAGATATAGTTGGGGGTATGGTACTGCAGCGCCTGGGCCTAATGGCACCATTACCAGGGATCAGGCATTTGCTGATATGCTTACACACCTGCTACATGACTATGAGATCCTGAAAGGGCAAGTAACGAGATCCCTTAGTGTTGCTCAATGGGCCGCTTACCTTTCGTTCTCCTATAATGAAGGGATTGGGAATGCAGATAACCTAATCGACAATATCAATTCGCATAATGACACAGCATTGAAAACTCAGTGGCGAAAGTACATCTATGCAGGCGGTGTTGTTAATCAGGATCTCGTTGAACGGCGGGAAAAGGAGTTGGCTTTGTGGTTTTCCTAAAAACTGTATATTGCAACCCTGGCAGTCGTTGAGATTGCCAACAGGATAAGGTTAAAAAATTAGCAGCGGGGGACCGCTGCTTGGTAGAAGCTTTAGATTCGGGGCGGCCTTTTGGTTGCCCCTTTTTGTTTGTTCGGGTTCCTAACGGTTACTGTGTGGTTTTTACTATAAGTGCAAGCACCTATTTGATGGGTCGGGATAATTTCTCATATTTGTTGAAAGTTATAAATGATGATCAAAACCGAAATCCAGTCGTTAGTGCGTCTACAAGCGCACTACAAAAACATGGTCGACCACTGCGTCGATGTGCTAAAAAACCTGAATGGGTACACACCCGAAGACTTCAAATTTATTTTTACGATTCAGGACAATCCCATTGTGAGTATTCCGATAGGTGAGGAGGAGGGCAATTTTTGCGTTGGTGTTTTCATGAGTTGGCACCAGTACTATTCCCGAAAGCTAAAGGAGGTAACAGAAGATCTACAGCGGCTCAATTGGGATAGATTGAGTGAGCTTGCGGATCAATTGTGATCTGCTGAAAATGACAGGAAAGGCAATGTCCTGATAACAGAGCGCTCAGGTATGGAGCGTTTACGGATTGGGGGCCGGGTTCCGATGTGTATTCCTGGCCCCTTTTCTAAAAAATTTCTTTTATGGCCGATATAATCATTCTACCTGACTTCGGTCAGGACTGGTTCTCTGAAATGCGTGGCAAATATGTTATCCTCTCTGTCAAGCATAGCAACCATGATGTTACTATGTTTTTTAAAGCGCACTGCCTGGGTTATACTGATTGCCTTATAAACGCAGGTACGTTTACTGAAAATGAGATCCGCATACACTTGCAGTATTACGGGGCTGATATCATAGCAGTACCGTTGACTCGTGACGCGTTCGCTACACTACATCTGTACCCAGTTATTGCGGACTATAGCAGGCTCAATCTTTTTACGGCACACATAATTGCGGAAACGCAGGAAAAGCGGGTATGATTTTTTGGCTGTGGGGGTATGTTAAGCAATGCGTATATCACCCTGGTAGTTAACCCGATTAAGTCTCACAGTCATAACTACCAACCTTCCGTACTCGCTGCCTGATAAGATTCCATCTTTGCTAAGGGTAGTCAACGTGGAAACTAACCGCCGGTTGCCTCCGGGCCGGCGGTTTTTTGCCTTACATTTCAGTACTTTGGAGATAAATAAAGTGTATGCTTTTAAAGGATCTGGCGGTTGGAAAGCGGTTTATGTTTGATGATAAGAAAACGCCTTTAGCGTTAACGCAGGAAAAGGCGCAGCACACTGCGGCAGGTACGTTTGAGTTAGTGCGTTTTGGGGAGAACGGTTGCCCGGTGCTGCGGGTAATCGGTACGAGTAAGGAGATCACCGTTGTAGCAAATACAGCGTACCGGTGGATCTTGGTCATTTTTTAATTTCAATGGTTAGGAGCGGGGAGGCCCGCAATAACTGCAAAGGGCTGGCCCGTTTCTACGCTGGAAAGCCCGATTTTCAAAATCATGAGACTGTCCGTTTCAACGGCGGTACTGTAGTTTTCTTATTATGTTAACGCCCTGGCTGATCTCAGTAAGGGGCCAGTGAAGTTTCAGGGGCGGGAGTTGGAAACCCGCCCCGTTTTTAAACGCAAAAATTTCCTTTATGATAGAGATCTATAACGTTACTATTGATCAAAATGAGATTATTGGGGTTGGGCCATTTATGATAAAACGAACAGCCGATCCCGTTGTGGCTCAACTGTACAATGACCGTACTTATTACTTCACGGTCTACACAAAGAAGTATCATTTCATTGTATCAACCGATCTGTTGTCATTTACGACCGAGTTCGCGGAAAGTTCCAAATCGGAGCGGGGTGCAATACTTCAGGCTCATAAGGCTCTAAGAAACTGTTTAATTTCAGGTTCGTTTACTGAGTTATCCGTTACAAGTGATCCCAATTATTAAAACTCTCTGCAGGAAATCTAAAACCAGTCAACTAAAAATTACAATAATGCTTATTACAATTACAATCGATTCAACATTAGACACTTCTCAGGCATCGCTTTTGGAGGTTGCGGAGGTACTTATGAAGTCAAAGCCGTTCGCATTAGAAGGGGATGAAATTCACGAAACTTTTGGTACAAGTTTTACGGTCAAAATTGATCGGTATCACCCATTATCGGAAACCGATCGCGAGTTGATACGTGCATACATTGACAAAAATATAGACACATACAGGCGGGAAGTGGGGAGTGGCTACCGAAAAACTCTCGTTGAAGACCTTGTTTCTGACATCCCTAGTCTGAGTAAGCCTGAGTCAACTGATCTCCGTTATATAGCGGGTTCCTACTCCTACGCATACATGGATGGTGAGATAAAAGCTAAAAATTAAACTGCACATGGCAGAAGCTCACACAGACGATCAAAAGTTCGGCATTTGGCTGGCTGAACTTTACTATACTACCGCTAATGAAACGGGGTTGGCACCTGCGGAGATCAAAATAAACGAGGCAGAAGCCCGGAAATGGTTTGTTGACGGGTTTACTCCGTACCAGTGTTTTCGTGAAACCTGGGAAATGGAGAATGATGGGTAAGTGTAGTGAAACTTGGAAAGTTCGGGGCTATGGATTTATAAAGCGCCGAACATTTCAAAAACCGGGTTTCCAACTCGTTGATGTTGAAACGATTAAAATTTTTGAATATGGCGGATCTCAGGAACAAAACCATTTTTCTTTTCGAGTTCTGCAGGTTCAGAGAGAAGCCTTACCCGCTCTTTTACTTCCATAAGCAGCTGTACAAAGTAAAAGGCAGATTCAGCATAGAGATATTTGTGCCCTGGGTACACATATATTACGAATTTTACTAAAACCAACTTGTGCCAATGCCAAAATCTTACTATGAAATGATTTGCGATCTTATCACAGAGACTGACAGGCTCTACGATCGCGTTGGTGGTCTGCGTGACGCGGCGGCCAATAACGAGAAACAGGCATTCAACGCAGCCAGGACGGCATTGGCATCTGTCGCCATGAGTTGGCGGGAGTTCCGGGATCAGCTACCCGCTGATCGTGCTGAAATGTTACTACCTGGGTGGCATGACGAAAAGTAAATTTTTGCCTGTGTCAGTTAAAAGGTCTTCTATGGCGCAGGTATTTTGGAATAACCGGGGGCTGTCTTCACAGCCTCCTTTAAAAATTTATACTATGAGAGGCTGTTGCGTTGGTTTTTTAATAGTCGCGCTTACATTTCTATTCGCATGTATGACGGTGTTGATGATCTACCTGTATTCGTTCGCCTGGGCGGGGCCTCTCACGTTGATCTGGTTATTGCAATGGCTAGTGCTATGGAAACCAGCAACGAACTTGAAAGTATCGTTATGGGGGCTGTAAAGCTGCTGCAGGATGAAAGGAAATCAGGTACACGTATTGTCAAAGATCCACCAGGGCCTCGCCGGTAACGTCCTAAAAACTGTATTCATGTTGCCGGTAGCGGGGTTTTGCCGCTCCGGTGTACATGAATACAGTTTTTAGGACGTTACCGGCGAGGCCCTGGTGGATCTTTGCTACCATGGTAAAAGAAAAAAAATTTCGGCGGCTTCGCCGCCCTTTACAAATACAAATTGCAGTTATGACAGATGATCAATTAAAAAATTTCAATCGGGAACTTGCTGCCCTGGTAAACAAATACAGTATTAGGGGTTTTGTCGGTATCATATACGATGGGGATGCCGCCCGGATGCGGTCAGGGGTACTGCGTCTTTATGATCCAGCAGATGGGCAGATGGGGTTAATTACAGGTTTAGTAATGGATGAGATAACCGAAATGAACAACAAGGCAATGGGCAGTAAAGAAGTGAGGCAATATAGAGAGCTTACCGGTGGTCCGAAAGGTGAAAATAACTGATATTTGGGGTATGGTAGTACAGACTTTCTCCGGTTTCATAACTGCGGAGGCAATTGCATCATCTACGGATCTGGGCATGTCCTTCGCGCTTGACTGGCTTAACAAAGCTCTCAACGCAAGGCATAAGGGAAACAGGCTGGCCGTGTTCGAGGTGCCCGAAAACATAGTTCCGCTCGATCTGCAGGGTACTGAGTTCGAAAGTGTAGATACGCTGGCAAACTTGGGTTATATCTCAGAGATCATAATGCCACCGGACGGGACATAACAAAGCCCTACATGGAGAATGCAGGGCTTTCAGGTTTTAAAATCAGTTTGACAACGTTAAAAAATATGGTTGTCATTAGATATAACACCAAAATCCCTGCCTTCCATTATGCAAACCCGAAATATTTTTAAAAAAAAGCGCCGGCGGCCCTGGGTATATGTGTTGTTGGTGGCCCTGGTGATAGTTTGGTTGGCCTGCATACTTGATGTTATTTACTATATAAACCACGTATTCATATGAGTGATAAAGAGTTACCAAAGGAGATTGTTACCATCGGAGATCTGTGTAATTACCTGCTTGGCGCCTTTCCGGCTAATACGCCGGTATTGAAAAGTGAAATAGCGCTGGGCGGTTACAACCGTATTAAGATTTGGCCTCCCATACTCTTTACAGTAAGGGCGAACGATAACCCAGCCCTCGATGTGGAATTTATTGACCACTTTTCCACCAACCCAGTCCCTCCGCTTGGTGAAACTTTGCAAGCTGTTGTTTTGTAATCCCGTTTACATATATTTGCTGCCGTTATAAGATTGATAACCAAACTTAAATCCACATGCAGTGCCATGCATGGGATAAGCGGCTCACAGAAGAAAACCGGCCTCGCGTTTATGATGTATCTACCCCGCTTTCCCCTTTCAACTTCCCTAGTGAGCCGATGCCCTTGTACGTCCTTAAGAATAGGGGCCTCGTTCCTACCAGCTGCCTCCCTGCAGATCCTTCCTTACCATTACTACGCAATCCTTCCGACGATCTTGTTTTAAAACTGACACATAGCGGTGTAACATTCCTGGGCTCATACAATGAGCAGGAAAAAAAATATGAGGCGACTGGTAGATTTCGTAAGCGTTACACTGGCTGCAAAACAAGTGCTGTAGATCATACCGGCAGGATCTGGCTCGATGCGCGGGAATTGGAATACCATGCTAAGAAGCAAAAGGAGATACCCAAAAAAAAGAGCGCCGGGGTGCCACCCAGCGCTCTTAAGTTATATGATGATCTAAACCGTTCAGGTGATCTCTCTGAACAGGTGCAAATATCTGCAGAAAATACGACATCTGAAAATTTTGCACTAAATATTGCAAAGAATCCCCGGAAAAAAGCGTATAAGGTTGACAAAGCAAAGGTGAGGCAGCGTATTTTAGGCTACATAAACACCCAAAAAGGCAAAAAGCACCTGTTTTTTTGGACGGTCAGCTTTCCCGAACATACAGCGGATGATGTTTGTTATCAGGCCTTTAACGTTTGGTTGACGGCACTACGTCAACGGGGTATGCTTCGTGAATACCTTTGGGTGGCGGAGCGCCAAATGGGTGAACGTTTAAAGACCAACAAGGCCCCTACACATACAATTCACTTCCATATAGCAATACCCCATTACCTGGATGTACATCGGGCTAATGCCATGATGCGGGGCACTCTCAAAGGATTGGCTAAAAAGGGACTGCTTCCCGGTGTCGTTTGTAATGCCCGCACTAAGGAGTCGTACTACCTACCTTCCATTGCAAAGTACAACGGGGTTGATATTTGTAAACATCGTACAACACGTAAGCCGATCAATTTTGCAGTCAAAAAGGGTGCGCGGGCGCTCGCCCATTACCTGACCAAATACGTTACAAAAAACGATGCCGGTCAACTGAACGATGCCGGTGAATTAATTGCTCCAGGTTTCACGCACCTTGCATGGCACAATAGCCGGGGGTTCTCAGCCCTGTTTACCGGTGTTACCTGTACGATAGCGGAGTTTTCTAAAATGGGCCTGGGCGGTTACCTCAACCGTGTACGGGTATTTTCAATGAATTTTGCTGTTTTCATACCGTGGTTATTCGGGCCGCCGCCGCTGCTGCTCGATCACCTTTACAAACTAAATTCTAAAATTCAAAGTTTTCAAGATGGCTGACAATATTCCATTCAATACCCCCGATGGGCCAAAAAGCTACCTATCAACCGAACAACTGCAACTGCAGGAATTGGGTCAACAAGGAAAGCTATGGGCTATAACCATCGTTTACCTGCTCGATACAGAAACGAAAAGGATCACTCATAGAAATTTAACAAACCCACAAGTAATGAAGATAAGAGGGGACATATTTCAGTTCGGTTTTTTGCATCCGGTTCAGCCGGGAAACTGGCGGATCATATGTCCGGTAGATATACACGCAGTTTATTTGGATCGACAGAGTGGGTATTTTTCAGAATAGTGAAAGTTTTTTGAGGGCATAATTTTCACGGTTGGCTGGGTGTAGATGGGCAGCCAATGTAAGGTTTTTTTTACTAATGGATAAGCACGTTAGTAAATCTACTATTGGAAATGCGTCTTACAATACCGTAACTTCCTTTTACAAACCTTTGTGATGGGTGATCTTGGTGCGGTGCTGATAATAGCGGGTGCGGCTGGTTTGTATCTATGGAATTTAAAGAAAGCAGCCAGCAACTTGCAATACTTTCCCGGTAGCATTACAGGGTTTAATCTCTTTCCTCCTACGATATATGTGGAACTCATAGTTCAGAACACAAGCAATGTAAGTTTCACGATCAGCAGCTTAGCGGCAAATGTTACATCCGACAGTACCCAAGTTGGAAATGTTTCAGACTTCACACCCGTTCAGATCCCTGCGAACAGTCAGGGGATTCTTCCACTTACTTTGACACTACAGCCAATAGGATTAACTAACGATATTATTTCGATTATCACCGGCGGCGTTGGTAATCGCACAATTTTAATACAGGGTTCAGTAAACGCTAACGGGATGCAACAACCGTTTAGTCTATCATATAAAGTGGGGGTGTAAAATGGCAGTTCCGCAAGCGTCAACCAATAAATATGCTGGGATCTTTCAGTATTTGTTGCAGATCAACGGAGATCCTAAGCAGGTAAGGGCGGCGCAGGCGAAGTTAGCGCAGTTAACCCCTGAAACAGCTGCAGTGTATGCAGCATTGAACGTACTGCCGGAAGGTTCTCTAAAGGACTGGTTAATGGCAAACCCCGTTCAGTTCTGGACAAAGATCTACCAACTTGTATTTGGTAAGAAATGGACAAGCGGGGATTATGTATTGGGCGAAAGGCTAAACGATCAGATCTATTGCAACGCTGGTATTACACGGCAGCAGGTGTCTGACCAAATGGTGGATCTCGCTCATGTAATTTTTAACCAGCTGTTTGGGGTCAGGATAGCCACATCGGACGATCTTGATGCCCTCGATAACGGTGTAGCAGCTTACAAAGCCAGGGAAGCCAGCCAGGGGATCAGCGACAATGCAATAGAGCGGGCGGTTTACTTGAAACAACATTACTATTCCAGCCGAACGTACAACACGCAGTGCTGGGATCTAAGATATTTCGAAGTGTTTCCACTTGTTGGTAGAATACCGGATTATGAGCCGGGCAAGTGGTACACGGGGGAGGTCCTTGGTGGCGCATACGCAGTTGAGGGGGTGATCCCGGTAAGTGCTACAGACATTTTGGATCAGTACCTCGATGCCGATTTCGATCCTGTTACCGGTAATGTGACGACAACTGACGGTACAGTAATTACGCCGGGATCATCGTCTGCAGGGGGATCAGGGTCATACCTAGATAAAATAATATCCTTTGTAAAAACCGCTGATCCCGTTACGTTAATAGGTTTGGCAGTTGCTGGCTACTATGTGTACACTGAGATTGACGAAAATGATTAACCAGTATGGTTACACCGGATATGATCTTGGCCCGGTTGCCTCCTTACCGGGATCAGTGGGAGTTAGTAAAAAAGGAGCAGTACGTTTCTGACATTGTTAAGGAGATCTGTACAGCCCATCGCTTGTACGGGGAGTATTACGATATGTTTTCGGATTTGTTTTATTCTGCAGATCCTGAAACAGTGAGCGATCGGCTGTACAGTTTTTGTAAATCGTATATAGCATACCAGGAAGAAACAGTAGACAAGCAGACGTCTGCAATCCCAACGGGTATACTTTACAGGGGTTACGGAGATTGCAAACATTATGCGCTATTTACCGCCGGGGTGATCGCTTCGCTGAATAGGTTATATCGCTGCTGCTTTGAGGCTCAATTTTGTTTTGTGGGGTACGGAAGGGCAAAGGAACCCTATCATGTATTTGTGGCGCTCGTGGAAAGTGATGATTTGGAAGTATGGATAGATCCTACGCCCGGCAGCGGTGGTGTACCTACTTTGAGGGTTGAAAAACCAGTGTGATGTATGGCAAGTGTGTATGATAAATATTACGAAAATCAGCCGCAAGCTGTTAAAGTTATTGTGGTTGCAGGCCTGGGATTGCTGGGTTACTCGTTATACCGGGCAATCAAACACAAGGCGGAGGAAAGGGACGCGGCTCAGGCGGCTGCGGCAGCGGCTTCTGAACTGCAGGCGCTGGCCAGTCAGGGGATCACACCCAACTATACAGACAGTCAGTTTCAGACCTGGGTTAATGTACTGGTTCAATCAATGACTGGGTGCGGAACTGACGAAAGTGCCATCTATGATGTTTTTGAATGGATGGAAAACGAGGCAGACCTTAAAAAGCTAATCGTAACATTCGGGGTTCAGTACTACCAACCTTGCGTATGGACTAGTCCGGTATCATATGCAGTTTGGCAGGTTAACGATAAAGCATATGGAGGAGATCTCCCAACATGGTTTGGGTATGACCTGGGTCGGGGAGAGATCGACAAAGTAAACAGCATTTTGAGGGGTAAGGGGATTAATTTTCAATTCTAGTGAGGTATGGGGCTGTATAGAAATATTGCGGGGATTCCTGATAATAAGCGTGTGGGGTTATCCTTTTATGGTGCCCCTTCACTATCGCTAATTAATATAGACAGCGGCAGTAGCTCAATACTTCCCAGTCCTTTTACAGATCCTGTTGCCTATCAACAACAGCAGGCGGACGCTGACACAGCTTACCGTACTGAAATGATTGCCCGCTATGACTGGTTAATGTCTCACTCTTACCAGGACATAACAGCTGCAGGGTACTACGTTACAACCGATAACGGGAGTATTTTCCAATGGACAGACAAGGCAGCCGGCAACTCTGTTTCCTACCTATCACTTGATTGGATTCAGCAAATTGAAAATGAACGGGGCACTGCAGGTGCGCTTTTAATGCACATGCAGGAACCTGCATTGGCCAAAGATACCGCCGGCTTTGAGGGCGGCGCGTCGGGTACATGGTACGATCAAAACGGCGCAGATCCTGCAGCGCAGGTTGTAAGTGATCCTATCAGTGAGGTTCAGTCCCTGCCGCCTGTGATCGCTACAGATAGCGGTGTTAATTTTGAGGCTCCTAATTACTCAACCACTACAACTACTTCGACTACCCCAACAACTCCGACTACTCCGATTATACCAATTCCATTGCCTGCTGATATGGCGACAGCACTTAAAAACAATTTGGTTCCGATCGCGGTGCTGGCTGGGTTGGCGGTTGTGGCAGTTGGCGGGGATGCGTTGTTGCACAATAGAAAAAAAATTGTTTTCGTGGGCGGCCTTGGTGCGCTCTTTTATTTGATGGCAAAAAAAGCATGATCGTATGGCTAAAAAAGGAAAGCGCCATACCGGGGCCAAACGTAAGCCGGTAAAAAGGAAACGCAGGCCTGTGCGCCGTAAAAAGGTTTCCGGTGCAAAGCGCAAACCTGCAAAAAGAAAAGCGGTAAAGCGCAAAGCAGCGAAACGAAAGCCGGCTACACGAAAAAAACGTAGTCCTGGGCGCAAACTGGTAAAGCAGGTGGAGCGCAGAAGTGTTGAGCGTGTTATGGCAGGCAGGCGTAGACGCAGAAAAGCGCCGGCAAAACGGAGTGTGGTAATGGCTGGCAGCCGGCGTAGCGTGGGGGGTAAAGGTAGCGGGTCAAAACTGCTGATAGGTTTGGCCATCGGTGCTGCAGCAATCTATTTTTTGACAAAGAAAACAACTGCAAGTACCTACCCTACCAACTATCAGCTGCCGCCGTTGACGCAAACGAGCAACTATACCAGGAACACACAGTCGCAGGATATCGTCAATTATGCACTTGCTGCCGGGCTGGCCATCGACGCAATCACTAAGTTGATTGATAAACTGAACACAAGCTCAGATCAGGAAGTACAGAACACCTACGATGTAATCAATACGTCGGGTGCGTCGGCTTTCGATTATTATGTCTAATTAAAATTTACATACTATGTCTCACAGAAGGAAAAAAAGTCACAGCAAACGGCGGAGATCTCGTCGCGTTGGTGCAATGAGTTTGGGAGGTAAAGACACCGGCATTAAGTTACTCGCCGTTGGTGCTGGTTTCCTCCTGGGTAGCACTGTTAACGGGATGATTGATAAAATGTTGCCAAAAACAACAGATCCTACGCCTGTACCGACTAAGAATGCGCAGACTATGGCAATGGTAGGCGAAATTGGTATCGGAGGCCTGTTATTGCTTCGCAAGCAAGCAGGATCAACCGGTATGTTAATGAAAGTAGCCGGCGGCGTTTTAGCCGGCGCGGGTATTAAAAGAGCGCTGGGTGTGCTGGGTGTGCTTAACGGTATAGGTGGTTACCAGTCTGTACCGGTGATCGGTCGCGGTTCACATCGCATGGCAGGTTACCAGTCTGTACCGGTGATCGGGGCTAATACGCCGGCGCAGCTTTCCGGTCGAATACCTGCACAATTGAACGGTTACCGTCCTGCAGGATCAGGCGTAGGCGGTTATACCAGCCAGGGGAGCGGAGTAATGGGCGGTATCGGCACCTGTGATGGCGGCAGCGGTAGCGGTATAACTACGAACAGCGGTTCGGGTTACATGGGATAGAAAGTGTACTACCAATTTTCAATAGTTTTTGTAAGTCATATTGAATCGACGGTGCCCGGTATAAACTGGGCACCCTCTTAAAATCCAAACCTGCGAAAGCAATTTTTAACCTGAAAATATTTGTGGTGTATGAATAGTACTAACAATCAGAGTGCGAGAATGAGTTTTGATATTGCCCGGCAGGTGCTTTTTGATGCCTGGATCAAAAACTTTGGTGGTGACGCTAAGGCTTGCCGTGACTGGGTTAACGGTCGCAAGTTGTCACAGGGTGAGGTACGATTGGAGGTAGAACTGAATACGGCCAATAACCGTTTTGCATTTGGAGTTACGGCAAATCAGTCTAATTCTACAAACTTCATTTTTCCAACCGAAATAAGGCTCGCCCTGCAGGATAGTCTTGTTGTTGCTGAATATGGAATTTTTGTGGCACAGCCTACAAGCAGAACAGATGTGGCTTTCACATTGAACTCCTACGGTAACACACAGGTCTTTGCTGCAGCCGATGCCGCTGCTTTGGATTCAACCTTTTATTCCAATGGGCAGTTTTCGACAAAGGTCAACAACGATGTGGTAATACCAAATCGCGGTTTGCTTAACCATTGGTATAAACCACAAACACAGCAGACAGCCGCATTGGGGCCAGGATCTCCGAAAGATATGTTCCGGGGCGCAGAAGATGGTTTTATCACACAGGAACCAAACTTGCTGCTTATTGGCAGTAAGAACTACGTCCCTGAAATCATTTTGGCCGGTGCATTGGCAAGCGCTGCAGCTTTTGAGCGTTGCATCCTGATCTATCGCGGTGTGAATGCTCAAAATAGCACTGTGATCAACTAAGAGTTTGAGTTTTTGCGTAAATACAAATTTCCAACAGTGGGCTGGTTTCCACCGGCTCACTCCTTTTACCATTTTAAATATTTACTATGCGGCAGACGGTTTTAGTGCAGGATGAACCCCGTGGGCCTTCCGTGTTGATTGAGATTCCCGTTACTACAAACGGACAGCAGCGTATACCGATTCCAGACATCTCACAGCTGCGAAGTACAGCCTATCAGTCTATAATCATTAAGGGATTACGCCTTATTGTACCGGAAGTGCTTACCAACGGGATTATTAATGCCAGTGTAAATGCGCCGGTAACTGAACTGCAGAAAATGAGCCTTACTATTTATGCGGAAGGATGGGAAAAGGGTCAAACAATCCCCTTATTGCCTCTTAACGATGTGGCGTTCGCAACTGGGTCCGCCCCTTTCCGGCAAAACCCAACCAGGTTTGACAACTGGCAAAATGTAGATTGGCCAAAATCTTACCTGCAGCTGGCTAATGGTACGCAGACCGCCGGCGCTCCATATGTTGTTCTAATCGACTGTGAATACATCAGGCTGAATGCGGAAGGTCAGCTGATACAAGGCCCTGCATAATGATAGGAGTACAGTGTATAGGAAAAAAAGCGGTGTTATCGAGGTTTGAAACCCTCAACACTGATACCTGGGCAATTTACCAGGGTAAACAGTTCATTGTTTCAGGCTCCGGTGCAGATGATCTGGGCGCCTGGATCGACTGCTTTGCAGATGCCGGCAGTACGGCTACATACATGCTAAGAGTTTATGATGGTGACGAAAAAATTACATCATCAACCGGTAATAATGACTATCTGGGTTGCATCGGCTTTAAAGCAGTCGACCAATACGACGGTCAAGGGATCGCAGGCCATAACAATAAATTAATGGAGCGCATTGGGGCGCTTGAAAAGCAACTAAGGGAGCAGGACGATGAAAACGACGAAAGCGACACAGATCTAAACTCCATTATCATGGGCTGGTTAACAGATCCTGTAAAATTAAATCAGGTAGCCGGCGCAGTGCGTACCATGTTTGGGACGGGTCAGCCGGCGGCAGCTGCAGCAATCCCCTTACAAACTATTTCCGGGATCAAGCAGGATGAACAGGGCGCAGATCCTGTTGTACGGATCTCTGCAGCGCTTGACATTTTGGAAAAGTACGATCCTGATCTAGTTGTACACCTGGAAAAACTGGCAAAACTTGCTCAGAATGATACGCCCATATTTAAGGCTGTGACCTCAAAACTCGATGCACTATGAATGTAGTTGTGTACGATAACAAGGGTAACACCATAAGGGCGAGGCTGTACACCTACGATCATGCAGGTGCGCAGCTCGGGGATGAAATTATTCCTGCAGGCGGTGCTGATATTACAAAGTTGTCCGGTGCTGTGCTTTGGAAATTTGTTGCCGATGGCTATAAAGACGCAGTGATTGATGATATGTACGATTACGGGAGCATTCAGATGGAAATGCAACCGGCCTTCCCTTGGGTAATTCCTGCATTCCTGGGAGCAGCGGCAGTATATGTTTTGAGCAGGTTACGTAAAGTTTAATTAAATGGACATAACAAAACAACCCTTCGATATACAGCGCAGGGCATTAATGGAGGCAGCACTTGTTGAGTTAACATATGGGCGGCCCTATGATATGACCGTACAGGTGTACTCCGTTAACATGTACGTACCGGTGGTCAGAAAATGTTTTGCTTTCATGTTTACAAATGTGGGAGACACGCCGGCTACAGTTAAGGGTATGATTATTTTCCCCTCCGCTACACCTACAACAGCGATCGGGGATAGTAGAACAATTTCAGGACATAAGCTCGACATATACACGGGAACGATGGATCTTTCTTTCAGACCTCCTATCGGGGTGCAGCAGGCAGTTGAAATTGTTCAGCTATATTATGTCGATTAAATATATCGGGTATGGGTATTGGGATAGTAGCAATATCGACAACACAAAAAAAGGAGCCGGTTCCGCAACCGGGGCCGCCATTTACCAGCAACTCAGCTGATAATGGTCTGAGCGTTGACAGCGTTTCGGGTCGTATTGTACTGGGCAATGACCTTGGAGATCCTGCGCAACCTGCTTTGCTTTTAAGTAATCGGGAAATTGTTACAGAAGATCCACTGTTTAATCTTTTCAGTGTCACGCTAAACAGTATACTAACCGGCATTGCAACTGCTCTGGACGGTCAGAGTGTACAGATTACCGGCGGGGCTGGCACGTTTCCGCTTATGAGTGTATCTGCAGGTGCTGGGGGCTTTGCTACTTCTCAGGCAATTGCAGGCGCTGGTGGGCAGGCTTTCGTTGTAGCGTCTGCGGGTGTCGGTGGTTCCGCAAGTTTGCTCGTTTCCAGGGGCGGCGCTGATACCCTCGCTATACAGACAAATGGAGCGGGTAGTGTATTCTTTTTAGTTGGGAACACTGTACAGGTTTGGGCTGTGGATACAGCCACTTTCAATCAGCAAGCGGGGCCGGGGTTGATGGCGTTTAACGGTGC
>Ga0075365_10000419_pt1 | contig 15674 bp, 12 predicted proteins | sample EndMetdeltDD1765_FD_71387 | JGI IMG/M metagenome (GOLD analysis project Ga0075365, IMG submission 71387) | Populus endosphere microbial communities from Tennessee, USA - Endosphere MetaG P. deltoides DD176-5 | ecosystem: Host-associated > Plants > Roots > Endosphere | place: USA: Tennessee... | reverse complement strand
CGGGAGGCGTAGACGTCTTGGCCTTCATCAACAGCCGGCACAGCCGGGCGATCGTGGGCCGCAGCTCGTGGCGGTGGACGATCATGTCGACCATGCCGCGTTCCATCAGGTACTCGGCGCGTTGCGCGCCTTCGGGAAGTTTTTCGCGAATGGTCTGGCCGATCACGCGCGCGCCGGTGAAGGCGATCATCGCTCGCGGCTCGGCGATGTGAATGTCGCCGAGCATCGCATAGGACGCCGTCACGCCGCCGCTCGTCGGATCGGTCAGCACGACGATGTAGGGCAGGCCCGCTTCTCGCAGCATCTGCACCGCGATCGTCGTGCGCGGCATCTGCATCAGCCCGAAGATGCTCTCTTCCATGCGCGCGCCGCCGGACGCGACGAATAGCACCAGTGGTGCGCGCTTTTCGATCGCGAGCTCGAACGCGGTGATGATCGCTTCGCCCGCGGCCATGCCGAGCGTGCCGCCCATGAAGTCGAAGTCCTGCACGACCACCACGGCCGGCGTGCCCTCAAGCTTGCCGTAGCCGATCTGGATCGCATCCTTCAGGCCTGTCTTCGCGCTGGCCGCCTTCAGGCGCTCGGTATACTTCCGGTTCTTGTGATCGCGGTACTGGAGCGGGTCGACGGCGACCTGCGGCAGCGCCACGTCAAGCCAGGTCTGGCCGTCGAAGATCGACTTCAGCCGCGCGTCCGCGCTCATGTGCATGTGATGGTTGGAACCAGGGATCACGAACTGATTGGCTTCGACATCCTTGGCAAAAACCAGCTGGCCGGTTTCCGGGCACTTGATCCACAAATTGTCAGGAACCGCGCGGCGGCCCAGAAGATTGCGGATCCTCGGCCGAACGACGTTCTCGATCCAGCTCATGCCTTGCCCCTGCGCCCGAAATATCTCGTCAATCAATCGAGGAAGCGTGATTTTCAATCGTGGCGCATCTGCGGCCGCCCGCGGCACGGCAAATTCGCGCAGGTAAAAGCGGATCCTCTATGCACAACGCAGTGCAGCAAAGCCCGGCAGCGGACAAAGCCTCTGTTGGATGGGGGATGGCGGAGCTGTCCCGACGGGCCTACATTGAAGACATGAGCAGAGCGTTCGTCAAAGAGCAGGACGACGAGTTCGTCGAGGAGTGGCCGGATCGACCGATCTCGCCGCACCCGAACGACGTCACTGAAGCAGGTCTGGCGCAGATCGAGCAGGCGCTCGAGAAGGCGCGCGCGGAGGTGGCGGCCGCTCAGGCCGAGGGCGACCGCAACGAGCTTGCGCGTGCCAAGCGCGACATGCGCTACTGGATGGCGCGTCAGGCGAGCGCGCATGTCGTTCGGCCGTCGACGGACCATTCGGTCGTCCACTTTGCCAGCAAGGTGACGATCATGCGCGATGACGGTCGCCAGCAAACGTTCCGCATCGTCGGCGAAGACGAAGCCGACGTGTCGAAGGGCTCGATATCTCACGTCGCTCCGCTGGCGCGAAGCCTCCTCGGCAAGAAGGTCGGCGACACTGTCCCCGCCGGGAAGGGCAGCGCGGAAATCGTCTCGATCGAATAAGGGCCGGGCGTCGTCGTAACGCGCTGCCGGGCGGACAACGAACGCTTGCCGGCATCGGCAATCCATCCTGCGTGACACAGATCACGACGGCGGGCGGAGGGCTCGTACATGCTGCAGTCATGAGCAAGGCCAAAGGCTACACGATCGAGATGATCGAGTTCGTCGGCGGGACATCTGCGCCATTCGGGCCGTCGTTCGGCGTCTTCACGTCACTATTTGCCGCGCAGCAAGCCGCGGCGCTCAGGATTGCGCTCGGCGCGCCGAGATCGAATCCGGTCGGCTATCGTATTCTGGACCAGAGCGGCCGACAGGTTCGCTTCTGGCAAGCCGACGCACCACGGTAGTCGCGCCGACGGGCGTCGGCTCACCCATTTCTCACCGCCACATGCCGCGCATCTTTGCGCCGATGTCGATACGTGGACCGGTTGTCGACGTGCGAGCTGCGGCCGCAGGCGCGAATGTTGGCCAGCTGATGCGCTCGAACTGCGGCAGCAACGCCTGCGGGATGAAGCGCGTGCGCGAGGCGTAGACGTGACGGTCGCCTTGCGCGTGCTGGCCGTGGGTGAAGAAGCGCTGCGGCACGATCAGATGCAGGTCGTCCCTGGCGCGCGTCATCGCCACATAAAGCAGGCGGCGCTCCTCTTCGAGCTCGGTCGAGGTGCCGGCGCCGAGATCGGACGGCATGCAGCCGTCGACGACGTTCAGCACATAGACGGATTTCCACTCCTGGCCCTTGGCGGAGTGGATCGTCGACAGGATCAGGTAATCCTCATCGAGCAATGGCACGCCGGCCTGGTCGCTGGTGGCGTCCGGTGGATCGAGCGTGAGCTCGGTGAGGAAGCGTTCGCGCGATGGATAGCCGCCGGCGATCTGCTCGAGCTGGATCAGATCGGCGCGCCGCGTTTCCGCGTCCTCATGAATGCGGTCAAGATGTGGCTCGTACCAGAGCCGCGCCCGTTCGATGTCCGCGGGCCATTCGCCATAGCGCAGATTGCCGAGCGCCTGCACGAAGCCTTTCCAGTCCTCGCCGCTGCGGGGCGGCGAGGGCAGGCGGCACAGCGCCTCGATCGGGTCGGCCGCTTCCGCCATGTGGTCCAGCACGCGCTGCGCCGACGCAGGCCCGATGCCCGGCAGCAGGTGCAGGATGCGGAAGCCTGCGACCCGGTCGCGCGGGTTCTCGACGAAGCGCAGCAGGGCTAGCACGTCCTTGATGTGCGCTGAATCCAGAAACTTCAGGCCGCCGAATTTCACGAACGGAATGTTGCGACGGGTCAGCTCGATCTCCAGCGGGCCGCTGTGCGAGGAGGTGCGGAACAGCACCGCCTGCTGCTTGAGGAGCGATCCTTCCTCGCGGGTGGCCAGCACGCACTCGACGATGTAGCGGGCCTGGTCGGCTTCGTCGCGCACCGCGACCAGCCGCGGCTTTGCCTCCGACGTGCGCTCGGTCCAGAGGTTCTTGGTGAAGCGCTCCCTGGCGAGATCGATCACGCCGTTGGCCGCCGACAGGATCGGTTGCGTCGAGCGGTAGTTGCGGTCGAGCGTGATGATGTCCGCGCGCGGCGCAAACTGGTCGGGAAAGTCCAGGATGTTGCGCACGGTCGCCGCACGGAACGCGTAGATCGACTGCGCGTCGTCGCCGACGACCGTCAGCCCGCGCCCGCCGGGCTTCAGCGCCAGCAGGATCGATGACTGCAAGCGGTTGGTATCCTGATATTCGTCAACCAGCACATGGTCGAACCGTCCGCCGATGTCGTCGGCGATCGCTGTGTCCGACATCATCTGCGCCCAGTAGAGCAGCAGGTCGTCGTAATCGAGCACGTTCTGCTTCTGCTTGGCGTCGACGTAGCTTGCGAACAGGTCCTTCAGTTCGCTCGCCCATCCCGAGCACCACGGAAAGAACTGGCCGACCACCTGCGCAAGCTCTGCTTCGGCATTGACGCAGCGCGAATAGATCGCGAGGCAGGTGCCCTTGGTCGGAAACCGGCTCTCGGTCTTCGAGAGTCCGAGGTCGTGCCGAACCAGGTTCATCAGGTCGGCGGAATCCTCACGGTCGTGGATGGTGAAGGCGGGATCGAGCCCGATCTGGTCGGCGTAGTCGCGCAACAGCCGCGCGCCGATGCCGTGGAAGGTGCCGGCCCAGCTCAGCGCATCGGCCATCACGCCGGCGTTCTCGCCCAGCACCTTGCGCGCAATCCGCTCGACGCGCTTGCCCATCTCCGCCGCCGCGCGCCGCGAGAAGGTCATCAGCAGGATGCGCCGCGGATCGGCGTTGTTGACGATCAGATGCGCGACGCGGTGGGCCAGGGTGCTGGTCTTGCCCGAGCCCGCGCCGGCAATGACGAGCAGCGGCGGGCCGATGTGGCCGTCGGCGGTCACCCCGTGCTCCACGGCCCGGCGCTGCGCCGGATTGAGTGCATCCAGATATCCAGCGGTCGCGGCAGCCAGCACGAATCATCCCCCTGCGAAACCCCCTTTCTCTCAGGCGGTTATGAACAAATCAAGAACGCGAGCGTCAATCAGGCGCCTTTGGAATAACTGCGGAGCTTGACGGCCAGGACGGCAAGCATCGAGTCCCGGACAGGATCGCGTGAGCCGCGCAGCCATGCCGCGGCCAGCGGCAACCGGCCGGTGAGGGAGCCGCCCGCGAGCTTCAGCGGCACGAAGCGGACGCCGGGTACCGCCATGCGCGAGGTCCAGCGCGGCACGATCGCGATGCCGAGCCGGGTTGCGACCAGATTGACGATGGTCTGCTTCTCGTCGGCCGTCTGAACGATGCGCGGCGTCAAACCCGCCTGCTCGAACAGCTTGACGGTGAGATCATGACTATGCGGGCGGGAGCGCCGGTCAGGCACGATCAGCGGCTGATCGGCGATGTCTGCAACCGTGACCGATTGCCGGCCGGCCAGCGGGTGCCGTTGCGACAACGCGACGACGGCCGTCTCCTGCAAAAGCGGCCGAAATTCGATCCGCTTGTCGGGCCGTTCCGGCGGCCGCACGAACGCAAGATCGAGCGCACCCGACAGAAGCTTGGGCAGCAACCGGACCGTCTTGTCCTCGAGCAGCTGGACGGCGACGTCGGGCTGCCCGATGCGGAAATCCCGCAGCAACAGCGGTAGCAATCCTGCTGCCGCGCTGTCGATTGCGCCTATTCTGAACCGCTGGCCCGCGCGGCCGCGCAGGCGCTTGCGGAAGCTTCCTTCGATGGCTTCGGCTTTGGCAAGAAGCGTGCGACCGTCCCGCAACAGCGTCGCACCGTCGTCCGTGAGAGACACGGCACGGGTCGTTCTCGCGAACAGCCGCGTGCCGAGGTCGTCCTCCAGCAATTTGATGTGCCGGCCGAGCGCTGACGGCAGCATCTGCAGGCGTTGCGCGGCTCTGCCGAAATGCAGTTCTTCGGCGGCCGCAATGAAGCAGCGGAGCTGGTGCAGTTCCATGAGGCTCGTCGCTCCCGTCCGATCCGGACCGCCTCGATTATATCATTTTTTTGTATAAACGGAGGTGGATTGCATGGAGCGACCGCAGGCCTCATCCTCCCGCGAAGCTCGAGACGTCGCCTGCGTGCTAAAGATCTTGAAAAAGACCCTGGAGGAAATTCATGCGTTGCACCCTTCGCGCTTTCCTTGTTGGCGCCGTAGCCCTGGCGTTCTCGCCGCTGGCGGCTGTTGCGCAGAGCAGCTATCCGGCGCGACCCATCACCCTTCTGGTGCCCGCGGCCGCGGGCGGGCCGACCGACACGGTGGCCCGGCTGGTCGCTGAATCCATGAGCCGCACGCTTGGGCAAACCGTCGTGGTGGAAAACGTCGGCGGCGCCGGCGGCACGATCGGCATGACGCGGGTCGCGGCGGCGGCGCCGGACGGCTACATGATCGCGGTCTGGCACATTGCGCACGCGACCGCGCCCTCGCTCTATCCGGCGCTGAAATACGACGTCGTCAACGACTTCGATCATATTGGCCGCATCACCGACGTGCCGATGACGCTGGTGTCACGCACCGGCATCCCGGCGAAGAACGTGACCGAAGTGATCGACTGGATGCGCAAGGAGAACGACAAGGTCACCTATGGTCATGCCGGGATCGGCTCGGCCTCGCATCTGTGCATGCTGATGCTGTCGAAGGAGCTTCGCATCCAGCCGCGCGGCGTCGGCTATCGCGGCACCGGGCCCGCCATGAACGATCTTCTGGGCAATCAGTTCGACGTGATGTGCGACCAGACCACCAACACCACCAACCAGATCAAGGACGGCAAGATCCGCGGCTATGCCGTGACGACGAAGGCCAAGGTTCCGTCGCTGCCGGAGCTGCCGACGCTCGACTCCGGGCCGCTCAAGGGCTTTGAGGTTTCGGCGTGGCATGCGCTGTGGGCGCCGAAGGGACTGCCGAAGGACGTCACCGACAAGCTCGTCAATGCGCTGCAGGTCGCGCTGAAGGATGCGAAGGTGATCGATCGTTTCGCAAGCCTCGGCACCGTGCCGGTCCCAATGGAGCAGGCGACACCCGCGGCGCTGAAGGCGCATCTTGCCGCCGAAGTGCCGCGCTGGAGTGAGGTCATCAAGGCGGCAGGCGCGAAGGGCGAGTGATGAAAACCTACAAGATTGCGGCGATCCCGGGCGACGGCATCGGCACGGAAGTCATCTCGGCGGGCGTCGAGGTGCTGCATGCGCTGGCGAAGCGCGAGGACGGATTTATATTCCAGGTCGACCATTTCGACTGGGGCTCGGACTACTACAAGAAGCACGGCAGGATGATGCCGGCCGACGGCCGTGAGCAGATCAGGCATCATGACGCCATCCTGTTCGGCTCGGCCGGTGCCCCGGATGTTCCGGACCACATCACGCTGTGGGGATTGCGGCTTGCCATCTGCCAGCCGTTCGACCAGTACGCCAATGTGCGTCCGACGCGCGTGCTGCCGGGCATCACCAGCCCGTTGCGCAAGGTCGAGGGCAAGGAGCTCGACTGGGTGATCGTGCGCGAGAACTCCGAGGGCGAATATGCCGGCGTCGGCGGACGCGTGCACCAGGGCTCGCCGCTGGAGGCGGCCACTGACGTGGCGATGTTCACGCGCGCCGGCGTCGAGCGGATCATGCGTTTCGCTTTCCGTCTCGCGCAATCACGTCCGCGCAAACTGCTCACAGTGGTCACCAAGTCCAACGCGCAACGCCATGCGATGGTGATGTGGGATGAGATCGCGCTCGAGGTGGCGGCGGAGTTCAAGGACGTGACCTGGGACAAGATGCTGGTCGACGCGATGACGATGCGGATGGTGATACGGCCGGAGTCGATCGACACCGTCGTCGCCACCAACCTGCATGCGGACATCCTGTCCGATCTCGCTGCGGCGCTTGCCGGATCGCTCGGCATTGCGCCGACGGCGAACCTGAACCCGGAGAAGATCTATCCGTCGATGTTCGAGCCGATTCATGGCTCCGCGTTCGACATCATGGGCAAGGGCATTGCCAACCCGGTCGGTACGTTCTGGTCAGCGGTGATGATGCTGGAGCATCTTGGGGAGATGAGCGGCGCCAAACGGCTAATGAGCGCGATCGAGCGCGTCACCGCCGACCCGCGCTTCCACACGCCCGACCTCGGCGGCAAGGCGCGAACGAAAGACGTCACCGCCGCCGTGATCGAGGCCATTCATGGCGCGAACATCTGAGCGTCACGCCATTGCACGCTCGAACACGACTTCAGTTCGCTCCCTGAAGCGCTTGATCTCGTAGCCCGGCTCGAGCACGTCGCCGTCGGCGAGGCCGCTCTTGCGCGCATTGTGCCAGGCTTCTTCCTCGGTTCTGAAAGGCCGGCTGATCCGATGACCGTCTGTAAACAAAGCCCACATGCGCGATTGAACGCGTGACCACAGGCCAGGTTCCAAACGCATCGCGCGTTTTGCAAATACCGCTATTCGGCCTGAATCCCCGCAACGCGTGTGTATTCGCCCCAGCGCTCGCGCTCCGCGCGGACTTCTGCCGCTCAGAGCGGCACCGTGACCTTGCTCACATCGATGTCCCTTTCGCCTCGATACCTGTTGGCTCATTTCGCGCCAGCCATCGTGGGGATCATCGTGAAACGACTGGTCAAGGCCATTGCCTGCGCAACTATGCTGCTCGCTGCTTCGGCCGCTGTCGCGCAAACGACAAACGGCGACGCGCGCGAGAGCCCCGTCGGACACGCGTCCGTGGCCGAGGCCTATGACGCGCTTCGGGCAAAGCCCGGCGTGACGTTCTCGAAGAATGCCGACTGGCTGGTCGCCAGCGACACCGACGGGGCCTTGTGGTCCTTCACGCCGTCAAACCATCCGGCGCATCCATCGGTCGGGCGGCGACGGCTGCTCCGGCATTCGGACGGCGGCTGGTTTGTCGAAACCCGCATTCTCTGTCAGGCTGGGAAGGCGGCCTGCGACAAGCTCTATGCGGACTATCAGCTGCTGGACCGCCGCATGACCGAGGCCATCCGCACGCCGAAGCCGGCGCCGCCTTCGCGCTAGGGCGGCTTACCTTCGCCGGTGTGTTCAGCGCGGTTTCCGCGGCCGTCCACCCAGACCATCAGCATCGGCGACAGCTTTGCAGGGTCAGTTCGTCGCGAAGCAATAGAACAGGCCCGCGCCGCCGACGCGCGCGAGGTTCGGCGGGGCGCAGCCCGGAGTCTTGTGCGAATAGTTCCAGAAGTTGATACCGGACGGGTTACCGACCAGATCGGTGTGGCCCACCGTCGCGCCGCCTTGGCCATCGGCGCTGCTGGTCCAGTTTGCGCACGTCGCATCATCCGGCCCTGGAACGGCCGTGCCGTCCTGCTGGCTACCGGTTAGCACGTCGTGCTGGTTGGGAGTGTCGCCGCGTCCTTTGATCATCACGCCCTTTTCGTCGAGCGCGCTCTCCTTGTTCACCTTGTTCTTGTCGCTGTGAAGCTCGGCCACGTTGGCGGCGATCTGCACGCCCTTGGCGTTGACCCACGGGCCGTTGCCGATGCGGTCCTTGGCATTGATGCCACCCGCGCCTTGCGTCGACAGGTAGGCGCGCCACGTCTTGCTGCCCGCGCCGACCGATTGTGCGAGACTTTGGCAATGATTATCGGCACCGGCCAAACCACCAAGATCGCCGCCTTTGCCGAGCCCGACGCTCGTGACGAAGAAGGTCATCTGCGCCTGCTGGGCGAGGGCTGAACTGGCGAAGACACAAAGCACTGCGGCGACGGAAACGATGATCGTTCGCATGCAAGCCTCCCTGTTGTTGATTGAGCTGCTATGAGCCTGGTCTGGATCGCGAACACCTTGTCGAGAGCAATCGTAAGCTTGGGTGAGACGGGCGTCTCGGGCCTCCTGCGCTTCACGCCCAGAACGATAGGCGTTCGGAGCCTCTCTCTTGATGAAGGTCAATGTTCCTGACGCACACCTGGATCCGCGGTTCCGGAGGCTATCCTTGAAACGGTGGCGCGGTCCAGACACCAACGCTCGGCAGCGTTCACCCCACCTTCGCCATCACTGGTGTATTCAGCGCGGCTTCAGCGCTGGTCCAATCGAGGCCGTGAGCTTCGGCGACCGGCTTGCAGGTCAGGCGGCCGGCGTGCACGTTCAAGCCGTTGCGCAAGTGAACGTCCGCGGTCATGGCTGCCTTCAAGCCCTTTTCGGCGAGCGCCAGCACGAACGGCAGCGTCGCATTGTTGAGCGCGAAGGTGGAAGTGCGCGCGACCGCGCCGGGCATGTTGGTGACGCAGTAGTGCACGATGCCGTCGACCACGTAGGTCGGGTCGGAATGCGTGGTCGGCCGCGAGGTCTCGCAGCAGCCGCCCTGGTCGATGGCGATATCGACGATCACCGCGCCCGGCTTCATGGTGGCCACCATCTCGCGCGTGACGAGCTTCGGCGCGGCTGCGCCCGGCACCAGCACCGCGCCGATCAGAAGGTCCGCGCGCTTGGCGATCTCGGCGATGGCTGAGCGGGTTGAGAAGATGGTGCGCACGCCGGTGCCGAAATGAAATTCGAGGCGGCGCAGCGCTTCCGGATTGCGGTCGACCACTGTGACGTTGGCGCCCATACCGAGCGCGATGGTGGCCGCATGCGTGCCCGAGACGCCGCCGCCGAGGATGACGACATCGGCGGCCGGCACGCCTGGCACGCCGCCCAGCAGCACGCCGCGACCTCCGGTGCCTTTTTCAAGACAGTGCGCACCGACTTGCGGCGCCAGACGTCCCGCAACCTCCGACATGGGTGTGAGCAGCGGCAGCCCGCCAGACGGCGATGTCACGGTCTCGTAGGCGATGCAGGTCGCTTGAGAAGCGATCAGGTCCTTGGTCTGCTGCAGGTCAGGCGCAAGGTGGAGATAGGTGAAGAGGATTTGGCCGCCCCGCAGCATCTTGCGTTCGCCTGCGAGCGGCTCCTTGACCTTCACGATCATGTCGGCACTCTCGAAGATCTCACCCGGGCTGTTGGCGATGGTCGCGCCGGCCGCAGCATACTCGTCGTCGCCAAGACCCGAACCGATGCCAGCGGTGGTTTGCACCAGCACCTTGTGACCGCTCTGGACCAATTCCGCCACGGAGGAGGGCGTAAGCCCGACCCGAAATTCGTTGTCCTTGATCTCCTTGGGAACGCCGATCAGCATGGTGGGACCTTTCAAGCGAGTTTTTGCAGCGTGCGTTGTCTTCGCAACGTGACATCAACGTAAGATGGCGCTCGCTTCGCCTCAAGCTCGCACGGATGATCTTGCGAAAATGTTAGATCACGTTCGTTCACATGCGTGTCTCGGGCAAATTGTCCCGCACAAAGTGAAAGCCGCCCGGCGATGTGCCGGACGGCTTTGCATACGCTGCGAAATGATGCACTCGCGATGCGAATGCGGTCAATAGCCGACGCCGAGCACGAGCCAGAAATAGGGCGCCTGAGTTTGAGCCTTGGCGACCGTCTGCGTGACAACGCGTTCGGCTTTCGGGGCGCCGGAGTCGATCTGCTTGGCCTGGACAGTCGTGGCGGCGAACGTCGCGACGACGATGGCCGCAGGCGCGATCGATTTCAGGGTCTTGAACATGGAAGGTCCTTTGCGTGTCCTGTTCGATGCGTCCCGCATCGAGCCTGGGGGATATGACCGTACGCCGCTTCGCAGCGGACTTATGTGACGGATGTCACACCACGCGTGAGGCACATCGAGAGCAAAATAGCTCGCTGAAATAACGGTGTAGCGCGATGCCCTCGCGAACGGGATCAATGCGTTTCAGTACGCATTCTCGGTCTTCAGAAGCGCCAGCGGCGTCTTCAGAAGGATGTAGGCGTCGAACAGCACCGACCAGTTCTCGATGTAATAGAGATCGAACTCGACGCGGCGCTGAATCTTTTCCGCGCTGTCGACCTCGCCGCGCCAGCCGTTGATCTGCGCCCAGCCGGTGATGCCGGGCTTGACCCTGTGCCGTGCAAAGTAGCCGTCCACGGCTTCATCGAGCAGCTGGTTCTTCAGCTTCTGCTGCACGGCGTGCGGCCTCGGGCCGACCAGCGACAGGTTGCCCTTGAACACGACGTTGATCAGCTGCGGCAGCTCGTCGATCGAGGTCTTGCGGATGAAGCGGCCGACGCGGGTCACGCGCGGGTCATCCTTGGTGACCAGCTTCGAGGCCGTGGAGTCGGCCATCTCGTGATACAGCGAGCGAAACTTGAACACATCGATCCGCTCGTTGTTGAAGCCGAAGCGCTTCTGCCTGAAGAATACGGGGCCGCGACTGTCGAGCTTGATCGCGAGCGCGACCAGGGCCAGCAGCGGCGACAACGCAAGCAGGGCAAGGCCGCCGACGATGCGATCGAACATCGACTTCATCACCAGGTCCCAGTCGTTGATCGGCTGCTCGAACACGTCGAGCGTCGGCACCTCGCCGACATATGAATAGGAGCGCGGACGGAAGCGCAGCTTGTTGGTGTGGGCGGACAAGCGGATATCGACCGGCAGCACCCAGAGCTTCTTCAGCATTTCCAGGATGCGCGTTTCGGCGGAGATCGGCAGTGCGAACAGCACCAGGTCGACGCGGGTGCGGCGCGCGAACTCGACGATGTCGTCGACCTTGCCGAGCTTCGGGCTGCCGGCGCAGGTGTCCATCGCGCGATCGTCGTTGCGGTCGTCGAACACGCCGAGCACGTGGATGTCGGAATCCGCGGCCTGGGCGTTCAGCGCCTGGACCAGCTTTTCGCCGCTATCGTCGGCGCCGACGATGACGGTGCGGCGATCGAGACGGCCCTCGCGGCCCCAGCGGCGCACCATCGTGCGCAGGACCAGGCGGCTGACGATCAAAAGGCCGAGGCCGACGAAGAAGAACGCGGAGAGCCACACGCGCGAGATCGAGTCGCCGAGCTTGGCAAAGAACGATGCGCCGATGAACAGCAGGAACACGAACGACCAGGACGAGATCATCCGCGTCATCTGCCGCAGCTGGCCGCGGAAGACCTGCACGTCGTAGATGTCGGCCGCCTGGAAGCAGACCACGGCGGCGGCCGCCACACCGACGATCGCGAAGATGTAGAGCCAGCTGAAGTATTGGTCGAGCGGCAGCACGTAACCGAAATAGACGGCCATGCCGGAGAGGCAGATCAGCACGAAATCGGCCAGGCGGACCAGGCCGGTGATGACGATCGGGGAATAGGCTGCGCGGACCTTCTCGTTGACCACGGTCAGCGCCATCGGCGTCAGCCGGCGGCGGCGTTCGATGCGCGGCAGGCCTGACCGGGCGGTGGCGGCCGCAGTCGCGGCTTCGAGCATGCTGCGCGTATCGAGAGTTTCCATCAGTGCCACGTCCGAGTCGGGTTCGCCGCACAAGATATCGGCAGCCGGACCACCCCAGGGAATCGGTTAGCTGACAAATCGGAAGATTTGGTTAGCGGAGGTAAAGCAACATTAATGTTCGGCGAAGGCTTCGCGGTAGCCGGCCAGCACACCTTCCACCATCGCTCGCTGCGAAAAGTGCAGGAACACGCGTTCCCGCAGCAGTTTCGCGCGGTCCGCGGCCTTGGCGGGATCATCCAGTGCTGCAGCGATGGCGAAAGCCAGCGCGTCCGGATCGTTCGGCCTGACGAGGGCATCGGTGAACGGGCCAAGGATTTCCGGAATTCCGCCGACGTTTGCCGCAATCATCGGGATTCCTGCTGCCGCCGCTTCGATTACCACATAAGGCATCGAGTCGCCGCGCGAAGGCACCACCAGCAACCGCCCCTTGCTGAAACCGAAGCGCGCCTTCACGTGGCCGAGAAAGCGGGCTGCTTCGCCGAGATTGAGCTTGTCGCAAAGCGCGTGCAGCGTGGCGGTCTCTTCGCCGTCACCTGCAAGTGTCAGCGTCACCGGCTTGCCCTGGGCACGCAGTCTGCCGATCGCCTCGATGAGGATGTCGGCCCCCTTGATGTGGCGGAATTCGCCGACATAGACGACGCCGGTCGCGTCCTCCGCCGTCACCAGCGGATCGAACTCCGTTGCGGTGACACCGTTGAAAACGCAGCGCACGAGGCCTTTCGGCGTCCCGACCACGCGCTGATAGGTATTGCGGGCAAATTCGCTCTCGAACAGGAACAAATCGGTGCGGTTCATCAGCGCGCGCTCGAGGCCGGCGTAGAGCTTGCCCTTGAGCGTATCGAGCCCGTAGTGCAGCGATCCGCCGTGCGGCGTGTACACGCGGATCATGCTCTCGCTGTAGCCCTTGGTGCGGATGAAGGCGCCGGCCTTCGCGCCGTGTCCGTGCAGAACGTTCGGCTTGAGGCGGCGAATGAGTGAGGCGAACTGCGGCCAGATCAGTGTATCGGCCAGGTGGGGCTCGCGGTGGATGGCGATACGGTGCACCCCGAGCGCGAGCCGCGGCTTCAGTTCGGCGAGCGCTGCATCAGCGCGTTCGCCGCCGGTGAGGCTGTCGGCGAGAATGCCCACCTGATGCCCGCGTTCGATCTGCCCCTCGGCGAGATCGAGGATGTGGCGAAAGATGCCGCCGACCGGCGCGCGCACCGCATGCAGGATTCGCAATGGATCGGCAGGGACAGCAGCCATCTTTCCTTAAAACCACTCGGTCGCGGACGCGAAAAGGCCGCGCCTGCCGGCACGACAAGATGCATCGCAAAAATTCATAGCGGATTAACAGCTTGCATGGTTAACAAAAGATGACACGCGTCTCGTGTCCGCCATTTCGCACCCGCCGCCTGACGCTGAATTAACGTGGCGGCAACCATAATCGATTGTAATCGCCTCCGTACTCAGTGACCGGTTGCGTCCTGTAGGAGTGTGCGATGCGTCTGAAGTTCTGGCGGTCCGAGAAGACGGGTGTCTCTCCCGCGCGCCTTGCTGCGGCGGCTGCTGCGCCCACCGCGCAGGCGGCTTCGCCGCGGAGCGCAGCCCCTCCGGTCAAGCCGACACCCACGGAGCCGGCCGGTGCAGCTCAAGGCGCGGCTCCAGGTGTGGCTCCAGGCGTCCTGGGCGACCTCGATCTCAGCGCCGTCTGGAGCGCGCTGTTGCGCCGCAAGGCGTGGATCATCATCCCGACCGCAGTGGCCGCTGCGTTGTCGTTCGCAGTCGTGAACCTCATAACGCCGCGCTTCAAGTCCGAAGCGCGCATTCTGATCGACGGGCGCGAGAACGTGTTCCTTCGCCCCAGCGGCGAGCGCACGGAGGAGCGCAGGGAGCTGGACGCCGAAGCGATCACCAGCCAGGTGCAGATCGTGCTGTCGCGCGACCTGGCGCGGGAGATCATCCGCAAGAACAAGCTCAACGAACGGCCCGAGTTCGATCCGGTCCTGCAAGGCCTGTCGCCGTTCAGCGCAATGATGGCGCTGCTCGGCATCGGACGCGATCCGCTCACGCTCAGCCCGGAAGAGCGGGTGCTCGACGCCTACTATGAGCGTCTGACGGCCTTTGCCGTCGACAAGTCGCGGGTGATCGTCGTCGAATTCCAGTCGCGCGATCCCGAGCTCGCCGCGCGTGTGGCAAACTCGATTGCCGAGGGATATATCGCGATTCAGCAGGGGGCGAAGCAGGATCAGGCGCGCACGGCCGGCACGTGGCTCGCCGGCGAGATCGAGACGCTGCGCAAGAAGGTCACCGAAGCCGAAGCGAAGGTCGAGGACTTTCGCGGCAAGGCCAGCCTGTTCGTCGGCACCAACAACACCACGCTCTCGAACCAGCAGATGGGCGAGGTCAACACCCAGCTCAGCAATGCGCGCGCACAGAAATCGGACTCCGAGTCGAAGGCGCGACTGATCCGCGGCATGCTGCAGTCCGGCCAGCCGATCGAGGCGTCGGAAGTGCTGAACTCCGAAATGGTGCGCCGTCTGGGCGAACAGCGTGCGACACTGCGCGCCCAGCTCGCCGAACAATCGTCGACGCTGCTCGACGGCCATCCGCGCATCAAGGAGCTGCGCGCGCAAATCTCGGATCTCGACCGGCAGCTGCGCGACGAGGCCAGCAAGATTTCGCGCTCGCTCGAGAACGATGCGAAGATCGCGGGCGCGCGCCTCGAAAGCCTGGGCGCAAGCCTCGACCAGTTGAAGAAACAGGCAACCTCGACCAACAATCAGGACGTGCAGCTGCGTGCGCTGGAGCGTGAGGCGAGGGCGCAGCGCGAACTGCTCGAGTCCTATCTCGGCAGATTCCGCGAAGCGACCACCCGCGAGAATCTGGAAAGCGGCCCCAACGATGCCCGCATCATTTCGCGCGCCATCGTCTCCAACATTCCGGCGTACCCGAAGAAGCTGCCGATCGTACTGATCGCCACGCTTGCGACCTTGATGCTGTCGGCAGGCTCGATCGTCACCGGCGAGCTTCTCAAGATGACCTCGCCGCGGACGTCCGCGCCTGCCGTTGCCGCCGCTCCGCGTGCAGCCGCGGCTCCGCCAGCTTTTGCGGCCGTTGTGCCGCCTCCGGTGGCGCCGGTCGCCGCAGCGCCCGTCGTGACTGCGCCGGTCGAGCCCGTTCTCGAGACCCGGTCTGATCCCGCCGTGACAGGAAGCGATCTCGGGCGCATCGCGGGCGAATTGCGTGCGCTCGGCAACGCCGCCCGCAAGATCTCCGTAATGGGGGTGTCGGATCCGGCCGGGACTTCGCTCACCGCGCTGACGCTGGCGCGCGTGCTGGCGCGCGAGTCGGGCGTCGTGCTGGTCGACATCTCGACGTCGCAGACCTTGAA
>Ga0075365_10000417_pt1 | contig 15685 bp, 13 predicted proteins | sample EndMetdeltDD1765_FD_71387 | JGI IMG/M metagenome (GOLD analysis project Ga0075365, IMG submission 71387) | Populus endosphere microbial communities from Tennessee, USA - Endosphere MetaG P. deltoides DD176-5 | ecosystem: Host-associated > Plants > Roots > Endosphere | place: USA: Tennessee... | reverse complement strand
GTACCTCCCCCCGGACGGCGACCCGCACCTGAAGGTGCAGCGCCTCGCGTCCGGGCCCTCCCGGGTCCACCTCGACCTGCACGTGCCGCAGGTGGCGCCGGCCGTCGAGGACGCGGTGGCGCTGGGGGCGAGCCCGGTGGCCGAGCGGGGGTACGCCGAGCTCCGCTCGCCGGGAGGGTTCCCCTTCTGCCTGGTCACCGAGCGGTGCGCGGTCCCGGCCGAGCCGACCACCTGGCCGGGCGGGCACCGGTCCGCGGTCGACCAGGTCTGCCTGGACGTGCCGCCGGCGGCCTGGGACGCCGAGCTGGCCTTCTGGCGCGACCTGACCGGCTGGTCGGCCCGGATCGGCGGCCGGGAGTTCGTGCACCTGCTGCGCCCGCCGACGATGGCGGTGCGGATCCTGCTGCAGCGCCTCGACGACCCCCGGCCCACGGTCACCGGCCACCTCGACCTGGCCTGCACCGACCGGGCCGCGGAGACCGCCCGGCACGTCGGGCTCGGCGCGGCGGTCGTGGCGGTGCACGACGAGTGGACCGTGCTGCGACCGCCCGCGGGGCCGGCGTACTGCCTCACCGACCGGGATCCGCAAACCCGGGTGCCCGGGGAGGGCCTCGGGAGCTAGCGTCACCGGCGTGACCCAGTCAGGCGACGAGCGCGCCACCCTCCTGTACTTCCTCGACCTCCACCGCGACGTGCTGCGCAGGAAGTGCGCCGGCCTGAGCGCCGCGCAGCTCGACACCCCGCACCCGCCGTCCCCGATGACCCTCGGCGGGATGGTCAAGCACCTCGCCTACGTCGAGAACTGGTGGAGCCTCCACGTCTTCCTCGGCCGGGACGCGGTCGAGCCGTGGGCGAGCGTCGACTGGTCGGCCGACGCCGACTGGGACTGGCACAGCGCCGCCGACGACACCCCGGAGCAGCTCTGGGCGCTCTACGAGGCCGAGGTCGCCGCCGCGGACCGGATCTACGCCGCGGCTCGCCTCGACGACCTCGCCGTCACCCCGAACCACCGCGCCCAGACCCGCGCCAACCTGCGCTGGATCCTGGTCCACCTGATCGAGGAGTACGCCCGCCACAACGGCCACGCCGACCTGATCCGCGAGTCGATCGACGGCTCCGTGGACTCGTGAGCCTCACCATCCGCCCCGCGCTCGATGCGGACTGGCCCGCGATCTGGCCGTTCTTCTCCGCGACGATCGCGGCCGGGGAGTCGTACGCCTTCCCCCTCGACCTGACGCCCGAGACCGGTCGGTCGTGGTGGCTGTCGACGCCGCCGTCGCTGACGGTGGTCGGCACCTCTGCGACCGGGGACGTCCTCGGCAGCGCCAAGATGGGCCCCAACCGCCCCGGTCGCGGCGACCACGTCGGCACCGCCTCCTTCATGGTCGCCCCCGAGGCGCGCGGGCAGGGCGTCGGCCGCGCCCTCGCGCGCTTCGTGGTCGACTGGCACCGCGCCGCCGGCTACCGCGGCATCCAGTTCAACGCCGTCGTCGAGACCAACACCGCCGCCGTGGGCCTCTGGACCTCCCTCGGCTTCCAGGTCGTCGGCACCGTCCCCGGGGCGTTCCGCTCGACCGCGCACGGGTACGTCGGGCTGCACGTGATGTACCTGCCGCTGTCCTGAGCCGCACGAGCGCCGCTCAGGACCCCGCGAGCCACAGCGACGCGGCGACCAGCTCGGCGACCAGCGTCTCGGACAGCAGCCGGACGTCGTCGTGGTCGTCGCCGGGGTAGCGCAGGGTGTGGGCCGCGCCGTCGAGCGGGCCGCCGACGGAGACCACGGTGGTGCTGCGGGGCAGGGTCCACTCGAGGATGCCGGGATCCCAGGCGGAGCCGGCGTAGGACAGGAGCCGGTAGTCGGTGTTCTTGGTGAGGTAGACGTCGACGTGCGCCCAGTCGCCGGCCTCGCAGGCCACGGCGGCGCGACGGGGTCCCTCGCGGAGCATCAGCGCCGACTGCTGCGCCGACGACAGCCGGCGGGCGGGGGCGACGACGTGCGCGCCGCCGGGACCGTCGAGCAGGGAGGTCACCTCCGGCAGCCACGAGGCCGACGAGGAGAGCAGGTACGACGTCGCCGTCGACGCCGCGGAGACCGTCGACACGAGCGGGGACAGCGACGAGCCCAGCAGGTGGGCCTCCAGCGCGAGCAGCAGCGCCAGGGTGTGCTGGAACGAGCGGCAGGCCACCCCGCCCGCCTCGACGCCCGCCCCCAGCGGCACCACCAGCGAGCAGCGCGCGGCCAGCTGCGAGGTCGGCGTGTTGGTCAGCGCGACGACGGTCGCGGCGGGGTGCACCCGGCCCAGCGCGTCGAGGGTCTCGCGGGAGCCGCCGCCGGCGGAGATGGCCACGACGAGGGTGCCCTCCCCCCACGCCGGCAGCAGGTCGCTGGAGGCCAGCTCGGCCACGGCGACCACGCCGCGGGCGCGCAGCCGCGCGGCGGCGACCCCCGCGGCGTACGTCGAGGAGCCCATGCCGAGGAGCACCACCCGCGAGGGGACGAACGGCAGGCCGGCCCAGGGGTCCCCGGACGAGAGCAGCGAGGCCAGCTCGTCGAGGGCGGCCGGCTTGGCCTCGAGGTCGGCGAGGAACAGGTCGGGCTTCACGCAGGGTCTCCCAGGGGCAGCAGGGCCGGCAGCGCGGCCTCCGGCACGTAGAACCACCGCGGCAGGTGCTCGGCGGCGTAGCTGAACTCCCGGCACACCTGCCGCAGCCGGAACCCGCGCACCAGCCCGGGCTGCACCAGCCGCGGGTGGCCGAGGGTCGCGACGGTGACGGCGTACGTCGTCAAGAAGGCGTCCTCGCAGGCGTCGGCGGCGGCCGAGACGGCGGCCGGGTCGTGGTGCGGCTCGTGGTGGCGCAGCACCAGGGCGGCGTGCTGGATCGACTGCGCCAGCCCGGCGACGTCGAGGGCGGGCGGCTGGGGCAGCGACCGCTCCTCGGGCGGGACGACGGGGTTGCCGTCGAAGTCGGTGACGACGTACGTCGCGTCCGCGCCGGTGCCCCGGCGCAGCACCTGACCGACGTGCAGGTCGCCGTGCACCCGGATGAGGGGCGAGCCGATCGCGTGCGCGGGGGAGCGGGTCTCCTCGTGCAGCGCGGCGCTGCGGCGGGCCAGCAGCGCGTGCCGGTCCCCGGTCGTGGCGGCCAGGGCCTGCGCGAGGTCGCGGTCCGCGCCGGCGTCCCACGCGGCCAGGTCGTCGGCGGTCGCGGCCGCGACGCCGTCCTCGGCCAGCGCGGCGTGCATCCGGCCGACCAGGTCGCCGAGGCGGCGACCGGTCTCGCGGACCTCGTCGTCGGCGCCGTCCAGGACGGCGGCCCGCAGGTCGCCGACGGTCCAGGTCCAGCCGTCGAGGGCGCCCGCGAGGAGCGTGTCGACGGCGGCCAGCAGCCGGGGCGCCCGGTCGCCGGGGCCGGACCACTCCAGCAGGCCCCAGGGGGCGGGCATGCCGGAGAAGCGGTGCCGCTGGAGCGCGTCCAGCATCGCGGGGGCCGGGTGCGGGCCGGGCTCGGCGGTGCGGAACCACTTCACGACGGCGCGCTCGCCGACGACCACCGACTGGTTGGTCTGGTCGACGCCGACGCTGCGCTCGCCGCCGACCGCCGCGTGCTGCCACGTGGTGACCCGGAACGGTCCCAGGGACCGCGACCCGCCGCCGAGCAGCGCGACCAGCGCGGTGGCCGCGCCGTCCCCGCTGGTGGCCCGCCGGTCCGCCTCGACCAGCCACGGCACGGGCCGGGGCACGCCGTCGCCCTCGTCGGCCACCAGCAGGACCAGGCCGGGTGCCAGCGTCAGTCGGTCGAGGACGATCACGCCCGCATCATGCCCGGGCGGCGGCGTGCTCGAGCCCGACGCGCTCGATGACGTCGGCGCCGACGCGCAGCCCGTCGCGGGCGCGGATCCGCTCGCCCAGGGCGGCCATCGAGGCGCGCAGGTCGGTGTCGGCCAGCACCTTCTCGATGGCGCCGGTCAGCTCCTCGTCGGTGAAGTCGTACGTCGCCAGCCGGATCCCGTAGCCGAGCTCGTCCATCCGCTGCGCGTTGTCGTACTGGTCCCAGAAGAGCGGCAGCAGCACCATCGGCTTGCCGAAGTGCAGCGCCTCGGTGGTGGTGTTGTTGCCGCCGTGGGTGATCACCAGGTCGACCTGGGGGATGACCGTGGTCTGCGGGAGGGTCTGCGCGCCGACCATGTTGGCGGCCAGGTCGATCTTGTCGGCCTGGGGTCCCTTGCTGACGATGAACCGGTGCGGGCTGCGCCCGAGCACCTCGACCAGGCGCTGCATCAGCCCGACGTCGGCGCCGCCGAGGGAGCCGAGCGAGAGGTAGACCAGCGCGCTGTCGGCGGGCCGGTCGGCGACGGCCGCGGGGACGTCGTAGGACTCGTCGGTGAGCCGGACGCTGGAGTCCATCCGGGTCCACGAGTCGTCCAGGGGACGCTCGGCGACGTAGTCGGCCTCCGCGGGGTAGACGTAGAGGTTGGCGGCGTTCTCGCGCGGCATGAACTCCAGCTCGGGCAGCGGGGCGGCGCCCTGCTCGACGACCCAGGCGTTGAACGACTCCCACAGCTCGCGGTGGGTGCGGTCGAGCTCGTCGCGGAACGGCCCCCACGTCTGCGGCGCGGCCTGCGCGAGCCCGGACAGGCCCGGCGCGACGCCCGGGCCGGGCACCTCGAGGGGGTTGCAGGACACGATCCGCACGAACGGCGCGCCGCTGGTCGTCAGGGCCGGGAAGAGCACGACGTTGTCCTCGACCACCACGTCCGGGCGGACGTCGGCGAGGATCGCCCGCAGCGCGGGCTCGGCGTACCTCGCGCCGTCGACGAGGGCCTGGTACGTCGGCTGCACGAACGTCTCGAGCTGCTCGGTGGTGCTCTTGCGGAACTCCGGCGCGGTCTCGGCGATGAAGTCGGTCCAGAACTGCCCGGCGTCCTCGTCCCCGGCGTCCGGGTCGGGCTCCGCCAGGTCGACCAGTCGCTCCTCGAAGCCGAGCGGGGCGAGCTTGCCGGCCCACGACGACTCGGAGGCGAAGACCACCCGGTGGCCGCGCTGGAGCAGCAGGTCGCCCAGCCCGATGCACTGGTTGGTCGGCCCGTGGGCGGACTCGGGGAGGAAGAGCACGGTCAGCTGGGTCATGCGAGGGCTCCTGCTTCGTGGGTGGGCGCGTCCAGGGGGTGCCCGGTGGCGAGCCGGGCGTAGTCGAGGATCAGGCGAGTGGCGACGGCCTGGTCGATGGTCGGGTGGTGGGCGACCATCCGGTAGCCGTAGGCGTCCTCGAGGGCGACGATGTTGCGGGCGATGCTCAGCGAGGGCTGGGCCAGGGCGAACACGCCGGAGGCGGCGCCGTCCTCCAGGATCACCTGGTACATCGCGACCTGGCGGTCGAAGAGCGAGGTGAGCATCGCGGCGTAGCGCGGGTAGCGGCCGGCCGCCCCGCCGAGCTCGCAGAAGAGCCGGACCTCCTCGTCGTCGGAGTCGCGCGGCAGGCCGGAGGCGATGGTGACCACGAGCTTGCGGTCGGGGGTCATCGGCCCGCTGACCGCCCGCAGCCGCTCGTCGTAGAAGCGCTCCATGCCGGCGCGGTTGGCCTCGACGAGCAGCGTCTGGACGTCGGGGAAGTGGTAGAGGATCGCGCCCGAGGTCAGGCCCGCGACGTCCGCGACGTCCTTGAGGCGTACGTCGGCGCCGTGCTCGGCGACCGCCCGTCGGGCGGCGGCGAGCAGGTTCTCGCGGCGCTCCTTGCGACCGACAGCCATGGCACTCCTCGCGGGTGGGACGGGGGTGGGCGGCACTCTGCCAGGGCGGGAGAATAATTTGAACCCCCCTTCAGTGAATGGTCCAGATCGGCATGAAACGTCTGTGTTTCGGCCATTGCATTTCCTGAACGCGCGTGCAAGGTTTCCGGCCTAAGGCGACCCGTGAGGGGTCCGATCACATCGGAGAGAGCCATGCACACGACCAACCGCCGGCCGGGGCGCACCGCGGCCGCCGCCGTTCTCGGGACCGCCCTGACCCTCGTGCTCGCCGCCTGCGGCGGGGACGACAGCTCGTCCGCCGAGCCCACGGCGCTCGACCCGGACGCCGACCTGAGCACGCAGAGCATCGTGGTCTCCAACTGGGAGGCCTACATGCCCGACGACATCGCCGACGTCGTCAAGGAGAAGACCGGCGCCACCGTCGAGATCACCTACCACGCGACCAACGAGGACATGGTCGCCAAGGTGACCGGCTCCGGCGGCGAGGGCCTCGACGTCGTCTTCGGCTCGCAGCCCTACCTGGAGGCGCTGGCCAAGGCCGGGATGCTCGAGCCCCTCGACACCGACTTCCTCGACAACTGGGGCAACCTGGAGACCGCGGCCACCGACACCGCCGAGGTCGACGGCGACGCCTACTGGGCGCCGTACACCTGGGGCACCACCGGCATCTGCTACCGCGCCGACCTCGTCGACGAGGCGCCGACGAGCTGGTACGACCTGCTCGAGCCGAGCGCGGCCAACCAGGGCAAGGTGACCATGATGGGCACCGAGCGCTGGGCCATGCTGCCGGCGCTGAAGGCCCTCGGCTACTCGGTGAACACCACCGACGAGGACGAGCTGGCCGAGGCCAAGGACCTGATGGTCGCGGCCAAGCCGAACCTGCTGGCCTACGACGACTCCACGTTCTACGAGCGGCTGATCAGCGGCGAGGCCACCATGACCGAGGCCTGGGACGGCTGGTGCAACTACGGCACCGGCGAGGACGAGAACATCAAGTTCGTCGTCCCCGAGGAGGGCTCGGACCTGTGGACCGACGGCATCGCGGTGCTGAAGTCCTCGGAGAGCAAGGAGGCGGCGTACGCCTTCATCGACACCATCCTGGACGCCGAGACGCACGCCTGGGTCGAGGAGAACATCCTCTACAACATCCCGAACGAGGCCGCGCTGGAGCTGGTCCCGGCCGAGGTCACCGACGCCTACGAGACCCTCGGCACCCGCCGCGAGGAGATGCTGGCGGGCGAGAACATGACCGACGTCGGCGACGACGCCGCCGCGATCTACAACCAGATCATCACCGAGGTCACGGCCTCCTGATGACCACCACCAAGCAGCACGGCGGGATCGGGGCCCGGCTGCGCCGCGGCGTCGAGCCCGCCGTGCTGCTGGGCCCCGGCCTGCTGTTCTACGCCGTCCTGGTGGCGGTGCCGGTGCTGCTCGTCACCGGCTACATGTTCGCCACCCGCGGCCGCTTCGGCGGCGTGGAGTGGGAGCTGGGCCTGGACAACTTCACCCGGGTCACCGACTCGGTCTACCTGGAGGTGTTCCGGGAGTCGCTGGGGCTGGCCCTCCTGGCCACCCTGCTGGCGCTGCTGATCGGCTACCCGACGGCGTACGCGATCGCGAAGCTGCCGCCGCGCTGGCGCACGGTCGCCCTGGTGCTGGTCGTGGTGCCCTTCTGGACCAACTTCCTGATCCGGGTCTACGCGTGGATCGTGCTGCTCAACAGCCAGGGCCTGCTCAACGACCTGCTGGTCGGGATCGGCGTCACCGACGACCGGTTCACGCTGCTCTACACGCCCGGCGCCGTGGTGGTCGGGCTGGTCTACTCCTACCTGCCGCTGATGATCCTGCCGCTCTACGCCGCGATCGAGAAGGTCGACGACGACCTGCTGGAGGCCTCCGCCGACCTCGGCGCCGGCCGGGTCCGGACCTTCCTCGGGGTCCAGCTGCCGCTGACCCTGCCGGGGGTGGTCACCGGGTCGATCCTGGTCTTCGTCCCGAGCCTGGGGAACTTCGTGGTCCCCGAGCTGCTCGGCGGCGGCAAGACCGTGATGGTCGGCAACCTGATCCGCGACCAGTTCCTCAAGGCGCAGGACTGGCCGTTCGGGTCGGTGCTCGCGATGATGGTCGTGGTCCTGCTGGTGCTGCTGTTCCTGGGCCAGGCCTGGGTCACCCGCCGCGTCGAGGGCGGTGCCCGTGGCTAGCGGGACCCGGCGCAGCGGCCTCGGCTGGCTGTGGCTGCCGCTGGTCCTGTGCGCGGCGTTCCTCTACCTGCCGATCCTGGTGCTGGTCGTCATGTCGTTCAACGGCGGCGGCTCGGCGTACTCCTGGGACGGCTTCAGCCTCCGCTGGTACGACGAGCTGCTCCACGACGACGTGCTGCTGGAGTCGGTCGTCACCTCGCTGGGCATCGCCGCCGGGGCGACCGTGATCGCCACCGTGCTCGGCACCCTGCTCGCGGTCGGCCTGGCCCGGCACACCCGCTCGCGGCTGCTGGAGGCGGCCGCGATGGCCCCGGCGATCCTGCCCGACCTGGTGCTGGCCATCGGCCTGCTGTCGTTCTTCTACGCGGCCGGCATCCCCAAGAGCGCCGGCACGGTGCTGCTCGCGCACGCGGCGTTCGGCACCGCGTTCGTGGTCGCCGTGGTCCGCTCGCGCCTGGCCGGCTCCGACGCCGCACTGGAGGAGGCCTCCCGCGACCTGGGGGCGGGCGCGCTGTCGACGTTCGTCCTCATCACCCTGCCGTCGATCGCGCCGGCGGTCGTGGCCGGTGCGCTGCTGGTCTTCACCCTCTCGCTGGACGAGTTCGTGATCGCCTACTTCACCGCCGGCCCGACCACCAAGACCCTGCCGATCACCGTCTACTCGATGGTGCGCACCGGCGTCACGCCCGAGATCAACGCCCTCGCGACCGTGCTGGTCGTCGTGAGCGTCGTGGTCGTGGTCGTGGCGGCCCGGGCGATCCGCCCGAAGGAGAAGTCATGACCACGCTGCTGGAGGTCCAGGAGGTCAGCCGGTCCTTCGGGGACGTGCGCGCCCTCGACGACGTGTCGCTGAGCATCGCCGAGAACGAGTTCTTCGCACTCCTCGGCCCGTCGGGCTGCGGCAAGACCACGCTGCTGCGCTCCATCGCGGGCTTCGAGCACCCCGACAGCGGAGCGGTGCTGCTCGGCGGCGCCGACCTGCTGGCGCTGCCGCCGAACAAGCGTCCGGTGAACCTGATGTTCCAGTCCTACGCGCTGTTCCCGCACCTGTCGGTGGCGGCGAACATCGCCTACGGGCTGAAGCGGGAGAGGCTGGCGAAGGCCGAGATCGCGCAGCGGGTCGCGGAGGTGCTCGACACCGTCGGCCTGGGCGCGATGGCCGAGCGCCGTCCCGCGCAGCTCTCCGGCGGCCAGCGGCAGCGGGTGGCGCTGGCCCGGGCCATCGTGAAGCGGCCCCGGCTGCTGCTGCTCGACGAGCCGCTCTCGGCCCTCGACCGCAAGGTCCGCGCGGAGATGCAGCTGGAGCTCAAGCGGCTCCAGCACGAGGTCGGCATCACCTTCGTCGTGGTCACCCACGACCAGGAGGAGGCGATGTCGATGGCCGACCGGATCGCCGTCCTCGCCGCGGGCCGGGTCCAGCAGGTCGCCACCCCGCTCGAGCTCTACCGGCAGCCGGCCAACCTGTTCGTCGCCGACTTCATCGGCACCAGCAACCTGCTGCCCGGACCGGGCGACGGCGAGCACCTCGTCGTGCGCCCCGAGGCGGTCCGGCTGGTCGCGCCGGGCGAGGGGAGGCTCGAGGGCACCGTCGCCGACACCCAGTTCCAGGGCGGTACGTCGAGCGTCGCGGTCGACGTACCCGGGCGGGAGCGGCCGTTCCTGGTGACCCTGCCCGGCGCCACCGAGGCGGTCCGCGGCACGTCGGTCGGACTGGCCTGGGAGGACGCCGTCGTGGTCCGCGAGGGCCTCGCGTGAGCAGGCCGGGCGCCGGGTCCCTGGCCGACGCACGCCCCCTGCCCGTCTGGTGGGAGGGCCGCGACACCGCACCGGTCAGCGAGCCGCTCACCGGCGAGCGGAGCGCCGACCTGGTGATCGTGGGCGCCGGACTGACCGGCCTGTGGGCCGCGATCCACGCGCTCGAGGAGGAGCCGGGCCGCGACGTCGTCGTCCTGGAGGCCTCCCACGTCGGGGTCGGCGCGTCCGGGCGCAACGGCGGGTTCCTCTCCGAGTCGCTGACCCACGGCCTCGCCCACGGCCTGGCCACCTGGCCGGCCGAGCTGCCCGAGCTGCTGCGCCTCGGGCGGGCCAACGTCGCCGAGATCGACGCGTTCGTCGACCGCGAGAAGATCGACGCCGACCTGCGGCTGTGCGGCAAGACCGCGGTCGCGACCCGCCCGCACGAGGTCGAGGCGCTCCGCGCGGCGCACGAGCTGAACCTGCAGCACGGCGAGGCCTCGACGTACCTCTCCGCCGAGCAGGTGCGGGCCGACGTGCACTCGCCGTCGTACCTCGCGGGGGTCCGCACCGCCGGCGGCGGGCTGGTCGACCCCTGGGGCCTGACCACGGGCCTGCGCGACGTCGCGGTCCGCCGGGGCGCGACGCTGCACGAGGAGTCGCCGGTGCGCTCCCTGGAGCGCGACGGCGACCGGGTCGTCGTCCGCACCGACCGCGGGGTGGTGCGGGCCCGCCAGGTGGTGCTGGCGACCAACGCGTTCCCGCCGCTGCTGCGCCGCATCCGCGCCTACGTGCTGCCGGTCTGGGACCACGTGCTGGCCACCGAGCCGCTGAGCACCGGCCAGCTCGACGCGCTCGGCTGGGCCGACCGCCAGGGGCTGACCGACGCCGGCAACCAGTTCCACTACTACCGGCGCACCGCCGACGACCGGATCCTGTGGGGCGGCTACGACGCCGTCTACTACTTCGGCAACGGCACCCAGGCCGCCCGCGAGCAGCGCGAGGCCTCGCACGCGCTGCTGGCCGAGCAGTTCTACGCCACCTTCCCGCAGCTCGCCGAGGTCCGGATGACACACCGGTGGGCCGGGATCATCGACACCACCTCCCGGTTCACGCCGGTCTTCGGCACGGCGCACGCCGGCCGGGTGGCCTACGCCGTCGGCTACACCGGCCTCGGCGTGGCCTCGTCGCGCTTCGGCGCCCGGGTCGCCCTCGACCTGCTGGCCGGCCGCGAGACCGAGCGGACGGCGGTCAGCCTGGTCAGCCGCCGCCCCGTACCGTTCCCGCCGGAGCCGCTGCGCTGGACCGCGGTCCAGGCGACCCGCGCGGCGCTGGCCCGCGAGGACCGCACCGGCCGCCGCGGCGCGCTGCTGCGCACCATGGACCGCTTCGGCGTCGGCTTCAACAGCTAAGGAACCCCAGATGGACAACGGACTGCACGTCGACGGCACCAGCCGCCCCGGCACCGGCGCCCCCGCCACGCTCGTCGACCCCGCGAGCGGCACCGACCTCTGCGTGGTGGCCCAGAGCTCGGTGGACGACGTCCGGGCCGCGGTCGACGCGGCGGCGGCGGCGTTCCCCGACTGGTCGGCGCGGACGGCGGGGGAGCGGGCCCGGGTCCTGCTCCGGCTGGCCGACCTGCTGGAGGCCGACGCCGACCTGCTCACCGACCTCGAGGTGGCCGAGACCGGCAAGCCGGTGCCGGTCTTCCGCGACGGCGAGCTGCCGTTCGCCGCCGACAACCTGCGCTTCTTCGCCGGCTCCGCCCGCTCGCTGGAGGGCACCGGCGCGGGCGTGCTCAGCGAGGGCTTCACCTCGATGCTGGTGCGCCGCCCGCTCGGCGTGGTGGCGGGCATCGCACCCTGGAACTTCCCGCTGGTGATGGCGATCTGGAAGGTCGGCCCGGCCCTGGCCGCGGGCAACACCATGGTCCTCAAGCCCGCGCCGCAGACGCCGCGCAGCACCGTCCGGCTGGCCGAGCTGGCCGCCGACGCCGGGCTGCCGCCGGGGGTGCTCAACGTCGTCACCGGAGGCGCCGAGATCGGCCAGGCCCTGGTCGCCGACCCGCGGGTCGCGATGGTCTCGGTCACCGGCTCGCCGGGCGCCGGGCGCGCCGTCATGGGGACCGCCGCGTCGGCCACCAAGCGGGTCCACCTCGAGCTGGGCGGCAAGGCGCCGGCCCTGGTCTTCGCCGACGCCGACCTGGAGGGCGCCGCGGGCGCGCTGACGATGGCGTCGACGTACAACACCGGGCAGGACTGCACTGCCGCCACCCGGGTCTACGTCGAGGCCTCGGTCGCCGACGCCTTCGCCGACCTGCTCCGCGCCCGGATGGCCGCCGTGACCTGGGGCGACCCGCGCGACCCCGCCACCGACATCGGCCCGCTGGTCTCGGTCGAGCACCGCGACCGGGTGCACGGCTTCGTGACCCGGGCGGTCGCGGCCGGCGCCGAGCTGCTGGCCGGCGGCGTGGTCCCGGACGTTCCGGGCGGCTACTACCCGCCGACCCTGCTCCGCGGCGCCGCCCAGGACGCCGAGATCGTCCAGCAGGAGGTCTTCGGCCCGGTGCTGGTGCTCGGCACCTTCACCTCGGAGGACGAGGCGGTGGCGCTGGCCAACGACAGCGCCTACGGCCTCGCGTCGTCGGTGTGGACCGTGGACGTCGGCAAGGCGCTGCGGGTCGCGCACCGGGTCGAGGCCGGCGTCACCTGGGTCAACGACCACCTGCCGATCGCCTCCGAAGCCCCGCACGGCGGGGTGAAGGGCAGCGGCTTCGGCAAGGACATGAGCCACGAGGCGGTGCTGGAGTACACCGTCACCCAGCACGTGATGATCAAGCACGCGGCCCGCGAGGCGCACGACTCCTTCCGTCCGGCCTGAGCGGCGTGAGGCGCACGGTCACCCACTTCGGCACCTACGACGTCCGCGTCGAGGGCGACCTCCCCGTCGCCCTCGACCCGGTCTCGGCCGACGCGGCGCCGAACGGGCTGGCCGAGGGCCTGCTCGAGGTCCGCGAGGGACCGCTGCGGATCACCGCGCCGATGGTGCGCCGCGGCTGGCTGGAGCACGGCCCCGGCCCGGCCGGTGGGGCCCGCGGCAGCGAGCCGTTCGTCGCGGTGTCCTGGGAGCGCGCCCTGGACCTGGTGGCCTCCGAGCTGGCGCGGGTGCGTCGCGACCACGGGGACCCGGCGGTGTACGGCGGCTCCTACGGCTGGGGCAGCCCCGGCCGGTTCCACCACGCGCAGAGCCAGGTGCACCGGTTCCTCACGATGGGTGGCGGCTACACCGCCTCGACCGGCTCCTACAGCGCCGGCGCCCTCGAGGTGGTCCTCCCGCACGTCATCGGCGGCGACGCGTGGAGCTTCGCCGAGCGCGGCGTGCAGTGGCCCGAGATCGTGGAGCACGGCGACCTGGTCGTCTCCTTCGGCGGCCTCGCGGCCAAGAACGCCTTCGCCAACGCGGGCGGCGTCGGGCGGCACGAGCAGCCGGCCTGGCAGCGCGGCGCCCGCCGGGCCGGGGTCGAGTTCGTGAGCGTCTCCCCGCTGCGCCGCGACGCCGATCCGGCCCTCGACGCGCAGTGGATCGCGCCGCGCCCCGGCACCGACGTGGCCCTGATGCTCGGGCTGGCCCACGAGCTGGTGCGCACCGGCCGCCACGACGTCGACCTGCTGGCCCGCTGCTGCGTCGGGTACGAGGAGTTCGAGCGCTACCTGCTCGGCCGCGACGACGGCCTCGCCAAGTCGGCCGCGTGGGCGGCCACGGTGTGCGGCATCGAGCCGATGGTGATCGTCGAGCTCGCCGCCCGGATGGCCCGCAGCCGCACCACCGTCAACGTCTCCTGGTCGCTGCAGCGGATGCAGCACGGCGAGCAGGCGCACTGGATGGGCGTGGTGCTGGCCGCGATGTCCGGCTCCCTCGGCCGGCCCGGCGGCGGGTTCGCCGGCGGCATCGGCATCTCGCTGATGGGCGTGCGGCCGCGCCGCCACCGGGTCGCCTCGCTGCCGCAGGGCGCCAACCCGGTCGGCCCGCCGCTGCCGGTCGCCCGGGTCGCGGACGCGCTGCTGGGGCCCGGGACGCCGTACGACTTCGACGGGTCGCGGCACGCCTACCCCGACCTCCGCCTCGTCTACTGGGCCGGCGGCAACCCCTTCCACCACCACCAGGACCTGCACCGGCTGGTCCGGGCCTGGCAGCGGCCCGACACGGTGGTCGCGCACGAGTCGTACTGGAACCCGCTCGCCCGGTTCAGCGACATCGTGCTGCCCGTCGCCACCACCCTGGAGCGCGAGGACCTGGCCGCCGGGATGATGGACCTGACCATCACCGCGATGGCGCGGGTGGCCGACCCGCCGGCCGGGGTGCGCACCGACTACGACGTCTTCTCCGCGCTGGCCGCGCGGCTCGGCTTCGCCGACGCCTTCACCGAGGGCCGCTCCGCCGACGCGTGGGTGCGCGAGCTCTATGCGCGCACGGCGGCGAACCTCGCCGAGGACGGCGTCCCGCTCCCGTCGTACGACGAGCTGCGCGAGCTCGGGTCGGTCGAGACGCCCGAGCCGGAGCCGGACCACCGGTGGTCCTTCGCCCGGCTGCGCGAGGACCCCGCGGCGTACCCGCTCCCGACGCCGTCGGGCCGGATCGAGATCACGTCGGCGACCATCGCCTCCTTCGGGTACGCCGACTGCGCCGGCCACCCGCGCTGGTACGAGCCCGACGAGTGGCTCGGCGCCACCTCGCGCTTCCCGCTGGCCCTGGTCTCGAACCAGCCGTCGCGGCGGCTGCACAGCCAGCTCGACCACGCCGCCCACAGCCGCGCCGGGAAGGTCGCCGGCCGCGAGCCCGTGCTGCTGCACCCGGCGGACGCCGCCGTCCGGGGGATCGCCGCCGGCGACGTCGTCCGGGTCCACAACGACCGCGGCGCCTGCCTGGCCGGTGCGGTCCTCACCGACGACGTCCGCCCGGGGGTGGTCGTGCTCGCCACCGGTGCCTGGTTCGACCCCGAGACGCCCGGCCTCGCCGGCTCGCTGGACCGGCACGGCAACCCCAACGTGCTCACCGCCGACCGCGGGGCGTCGTCGCTCTCCCAGGGCCCCGCGCCCGGCACCACGCTGGTCGAGGTGGCGCCGTACGCCGGCGAGCCGCCCGCCGTCCGCTGCTTCGAGCCGCCGGAGATCCTGCCGGGACCGGATCGACTGCGCGACGGGCTGTCGCCGGCCTGACCGGCGCACCCGCGCCGATCGGGACTCAGCTCGCGACGGCCTGCGGCTCGCGTGGGCGCTCGAGCTCCACGGCCGGGCGGCGGTGGCGTGGCAGCCGCACGGTGACGGTGGTGCCGCGCTCGGGGCGGGAGTCGACGTCGATCGAGCCGCCGTGGAGGGTCACGATGGCCTGCACGATGGGCAGGCCCAGGCCGGTGCCCTGGACAGCCTGCTCGGTGGCGGTCGAGGACCGGAAGAAGCGGGTGAACAGCCGGTCCTGCTCGGCCTCGGGGATGCCGATCCCGTCGTCGGCGACGACCAGGGTCGACGTGTCGTCGTCGACGGTGAGCGAGACCGTGACCCGGCCGCCGTCGGGGGTGAACTTCACGGCGTTGGTCAGCAGGTTGACGAGCATCCGCTCCAGCTGGACCGGGTCGGCCTCCTGCCGCACGGGTGCGGCGGGGACGGTGACGCTCACCTCCAGCGACCGGTCCTCCCGCATCCACCCGACCGACTCCACCGCGGCCGAGACCACGTCGCACAGGTCGGTCGGGACCGCCTCGATGGTCAGTCGTGACGACTCGACCTGGGAGAGCGTGAGGAGGTCCTCGACCAGGGTCAGCAGTCGGTGGCTGTTGCGGTCGACGCGCCCGAGGAGCCCGAGCTGGGCCGCGTCGAGCTCCCCGACGGCGCCGTCGGCCAGCAGCTCCAGGTAGCCGATGATGCTGGTGATCGGCGTGCGCAGCTCGTGGCTGACGGTCGAGACGAAGTCGGACTTGGTCCGCTCCACCGCGCGCAGCCGC
>Ga0075365_10000416_pt1 | contig 15693 bp, 13 predicted proteins | sample EndMetdeltDD1765_FD_71387 | JGI IMG/M metagenome (GOLD analysis project Ga0075365, IMG submission 71387) | Populus endosphere microbial communities from Tennessee, USA - Endosphere MetaG P. deltoides DD176-5 | ecosystem: Host-associated > Plants > Roots > Endosphere | place: USA: Tennessee... | reverse complement strand
TACAAATGCGGTGCACGCCGCGGCGCCAAGAAATTTCGGCAGAATATCAATCGCTTACAAAGCCTGCAAAAACGACACTATAAGTTTGCTAATGTCCGATTGAATCCGAAGGTGCGCTCGAAGAGTTTGCTGCAACGCAGGCGAACTCTGGATTCAGAACATCGGCGCCACTCTGGCATTCGCTATCGGCGCGTTCTAATAGACTGGCGGCGCGGCGCTGCGTTGGTCAGGGAGAAAGCGGACAATGGCCTGCTCGTTTCGGACGGCGCACCGCGCGCGCATCGCCGTCGCATTTTTCGCGTTCGCGCTCGCGACTGACGCGCTTGCACAGGATACGACGCAACGGCCGCAGCAACAGCCTTCGGCCGCGACGACTTCAGCCGCGACGCCTGCGGGACAGCGGCCTGCCGGGGCGCAGGCGCGCGGCGACGCTGCAAATCCATCGACAGCGGCCGAGCAACACCGGCTGCCGCCGGATTCCACGACAAAGCAAACGGTGACGCTACCAGGCCGCACGCTTGCGTTTGCCGCCACCGCCGGCTCGATCCGCCTGTTCGACGACAAGGGCGAGCCGCAAGCCGACATCGCCTATACCGCCTATCAGCTCGACGGCGCGGACGCATCGGCGCGCCCCGTGACCTTCTTCTTCAACGGCGGGCCCGGTGCTTCCTCGGCTTGGCTGCAGCTCGGCACCGCGGGCCCATGGCGCCTTGCGATCGGCGCCGATGCGGCATTCCCGTCGGCTTCGCCCGAGGTGCAGCCCAACGCCGAGACGTGGCTTGATTTTACCGATCTCGTTTTCATCGATCCGGTCGGCACCGGATACAGCCGCTTCGTTGCCACGGGCGACGACGTGCGCAAGCGACTCTACTCCGTCGATGGAGACGTCGCCTCGATCGCGGTCACGATCCGCCGCTGGCTGGAGAAGTCGAACCGCCTGACGTCGCCGAAATTCGTCGTGGGGGAGAGTTACGGCGGCATTCGCGGACCGAAAATCGTGCAGAATCTGCAGACGCAGCAGGGCGTCGGTGTGAAGGGTCTTATCCTCGTCTCGCCGCTGATGGACTTCCGCCAATACTCGGGCACGAGCGTGCTGCAATACATGATTTCTCTGCCGACCATGGCGGCGGTCGCGCGCGAAAAGAAGGGCCCGCTCACGCACGCCGACATGGCCGACGTTGAACGTTATGCAAGGGGTGATTTCCTGACCGATCTCATGAAGGGGCTGGCCGATGCCGAGGCCACGACCCGGCTTGCAGACAAGGTGGCGGCGTTGACCGGCATCGACCAGGCCGTCAGCCGAAGGCTCGCAGGCCGCTTCGAAGTCGGTGAGTTTCGCCGCGAGTTCGACCGCCGCAACGGCAAGGTGACAGGGCGCTACGATGCGTCGATCCTGGGCTATGATCCTTATCCGGACTCGAGTTACTTCCTGTTCGGCGACCCGTCGGGCGACACGCTGGGCGGGCCGCTGACCAGCGCAGCCGTCGATCTCACCACGCGCAAGCTCAACTGGCGGCCCGACGGCTCATACGAGCTCTTGAACGGATCGGTTGAGCGGGCATGGGATTACGGCAACGGCAGAAGCCCGCCCGAGTCGGTTTCCCAGCTGCGGCAGATCCTCGCGCGCGACCCGAAACTGAAGCTCCTCGTGACGCACGGACTGTTCGACCTCGCGACGCCTTACTTCGCTTCGAGGTTGGCCCTCGACGAGCTTCCGGACTACGCGAGGTCCGATCGTGTCAAGCTCGTCGTCTATCCAGGCGGACACATGTTCTATTCACGCGATCCTGCGCGACAGGCGCTGCGCGTCGAGGCTCAAGCGATGATGAAGTGAGAGGAGCGTCCTTCTATCGGATCCCCGCTCAATAAGTCGCTCGCATGGTCGCCTCTGCGGGGGGCGCCTGGCGCACGACGCCGATCGCGGCGCGCAGGTCGTCGAGATATTCATCGAGCACCGGCTCGTGAAACATCGACATCATGCGATGGATGCCTTTCGGCTTCTGCGTGAGGCCCGCAAGCCAGCCCTTCTCGTTCATCAGTTCGGCGACGCGGAAGACGTCGAATTCGTCGGAACCGAACGAGACGATGGACAGATCGGGCGTGCCGAGGATCTTCAATCCCGTGGTGGAACGGATCGCGGCCTGGTAGGCGCCGACGAAATCCATCAGCTTGGCGGCAACGCGCGTGTATCCGTCCATCCCCAAGAACTGCATCGTCGCCCACGCGCCGGCCACGCCGCCTGCGGGCCGGGTGCCGACGATGGTCGACGTGAGGAAGCGGCCGTTCGGCCAGACATCCGCGTCGAAAGCATGGTGCCTTGCCTTGTCCGCGTCACGATAGAACACGGTCGACGCGGGCTTGGGGCAAAAGCCGAACTTGTGCAGATCGGCCGAGAGCGACGAGACCGCGGGCACGCCAAAATCGAAATCGGCGACCTTGCGGCCACTCAGCTTGACGAACGGGGCCAGATAGCCGCCGACGCAGGCGTCCACATGCAGCCACACGCCACGGCGCTCCGCGATCTTGCCGAGTTCCGCGATGGGATCGATCATGCCGAACGGAAAGTTCGGCGCCGAGCCGACCATCATGATGGTGTCATTGTCGATCAGCGCTTCTATCGCCGCGAGATCCATGCGCAGATCGCCGGTGACGGGCGCACGCCGCACCTCGAGGTCCATCAGCTTCGCGCCCTTGTTGAAGGCCGGATGCAGCGTCTCGGCGCCGACGACGTTGCCGCGGTGTTTTGCATCGCCGCGCTTGCCGCGCGACCAGTCGCGGCAGGTCTGTATCGCCAGGATGATGCTTTCGGTGCCGCCCGTGGTCATGAACCCTTGCGCGCCCTCGGGCGCGTGGAACAGGTCGAGCGCCATCTCGACGATTTCATCCTCCATCCGCTTGACGGACGGAAACGCGCGCCGCGCACCCAGCGCATTCTCGGAGAAATATTCCATGAACGCCGCGCGGCCGACCTCGTAGACGTCGTCGGTCGCCTTGAACACATAGAGTGGTGCGCGACCGTTCTTCCAGTCGACGTCGGCGCCCTTCATGTCGCGCAGCTCGGCAAGGATGTCTGCCTGCGAACGGCCGGTCGCCGGCAACGTCATGCGTCGTGTCATGTTGTCCCCGCATGTTGGCTCGGGCAACAGAAGCATCTGCGTCCATGGAGCGTCAACGCCAAATACGGCAAGGCCGTACGATCGAAGCTCGGCACACGCAGGCAACTTGACTGAAGCTGCACAGCACGTACGCTTTTCCTGATCCAGCACGCTGAGCCAGAGCAGTCTGAGGCACGCGATGAGCCAGAAGAATCGCAGAACGCTGGCAGAGCGGGTCACGAAGGCTGCGGAGGCGTCGCTTGCCGCCCAGCACTACGCGAGCCCTGTTGATGTCTTCCTGAGGATCGGTTGGCTCAACCCGACGACGCTGGAAAGCTGGCGGCGAGGGCAGATCGATTGTCTCGAGAGCGTGATCGGGACCGGAGCGCCGCGCATGCTGGAGGCCATGAGGTTGCTGCGGGATTGGGCGACCGGCGGAGGATCGATCCCCAGCGAGGCGAGCTATACCGCGCGCACGCCGCAGCGGCAGGCCCTGCGCTTCACCCAAAGCGGAGACCCTGCCATCGAGGCGGAGTACCGGATCCATTGGGTTTCGCGAGAGCTTTCCACGAAGAAGCGCCAGAGCGTGACCGAGAAAGCAAATCGCGCCCCGGACCTGGTCGTCGTGGTGCCGTTGAAGAACGACTGGAAATGTCACGGCTGCGGCGGCACCGGCGATCTGCTCATCATGCAGGATCCCGGGCCCGCTTGTCTCCGCTGCGCTGGACTTGGCGATCTTGAATTCCTGCCGGCCGGCGACGCGCTGCTTTCACGGCGGGCCAAGGCAAGAAGCACGCGGAGTGCCGTCGTCGTGCGCTTCAGCCGAACCCGTCGCCGCTACGAGCGCCAGGGCCTGATGGTCGAGCCGCAGGTCCTGGCGGATGTCCGGCGCGAACTCGAAGCCGAGCGACGCGCTCATGAGGATGCCGGCTGAGACGCCGGCGGTTTCCGGTACAGCGCCGGATCGTTGTCAGCGATGCGTCCGACGCCGTCTCCTACTGCCGGCACTCAAAACTGGCGGCGTCTTCCGGGTTGCCCTGCCCCGTGTATCGCGCGAGTTGCGGCCAGGCACAGAGCGGGCGGCTGCGGCCGGGGAAAGCTGGACCGGTCGCAACCACCGAGTCCGGCGTCTTGTCCTTTTCCACCCAGTCGACGACAGCGCTGAGAAGATCGAAACGCTCGAGTGTGGCGCCGCTGGAGCAATGGCCCATGCCCGGCACGGCAAAGAGGCGGCTCGACTTCGCGCGGACCTGCTCCATGCCGCCCGACGCCACAGCCATCCGCTCGTAGTAGCCGACCGTATCGGCTGCCGAGAACCAGGGGTCGCTCCAGCCGTGATAGAAAAGAATCTTGCCGCCGCGGCCGAAGAAGGTCGCAAGATTCGTCCAGTTGGCTGTGTCGCTCAACTGCCGCATCCCATCGGCCGCAATGGCATCCTCCACCTCGTCGACATTGATGCTCTCGCGCGTCGGCGGCGCGACCGGGCTTTTCGCACCGGTGGCCAGGATGCCGGGAATGGCGACGCCCTCGGCGGCAATGCCGCTGTCCCACGGAAACGCCGGATAGACCTCGATGCCCCGCGAATTCTTTGGTGCCGTGAACGCCTTTTTCAGCGCGCCGACCTGTTGCGGAGACAGGCAGGTGTCGTTCTTCGCGCCGCCGCAGCTCAGGACGGCAGGGTCGAACTGGCACGCCCTGGCGTCGAAGATGATGCCGTCCTTGAGACCATCCTTGGCATCGCAGGCGTCGAGAATCGCGTTCGTCACCAGCTTCCTGTCGCTCGCGGAGAAGACCTTGGTCGGGTCCGGCTTTCCAGCATCATCCTTCGGTGCGATCTCGTTGAAAGCGACGTTGGCCCAGGCGAGCCCGAGATTGGAATGACGGGTGCGCATCGCGGGCGCGCCGGAGACGACACCATCGAATTCGCCCGCGTGGCGCGACGAGGCCAGCATGCCCTCGCGGCCGCCGGTCGAGCAGCCCGCGAAATACGAGCGCTTCACCGGCTGGCCATAGTATCCGGCAATGATCGCCTTCGCTGCAATCGTCACCTTGCCGACGGAGGCGCTTGCGAAATTGATCGCCGCTTCCTGGTCCTTCATGAAGGACGAATCGAACACCGCGCCCTGATGACCACTGTCGGTCGAGACCACGGCAAACCCCCGCGCAAGGCCGGGCACGTCGCCCGCCGCCTGCGCACCGAGGGGCGGACGGATCGTGCCGTTCAAGCCCCCGCCACCCTGAAACAGAAAGCGGCCGTTCCAGCGATCCGGCAGGGCAATCGCAAAGCCGATCGCATAAGGCTTGTCGTCGACGCCGACGCGCTGATCGATCACGCCCTCCGCGCGACAATAGGACGGCACGGCCACCGCGACGGTGTCGGGCAAGGGCGGCCGCACCGGCACGGTGTTCGGCGGTGCGTCAGGGATCGCTTCAGCCTTCGTGATGACGATGGTGGAGTTGGGGATTTTCAGCCCGGTCAACTCCCCGCACTTGCGCGCGGCCTCGATGAGAGCGTCACTGGACGTCTGCGCGCCTGCCGGCGAGACGGCCGCCGCGGCAAGAGCTCCGATCGTCCACGCGCGAATGATCCTTGATTGCATCACAGCATCCTCCCCACGTTTCATCCCGTTGCGCCTGGGCCTTTTGGCGGCCCTTCGCGTCCGAAAACATTTCAGTATCGAGAGGCGCGCGATGAGCGCGCGCCTCTCGCCTTGCAAGACCTACTCCGCCGCCACGGCGACCGGCATCGCCGGGGTGCCGAGCACCTTGTGCTCCAGCACGGGGATCAACTTGCGGCATTTTTCGATGTAGGCCGTGTCGACCCGGCCTGCGGTGAAGCCGACGCCGTCGGAGGCCTTGCAGATGACGTGGCCCCACGGATCGGCGATCAGCGAGTGGCCGTAGGTCAGGCGGGTCGAGCCGTCCTCGACCTTGTACGCGCCGGTTTGCGCTGCTGCGACCATGTAGGTTTCGGTCTCGATCGCGCGGGCGCGGATCAACACCTCCCAGTGGTCCTTGCCGGTCTGCTGCGTGAACGCGGCGGGCAGCATGATCACCTGCGCGCCACGCATCGCCAGCGCCTGGAACAGTTCCGGGAAGCGCAGGTCGTAGCAGATGGCGCAGCCGACGGTGATGCCTTCGCAATCGTAGGTGACGATCTCGCGGCCGGGCAGCACCGCAGCGCTCTCCTCATAGCGCGCGCCGTCCGGAGCGGTGATGTCGAACATGTGGATCTTGCAATAGCGTGCGACTTCCTTGCCGTCGCGGTTGAAGACATAGGTCACGTTCGAGACCTTGCCGCCGCTCGCCTTCTCGGTCAGCGAGCCCGCATGCACCCACACCTTGTGCTTCTTCGCCAGCGCCTGCGCCGCGGAGTAAGACCTGCCGCCGCGCTTGTCGTCCGCATTGGCGAACTTCTCCGCCTTGCTGCCGCCGTACCAGTTCCAGACTTCCGGCGTCACCAGCATGTCGGGACGCTCCGACGCGACGGCCTTCTCGGCGACATCGGTCATCTGCTTGATGTTGCCATCCACGTCGGCGACGGAATTCATCTGCAGAAGCGCGATTTTCATTTGTTGTTCTCCTTGAGGGATTTGATCAGCGATTGCGTTGGCGAGGCGCACACCACACCCTCGTGGTCATCCCCGCGCATGCGGGGATCCATACGCCGTGCCGGTCATTTGGTGCGAGGCAGACGTTGCCTGACATCGTTAGCTCGGCGGGTATGGGTCCCCGCTTTCGCGGGGACGACGGCTGAGGTTGGGTCGGACTCATCATTTCTTCCGTTTGTCTCTCACGTCTTTGCCGCAGCCAACGCGTCCAGCACCATCCTGGTCGCGCCGGAAATATCTCCAAGCTTTTCGCCCGCGCGCACGCGGCCTTCGTTCAGCTTGCCGCGCTCCTGGCGGGCGATCGCGGCGACCGCAACGGCTTCCGCTTCGTCCGCGCCGAGCACCAGCACGCCGGATTCGTCGGCGATGACGGCATCACCCGGATTCACGGTAACCCCGCCGCAGGACACCGGCACGTTCAATGTTCCGCCGAGATTATACAAACGCGTGGTGATCGGCGACATGCCCCGGCACCAGACCGGAAAATCGCTGTTCTCGATCTCGGTCTGGTCGGTGCAGGGCCCGTCGACCACCCCGCCGAGCGCGCCCGCGGCCTTGGCCGCCACTGTGACACCGCCGCCCCAGCAGGCGTGCTTGTCGTCGCCGAGCCGGTCGACGATCAGGATGTCGCCCGGGCGCAACAGGCCGAGTGTGTGATGCAGCAGTGTCGAGTCCTGGCCCGGGATCGCCAGCGTCACCGCGGTGCCGGCGATGCGCCGCCGCTTCAACAGCGGCTGGATGCCGCGGTCCATAAAACCCCAGTGGCGGCTGTGGCCGACGGTTGCGGTTTCCACCTGCATCAGTTTCTCCCAGACCGACGGCGCAATCTGCTTCGGCATGGGTTTGATGGTGTAGTCAGGCATCGGATGGCTCCGTTTCTTATGATTGGCCGACGGCGCGGGAGACGCCGACGAGACGTTCGACAATAATGACGATCGCCAGCGTGCCGGCAATCAATAGCACCGACAATGCGGCGATCATCGGGTCGGTGCGGCCTTCCACATAGCGCACCATCTCCACCGGCAGCGTGGATGCGCGCGGGCCGGAGACGAACAGCGAGATCACCGTCTCATCGAACGACAACAGGAACGACAGCGCGGAACAGGCGATCACGCCAGGTGCCGCAAGCGGCAGCGTGATGCGCCACACCACGCGCCAGGGCGGCGCGCCGAGCGTCGCAGCCGCCGCCTCGACATTGTCCGGCAGGGTGGAGAACGCCGTCGACATCATGCGGATGACGAACGGCACGGTCACGGTCATGTGGCCGAGCGCGATGCCGGGCAGAGTTGCCGTCAGCTTCAGCGGCGTGAAGAACAACAACAGCGCCAGGCCGATGATCAGCGTCGGCAACAGCAGCGGCGCGAGGAAGAAGCCGCGCAGGCCGTCACGCCCCCTGAACTCGCCCTTCTCCAGCGCCAGCGCCGCCGGCACACCAACGGCCAGCGACAGTACCGTCACCACCAAAGCGATCTGTGCACTCAAGGCCAGCGCCTTCATCAGCGGCGCATTCGAGACCAGCGTCTTGAACCAGCGCAGCGAAAAGCCCGACGGCGGAAACAGGATGAAGGAATCTGCCGAAAAGGCCATGACCACGACCACCACGATCGGTGCCATGATCAGTGCGTAGCTCAGTGTTGCGACAAGCGACAGCGCGCGCCCTGCCCCGGTCATTGCGCAAGCCTCCGCGACAGCACGTTCGCAAGCGCCAGAAAGCCGAGCATCAACGCCAGCGTATAGAGCGCCATCGCCGACGCCATCGGCCAATTGGCGTTGGTCGTCGCGTGCTCAAAGATCTCGGTCGCCAGCACGAACACCCGGCCGCCGCCGAGCAGCTTTGGGGTGATGTAGGCCGACATCGACAGCACGAAGCCGAGCCCCGCCGCCAGCACGATCGCCGGCAGACTCAACGGCAGCGTCACGCGCAGGAACGTGCGCCAGGGCGGCGCGCCGAGCGAGCGCGACGCCTCCTCCAGCGCGCGATCGAGCCGGCCGAAGCCCGCAAGCAGGGCGAGGATCATGTAAGGCAAAATGCTCTCGGCGAGGCCGATGGTGACGCCGGTCCAGTTGAACAGGAGATGCATCGGCGTGGAGATCAGGCCGAGCCAGCGGGCGGCGGAATTCACCATGCCCTGGTCGCCCAGGATCGTCAGCCAGCCGAAGATGCGCACAACGCCGGAGACGAGCATCGGCATGATCGCCATCACCGCAAGCAGACCGCGAAAGCGTGACTCGGTGCGAAACAGGAATAGCGAGATCGGATAGGCGATGCAAAGCGCAATGACCGTCGCGGTCACCGACAGCCAGAGCGAGTTGAGCGTCAGCTCATAGGTGAACGAATCCGCCATCAGCTCGCGCCAGACCTTCAGCGACAGCGCCTCAATCATCGCACCGGTGGCGCTGGTCTCGTTGAAGGCGGTGCGGAACAGGCCGAGGCTCGGCCAGAGATAGATGAAGCCCAGCAGCAAGGCCGCAGGCACGGCAAGCAGCGACCAGCGCGCGGACGGGCTCATGATGCCTCCCGCGGGAACACCAGCGTGTCTTCGGGCTTCCAGACGACCTTCACCTCCGCGCCGGCGCAGGGCATCGCGCCGCCTGAGAGGCTTTGCACCGTCACCTGCCCGCCCGGGCCGGACACGATGGTTTCGACCTGGTCGCCGATGAAGATGTTCTGCTCCACTTTCCCTTTCAGATGCGGCGTCTCGGGCGCGACCGGCTCGGATGGAGCGACGAGGCGCATGCGTTGCGGCCGCACGAAGACGTCCGTGTCTCCCGATGCGAACGACTTCGCACCCGGGATCGGCGCGCCCCAGACGATGAGGCCGCCACTCGCGTCGCGATCCGCCGGCAGCACGTTGACGCTGCCGACAAAGCTCGCGACGAACCGCGTGGCGGGCCGCTCATAAACGTCCGCAGGCGTGCCGACCTGTTCGATGCGGCCGCGGTTCATCACCGCAATGCGGTCGCACATGGCGAGCGCCTCGACCTGGTCGTGGGTGACGAACAGGGTGGTGATGGCGAGTGACCGCTGCAGGTCGCGGATCTCGCGGCGCATGGTCTGCCGCAGTTTTGCGTCGAGGTTCGACAGCGATTCATCGAGCAGCAGCACCGACGGACGGATCACCAGCGCGCGGGCAAGCGCGACGCGCTGCTGCTGGCCGCCGGAGAGCTCGCGCGGACGCCGGTGTGCCAGCTCGTTGAGGCGGACCTTGTCGAGTGCGGTCGCGACGCGCTCCTTGCGCTCGTTTGCGGCAACGCCGCGCTCCTCCAGGCCGAAGGCGACGTTCTTCTCCACATTCATGTGCGGAAACAGCGCGTAGGACTGAAAGACGTAGCCCATGTTGCGCTTGTGCGCCGGCACATCGGTGATGTCCGCGCCATTGACGTTGATGCGGCCGCTGTCGGGCACGATCAGCCCGGCCAGCATGCGCAACGTGGTCGTCTTGCCGCAACCGCTTGGGCCTAGCAGCGCAACCGATTCACCTTTCTCGACGGCAAGCGTGACATCCGCCACCGCGACCGCGTCGCGATAGCGCTTTGCGAGGCCACCCAGCTCAAGATAAGCCATGCCTTATTTCGCCGCGATGATTTCGCGGCGCCAGCGGTTGTTCCACTGATCGCGAACCTTGACGATCTCCGTCCAGTCAACGGGGATCATGCGCGCGCGATAATCCGGGGAAGCTGCGGTGCGGGCCAGCGCCGCGGCGTCGATCTGCGCCTTCCCGTTGGTCGGCGCATAGAACAGCCGCTCGGAAAACGCCTTCTGCGCCGCTTGCGACAGCGCGTAGTTGACGAAGGCCACGGCCGCCGCACGGTTCTTCGAGCCGGCCGTCGTGTTGATGGTGTTGATCTGGAAGACGCTGCCCTCCGGCGGCTGCAGCACGCCGACGCGGCCCTTCGATTCATCGCGATAGAGCTGCGAGCGGGCGTTCCAGCCGGTGGCGACCTTGACGACGCCGTTGAGCAGCAGCGTCGCGCCGTCCGGATTGGGCTCGAAGGTTTTCACGCCCGGCGAAAGCTCCTTCAGCTTCTTCACCGCCTTGTCGATCGAGGTGCGGTGGTCGCCGCCTTCCATCTTCTCGACCATGCAGGTGAGCGCGAGCCCCTGAATGTTCGGCGGCGCCGAGATCGACAGGAAGCCCTTGAGATCGTCGCGCCACAGATCGCTGAGTTTTGTCAGCGGCGGCTGCACCGCCTGTGTATCGTAGATCAGAACGAGATGATCGTAGGTGACCGCCGGGCCGAACTCACCGCCGACCGCCCGCGCCTCCGGATAGAGCTCGTTCAACGACGGCGCCTCGGCCGGCGTGATCTTGTCGAACAGGCTTTCGGCATTGCCGATCGACGAGGTCGTCACATCCATGATCACCACGTCGACCTGCGGATCGGCCTTTTGCGCCCGGATGTTGCCGAGCATCGCCGCAGACGTGCCGCCCGGCACGTAGTTCACCTTCACGTCCGGAAAAGCCTTCTGAAACGGCTCGACGACGGTGGCCGTGTAGTTGTCCTGGAAGATCCCCGTATAGGCCATAAGCGTGATCTGGCCCTTCACGCCTTGCGCGCGCGCAATCGATGGCATCGCCAGCGCCGCCGCCCCAAGTTGCAGAAATTGTCTTCTCCTGATCATCGTGCTCTCCAGTCGCCGGTCGGCGCATCGCTTGTGTTCAGCGCGGTTCGCCATCCGAACCGGCGGTTTGTTCGAGCGAAGCAAAGCATCCGCCGCCTTTTCGGGTCAACCGCAAACAGCGAGCAGCATCTCGACATGCATCCGGAGCACCGCTGGCCCGATCCTTGTTCAATCTGCCGTCACGTGATGCAGCACCTGGTCCAACGATTGGTCCAGGGATTGCACGTGCGAAGCATCGGCGTGCGGAATGGTCCGGCCCCGGACACGTCAGGTCATCAATAGCCACGCTCGCGGTCAACCGTGTGTGGCGGCCGCTCGCCTTTTTGGATCGCATCGGCCGTGGCAACGATAGTGTCGGCAACGGCACCAGCGCTGGCGTCGCAGGCATCGTGCGGCGTGACAACGATGCCTGGATGACCCCAGAACGGATGCGCCGGTGGCAATGGCTCGTCGACGAACACGTCCAACGCGGCGCCGGATAATTGACCATTCTCCAGCGCGCCAAGCAGATGGTCTTCGACGAGATGCTCGCCGCGACCGACCTGGACGAGATAGCCGCCGCGGCGCATGCGGTCGAACAGGTCACGATTGAGAAGGCCCTGGGTTTCGCTCGTCAGCGGCAACAGGTTTACCAGCACTTCAGTTTCTCCCAGCATGGCGCCAAGTCCCTCGCGGCCATGAAACACGCGAACCGGGGACACGGCCGATTTTGCCGTGCGGCTCCACGCCATGACGGGAAAGCCGAGCAGAGCGAGATGGGTGGCAACCGTTCGACCCATCTCACCATATCCAAGGATGCCGACCGGCACACTTTGCGCGCTGCGCTGCCTCAAGGATCGCCAAATTCTGTCGCGCTGCTGATCGCGATAGGTGGCAAAGCTCCGCTGGTGACCGATCACGTGCCAAGCGATGAAGCCTGCCATCGTTTGCGCCTGAACCGGGTCCACGACGCGAACCACATCGATGCCGGGTCGCAAGCTCGGACAGGCCAGAATGCCGTCGACGCCCGCGCCGATGGAGCAGACGGCCTGCAGATTTGGGTAGCGTTCGAACGCGTCACGCGGTGGATTCCAGGCGACTGCCAGACGGATATCTGCGACAGGTTCCGCGGCGAAATGGTCCACGACCTCGATCCGATCAGCGATGCGAGCGAGCTCGGCTCCTAGGAATGCGCGAAGATCGAGCCTGTCGCTGACGAGGGCGCAACGCATGGTTCGGGCAACTTCTGAAGTCGAAATCCGGCCGAGCTCGGCGACGAGCCGTTCGCGGCGACGACTATAAGGCTGCTCCGTCGCGGAAAACAGTGCAGCATTGAACCTGGTATGCTGACTTGGCGAGATTCAATCAGCCCCCTCCAGAATGGCGCGTGACGTCCACAAGCGTCCGTCAGCTTGACAAAATTTAGCCCTGACCTTGAAGTAACTAACTGTTGAGTTATAAGAGCGGCGCTTCTCGAAACGAGGCGCGTTGGAAATCCAGGGAGGATGGCTCGTGGCAGCGAAGACACTGCGTGTCGTCATGAACGGCGTGACCGGTCGCATGGGAACGAACCAGCATCTCGTCCGCTCGGTGGTCGCCATCCGTGCGCAAGGCGGCGTGCCGCTCTCCGACGGCTCGCGTGTCCAGCTCGATCCGATCCTGATCGGCCGCAACGCCGAGAAGGTCGCGCAACTCGCCAAGACATATGGCATCGATCGCTGGAGCACCGACCTCGACGCGGCGATCGCCGATCCGGACAACGAGATCTTCTTCGACGCGGCGACGACGCAGATGCGGCCCACGCTGCTGGAGAAGGCGGTCGCCGCCGGCAAGCACATCTATTGCGAGAAGCCGATCGCGACCAATCTCGATGAGGCGCTGCAGATCTGCCGCTTCGCCAGGCAGAAAGGCGTGAAGACCGGAACAGTGCAGGACAAGCTGTTCCTGCCGGGCCTCTTGAAGCTGCGTGCGTTGCGCGATTCGGGCTTCTTCGGCCGCATGCTCTCGGTGCGTGGCGAGTTCGGCTACTGGGTGTTCGAGGGCGACTGGCAGGCGGCACAGCGCCCGTCATGGAATTATCGCGCCGAGGATGGCGGCGGCATCATCCTCGACATGATCTGCCACTGGCGCTACGTGCTCGATAACCTGTTCGGCGAGGTCAAGGCCGTGAGCTGCCTCGGCACCACCGACATTCCCGAACGCGTCGACGAGGCCGGCAAGCGCTACAAGGCGACCACCGACGACGCCGCCTACGCGACCTTCCAGCTCGACGGCGGCGTGATCGCGCAGATCAACATGAGCTGGGTGACGCGCGTGTATCGCGACGATCTCGTCACCTTCCAGGTCGACGGCACGCTCGGCTCGGCGGTGGCGGGCCTGCATGACTGCGTGATCCAGCCGCGCAACGCGACGCCGCGTCCGGTCTGGAATCCCGATCAGCGGCAGACAATCGATTTCCGCAAGACCTGGATGCCGATGCCGGACAACACCCTCTACGACAACGGCTTCAAGAGCCAGTGGGAGATGTTCATCCGCCACGTGGTCGAGGATACGCCATATTCGCACACGCTGATTGAGGGCGCGAAGGGCGTGCAGCTCGTCGAATGCGCGCTGCAGAGCTGGAAGGAACGTCGGTGGATCGACGTGCCGAAACTTTCACTCTGATCGGCAGCATCCAGAAAACGGCAGGAGCCAGATCGGAGCAGCCATGGACGATATCTTGACCGTCACGGCCAACGTCACCCTCCCGAAGGCTGACCGCACCACCGAGCTCTATACGCTTGGCACGCCGATGTCGCAGCGTCCACGCTCGGGCAAGCGATTCAACCGTGTCGCGCTTGCGGCGGCGCACATGGTCGCCGATCCTTTCGCCGACAGCGACCCTTGGCTCAAGGCCTCGCCTGACTGGGACCGCACGCTGGCCTATCGCGCGTATCTCTGGGATCTCGGCCTCGGCGTCGCCGAGGCGATGGACACCGCACAACGCGGCATGGGGCTCGACTGGCCGCTGGCACTTGAACTGATCAAGCGCTCGACCGCGCTCGCGCACACAAAACCCGGCGCCGTGATCTTCTCGGGCGCCGGCACCGACCATCTCGATCCCGCCGAAGCGCGTTCGATCGACGATGTGATCAAGGCGTACGAGATGCAATTCGAAGCGATCGAAGCCGCCGGCGGGCGCATCATCCTGATGGCCTCGCGCGCGCTTGCCCGCGTCGCCAAGGGTCCGAACGACTACGTCAAGGTCTACGACCGCATCCTTTCTCAGGCGCAGGAGCCGGTGATCATCCACTGGCTCGGCGACATGTTCGATCCGGCGCTGGCCGGCTACTGGGGCACGCGCGATCTAGATGCCGCGATGGACGTAGCCCTCGGCGTCATCAATGCCAACGCGGCCAAGGTCGACGGCGTAAAAATCTCGCTGCTCGACAAGGACAAGGAGATCGCGATGCGGCGCCGGCTCGACACGTCGGTGCTGATGTATACCGGCGACGATTTCAACTACGCCGAGCTGATTGCAGGCGACGAGCTCGGGCATTCGCACGCGCTGCTCGGCATCTTCGACGCGATCGCCCCTGCTGCTGCGACCGCGCTTTCGGCGCTCACCGACGGCGATCTTCCCGCCTTCCACAGCGCCTTCGGGCCAACCGTGCCGCTGTCGCGCCATATCTTCCAGGCGCCGACGCGGTTCTACAAGACAGGCATCGTCTTCCTGGCCTTCCTGAACGGACATCAGGATCACTTCACCATGCTTGGCGGCCAGGAGAGCGCCAGATCGATGCTGCATCTCGCCGAGCTGTTTCGCCTCGCCGACAGAGCGGGTCTGTTCCACGATCCGCATGAGGCCGCCGCTCGCATGGCACACGTCATGGCGACTTACGGCATCGGGGGCTGATCGATGCGGGATTTTACCAACGATCACGCCTGGCTCTCGCTCAACACCGCGACCGTCCGCGAACAGCGTGACCTGCTGCACATCATCGAAGCCTGCGCCCGGCACGAGATCCGCGCCATCTCGCCCTGGCGCGACCAGGTCACCATCGTCGGGCTCGAGGCGACCAAAGCAGCGGTCCGACGGCACGGCTTGAAGCTCTCGGGCTATTGCCGCGGCGGCCTGTTTCCCGCCGACGCGGAACGGCGGCAGGAGGCGCGCGACGACAACCACCGCGCCGTCGACGAAGCTGCGACGCTTGGCGCCCCGTGTCTCGTGCTCGTCGTCGGCGGCCTGCCGCAATATTCGCGGCCGCCATCCGTGGTCTCGCACGATCTCGCGCTGGCGCGCAGCCAGGTCGAAGACGGCATCGGCGAACTGCTGGACTATGCGAGACAAGTGGGCATGCCGCTCGCGATCGAGCCGCTGCACCCGATGTATGCCGCCGACCGC
>Ga0075365_10000415_pt1 | contig 15694 bp, 16 predicted proteins | sample EndMetdeltDD1765_FD_71387 | JGI IMG/M metagenome (GOLD analysis project Ga0075365, IMG submission 71387) | Populus endosphere microbial communities from Tennessee, USA - Endosphere MetaG P. deltoides DD176-5 | ecosystem: Host-associated > Plants > Roots > Endosphere | place: USA: Tennessee... | reverse complement strand
GTGCGCGACGCGTCCATAGGTCAGGCTTCCGGGTATGGGCTCAAGCGGCGGCACAGTTGTGTTGCAGCCGGCAAGCGCCATTGCAACGAGTATCGCGGCATATCTCACGGTTTCCTCCTATGCCGTCCCTTAAAAAGCTGGCCGCATGAGAATGCGGCCGGCTTCATGCACGATCGCCGAGCGATTGCCGGCGAGACACTGTTAGCCTTGCGGCGTCAACGTCATGGACGTTCCGGTAGCAGCAACATTGATGCCGAGCTGGCCGGTGACGCTCAGCGTCTGCAATTGGACCGAGCCGCTAGTGCCGCCAACGAGGATGTTGGCACCGACACCAGCAACAAGCGTCGCTTCAGCCGATGCGCCTTGATAGAGGCCACCCAGCGAACCGCGATGGTATCCCGTGGTCGGTGCAAACACCGCCCATACGATCCGGCCGCGCGTGGTGAACCCGACATCGACGCCCAACTTACGGATCGCGCCGGTGTATCGATCCTGCGCCTCGCTACCCGAGGTCGGGCTGAAGACGCAATCAATCGATTTTGCCGAACCGAGGACGTAACCGACACCACCACCGACATCGCAAGTAAGCATCCCGATCTTGACCCCGTCACGCACGTCGGCCTCGGGCGCTTGGTAGGTGGTCGCCAAATCGGCCGCGACAACGCTTGAGGCCAAGGCTTGCATCAGGGATGCGGCAGCAACAACGGTTGCGATCTTCTTCATCATTTTCTCCTTGTATTGCACGGCGATAGATAGCGTATCGCTGCGGTTTACCAATGCCGTTGATGCATGGCTGCCCTTCGTATCTTGCAGCCTAAATGAAGCTATTCGGGAAGCATCCGCGCCGTCGCGACCGGCACGACACTGCCTACCTGGTCGCCAAAACAGCGCGATCACGGCGAAGCACAAAGGCGTCGCCGTGATCCGTGTGCTCAGACCGTGAGGTAGTCCGAGCTAGTTGAGGTTTTCGAACTGAGCCATGTTCTGCTGGGTCACGAGCTGGAACGGGATCCAGACCTCGCGATCCAGTTTCTCGCCTCTCACGGCCTTTAAGGCTGCGTCAATCGATCCCTTGCCCTGCCCCTTCGCGTCCTGGAAGACGGTGACCTTCAGGTCTCCAACCTTCAATGCCTGCAGGGCCTCAGGCGTGGCGTCGATGCCGGCGACGAGGATCTTGTCGGTCGACGCACCTGAATTCTTGAGTGCGGCAATGGCACCCAGCGCCATTTCGTCATTGTTGGCGATGACCGCATCAAATTCGAGACCCGAGGTCAGCCAATTCGAGACCAGATCGGCACCGTTGACGCGGCTCCAGCTTCCGACTTGCTCCTGAACCACGTTAAGGCCGCTGCATTCGGGCGTCTTGATAACGTCATGCACATCCTGCGTCCGCTGACGGGCGGCCTGGCTGGTCAGATCACCAATCATGATAACGACATTTCCCTTGCCGCCGAGCATCCGACAGACTTCCTTCGTCTGCAGCGTCCCGGATTCGACTTCGTTGGAACCAACGAAGGCCTGCTGCTTGCCGAGCGTCGACAGATCAGTTGGCTGCACGTTCACGTAGATGAGCGGAATGCCGGCCTCTTCGGCAACCTTGCTGAGCGCGGGAGTGCCATCGGAATCGACAGGATCCACGATGATCGCCGACACGCCGCTGCTCGCAAAGTTGCGAACCTGATCCAGCTGCTTGTTGACGTCAGTCGTTGCATCTTCGATCTGCAATTCCACGCCGATCGACTTGGCGTAGGCGTCCATACCGTTGACGATCAGCGTCTGGAAGTTGTTCGACAGCGTTCCCATTGAAACGCCAATGCGTTCGGCGGCATGAGCTTGAGTTGCAAGCACCAGTGCGAGCGCGCTGGCGCTCAAGAGTTTAACATGTTCTCCTCCCAGAGATGGTGCGGCACCCGATGTCCGCATCAAGACGGTAGCTGCGCCCGCTTCCCTCGTCCGCGAAAATTGTGATGAAAAAACCTCATCTTGAGAGGTTCGCCGGCATCTATGAAAGCAAGAGCCCGGCGTATCGCCGGGCTCTAAGCTCAGGAGGATGATTGATCTCTCAACTTGCCTGCTGCTGTCCGCGCGCCTTCTTTTCCTGGCGCCGGCGCGCCTGCTCCATGAACCGCTTGTCCATCCGCTCCTGCGCCTCAGCCGAGCCGTCGTGGAAGGTGCCGAACCACTTGTCGAGCGGGATCACACCGTCAGCGTAGTTGCACTCGAAGTACTTATGATGGAGGTAGTGGTCGTAGGCGTGGGTGTCGATCGCGCTGTCCTCGCCGAAGACGATCTTGTCGAAGCCGGCATGACCGGGGGCTGGAGCAAGCCCCGCATGCACCAGGTGAAACATCGCATGGACGGGGTTGGACGGCACGATCCAATGGATCACCACGCCCGAGAAATAAAGCAGATGCTCGACGGGATGCATGGCCAGGCCGGACCAGGGGCCGGGATTGACGTTGTTGTGATGCAGCTTGTGGACGGCATGGTAGAGCGGCGGCCAGTGGATCAGACGATGCACGAGGTAGAAATGGAGGTCCCGAAACGTCGGAATAAGAAGCATGATGATGCCGCAGTAGACCGGATGATCCGCAAACGAGACGTAGGGGATAATGCCGTTCGCAAATGCCCAGAGCGTGACCGCCTCGAAGGCGGTCCAGATCGGGACCGCGCTAGCGAAGGTCCAGATCACGTTGTCGATGGTCTGATTTCCGAAGAGAAACGCGTCGTTGCCGACCGACGGCCATTTGGCATTGTACTTGAAGTTCGTTCCCTGCTTGCGCTGCATATAGAGGCGCAAATGGAACATTCCGAAAAACATGAACACGAGCGCCGCATTGCGCACCAGGAGATAGGCGATCCAGCCGATGGAGAAGGTCTTCGTCGTTTCGAACGACGGCGTCGCGTATAGCCAGAGCACCGTCCCGACGACGGCATAGAGGACGTTCCAGGGCATTAGATATCCCGGATAGCCAAAGACCCACTTCAGAAATCGGATCGGCTGAACCGGCCAAACGAAGACAGGTGGGTAGGTGAGCAGTTTGGACGGCGCCCAATCGCCCCTTTTGTTGCGCTTTCCATAAAGTGTATCGTCCATTGCCACTCCTCCGCATCGATTAGCTCTGAAAATACCGAAGCAGTCGGCGGGAGCCCACACATTGCTTGAGGTGTTTTCCTCATTTTGCAACTGTGCTCATATGCTGCCGCTGACCGATAGTCTCGGCAGGAGGAGCCAAACATGTCCAAAGTGACTCTGAAGGATGTCGCCCGAGAGGCGAAGCTCGGACTGGCGACCGTCGAACGTGTCATCAATGGCCGCGGTGGCGTCACGGAGAAGACCATCGAGAAGGTCATCCGGGCAGCAAAGAAGCTCGAATACGGGACACGCCAGTCGCATTTCAACCGCGGCGCAATCCGCATTGAGGTCATCCTCGTTCGCCCCGAAACGAGCTTCTTCGCCCGGCTGAATCAGGCCTTCGAACGGATCGCCGCGTCGCTCGACAAAAATGTCATTCTGCACCGGACCTTCGTCAAGGAGAGCGATCCTGTTGGCATGGCGCGTCACGTTGCCAATCCGGCGTTCCGGCGCTCCGGGCTGATCATATGCGCACCCGACGATCCGAGGGTCAGCGCAAGTCTCCGCAAGGTAAGCGCGGCCGGCGTGGAAGTGGTTCAGATCGTTGCCCGTTGCGATCCCGATATTCCGTTCGTCGGCATTGACGACTACGCAGCCGGTCGTTGTGCCGCCTACTACATGACCGGCATGCTTGGTTCCCGCGGCGGAAGGCTGGTTGCCCTCTGTCATAGCGGTGCCTACGCAAATCACCGCCAGCGCATCAAAGGATTTTCCGACTACATCGCCGAGAAAGGTTCTCCGGAGCATTCCTTCTCGCTTGTCATGTTCGGCCATGACGACGATCTTCAATCGGCTGAACTCTTGAGCGAAGCGCTTCGCCACAACCCTGAGATCATCGGCGTCTATTCGGCAGGTGGCGGCGACGAAGGCGTGGCGATCGTCCTGCAGCAGTGGGCTAAGCAGAAAGATGTCTTTTGGGTCGGCCACGAGCTGACGGACAAGAAGAAGCGCCATTTGCAGTCCGGTCTCATGGACATATGCATCGACCAGACGCCCGAGGTTCAGGCGCGCCGGGCCGTCGACATGATCCTGCACAAGCTCGACATTGTCAGAGCCGAGATCATAACCGATCCTGTGCGCTTCATGACGATCAATGCCCAGAACGTGTAACCGCTTTGCATTTGATCAAAACACCTCAACGAACGCCTCGCCACGACCGCAATTTCATGCTGTTTAGCCCTCAACTGAACTTGTGGAGGCGCTGATGCAATCCCTATCCGTCTTCCAGTCGCTTTGGGCTATGGAACGTCGCAGCGCCATCCAGCCTGAACTCTCGCTTGAAGAAAGCATCGAGCAGATCGCAGAAGCCGGCTTTGATGGGGTGAGCGCCCATTGGTACGACCGGAACTACGTCAGGCGCTTGCACTCGCTCCTGAAGCCGCACGGCTTGAAGGCTGAAGGCCAATGCTTTCCGAAGAGTGTGGATGACCTGAAGCCGGTGCTGGAGAACGTTGCCGAATACGGTGTTGCCCATATCTGTCTGCAACCCGACGTCCGGCTTCGCCGCGTCGAGGACTGTCTTCCGCTACTCGAGGGCTGGCAGCGACTGAGCGAGGAAGCGAAGATTCCGGTTTATGTCGAGACCCATCGCGACCGGATGACGACCGACCTCTTCTTCACCCTCGACCTCTTGGATCAACTTCCCAGTCTCCGGTTGCTCGGCGATCTGTCGCACTTTCTTGTCGGGCGCGAATTTGCCTGGCCGGTATCGGCCGAGAACCATGGCATGATCCATCGCATCCTAGACAGTTCGTGGTCCTTCCACGGACGTGTCGCCTCGCGAGAACAGGTGCAAATAGAGATCTCGTTCCCTCACCACCAGCCGTGGGTCGATCTCTTCATGGACTGGTGGGAGTATGGCTTTCGGAGCTGGCGACGCCGGGCTGGCCCCAATGATACGCTCGCCTTCACCTGTGAACTCGGCCCAAAGCCCTACGCCATCACCGGCCGCGACGGGCAGGACACTACCGACCGGTGGGAGGAAGCACTGCTGCTGAAACAGCGCGTGAAGGAACTCTGGGCACGCACCGCCTGACAATTGATCGCAAACAACAATCTGGGAGGAATTCGACATGGACGTTCGCGCCGCCGTTGCCGTTGAGGCTGGCAAGCCGCTTGAAGTGATGACCGTTCAGCTGGAGGGGCCACGGGCCGGCGAGGTGCTGGTCGAGGTGAAGGCGACCGGCATCTGCCACACCGACGACTTCACCCTGTCGGGCGCCGATCCGGAAGGCCTGTTTCCGGCCATCCTCGGCCATGAGGGCGCCGGCATCGTCGTCGATGTCGGCCCAGGTGTGACCTCGGTGAAGAAGGGCGACCATGTCATTCCGCTCTATACGCCGGAATGCCGTGAATGCCCGTCCTGCCTGTCGCGCAAGACCAACCTGTGCACCGCGATCCGCTCCACGCAGGGGCAAGGCCTGATGCCGGATGGCACCTCGCGCTTCTCGATCGGCAAGGACAAGATCCACCACTACATGGGCTGCTCGACCTTCGCCAATTACACGGTGCTGCCGGAGATTGCCGTTGCCAAGGTCAATCCGGACGCCCCCTTCGACAAGATCTGCTACATCGGCTGCGGTGTCACCACCGGCATCGGTGCGGTGATCAACACCGCCAAGGTGGAGATCGGATCGACCGCCATCGTCTTCGGGCTTGGCGGCATCGGCCTCAACGTCATCCAGGGCTTGCGGCTTGCCGGTGCCGACATGATCATCGGCGTCGATCTCAACAACGACAAGAAGGCCTGGGGCGAGCGCTTCGGCATGACGCATTTCGTCAATCCGAAGGAGGTCGGCGACGACATCGTGCCCTACCTCGTCAACATGACGAAGCGCGGTGCCGACCAGATCGGTGGCGCCGACTACACCTTCGACTGCACCGGCAACACCAAGGTGATGCGCCAGGCGCTGGAAGCCAGCCATCGCGGCTGGGGCAAGTCGGTGGTCATCGGCGTGGCCGGCGCCGGCCAGGAGATCTCCACCCGGCCGTTCCAGCTGGTCACCGGCCGCTCCTGGATGGGCACCGCCTTCGGCGGCGCCCGCGGCCGCACCGACGTCCCAAAGATCGTCGACTGGTACATGCAGGGCAAGATCGAGATCGATCCGATGATCACCCACACCTTGGCCCTCGAAGACATCAACAAGGGCTTCGAGCTCATGCATTCGGGGACAAGCATCCGAAGCGTGGTACTGTATTGATGGGCGGTGTGGGTTCGGCATCGTTCGTGCAAGACTGAGCCTCACCCAAGAAGACCTGGCTTGCGCCAGGAGCGCGCCTGCCGCAAGGGCGCGGTCGGCGATAACAGGTACGGTCCACATTCGTGGGTCGTACCGTTTGCCCAGAGACAGGATCCGCCCGCTATCGCCCCTGCAACGGCCGCGCGCTGCCTAGGATTGCCGGACCTGCAGGCTACGCCATGACGGATGAAGCGTTCTCATCAAGAGCAGCTCTCTTTCTGCGCTCGTCCTGAAGCTGACCAGCGGCCGACCGATCTCTCGGATCTTTCTATCAAACTCGTTTTGGGCCACCGACAGTGGATTGTCGTCAAGACATGACTGAGGTGCGCGCCTACACCTGAGGTTTTTTGATCATATTTTCTGCCGCACAAAGCCGCGTTTTGGCCTAGCCTCAATCAAGCAATACAAGCTTGGGAGGATTGGATGAGCGCGTGGATTAAGGCCTGTGGGATCGATGACATCGACAATGAGGACGTGATCCGTTTTGATCACGAAGGCAAGACCTTCGCCATATACCGCAGCCCTGATGACAACTTCTACGCAACCGATGGAATGTGCTCCCACGAAAAGGTGCACCTCGCCGACGGATTGGTGATGGACCACATCATCGAGTGTCCAAAACACAATGGCAGGTTTGACTACCGTTCCGGCGAGGCACGTGGGGCCCCTGTCTGCGTCAATCTCAGGACATACCGGACAAAGGTGGAAGGCGGCAGCGTCTACCTCGGCCTGGAGTGACGCGCTATGGCAGAGTTTGTCATCGTCGGAGGCGGCCAGTGCGGCGCCAGAGCAGCGCTCGCACTGCGTGATCAGGGATTTGATGGTCGCATCACGTTGATCGGAGAGGAACGGCACCTTCCCTACGAACGTCCGCCCTTGTCGAAAGAGCACCTGATGTCTTCGGAGGGCATCGAGCCGCCTTTTATCGTCAGCAGTGCGGTGCTCGCAGAGCAGTCGATAGAGATGATGACGGGCGATGCGGCTGTCGGATTGGACCGAGAAAACCGGTCCATTCGACTGGCGAGCGGACGCCGCATTTCCTATGACAAGCTGTTACTCGCGACGGGTTCATCACCACGACGGCTCCCATCCGTGGAAGGCATGGATCATGTTTTCTATTTGCGCACGCACGACGATGCACAGCGGCTATCGCAGCGTCTTGTCCCCGGCGGGCATCTGGCGATCATCGGCGCAGGCTTCATTGGTTTGGAGCTCGCTGCGGCGGCAAGGCAAAGAGGCCTCGAGGTCACGGTCATCGAAGCTCTGCCGCGTATCCTGATGCGAGCGGTACCGGAAGCAATCGCAGCGCGCGTTCACGCGCTCCACGAGGCCCATGGCGTCCGCATCCTTTGCGGTACAAGCACCGGGCAAATCGCGGCGCGTGCTGCTGGCATCACCCTCTTCCTGAACAACGGCGAAATCCTCGAGACGACGACCCTCGTCGTCGGCATCGGCGCCGAACCCCGCTGCGAACTCGCGCAGCAGGCGGGTCTCTCGGTCGAGAATGGTATTGCCGTCAACGCAGCGCTACAGACGAGCGATCCCGCAATCTATGCCGCCGGGGACTGCTGCTCCTTCCCCTATGGAGGCAAGAGGATCCGTCTGGAAGCATGGCGCAACGCACAGGATCAGGGGGCGCATGCATCCGCTAACATGCTCGGCGCGGAAAAGCCTTACGAGATCGTTCCTTGGTTCTGGTCGGACCAATACGATTTCTCGCTGCAGATCGCCGGCCTGGCCAATGAAACGACGAGCACGATCACTCGGCAGATCGACGAGGAGACGGTGGTGCTATTTCATCTCGCCGACGATCATCGGATTCTAGCCGCAAGCGGCTGGGGACGCGGCAATCGGATTGCGCGGGACATCAAAGTGGCCGAGATGTTGATCGCACAGGGTGCCAAACCTGCGCCAGACGCGCTATCGTCGCCCGCAGTGAGCTTGAAATCTCTCCTGTCGCGGTCATAGACTTGCCAGTTGACAGGGCGGCGATTTTCGAATGGGAGGGTTTTCCTGCATTGCGTTCACCGAAACGCCGTCGGCCCCGACTATCTTACATCCGAACTGGTGATCGCCAATTCCGCCGGCCACGAGTTCGACATCGTGCGGTATCTTCTCGGCGAAGAAATCACCTCGGCGATTGTCGCAAGCCCTCCGGCCACCCGCAACGCCCCGAACAGGCAGCCGCAGTTCATTTTGCTACAGACCGAATCCGGCGTCGTGATCGACATCGAAGTCTTCACGGACGCGCAGTATGGCTACGACGTGCGGGCTGAACTTGTCTGCGAGGATGGAACGGTCGCTCTCGACCCGAGCCCGGCAACCACGCTCCGCTCCAAAGGCCACGACGGATTTCGAACACCTGCCGATTGGCGGCCACGGTTCCGGCAGGCCTATCGTGCGCAATTGGAGGCCTGGACGGCGGGCATCCTCACGCAGACGCCCTTGGGCTCACGTGCATGGGACGGCTACATGGCGATGCTGGTGACAAAGGCCTGCCTGCAGGCCTGGAAAACGGGAACCCGCGCGGCAGTCGAGATTCCCGAAAGGCCGTCTCTTTATCGGTAACGGAAAAACCTGGCGAAAATCGGCTCGCAGGCGACGCTCCTGACGGGGAAGTCATTTAGGAACGAGAAACGACCCGCTTAACGCGAGGCTGCTTCTCTATCGGCAAACCGTTCTGTACCTGGTGATGTAGTGGTTGTGGCTTCGGTGCTGGTAAGGCACCCTCCAGCATACGTCGCGGTAAGCGTAGCGCGGCCGGTCATAGTCACGGTACCTTGGGCCGTATCGGTAGTAACGAGGCGGTGGCGGATCGTCATAATACCTCGAGTCGCCGGAACCGAACTCGAAATAGATACCTTGCGCTTCGGCAGGTGCGCTCGCCAGTAGTGCTGCGAGGCCGGCCACTGCGATAATCAACCGTTTCATGGTCAGTCTCCTTTCTCTGGAGATTTAACGCACCAGACCCGTGTATGGTTCACGCGTTTGAGGTCTGATAGGACCTAAGTCCTTCGAGGGACTTGCCTCTTGATGGAAAAACAGCAGAAGAAAAGCCCCGCGGTGTTGGCGGGGCTCTTTAGTATCGGGACATCTCAAAACAACGTGCCTAAGGCGACACGACCTGAAAAAACGCCGCTGGTTCGTTTCTGTTCCCGACCGTTGTTCGTATTGTCTAGAGATCGATCTATGAACCCGCGCGCCACGTCGATGAAGGCGCGCAACTGCTTCTCGTCTCGGACTCCTTGGCGATAAAACTCGATGATGATTGAGGCGATCCGTTCGGACTCAACCGGGACACGGTGGTTCCTCCCTCCTCCAGAGGCGGAAAGGAGCCCCGCAGGAAGCGGGGCAAACGACAGGGACATTTGGAAAGGCCAAGGCGCAGTGTGCGAATCGCCTTGGAACTCTACCTAGAACGCGACGCTGGACTGTTGGTTCCCATTGCCTTGCATGGTCTTCACGCAATGTGGCTTGGTTACGGGAAAGGGCCTCACCGGCTGGCAGTCTCGGCGCTCGATCTCCCGGGGAATGGCGAGACACATTCGCGCCTCGGGCCGCCATACGGCTGGTAGGTATTGGCTTCTCTACCCATAGGATGCATAGCGCGCCGTGGACCGCGCGACGTGGCTAGAACTCACGCTCACTGAGCCCGTAAGCACCATGGACGGGCCTGCAAATGGAGACAGACAGGTCCGGATTGGCCGCTGTAGGAGCAGTAGGTATCACGGGCAGGATCGCAGGACCGGTACGGTGACGCGCACCATTGCTGGTGCTCATTGTGGGACGATGCTTCGGCGGCATCCGACGGCACGTTCTCGGAAACCGGGCTTGCCGCAAGGTCCGCCACCGCGCGTGTGGCGGCCAAGTTGAAATGTCCGCCATCGTGCATCCAGGCACGATACTCCAGTCAACGCCAGATATTGAAGTGGGTCTGCATATACTCGATGCACCGCCGATTAGCCTCGTTTCGGTCAACACCTTCAATGGTGGCGAGGAATAGGGAATCGACATCGTGTGCTTCGGTGGGGTTCGGCTCTTCTAGCCCTGAGGGTAGCCAAATCGGAACGCCCTTGAGGGCAAGCATGCCGGACAACCAATAATCATCAACGGCCCAAAGGACATGAGGAATTTCATAGGCGATGTCATCGAAAAACTCAGGTCGCACCACGACGCCGCCGAGCCCTTGAAGCACGTCAACGTAGCCGCCTCGCTCAACCAAGCTCGGCATTGGTCTCGGCAGCTCCATGCGAAGGAACTTGGTCGCTAATTTGTAGCGAAGTCGGCGGGCGCGGAGTGCCATATTCGTTTTGCGCCTGCGCACCGCTCTCGGAAAAAACGCCGAAGACTTCGCAAAATCCGTTGGCACATCCTTGCCTATCAGGGCGATACACTCTTTTGGCCGCTCTTCCTGCGCCACAAACAACTGAGACGCCCAATTGGGCGGAAATACCTTGTCGTCGTCACAGAACAGAATTTGCACGCTTTTACCTCGGAGGTCGCGCGCCGCAAAAAGCACCTTGGAGGCTGGCCCCATATCCTCGTCGGGCCGCACTATTGTAATGCCCTCCGGCACCAGCGGGAGCGAACCGTCATACTCCGGGAACCGGCGATACCGTTTCGGAATGTAAAGTCGGATTTCGTCTATCGGGCCGTTCTGCTTTACTAGGCTGTTGAGGGTCGGAGCGAGTTTATCGAAACGTGATGGAATGCTGGAAAGTGATATAATACGCAACGTGGATGCTCGTAGGAAAGATGATGCATTTGATGACGGTTCTGCTGGCCGTCTCTGCCACTTCCAGTTGCGCTAAGTCAATGAGAGGGAGCCTAAGCCCTCGTGAAGCTGTCGTGATCATGCATAAATAGCACCGAGACTGTTTACACCCTCTACACCCGCTTCAGAAACACGACGGCCACCTGGCCTTCCATCGCGCTGCCAGAACCATTGGAGCGGGAGTTTCAGAGCAAAGCGCGCGCTGCGCAGCTTGACGTGCGAAGCGATGAAGCCCTGGAGAGCCGCTGGAACGAGATTGAGCCCGCCGCATTCCGGAACAGGAACGTAACGCGAATTTGGCAACCGATTTACTGAAAAACTGGGCAGCCGAAAACTTCCGCCGCATTCCCAATTAAGTAATGATTTCAAGATGTTTTGGTGGGTGATGTAGGGCTCGAACCTACGACCCGCTGATTAAGAGTCAGCTGCTCTACCAACTGAGCTAATCACCCGTAACCGCCGTGTTGCGCGGTGTGAGGGGGCGTATAAACAGGATCGTTCGGCTTGTCTAGCGCCTGCTCGAAAATTCTTTGGTTAAATGCGAAGATTTTTGCGCATGGCTGAAATGCAATGAAATCAAAGGTCCAGCGTTCCGCTTGCGATACGCACCGCCTGCCCGCCAATCCGGGCATTCGAGATCGCTCCGCCTTCGATATCCATATGCAGATGGATCAACGATGGTCGGCCCATTTCCACACCTTGCTCGACCATCACCCCATGGTGTCCGTCCGTCAGGCGATCGAAATGGTGAATGGTGCCGGATAGCGCGGCCACTGCCGCCCCCGTGGCCGGGTCCTCCACGATCCCCATGCCGCTCGCAAACATCCGCGCATGGAACTTCGCGGCATGGTTTACACCGCCCCGACAGTAGATATAGGCAGAGGCAAGCGCGCCATCGACAAAGGGAACGGTCGCTTCCCAAAGTTGCGGGTCGAAATCCATTCGCTGCGCCGCGCCGACGTCGTGGATGGGAACCATGAGGAATGGCACTCCCGCACTCCAGAGCGATGGCACGTGGTTCTCAAAGCCGATTTCCGTCGTCCTCAGCGACAGCGCATTGGCAATTCCAAGCTTGTCGAGCGGCATGGTGATTTGCTGCGACTTCCGCGGCAGGTCGAACTCGGCAAAGCTCGCCTCGCCCTCCCGCAGCCGAACCGCACAACGCACCGGCCCGACATTCTCCTCCAGTACCGAAACGAGATCGATGGTCGACTTACCGTGTGCATGCTCGGCAAGAGCGATCGCTGTGCCGACCGTCGGGTGTCCCGCAAAGGGCAATTCGCGACCGGGCGTGAAGATACGAATCCGCGCCGTATAGGCTGGATTGTCTGCGGGCTGGACGAAGACCGTTTCCGAAAGATTTGTTTCCTTGGCGATCGCCTGCATGGCGTCATCGCTGAGCTCGTCACCATCGAAGATGACGGCGAGCGGGTTACCGGCGAGTCTGCGGTCGGTGAACACGTCGTAGACGCTGTAGCTGCGCGCCACATCGGCCTCCTTGTCTCGGTCCTCGTTTCGCCAACCTGCCCGACCAGAAGACCGAGCGCAAGGCGTTAAGCGCCTCGCCTTTCTCCAAAGTACCAGTCGATGACCGGGAGCATCGCAATGTTGTAGGGGTGCGCCTTGGGATCGGCCGAACGTATCGCAACCGCGCCGGCAATCTCCTTGTCATCGGCTACCAGCATGTGTGCGTGGATCTTCTCAATCACCTCATTCGCGGTCAGATCGAAGCGAAAGAGACGCAGCACCGTTACGGTGCGCCTGACATGGCTTGCATAGTACCGATCGCCCGCCTGGGCATCATTGAGGTCAAGCCCCGTCTCCTCGAGCACCTCGCGGCGCATGTTGCCCTCGACGTCGCAGCGGTCTCCGGAAATGTCCTCGGGCTCCAGAGAGCCGGCGGCGAAATACACCTGGCCGGGATTGGCTGTGTGGCTACCCATGCGGATCGCTACCAGCGCGCCATCGGATGTCTCCAAAACAGGATAGGCGAACAGGTGGATGCCACCCTGCCGGCTCGCCTGACGGCGCCACCACATAAATGTCGAAAACGGTATGACGTGGCCTTCGGCCGCTATACTACCGCTATCGGTCAGCGCCAGCCGCGTCTGAAAGACCATTCGGCCATCGAACAGCGCCGGGTTCGCAGCAGTTTCCTTTTCCCAGTTTTCCCGAATCGCCTCACGTTGCGCGAGATAGAAGGGATGGTCTCCCGACAGCACGCGGAGATCCAGACCGGCAATCGGAAATACGGTCTGCTCCGGCGGCCAGCCGGCGAAATCCTCTGAAAAATGAATGCTCATATCAAATCCAATGTCATGACAACGGGGCAATGGTCGGAGGCTTTCGGTCGATCCCAGCCCGTGCGGGGATAACGCTCGACCTCCTGGCCGGGCGGAAAGACGGTGCGATAAGGCTGACCATATCGGATAATCTCCGGCAGGCGGCCAGCATTGGATCTGGCGAGTGCGTCCGACAACCAGATGTAGTCGAGCTGACACAGCCATTGCTCCTCGGGCCCGCGAGCATGGTAGAGCGTCCAGCGATCGAGCGGATCACGGCGGCGGACGACGTTCTCGGCAAATCCGTCATGACTGAAGACATCGAGTGCGCTGACGCTCTCGTCTCGATGCTCGAAACGGTACCCTGTGCGGCGCCGTCCTATGACGTCGACGCGCTCCTGATAGTCGTTCATGTCGCCGCAGATGACGAACCGCTTGTCATCGATGTGACCGCCGAAGCAGTCCTCGATAATACGGCGCACCGCCAGCGCCTCGGCCCGCCGCACGGGCATCGTGCCGAGCCTGCTGTCGACGCCTTCCGTGCGCGGTCCGTCCATCGATTTGAAGTGGACCACATAGAGCGACAATGGCACGCCACCAATCTCGAGGTCCAGTTCCAGGCAGTCGCGCTTGAAGATCTTGTCGTCGATGCGGTTGGTCAGCGCCAGCTGGTCGTTGAAAAGCCCGAGATCGCGATAGGTGAGCATCGCATGGCTCTTGATCTGCCTGAGCTCGATCTTCTGCCCGTCGCGCGTCTCTTCCCGCATCAGGACCGCAACGTCGATCCCGCGGCTGTCATTGCCCTCGACCAGATATTTTTGCCGATAGCCGTTGCCGACCATCCGGAACAGATAGCCGTATTCGAAGGCCTGCAGCGCCTCCATATTGTCGACCTCCTGCAGGCACAGAATGTCGGCGTCGGCATCCGCGATCGCCAGCGCCGTCATCTGCCGGGTATCATCGGTCGAGGAAATCACCCGTGCCTGCTCGAGCTGCTGGTACACGCCTTCACTACGCACATCGAAAAGCTTGATCACTCGATCCTGGCGCAGCTGGTTGCGGAAGCCGGTGAAGTCGAAACGCGTCATGAGATTTTCGACGTTGAAAGTGGCGAGGCGAAGCGACATCGAGCATTTCCAGTTGACGTTGCACCATTAGTAGTGGCTAGCGCCTGCTTCGGAAAGACGTTTTGAAATCAGAGGCGCCAGGCGGCCCGCGCCACCGCCCGCACGCTTTCGCCAACCTGCAGCCGCTCCCGGCTGAAGGCCCGAAGCACCTGCCCGTCCCCAAGCAGCAGCTCCACGGCATAGCGCTCGCCTTCGTAGAGAATGGATTCGACGCGTGCCGGGATTCCCTCACCCGCGATAAAGACATCCTCCTGCCGCACCAACACATCCGCCTTTGGCCGATCATCGGCCTTGTCGGAGAACAGCGGTTCAAGGGCGCACCAGTCGAGTCGTCTGATGTCGCCAGCTGGAGACGGAAGCGAGAGAATTGCGCCGCGACCGATCAACCCTCCAACCAGCCGGCCCTCCGGCCGGGCATAAATCTCCGCCGGCGGTGCAGCCTGCAGGAGGCGTCCTTCGGACATAACGGCCACGTCTGTTGCGAGTGCCATCGCCTCGCTCTGATCGTGCGTGATATAGATCATCGTCGCGCCCGAGCGCTGGTGGAACTCGCGAAATGTTTCCTCCATCTCCTGTTTCAAGTGCCGGTCGAGATTGGCAAGCGGCTCGTCGAGCAGCACGACGTCAGGTGACGACACGAGGCAGCGCGCCAGTGCCACCCGCTGTCGCTGGCCACCGGACAGATCGGCGGGACGGCGCTCGGCGTGATCGGCGAGCCTGACCGTCGCCAGCGCCTCGCGGACCTTGTGCTTGTAAGCCTCGCCGGAAATACCGCGCACCTTCAAGGGATAGCCGACATTGTCCGCGACACTCATATGCGGCCAAAGTGCATAGGATTGAAACACCATCGCCATATTGCGCCGTTCCGGCGGCAGCGACCGGGAGGCGTCTGCAAGCAGCCGCTCGCCAAGATGGATAGAGCCATCCGTCGGGGTCTCGAAACCCGCGATCATCCGCAGCACCGTCGTCTTGCCGCAACCCGACGGTCCAAGCAGCGCCAGAAAGCCGCCGTGCCGCACCTTCAGGGAAAAATCTGCAACGGCCGCGCGCCCTGTGCCGAAATCCTTGGCCAGACGATTGAGGATCAGTTCCGCCACGGCACGACTCCTCGTGGCAAACGATTTGCCATCAGCTCC
>Ga0075365_10000414_pt1 | contig 15706 bp, 12 predicted proteins | sample EndMetdeltDD1765_FD_71387 | JGI IMG/M metagenome (GOLD analysis project Ga0075365, IMG submission 71387) | Populus endosphere microbial communities from Tennessee, USA - Endosphere MetaG P. deltoides DD176-5 | ecosystem: Host-associated > Plants > Roots > Endosphere | place: USA: Tennessee... | reverse complement strand
CGCGAGCGTGGTCACGGTCAGGCCCACGAACACCGCCGCGGCCAGCAGGAGTTTGCGCGCCCGGCTCATCGGCCTGCGCTGCTTGCGCGGAGCGACGAGGTACTGATCCGGCTCGAGCATCGGTGCGGCGAGCACCTTCGTCGCCGGCCGCGCGCGGTCGGGGGCCCCGTTGAGCGCTGCGCGCATCTGGTCGGCGCTTCCGAATCCGCGGCGGATCGCTCCGTTGATCACCCCCGCCAGCGCCGGATCGACGTCGCGCCGCACCGTCTCGATGGGCGGCGGCGGGTGGTCCAGGATCGCGCGGAGCATCGAGACGGGATTGTCCTGAGGAAACGGGCATCGTCCGGTGAGCGCTTCGTAGCCGACGATGCCGACCGCGTACAGATCGTCGGCGACCGACGCCGGTGCCCCCGCCACGCGGTCGGGACTCATGTACGCCATCGTCCCGACGATCTCGCCGGTCGCGGTGTTGGCGGCGCCGTTCGCCTTGGCGATGCCGAAGTCCGCAACCTTCATCGCGTTGGTCTTGGTGATCAGCACGTTGCCCGGCTTCACGTCCCGGTGCACGATCCCGGCGGCATGTGCGCTGCTCAGCGCGCCGAGCACCTCGTCGAGCACGGCACGCACCCGCGGCGGCGCCATGGGCCCCATCGCGATCTCGTCGGCCAAGGTGCGGCCCGGCAATCGCTCCATCACCATGAACGGCGTCCCGTGATGTTCGCCACGGTCGTGCACCGCCACGATGTTCGGATGGTTGAGGGCGGCGGCGGCCCGTGCTTCGGCGTCGAACCTGCGCCGCGCTTCGGCATCGGCGCTGACCGCGGGATACAGCAACTTGATCGCCACCGGCCTGTTAAGACGTTGATCCCAGCCGTCATGGACCTCGGCCATACCGCCGCGGCCGAGCAATCCCCGCAGTTCATACCGGTCCGCAAGGGTTTCGCGGCCGTTCATGGGCGATAACGTAGCCCGTAGGACCGTTCGCCAAACCGGGGTAAACTAGAACATGTTTCAATTTTGAGCGAGGGGAAGCACCTGTGGCCGACACCGAACCGTCGGAGCTCACCAAGTGGGATCCGGGTACGACCGAACGCGTCATGGGGATCATGCGGCCCTTCCTCAAGCGGTACTTCCGCTCGGAGACGCGGGGCTTGGAGAACATCCCGCCCGGCGGCGCACTGCTGGTCTGCAACCACTCCGGCGGCATGCTGCCGATGGACGTACCGATCCTTTCCGCGGACTTCTACGACCATCACGGCTACGACCGGCCGCTGTACACGCTGAGCCACGACATGCTGTCGGTGGGACCGACGGGTGACTTCTTCAAGAAGATCGGCTACATCAGCGCCAACCACGCCAACGCCGACGAGGCGCTGCGCTCCGGCGGCCTGGTGGTCGTGTTCCCCGGCGGCGACTACGACGTGTACCGGCCCACGTTCGAGGAGAACAAGATCGACTTCGGCGGCCGCACCGGCTACGTGAAGGCCGCGCTCAACGCTGGCGTGCCGATCGTGCCCGCGGTCGGCATCGGTGGCCAGGAGACCCAGATCTTCCTCACGCGCGGAACCTGGCTGGCCAAGCGTCTCGGGCCCATCGCCCGTCTGGCACGCACCAAGATCGTGCCGGTGTCCTTCGGGTTCCCGTTCGGCCTGTCCCTGGTGGTCCCGCCCAACATTCCGCTGCCGTCGAAGATCGTCATGAAGGTGCTGCCGCCGATCGACCTCGCCGCCGAGTTCGGTGAAGATCCCGACATCGACGAGATCGACGCGCACGTGCGGCACGTGATGCAGCGGGCGCTGGACGAACTGGCGAGCGAACGCCGGCTTCCGATACTGGGCTGAGCGGGTTTTGAATACCGGCTCGGTGGCTATCAAGGTCTTCCATGAGTAAGCGTCGCTATACGTTGCTGCGCGCGGTCGCAGAGCTCGTCAACGCCGCCAACGGCGTGCAGCCCATCGCCCGCGAGGGTTACCCCACCATCGGAGTGTTCGCGTTCGGCTGGCCGACGTCGGAGATGTCACCGGTGTACATGGGCGTCTCGATGCTCGACGCGCTGCGCCGCGGCCTGCGCGGTGACTTCCGCGGGACCAAGGGCCGGTTCGCGTTGCTGCTGACGGCCATCGCGTGGGGGTTGCTCTACCTCATCCACCGCCGCAACGTGGCGTCGGAACCACATTTCGAGGAGCCGCTACGCAAGGCGCTCGGCGACGACTACGAGCAGATCGCCGCCCAGTCGCAACCGGCGCGGCGCCGCCGCGCCCAGATCGGCGTCTGGCCGACGGATCTGGTTCGTCGGCGCTACGTCGAGAAGGCCGACACCGTGCGATACGGTCCGCACGGCCGCGCGAACCGCGCCGACATCTGGCACCGTGCCGACCTGCCCCGCGACGGGAAGGCACCCGTGCTGTTGCAGGTGCCGGGCGGCGCGTGGGCGATCGGGATGCGGCGGCCACAGTCCTACGCCATGCTGAGCCATATGGCCGAGCGCGGCTGGGTGTGCTTGTCGATCGACTACCGCGTCAGCCCCAAGAACACCTGGCCCGACCACATCGTCGACGTCAAGCGTGCCATCGCATGGATCAAGGAGAACATCGCCGACTACGGCGGCGACCCGGATTTCGTTGCGATCACCGGAGGTTCGGCCGGCGGGCATCTCTCCTCGCTGGCCGCTCTGACACCGAACGATCCGCAGTGGCAGCCGGGATTCGAGGACGCCGACACCTCGGTCGTCGCAGCGGTGCCGATCTACGGCCGCTACGACTGGTTCACCGCGCATGGCTCGGGGCGCAAGGAGTTCATCGCGTTCCTGCAGAAGTTCGTGGTGAAGAAGCCGTTCGCGCAGAATCGGCAGACCTACCTCGACGCGTCCTCCATCAAGCGGTTACGCGCCGATGCCCCACCGTTTTTCATCCTGCACGGTGCCGACGACTCCATCATCCCGGTCGGTGAGGGCCGCGAGTTCGCCGAAGCGCTGCGCGAGGTGTCGACGTCCACCGTCGCCTACGCGGAGATCCCGCACGCGCAACACGCGTTCGACTTCTACTACGGGTCACCGCGTGCGCACTACACGGCGCGGGCGGTCGAGGAGTTTCTTTCGTGGGTGCACGCCAAGCGGAAGATCAAGGCAGAACCCGCCGTCACGACCGTCGGCTGAGCCCGGCATCAAGACATAGCGGCTTCGATCACCGTCAGCTGTTCGGAAAGCCCAGCGGCACGGCGGATCTCGATGAACGCCTCCACCATCGCGTCGGTCAGCTCATGCGGATCCAGCAGGGTCGCACCGTCGGAAAGCACCGACACGTTGAGCTGGTCGACGTAACTCCACACCGTGATGTTGAGACCGCTGCCCGTCGTGAGCGGACCGACCGAGTAGATCTCGGTGACGAGCGCGCCGCCGACCCGGCCCGGCTCCCGCGGCCCCGGCACATTCGAGATCGGGATGTTGAGCACCTTGTTCTGGCCGTCCTTGTCGGCCAGCCAGTGAAACAACCGCTCCGCGGGCCCCGGCGGGAAGTAGGACGACCAACGACTCACCAATTCTGGACCCATGAGGTTGTGGGTCTCCTTGGCGTTCACCGCCGCCTCGTGCACAGCCTGCACCCGCTCCAGCGGATCGTCGAGCTCGATCGGCACGACCATCATGACTCCGCTGAAGCGGTTACCCGAGATGCGGTCTTGGGAGAAGTCGAAACTCACTGGCACAGAAGCCAATAGCGGATGATCAGCCTTGCCGTCGTACTTCAGCGACAGCTTGCGCAGGGCCCCCGCCGACATCGCCAGCACCATGTCGTTGATCGTGACCTTGAGATGCTTGGCGGTCTCCTTGACGTCCGCGAGCGACAGGGTCGTGGTCGCGAACTTCCGCTGCGCATCGACGCGATGGTTCATGAACGACGGCGGCGGGGTGAATGGGCGCGTCAGCTCAGGGGACAGCTTGCGCGAGCTCTGGCGCACGCGCCGCAATCCTTTCGCCGTATACGCCACGACACTGGGAAAGCGGGCGATATGGCGCATGTGGTCGGCGAAGGCGGAGCGCACCAGCTCCGAGCGTGACGGCGCGGGATCCGTTGCATACGAATCACGGTCGGACTGCGGCCCCGTCTGCAGATCCATACCGCGGGCCAGCAGGTTTGCCGAGGCAACCCCGTCGGCGAGGGCGTGATGGATCTTGCCGAGCACCGCGATCCGGCCGTTGGCCAATCCCTCGATGAAGTACATCTCCCACAGGGGCTTGCTGCGGTCGAGCGGCGTGCTGGCGATCCGGCCGACGGCCTCGTCGAGCTCGCGGCGGCCGCCCGGGGGGTCGACCCGATACGGACGGACGTGGTACTCGAGGTCGACTTCGCAGTGCTCCCGCCACATCGGGTGATGGAACTTGAACGGGACGTCGATGAGCTGATAGCAGAACGGATCGAGCTTGTAGAGGCGGCCGTGGATGACTTGACGGAATTCGTCGATGCCGAACTGCCGGCCTTTGAGCTCCGAGATGTCGATCACCGCGAGCTTGAGCGTGTGCATGTGCACGGTCGGCGTCTCGCTGTACAGCAGGACCGCGTCCCACCCGCTGAGCCTCTTCACAAGCTACCTCCCTGCCCGGGGCAGCTAGATGACCTTCTTTGCCCCGATCAGCGACCGGTTGCGGTGAATCTGGTTGAGAAACAACCCGATTGCGGTCGACATCGATCCTGTGCGGGCGCCGTCGATCATATCGAACGCATGGCCCGCACCCGGCAGTTCGACGTAACCCACCACCGAATGCGATACCGCGCGCAGTCGCTCGACGAAGCTGCGTGCCTGCGCGACGGGGATGACACTGTCACCGGTGCCGTGGATGACCAGGAACGGGGGCGCCTCAGAGTGCACGCGGGCGATCGGTGACGCCTTGCGGAAGATGTCGCGATGCTTGTCCAGCTTGCGCTTGACGACCACGCGCTCCAGGAAGTCGACGAACCTGACGCGTTCGACGGTCGAACGGTCCTCCCAGTCGTAGCGGCCGTAGATCGGAATCACGGCTTCGACCGAGGTATCCGAACCTTCGGGCAGCTCGGCCTGCATCTCCGGGTCGTTTGGGGTCAGCCCGGCGAGTGCCGCGAGGTGGCCACCGGCCGACGTGCCGCCGATCGTCACGAAGTTTCGGTCACCGCCGAACTTGTCGACGTTGGCGCGCGCCCATGCGATCGCCGTCTTCACATCGGTGATGTGCGACGGCCAGGTGTGGTGCGGTGCCACGCGGTAGTCGATGGACAGGCAGACCCAACCGAGTTCGGCCAGGTGCGACATGAGCGCGTAGCCCTGCAGCATCCGGCTGCCGTGTACCCACGCGCCGCCGGGCACGAAGATGAACACCGGGGCGGGCTCGGCAGGCAGGTCGTCGCGGCGCCACACATCGAGCAGCTGCGTCGGCCGGGGGCCGTACTGCACCGACGTGCGATGGACGTTGCGGCGTTGTTCCCGCATCTTCCACAGCGGCGGCGCCTTTTCCGGTGCGGGCCACTCGATGTCGAGGTCCTTGGCGTTGACGATGCCGCGCAGTGCCGCCGCGGTCACGTCATGTGTGCAATCCCGGTCGGCCTGCTTTTGCTCCGCATCCCCGGGGCTAAGCAACGATTTGGCCGTCGCGCCGAGAAAGTCGGGAAGATGGCGATAACCCCAGACGCTCGCGGCGGTGAGAGCGCCAAGCGGCTCAAGGTGTTTCCCGACCACAGGCAGGGAGGCCGACGCGACACTCATCGCCAGCATGTAGTCCGACGGACCTGCGTTCAGCAACCACTTGGCACGTGTCCACATCGTCGGTCCTGGATACCGGATCTCCGGTCGTGGCGACATGGCGCGACTGTACCCCGCTGAGGAACTTTCAAACGAGAACATTCGCCAGATGTCTACCGAAAGCGCCTGGAATGTTATTTGTGACCCGGATCACGTAGACGCTGAGCTGCACCGGAGGGCTAGCGTGACGTGACGAGCGCCGAATGTAAACCGAATGTGAATGAGGAATCCCCATCGTGAGTAAGTCAGCCCTGGCGATCACCGAAGAGCACACAGATCTTGCCGACGCGACGTTTGGCCAGCTCAGCCGAGTGAAGAGCCTGGCGGCCGCCAGGGCGACGCTCGATGGCGGAACGTCGCACCCGGCCGACGTCTGGTCGGCGGCGGCCGACCAGGGGTGGATCGGTCTGGCGATCGCGGAGGAATACGGCGGCTCGGGCTTCGGATTGTCCGAACTCGCGGTGGTGCTGGAGGCCCAGGGGCACGAACTGAGCCCCGGCCCCTTCCTCCCGAGCGCCGCGGCGGCAGTGGTCATCGACCGCTGCGCATCGGATTCCCTTCGCGCTGAATTGCTTCCGGGTCTGGCCGACGGCAGCAAAATCGGCGCCCTGGCCGTATCGGGCAGCGTGACGATCGGATCCGATCGGGTGGTCACCGGCGAGAGCCCCGCTGTCCTCGGTGCGCCCGACGCCGATGTGCTCGTCGTCATCGCAGGTCAGGACGTCGTGGTGGTCGATGCCAAGGCCGACGGTGTCGCCGTGACGGCGCTGGAGTCGCTGGATCCGACCAGGAGCCTCGGCTCCGTCGCGCTGCGCGACGTGACCGTCTCCGACGACCGGGTGCTGCGCGGCGCTGCCCGCAAGGCGCTCACCGTGTTCCGGATTCTGGCGTCTGCCGAAGCCGTCGGCGTGAGCTGGGCGAGCCTGGAGATGGCCGTCGAATACGCCAAGGTTCGCGAGCAGTTCGGCCGCACCATCGGGACGTTCCAAGCCGTCAAGCACCATGCCGCGAACATGCTCGTCAACGCGGAAGAGACCACCGCGGCGGTCTGGGACGCGGCGCGGGCCGAGGATCTGGACACCGCGTGGTTCGCCGCCGCGGTCGCCGCATCGCACGCGATTCGAACCCAGGTCTTCAACTCCCAGAACAATATTCAGCTGCACGGTGGCATCGGCTTCACCTGGGAGCATGACGCTCACCTGTACCTGCGCCGGGCCCGCACGCTGTCCGCGTTGATGGCCGAAGGCGGCGATCCGCTGCTCGACATCGTCGAGGGTCAGCGCAGCGGCCAGGCGCACGGCGCCTCGTTCACCCTGCCCGAAGAAGCCGAGAAGTATCGCGAGCAGGCGCGCGAGGCCGTCACCACGCTGCGCGGGCTGCCCGCCGACAAGCAGCGCGACTTCCTCGTCGACTCCGGCTACCTGGTGCCGCACTGGCCCAAGCCATGGGGCCGCGCCGCGGACGTCCTCGAACAGTTGGTCATCGAGGAGGAGTTCAGCGGCGTCGACCGGCCGGACATGGGCATCACCGGCTGGGTCACGCTGACGATTTCTCAGGCCGGCACCGACGACCAACGCGAGCGCTGGGTTGAACCGGTGCTGCGCGGTGAGGTCATGTGGTGCCAGCTGTTCTCCGAGCCGGGCGCGGGCAGCGACGCCGCCGCGGTGCGCACGTCGGCCAAGAAGGTCGACGGCGGATGGCGCGTGACCGGGCAGAAGGTGTGGACCAGCCTGGCCCACCTGTGTCAGTGGGGTCTGGCGACGGTGCGCACCGATCCCGACGCCGCCAAGCACGCCGGCGTGACGATGATGGCGATCGACATGAAAGCCGAAGGCGTGACGGTCAATCCGCTGAAGGGGATGACCGGGCACGCACACTTCAACGAGGTGTTCTTCGACGACGTCTTCGTCCCGGACTCCGATGTGGTCGGCGATGTGAACAAGGGCTGGCTGGTGGCTCGCGCGACGCTCGGCAACGAGCGCGTGTCGATCGGTGGTGGTTCCGGCGGCACCAGCGGTTTCTCCGCCGACGCCCTGATCAAGCTGCTCGACAACGCACCCGCCGAGACCGCCGCCTATTACCTGCGCCGCGCGGGTGAGGTCATCGCCGAGTCGCACACGCTGCGGCTGCTGAACCTGCGCCGCGTCACCCGAGCGATCGCCGGGTCCGAGCCCGGCCCCGAGGGCAACGTCACCAAGCTGCTGCTCGCCGAGGCCGGCCAGCGGATGACCGAGCTCGGCCTCGAACTTGCGGGTTCGGCCGCCGTCGTCGGTCAGACGCCGACGCTGACGTTGGCCTACCTGGGCAACCGGGCCATGACCATCGCGGGCGGCACGTCCGAGATCACCAGGAACACCATCGCCGAGCGAATCCTGGGGCTGCCCCGCGATCCGCTGCTGAAATAGTCACAGGCCGATCAGGTCCGCGCTCTGCTCGGCGATGGCCGGGCCGAGCGTCATACCGCGTCCGCCTGGTCCGGTGACGACCCACACGCCGTCAACGGGTGAGTTTCGGCAGACCAGTTGGTCGGGGTCGACGCACTGGCTGTACACGCCCGCCCAGCGCTGACGAATCGGCGGGAGCGGGCGGCCGAGGAACTGCTCGACGACGTCGATGAGGTACGCGTACGGCGCCTCGGTCACGTCGAACGCGAACGGCTCGGAGTATTCGTGGGTGTCGCCGATGGTCAGCCCGCCGTGCAGGCGCTGTACGCACAGCAGCTGCATGTGGTGCTCGTCTGCCACGGCGTCCTGAGGTTCGTTGCGGCGCAACGCATCCAGCGCAGTTCCCGCGAAGCCCGGGTAGTAGCGAAAGCTGTCGGCGTCGGCGATCGCCGTCGTGAGTGGCTCCTCCAACGGCTCGGTCTGCATCATCTGCAATCGCACGCGACGCACGGGCAGGTCGCCTGCGATCTCGCGGACGAGGCCGCTGTGCGCGGCCCCAGCACAGATGAGCACCAGATCGCCGTCATGGCGGCGGCCTCGGTCATCGATGACGGCCGAGCCCGCAACGGCCCTGGCTTCAGTGCCGGCGTGGAAGATGTATCTGCCCGTGGCGGCCATGTAGTCGCGCATCGCCGGCATCGCTTGACGGGACTCCACCGCTGCGTCAACCGAGCAGTGAAGGCCCGCAATGTATTTACCGCGCAACGCGGGGTTGATGTTGCGAACCTGGTCCTGGTCGAGAAGGGCGAAGCCCCGGCTCCCGGCGTCCGAACGCGCCACTACCTCCTCGGCCACGGCGACCTCGCCGGGGGTGCGCAGCAGCGTCAACGATCCCGCCGCGCGGAAACCGATGCGCGGAATCTCCTGCCCGAGGTGCTCCCACAGCTCGCGGGACCGCAAGGTCACCGCCAGTTCGGCGGGTGCGCGCCCGGAGATCCATACGAGCCCGAAGTTGCGGACCGTCGCTCCCCTGGCTTCGGTTTCGCGTTCGAGTTGGACGACATGGTGTCCGCGGCGCACCGCCTCCAGGGCGTGCGCGGTGCCGAGGATTCCGCCACCGACGATTGTCACACGCATTTCGAGGACCCTTCCGACGCCCTGCGACCAGCCATCGACCGGTGGGTATTGCACTGGGGAACAACAGGTTAAGAATTGGTATAGACCAATTTCCGGTAGAGTATCGCCGTGGCGATTCGCACCGAAGTCGAGGACGTCCTGCGGTCTCTTCGCGACGTGTGGGACGAGGACGCGGTCGACGAACTCGACCATGCGCTGCAGGCCGCCGCGCGCGCGGTCGAGGACGGCGCCGATGACGAACTCGTACTCGCCTCCGCATTGCACGATCTGGGACACAGTCCGCTGTTCGGCGACGACTGGAAGCAGCACCACGACACGATGGCGCGCACCTGGCTGACACCGCGGTTCGGTGAACGCGTCGGCTGGCTCGCCGGCGCACACGTCGCGGCCAAGCGGTACCTCGTGTCGACCGAACCCGACTACGCGGCGACGCTATCGGATGTTTCGGTCGACTCACTGCACCACCAGGGCGGCGCCGCGGTCGATCAGACATATGTCGACCACCCGTGGTGGGCCGACGCCCTGCGATTACGGCGCTACGACGACGCGGCGAAGGTCCCCCACGCGCCGGCGCTGTCGATCGAGGCCGTACTCGACGTGGCCGAGCGCGTTCTGCGTAGCATCGACCGCGCACATGACCACTCCGCATAAGCAGTCCAAGCCGTACCTCGTACGCACCGGTCTCGACGGCATTCTCGCCGACCTCGACGAGGGTGACGCCGTGCCGCCCGAACGCGAGTTGGCGATGCGGTTCGAAGTGTCGCGCGAGACCGTCCGCCAGGCGCTGCACGAGCTTCTGGTCGAGGGCCGCATCGAACGCCGCGGCCGGGGCACCGTGGTGTCGCGGCCGAAACTCGTGCAACGGCTTGCACTCGGTTCTTACACCGAGGCCTCGGCCGGCCACGGCCGGGTGCCGAGCAGGCTGCCGGTGACCTGGGAGGACGTGACGGCGACCGCGGAAATCGCTGAGGCGCTGGATCTTTCGGTTGGAGACGACGTGATGCACCTCGAGCGGGTGCTGCTCGCCGACGATCAACGCATCGGGCTGGAGAGCACCTACCTGCCGCGTGACAGGTTCGGCACGCTGACCGAGACGTTCGACCCGGTGACGTCCCTGTATGCGGCCATCCGGGGTTCCGGGGTCGAGTTCGGGTCCGCGGTCGAGCGGATCGAGACTGTACTGCCCGCACCCCGCGAGGCGGCCTTGCTGGAGACCACGACGGCGATGCCGATGCTGCGCCTCATCCGTCGCTCGCTCGATACGGACGGGCGACCGATCGAGATGGTCCGTGCGCTCTACCGCGGGGACCGCATCGCGTTCGAGACGAAGCTGACGTAATACTGGTTTGGTGCCGGGCACCGTAAAACCCTCAGACATTCACCCAGATCTGCGCCGCATTGCGCGGTTGGTCCCCAAGCAGGTGGTGACCCCGGTGACGCTGCCCGTCATCCGGTTGGTCACCCGCAGGATGTGGCGCCGGGTCCCCAAGGACGTCGAGGCGCTCACCCTGCCGTCGGGTGTCGGGGTGCGGTTGTACCGGCCATCGGGAGTGAAGGGACCAGGACCTGCGCTGTTGTGGATTCACGGCGGCGGTTACGTCATCGGTCATCCCGGCCAGGACGACGAACTGTGCCGCCGCTACGCCCAGCGTCTCGGTGCCACGGTCGTCTCGGTCGACTACCGCCTGGCTCCCGAGCACGCGTATCCCACTCCGCTCGAGGACTGCTACGCCGCATTGGTCTGGATGGCGGGACTGCCGACGGTCGACGCGGCCCGCGTCGCGATCGGCGGGGCCAGTGCGGGCGGTGGTCTGGCGGCCGCGCTGGCGTTGCTCGCCCGCGATCGCGGAGACGTTGCGCTGGCCGCCCAACTGCTGGTCTACCCGATGCTGGACGACCGCACCGTCGGCCGTGACCAGCCCGACAACCCGGGTCTGCGACTGTGGAACCGGTCGAGCAACAAGTTCGGATGGTCGGCTTATCTGGGGGACGCGGATCCCGACGTTGCCGTGCCCGCGCGGCAGACGGACCTGAGCGGACTGCCGCCGGCCTGGATGGGTGTCGGAACGCTCGACCTGTTCCACGACGAGGACCTCGCGTATGCGGCGCGGCTGAAGGAAGCCGGCGTGCCGTGCGACATACAGATCGTCAAGGGCGCGTTTCACGGATTCGACGGGATCGTGCCGAAAGCCGAAGTGTCGCAGGCATTCTTCAACAGTCAGTGCGCCATGCTCAGGCGAGTGCTGGCCCCGGCGGCCGCCTAGCCTCCCGACACCACGGTCCCGGCGATGATCGTGGCCACGACCAGGTCCGAGTCCAATTCGCCGAGCACCTCGTCGGAATTCCCGGTCAGGACACACAGGTCGCCCGGCTGACCCGGCGCAATCCGGCGCGGTTGGACGGGCGCATCGGCGGCACCGAGGAACATCGTCAATGCGTCACGCGGCGATACGCGTTCCCCGGATCCGAGCACCGAGCCTGTGCCGGTGGTGCGAGACACGGCCGCACGCATGGTTTTCCACGGGTCCGCATGGCCAAAGGGCATGTCGGTGGAGAGCGCCACCGGCACCTCGGCGGCCAACAGCGAAGCCACCCGCCACAGCTCGTGATGTTCGCCTGCGGGCACGTCGTCCAAATACTGGTCACCTCGCTCGGCGACGAAGTTGGGCTGCGTCACGACGGTCACGCCGAGCTCAGCGATGTCGGCGATGCTGTCGTCGGGTACCACCGCGGCGTGTTCGATCCGGTCCTGCCGATGACTTCCCGCCGCGCGCAGCGCAGCCAGGGTGATCACCAGCTGCGCGGCCGTGACACAGTGCACCGCCACCGGGGCGTCGTCGGCATGCCGCTGCGCGATCCATGCGGTGAGCCCGGGCAGGTCGAGATCGGTGTCGTGCAGAATCCGCTTCCCGGGCGCCAGGCAGTGCACGCGCTGCAGCAGATCGCCGCGACGGTGGGCGTCCATGAGTTTGACGACGTCACCGACCTCCAGGTCCGGTGTCGCGTCGGTGACACCGGTGACCCCGTAGGCACTCAACTGCCTACTGACCTCTGCGAGTCCGCTTTCGTTGCGCTGCAACGTGTCCGACCAAGTGTGATCTGAACTGCGTAGGCGTCCGTCGGGGTGGTCGGCGAGCCCGACTCGCGCCAAGCCTGCCGAGTTCAGCGTCCACAGGACACCGCTGCGGTGCTGGACCCGAACCGGTACCGGCGGCGAGATGTCGTCCAGCGCCGCGCGATCCAGTGGCCCGGCGACGGCCTCGTGATACCCGACCGCGCGGAGCCAGCCGTCGCCGCCGACATCAGCGGACGCGAGTACCCGCGCCAGATCGGCCCGGGTGTGGACTTCCGTCGGCCCGACCCGCACCGACGTCAATGCCGCTGCGGCCGAACGGAGGTGAACGTGATGATCGTGCAGACCGGGGATGACGGTGCCACCTGCCGCGTCGTACACCTGCTCGCCGGCCAGCGACTCCAGTATCGGTGCGACCGCGATGATCCGCTCTTCTACGCGGATGTCGACGGTGCCGCCGTCAAGGAGCGCTGCGCGCTGAATCAGCATGAAGCAAAGTACTTCTCAGTGATCAGCTGATCGACGATCGCGTTGTCTGCGCCCAGCTCCGACGCCTTGGTGGAGAGCTTCGGTGTCGCGGTGCAGCGTGTCTCGCCGGCACCAGGCAACTCGGCATACGTCGCGGCGACCGCCGCCATCGACACCTCGATCAGCTCACCCCCGCCGCTACGCAGCGATTGCGCGACCGCCACTGCACCCTGCAGGCCGGTCAGCGGGTCGGCGATCGCGTCGCCACAGAAGGCCGGAGACGCATCGTCGCCGCAGACCAGTCCGCCGGAGACCGCGGCGTCGTCCCCGAAAGCCACCCAATTCGCGCGCTCACCTTCCGCGCCGTGGCCGGTGATCCGCAGCCAGACCTTGCCGTCACGTGGATCGATGTCTGTCGGCCCGAGACCGCGACGTGCGAGTGCGGCGGGACGCGATGACTCGATCACTACGTCGGCGACCGACAGCAGCCTGCGCAGCGCAGCCGGTTGATCGAAATCAACGACGTACGAGAGCTTTCCCCCGTTCATCCAGTCGAAGAACTCCGGCGCTCCTGCACGTGCGCCGTCCGGTCGCGATGCGCTCTCGACCTTGACGACCGTGGCACCCGCACGTGCGAGCAGCTGGCCGCACAGCGGACCCGCCCACATCGCGGACAGGTCCGCGACGAGCAGCCCCGCGGGGGCGCGAGATCTGGTTGCGGCGCCGAACGGGTACACACGCGGTGCTTCAGCGGGCGTCTCACCGAGCTCGGCGACCGGGAGTCCAAGCAGGCGAGCGCGTTCGGTGACCTCGGCACTGTCGCGGTCGGCGATCCAGCGCTGCACAGCCGGCCAGGGATCGTGTGCGACGTCGTCCGCCTCGATCAGTGCGGGAACCGCGTCGACATCATCGGGACGGGACAGCGTGAGCGCACACCACCCATCGCGGCTCGGCATGAGGTGCGTCGCCCCACCCGCCGAGATGTGGTCGTGTGGCGTGTGGCCGAGTAGTCCTGCGCGGCCCGCGATTATGACGTCGGCGTCAACCTCTGTTCCGGTGAGCGCGTGAAATCCGTTGGCGACGCGGCGAGCCCGCGACACCACACCAACGGGTACCGCCAACGACGTCACAGCCCCATTGTGCTCAGAACTGAAGAGCAGTAAAGCGCCAGTCCAGTACCTGCTGGTCAGGCGTCCCGACGGCATAGACCACCGACCGCAGTTTCAGAACTCCGCCGCGACCTTCGGGCAGCGGCACCGCGCCCTCGATATGCAGTTCGCTGTAAAGCGTGTCACCCTCGTGTACTGGTCCGGTGTGGTCGCAGGACTGCCAGCCCAACACGGTCACGATATTCGGCAACAGCCGGGTGGCCTGCGCCAGTGCCAGACCGATGGTGTGGCCGCCGTACACCAGCCGCTGCCCGCCGCTTCGCCAATCATGATGTGTGGCAGCAATATTCAACGTCAGCCGCGCGAGTTCGGGTGCACTGCTGACGACGTCGGCGGAGCTGTTCAGGACGGTGCCTGCGAGCCCGGCGTCGAAATGCGCTCCCGGCACCTTCGCTCGGTAGGCCTCGGGGTTCCAGTCGGCCGTTGGATCGGGCACCCGCACCGCGTCGGTACCGATCACCGAAAGGTCGTCGGCATGGCCGGTCTCGGACGCCTCGTCACTGAGCGGCAACATGGCGCAGCGGTGGAAGTCCAGCACGAGTCGGCCGACATCGTCGACGGTGGTCATCCGCAGCGCGGCGAGACCCGTTCGCGCTCGACCCGGCTTGGCCGAGTTCTGCTTCAGCCCAACCACTTCGGTGCGGGTGAACAACGTGTCGCCGATGACCGGGAAGCGGTGGAACGTCAGCCCGCGGTAGAACAGGTTGGCCTTGACCCGCTGGGTCGCCAACGTCGACTGTCCGATCGCCACGTCACACACCAGCCCCGGATGGGCCAGCAGACCCGCGGCGCCGGTGACGGCCGTCGCCAATTCGGCGTCCAGGGCAAGACGTAGCCGGTCGCCGATGATCGACTGATGCACGGCCGCGGCACCCGCCGTCAACGTCATCGAAGGTGCGGCGTCGAAGACCTGACCGACCTGTAGGTCGTCGAAGTATGGGCCGCTCACGGCAGCCATGTTGGCATTGGGCCGCACAAAGTGTCAATATGGCCGTACAAATGTTGACTCAAGAAGAAACCATGCTGGTGGAGACGGTGCGGGCCTTCGTGGACCGCGACGTCAAACCCGCCGTGCGGGAGACCGAACACGCCAACGAGTACCCAGAAGCGTGGATCGATCAGATGAAGCGCATCGGCATCTACGGTCTGGCCATCCCCGAGTCCTACGGCGGCACGCCGGTATCGATGCCGTGCTACGTCGAGGTCACGCAGGAACTGTCGCGGGGCTGGATGAGTCTGGCCGGCGCGATGGGCGGGCACACGGTGGTCGCCAAGCTACTCGGGCTGTTCGGCACCGAGGGGCAGAAGCAACGCTATCTGCCGCCGATGGCCAGCGGCGAGCTGCGGGCGACGATGGCGCTCACCGAACCGGGCGGCGGTTCGGACCTGCAGAACATGAGCACCGTCGCGACGACCGAGGGCTCCGAGTTGGTGATCAACGGGTCCAAGACCTGGATCAGCAATGCCCGCCGCTCCGGTCTGATCGCGTTGCTGTGCAAGACCGATCCGACGGCGACGCCGAGACACAAGGGCATCTCGGTGCTGCTCGTCGAACACGGCCCGGGTCTGACGGTGTCGCGAGACCTGCCGAAGTTGGGCTACAAGGGCGTCGAGTCCTGCGAGCTGACGTTCGACGACTACCGCGTGCCCGCCACGGCCATCCTCGGCGGCGAGCCCGGCAAGGGATTCGCTCAGATGATGAAAGGCCT
>Ga0075365_10000408_pt1 | contig 15806 bp, 17 predicted proteins | sample EndMetdeltDD1765_FD_71387 | JGI IMG/M metagenome (GOLD analysis project Ga0075365, IMG submission 71387) | Populus endosphere microbial communities from Tennessee, USA - Endosphere MetaG P. deltoides DD176-5 | ecosystem: Host-associated > Plants > Roots > Endosphere | place: USA: Tennessee... | reverse complement strand
GATCGGCATAAGATCCGGGTCGTCGATTTCATAGCCGGCCTGATACCGGATACGATGAAGATAGCGCGTAACCCAAGGCGATCCGGCCTTGATCACGATGACACCGTCGACAAGGCGATACGTCGCAGGATCCACCGTTGACTGCACACCGTCATCATCCTCAGTGACGATTGAGACAGAACCGACAACAGGGGGAAACGGTAGCTCGATGTGACGGCAGGCAAACCATCCTGAATATTCAAGGGTCTGGATACCCAGCGCCCTGCCAAGCCATCCCGTAGGGCCATCCAACCAAGCGGTCGCGGCCACGATCAGGCTGGAAACATACACATCGTCCTCAGAGGGGATATCAATCAGGTGTTTTCTCGCCTCTTCCATCGAAACGATCGGCTCTGGCCGTGTAATGACTTTGACCGTCATGCCTTGTACCTACCCGTGAGATCAGATTTCGCTCTGGCGCGGCAGTTGCGCGCCAGAGCGGTCCGCGAATATTACTTCGTCAGTTTTTCGAGATCAGCGGAGGCCGATTTCGCCTGTGCCTCAGCTTGCTTCAGCTCCTTCGCGGCAACAGCTTTCGCGTCATCAGTCGCTGCCGCAGCGAGTTTGGCTTGAGCCGCCTCCACCGCCTGGTCGGCGGCGGATTTCGCGGTGCGTGCCGTCACGAGTTGCGCAGCAGCAGCCTCATCTTCCTTCCGTTTCGCTGCCGCAGCGGCAGCAGCCGCCTCCGCGTCAGAATCTGCCTTTTCCGCCAGATCGAGCGCCGACTGAGGCAGGCACCCGGCTGCAAACAGGCGAGCGGCCTGTTCATAGGTCGGCGTTGGATCAAAAACGTCACCTTTTTCGAAACGGTTTCCATTTCGAATGTCGATGCACGCCGCGAGCACGGTAAGTGCCTTGGTCATTTCATTCTCTCCTGTTGGGTTTTTCAGCGCACGTCATCAGCGGCATCTAAGCCGCTATGGCGCTGGCGAGTACCGTGCGCCAGAAAGGATCGCGACCGCCGAGACGAAGGCATTGCCAGCATTGTTAACTGGCGTGATCGTGAGGCGAAGGTAGCGCTTCGGCCCAACGTAACCAAGCTTGCGCGTCTGGTCGTCGCTGTCGAACTTGAAACCAGCCGCTGCTTCAGTGCCGGTCAACTGACTGTCCGGCACATCTGCCGCGTCGGACAAGTTCGCCTGATCGCCATGCTGGAGGAGAACATTGAATGTAGCATCCGCATCAGCAATCTGGCCAATCGCGATGGCAAGCACCGCACCCCCGTAACCACTGAGGTCGATGATTGAGGAAACGATGGGCGTATTGTCCGCAACTGCGGCGCCGGGGCTGATGGCCCGCTTGATGGAAATATGGTTGGCGAGATCGCGCATGGCGATTTCCTTTCTCAGATAGCAAAGAGGGGAAAACAACCCGGCGACGCCGGGTCGTATGCTGCGCAATCCGGACTACGCCGGGATGTCGAGGCCGACGAACGGCGATACTTCGTAGCCGTTTTCTTCCTTGATCGGCGCGTTCATCCACGGTGCGCCATCGACATTCCAGAAGATCTTGATGACAGTCTTGTTCTGCGTGAACTTGACATGCTCGGAGGCCGCCACGAACGGGCCGGAGCCATCCTTGATCAAATAGTAAGTCCAGTCGACAAGGATGATGTCGCCCTTCGTGCCCAGCGATGGTGCGCGATTGTTCCAGCGAACCGGATAACCGAGAAGAGTGCCGGCAAAGCCGTCCACCGCACCAGGCTTCCAGATATAATGACCTTCCGGGTCGGTCAGCTGGGCAAGAGGGATGATCGCCGACTGAGGCATGGACCATACGGGCGTACCGCCACGCATCAGCAGAACCGAAACCATCTTGAGAAGATCAAGATAAGTGACAGAGTTCGCATTGGCGCGATTGATGTACTTCATCGCCGGAGCATTGATCGCTCCAAGGGGCTGGGTGACACCGTTCCCGCGAAGGAACGCGAAATCTTCAGCGGCAGAGATACCCGCGCGGAGCTGACCCTCGATAAAGGAAGCCGACGCGCGCCAGTTGCGAAGAAGCTTGTCGGTCACGGTCACGAAACCGGCAATTTCATGCGGCGTGAGCGTAATCGCCTTCAGGTCCGCGTCAGTCTCGGGCTTATCGCCACCTTCTTCGATCCAGGAGAACGTCATTCCGCCGAACATGTTGCCGGGATTTGCGCCGCCCTGCTCGATAGCCGGCATGGTGACAGACGCATCCGGCGGATCGCCTGCCTCGATCACAGTGGCACGAGGACGAACAAGTGCGTCCTGTGGCTGGACACTCAACAGAGTATTCCGCAGTTGCGTGGGCACCATGAAGCCGCCGGACGTGTCGTTGTCCATGCGCATTTCAGCCTGCATGCCATCGGCGTCTGTCGCGGCGCCAACGCCTTCAACGAAGTTAAGGCGCTGATCACTCGGGCGGAAACGCACTGCATGAAGGAAATCGCCCATGCTCTCGAATTCCCGCGAGGCTTCCGGTCCGCCTGCCCGCTGGATGTTCTGGCCGCGAGATGCAGCCGGCGTGACCGCATTGAGGGACGCAACGCTTTCTGCAAGCCCAGTTGCGCGGTCGATCCGGACATCAAGCCCTTTCTTCTCGACTTCCAAAGCGTCGAAGGCCGCAGCCTCTTCGGGGGTCAGATCGCGATCGTCTGCCTCCGCCGCCGTAATGAGCGCCTGCATCTGCCCGACGATCTCGACGCGCTTTGCGCGCAGCCCCGCCAGAGCAACGTGCGCCATGATAGCGTGAGGCGGCTCCTGCAAGCTATTGGCAAAATGTGCCACCGGGTGGAAAACATCCAACCCGGACATGTTGACTGCGAGGACGGCGACAAATGCAAGCAAAAGCGCGCCGCCAAACAGCGCGGTTCGTTTGGTCAGCATGGGTATCTCCTGATTGCTGATGTTTCCGGACAAAAGAGATCGCGCCCGCGCCGGCTCGCGAGCGGAAATACGGACCGCTGATGCGGATAAAGGGTTAGAGAGCGGCAGAACGACGCATGCGTTCAGAGGCCATGGATCGGCGGGCTTCCGTCTGAGGCGCGACGCCGAAGCGCTGCAAAGTCTCTTCCATGGTTCCAATCCGATCAGCCATCCCCAGAGAAACGGCCTGACTGGACAATACCATACGTCCACCACCGAATGTTTCGCGGACAACTGCGCTGGTCACGCCCCGACCGGAGGCTATACGATCGACAAACATGCTGTAGTAGGCATCAACCTGCGACTGCATATGCGCTCGCGCCTCGTCACCAAGGGGGCCGAATGGATTGTTTTCAGCCTTGAAAGGCCCGGCGCTGATGATGTCCTTCTTGATACCTGCCTTTTCGAGCGCGGCGCTGATATCCTCGTGGACGGTATAGACGCCGATGGAACCGACATGGCCAGAAGGCGTCACCACAATTTCGTCGGCACCCGATATCGCCCAATAAGCCGCACTGGCAGCTGTCGCATTGACCTGGGCAATGATTGGCTTTGTGCCGCGAATAGACGCAACGGTGCTTGCTGCTTCATCCGCGCCAAGAACAGCACCACCAGGCGAGTCCACGTCGAGGATGATCGCCTTGACGGCGTCATCACGCGCAGCAGCCAAGGATTGCTGACTGAATTGCTCCGCACTTGTTCCGCCGCCGCCCGATACATTACCCATCAGGTTCATGCGGTTGGACATGACGCCGCGCAGCGGGATAATAGCAACATCACCTTCCCTGCGAGCGATTGCCTTTGCGGTCTGTGGCGCGATCCGCGCCTCAATCTCCTCGGCAGAGAATTTGATGCCCTCAGCCTGGGTAGCTAGGAAATCGATGATGGCTACCATCTTTTCGGGCTGCATCGCCCAGATTTCGGAAGCGACTGCCATGAGAATGTGTGCGTATTTCATTCTGCCTCATCCTCATCTACTGGCGGCTCGTCTGCCTTAGGCGATTTCGCGCTTGCCGCACCTGACGGCTGATAGTTGGGGTCCGTCGCCCGATCCAACGTGACAAAATTGGCCGGGACGAAATGGTGGTCACCGGCTGGGCCGATGCTGTCCATGTCCTCAAGGCCGAGGATCTTGTTTGGTGAAAGTCCACCCACACCAAACAGCGACCGGTAGTATTCAGCACGGGCTTTCATATCGCCACGGAGCAAGGCGTTCATGTTGAACTTGACGTAATAGCCTTTGGCGCGCTCCTCCTCGGTGAAGAGCTTGAAGTTCATTTCCTCTTCCCAGCCATTCACCCACGGGTCGATGGTCTGGCGCACGAAGGCAATCATCAGCTGCTCGATACCAGCGCCGAAGCTGGTCTGCTTTTCCTGACTTTGAAGCAGGATCAGAGGCACGTCATAGATGCGCGCAATTTCTGCAATCTGGAACTCACGAGAGCCGAGGAACTGCGCATCTTCAGGCGGGATGGAAGTCTGGATGAACTTCATCCCTTCTTCCAGCACCTTCACCTTATGCGCATTGTCGATGCCACCTTGCGCTTCAAGCGCAGATGCAGGATTGGCCCTGTTAGTATGCGTTTCTCCGTTGGCGCCACGAATATTGGTCTTGGCACCGCTGCTCAAACGGCCCGGATGCATCAAAAAACCGCCTGACTTCAGATCGTTCGCGAAGAACTTTGACCCGAACTCCTCCATCGCGAAGCCCCAGCCTACAGCCTGTCGGGCCATCGCTATCTGCGACAACCCGACATAACCATCTTGGCTTTGGTCCATGATGTGTATGACGTTGCGGCTTTCGATGTCGACCTGTCGACCATCAATTCGCGTCCGATACCAGTGATCGCCGTTTTCCCGCATGGGTGCCGTCCGATCAGGAAGCAAAGGGAACAGACCGACAGCCTGGTCGCGGCCATTTCTCTCAATTTCCTGAAAGCCGTTTCCCCACAAAAGCGCGTGCGCCTGCGTGGTCTTGCGCAGCGTTCGGGAACTCATGAACTCGTTGGGCCGCAGACCAAGGAATGCAGCAAACGGATGATCTTCGGCGGTCAACTGGCGACGACTTCCGTCCGGCATGGCTTGAAACATCCGCAGCGGAAAGCGTGCTATCGGGTTCGCAATGCGATTCACACAGGCGTAGACGACAGGCTGATAAAGCGCACTCGTCTCCGAAACGACAGTCCCGGCCTTAGTCTTCCCGCCGACCATCCGTGTCAGCCAACCACCGGGCGAACTCATCTTCTCCGGCACGCTGTAGCGCTCGCCTGCCGAGAACATCGAAGAAAGGATTCCCATTATGCCCTCGCCAATGCGATTGCCGTTGCGATCAGTATCACGCCGGAAACAATGAATGCTGATGGTGGATAGATCAGCCAGCAGCCATAAGACAGGAGGCCCAAGCCTATCAGCCCGAACAAATCCCGCACATCGAACAGTCGTCGTCCGGTTTTTGGCTCCTGATCGCTCACATGTAATCCACTTCAAGCTCAAGAATGCCGCGCGTCTCGTAAACAGAGACGCCGGGGGCTTCCGGGTTACGGATCATTAATGTCGCGGCATCAAACAGAGACATGATCGGATCTATTTTGGCGTCGCCAGCGGTAGCTTTCGTGGCGCGAATGGCGGTGGCTGTCGGCTCAATCTTCAGGTTCGACACACACCACGGCATCAGCTTGCCACCGCTGTGTTTCAACAACCCGCTCTGGACGCGGCGCTCTGTGCTCTTGATGGCGTTCATCATGCCGAAACCCTGAGGCGCACCGACCAACAACCCGTTTTCGGGGGTAATCTCGATCTCCTCAAGAGCGTCGATGATTTCACCAAGTCCAGCCGGGTCGGCAGACACGCCGCCCAGCAGGCCAGTTTCCTTGATCTGCTGGATCAGCTCCATGATGGCCCCGATGTCCTCAAGGGCATTGTTCACGATCGTAAGCTCGCGCGCCTTCGCGAAATCCTGAAGAACCGAGGCAATGGACTGACGACGAACAAGCACACTCTTGTGACACCAGGCATGCGACCATGATATCCAGCGCTTCATGCGCCTGACCGTCATGACCCCGTTTATTTCAACGTTAATTTCGATCAAGGCAGGCTCGCGCCCCAGAACCGTAAATCCGAACAAGTCATCCAGTCCGCCGCCATCAAGCCCGACCGCAACAACCTCTGAGCGCTCAAGAAGCCGGTAAAGCGCGTCGAAATGCGGAAGCGCGGCTAGTTCTTCGTCGGCAGCAGCTTCCCAATGATCCGCACCGGACCAACGGTTGCCGCGCAGGTTCATGCCAATCTCAACATTGAGATGTTTGGCAAGATGCGTCCGCAGCTCGTCGCCGCTTCCACGCTGCGCCTCAATCAGCTTGTCTTCAAGCCATTCCTGACTGACAGACCGATCAATATTGGGATTGGTAACGTAGAAAAATTCAGGCTTGAGATAGCTTTCAGCCTTCACCAGATCGGCAGGAAACTCATAAAGCACGCCAAGGCTTTTCGGATCTACGATCTTGCCGTCACGCACATCCCGGAAATAATCCAGTTTCGCTTTGAATATCCCCGCAGGCGGCGCATCCGACTGAGTTGACAGGAAGATAACGAAACCCTCAGGACGCGAAACAAGGCCGCCGGTCGCCTCGCGTAGCATAGCATCGGCGTTCGCGCGCTTCCCGAAGATCCACAATTCGTCGACAAGAACGAACGCAGCCTTTTTGCCGCCGACCGTGTCTGTATCCGCCGCCACGACTTTCAGGGTCGCGTTGGTAATCCGGTGTTTGATCTGCCGCAGGTTTTCCTGAATGTGCAGAAGGTCGAGCAGCTCCGGATCGGCCTGGACCATGTCACGCGCAGGATTATAGCTGTTGTTGGCGATTTCAATTGTCGGCGCAAGGATCAGCAGTTCAGCTGAATGCCGCCAGTTGCGAATGAGCGCGGTCAACATGATCGCGGCAGCGATGGTGGATTTGCCATTTTTCTTGCTTATCAGCAGGAAGAATTCACGGATCAGACGCTTGGCATGCTTGGCGTCGTATGCACCGAAGATGGCGCGAACGAAATCGAAAACGAATTCGTCGCACGCCTCACCGAACGTGGGTTGGCCTGCGACATCGACCATGACCAGCGATTTGAAAACCGCTAGTGCCGCCTCGGCTTCATCCGGAAACAATGGGTCGAACGGAATCAGCGAGCGCTTGCCGACTATCCGTTCTTCCCAGTCCAGGCAGGCAGTTGACCATTGCATCAGCGGTTATCGATCACCAGTTTGGGAGCCGCCGGAGGAGCGAATTTACCTCCAACATTCTGCGCCGCGATTTTCTGCTCTTCCTTCTTCCCAAGCTTTTTGGGTGCCTCCTGCTTCGCGGGAGCCGAGCGTTCGTTCACCTTCTTCTGGGCGCGTTCCACGTTGACCGTGTCCAGCATTTTCAACGCTGCCGTCAGAGCCGAGTTGTTTCCGGCCAGACCCTGCTGGATCTGCGTCACGCGCAGCTTTGTGCGGATGCGATCGAGCATGAGATCTCTCTGCTTGAGAAGGTGAAAATAATGTTTGCGAAGTGTTGGCACCGTGAGGCCCAAAGTCTCCGCAATCTGTTTGTTCGGGTAGCCAGCCGCCAGTAACACCATGACAAATATGATGTTTTCCTGAGTAGGCTCGTGCTCTGGCCGTCCCCGCTGCTTGGCAGAGAGGCCTATCGGGTTGCCGAAGAGGTCAAAATCACTGTCCATGATAAAAAAAATCTGCGCATGAGGGGGACGCGGGTGCGGGAGGAAGGGGCCTTCCAGACTTTGACCGCCCCCCCCTCCATGCCCAATGTCGCTAGGCACCCGCCTGATCGGTCAGGTCGTCGTCGACTTCGACAACGACGTTCGTTCCGCTCACCAAACCGGCCAACCGAAAGAGCCATGTGGCAACAGTCATACGTGGACCGAACACGCGCGGCATCTTCACTCCAATGCGGAGACGGGAAAGAAGCTCAGAACCGTCAACGATGATCTCACCGCAATCTCGTGCCATCAACTACCAACGGCCTCGCGACCGCTCCTCTCGTTGCTTCAGTGTGTCGTGGCATGGCTTGCACAGCGTCTGAAGGTTCCGCGCATCGAAGAACAAAGCTTCGTCACCCTTGTGAGGCGTGACATGGTCGCAGATGAGTTTCGATGTGTTGCCTTCGATCTTGCCGCAGCCAGCCATCTGGCAGGTGAAGTGATCTCGGGTGAATGTCTGGATACGCAGCCGCTTCCATCGCACCAACTGATACCACTTGCGCCAAGGCTCTGCCGTCTGCCGATGCTTGTTGCGATCCTGCTCATCACCAGGTGCGGGACCCAGCCGAGGAGGCAACGTGCCGAGCGTCGGCTTGAGTGTCGTAAGTCTGGCCATACCTACAATGCAAAAAGGCGACCGTCTGGCCGCCTTGTGGTTCGTCGTCGCATAGCTGTAGCACTGGCCCTGAATCAATGTCTCGCTGTTGAGACCGTCAGGGTTGGGGCCTACCGGCGTACCCACCTGGAAACTTTCGTTTCACTCGCTTCCGGTCAAAATGCCGTCCGCTCAAAGGCTCGCAATCAGGATCATAGGCTCATCCGTGGAACGATTTGTACTCACACTTTCTCAATCTGCGCAACATCTAATTCAACAGGTGTCGGGCGCCCGAAGATATTAACTTCGACATCAACACGGCCCTTCTCTCCATCGATTGCGACAACAACGCCAGGGAAGCTGGCGAAGGGTCCATCGATCACCCTCACCGCATTGCCAACATCATAACCAAGTATAGTCACGCGGCGAGTATCATAGTCGCCCGCCTTGGCTTTCTTAATGAATTTATTGACGAATTTCATTGGTATTCGATACGGCGTCTCACCGCCGCCGACCACAGAGACAACATCCTCAAAGCGAATGAGGCCAGCCATTGCACTGCTCGATGGAACGCATCGAACAAGTATATAGCCAGGCAAAACGGGCAGGTCTGGAGCCGGAATGATACGGTGCCTCTTAAGGAGCTTATCTCCTTTCCTTGTGGGTACTAGGGCATCAACACCCGCTTCTTTGAGCGCGTTCTCCACCATAAATTCGCGCCGATTGGTGACCTTGAGGCAAAACCATGCTGCCAGATCGGGATAATCGTCAGCGATTCGCTTGGCCGCAAAGCTGATCTGGCGAATCTTCATGCGATGATTCGCTATGGCGTTATCCTGCTTCTTGTCAGCAAAGTCCCGAATGACGATGGTTTTCGCACCGTCGAAATGCTTGCGATCATGCTGCATCATCGTTCCGTCCCTCGTTCAGTCTGTCTTTGAAGTTCACGATTGCGACGAACACGGCCTCGTCGAGGTCGGTGACATCAGCAGGCAACGGTGGGAACTGGGAAAATTCCAACACCTCAGGAGCAACCGGCCATGGCCAGCAGCGCTCCGCATAGGCGCGCTTCCACGCCTCCCAGACCTCACCGCCAACTGCTACCTTCTCAAAATCCTTGCTGATCTCCACGATCCGGTTCACGACAGTGAAGCGCCGACGCTCTATGAGCTGCACAGCCTCTGGCCAACCCTGCTTTTCCTTCTTGTCACGCCAAATCAGGTCGTGCTTTTCGGGGTGCGCATCGACGATATGCTGCTCCAACGGAGTGAGCGATAATGCCCGAACAGGCTGGAGCAGCTTGGACATCAGCATGGCGCGACCGGCTCGCGAGAACACGGTGAAGGTTTCCGAGCTTTCGGCCTGCGGAGATATCGGCTTCGGCTGAGAAAGCTTCGTCCAGCGCTGTTCCTTCAGGTATCTCGCCGCCGAGCAAAGATGCTTGCGACCGATCGAGAGCGCGGCAGCCTGGTACGACTCGGAATGCTCCAGCGCCAAGGCGCGCTCATCAGGCAAAAGCGCGGCCCATTCCCGTCGAGCTTCCGGCTCGCTGTCGCTGATCGCCGTTTTCCAGCCGATGAAGAACCTTTTGAACGCAGCCTCCACGGCTTTCGGATTTTCTTCCCCAATCCTTCCAACCGCGCCGGCAGGCGTCTCTCTCTCTTTTCGTTCAACAGGAGGCGTTAAAGGAGAGGCGTTAATAGGTGCCGGTCCAGAACAGGCAGGGGGTGCCGACTCTGGGCAGGCAGGGGGTGCCGATATACCGGCAGGGGGTCCCTCGTTTGCCAACTCGGAAGTAGGATCAAATTCCTTTTCATCTTCCTCGTCCCATGCATCAAACGCAGAGCTTTCGACAGCAGAATCGTAGATCACGCGATACCAATGGGCGCTGTCGCGTCCATTAGGGCTGATCACTTCACGCCGTTCGACCGCGCCAATTTCCACCAGCCGCGTGATTGCCGATTGCACTGTTGAGCGAGAGCAGTTGAGCGCCTGCGCAAGCTTCACCTGGCTGCGCCTGCACCATCCGTGACGTGTGTTGGCATTGCGACCGAGCATGCACAGCACTTGGAGGTCTTTCCCCTTCAGGCGCGGATCTGCGATGATCCAGCCGGGAATGATTGATAGTCTTGGCTCGTTCATCTGCCCCTTCCCCTAATAGCGCGCAGCCGGAAGCCCCAGCGCGATGCGTTCCATACGCCCACGCGCCGCGCCCACTTCCATGCGCATTGATTTGTCGCCGTCCGCGCCGCGCTCGCGCCGCAGATCCGCCAGTTCAATTTCGAGATATTCGATGCCCTCGCGGAACCGGGCGTTCAGCAGCCGGTTGCGGATGGTCATTTCGCAGGAGAGCAGAACGTCGAGCGGACACGACAGCAGCCATGCCGCCCGCTCCTCGCGCGTCCGCGCCGCCTCCAGCTGCTCAATTCTCGGTATGATCGCCATCATGCCGCCACCGCCGTGACAGCAAGATGGCTGCAGTTCGCTGCGACAAGCGCCTTTGCGACGGGCGGACAAACGCTGTTTCCGACGCAGGAGACCTGTACCTCTTTCGAGAACGGCACCCACACCGGTGGGCCACCGCGTGAGCGATCGAAGTACCCATCAATCTGGTAGTCGCGTGGAAAGCCCTGTGCGTTAAACAGCTCGCGAGGCGACAGCATGCGCATTCCAATGTCGACCACCACGAACGTGACGCCGTCGATTTCAATGGTGACGAATTCCCGCTCATCCCAGACGCCATGCGCCCGAAGGAAGTCCGCAACCTGCCGTGCACGCGCCGCCTGGGCTTCGGTAAAGGGTGGAACGTCCACCGTTGCCTCGATATGACCGAAGCGGTCCCGCGTCGTGATCGTGCGGCAGGCATCATCCTCGCGGGCACCTTCTCCGGTCCCGTAGTAGGATTGCAGATACGGCATGATGAGACGGCTCTTGCCCTGCCCTTCCGGCATGATGGTCGCGGAAGGCTCCGTTACACTGTGACCCGTTGAGGTTCCGAAATCGCGCGCGATATAGGCCGAGACAAGCTGCTGATGGCTGCCGGTCTGGGTGACGGTCGACAACGCCTCATTCAGAGGACGCCCCGGATTGACGCCGCCAACGCGCCGGCTGTCATTGTTCGCCTGCGCCATGTAGCCGACCAGAACGGAATTCTGATCTTTCTTGCTGGCCGTGATGGTATGCGACTGTCCATCCACCGACCTGCAAGCGCCGCCCTGCTGAGCATAGGTCAACACCGGTGCCAGCAATCCAAGGGGCGCCGCTCCGCCTGGACGCTTGATGTAGCTGTTTGCGGTGATCGTCGGCAACTGATCGTCCATGGCAACGCCAGTTGCGCCAGTGTTGAATCGCTGGATAGACGGGGAAATCAGCGCATGCTTAACGCCGCCTGCGACCACGGTACCAAGTGGCTCATCTAGGCTCATGCATCGTGGCGCCTGCCCGTCTCGCTCACCGTAGCCGATCTGGACGAGAAACGGACGCTTGGCCTTCAGGACAAATCTATCAAACCCACGCGCCACACGAGCCTGAGAGGCATCCGCGATTGGCCGCACCGAGCGAACGCCGTACTTCTTCCAGATTTCTGCCGACGTATCGAAGATAGACGGGCACGGCAGGCTCCAGTCGATTTCATCCGCCATGATCGGCCACGGCAGTTTACGACCGGCGATGACATCCGCGTCGCTAGGCGCACCGTGCGTCTTCTCGGGCCAAACAATCGGCTGGCCGTCGAAACGCATGATGACGAACAGACGCTTGCGGATTGTCGTGGCACCATAGTCGCGTCCACGGATCTCGCGACTTTCCATTTTCGCGCCGAGCTGGCGAAGCTTCTTGCACCATTTCTGATAAGTCTGGCCTTTCCGCTCAGGATCTGGCCGCAATCCCTTTTCGGTCTCGATCAGCGGCCCGTAATCCTTGAACTCCTCGACATTCTCCATGATGACGACATCAACCTTGCCGCCGCTCTGCTGGATGCGCTCGATCCAGCCGGGTATGATCCAGCACAGGTCGCGAATATTACGCTCGACCGGCTTGCCGCCCTTTGCCTTGCTGAAATGCTTGCAGTCGGGAGAGAACCAGGCGAGACCGATGTGCTTGCCACGCAAATGATCGAGAGGATCGATCTTGTAGACGTTCTCCGAGAGGTGGATTGTCTCGGGGTGGTTTGCCTCATGCAGCGCCAAAGCCGCCGCGTTATGGTTGATCGCATAATCGGGCGAGCGGCCAAGCGCTTGCTCAATCCCGGTCGAAGCGCCACCGCCACCAGCGAAACTATCGATGATATACGGACCATGCGGCCCAAGAGCAGGCACCGCGACAGAGTGACGGAGCTCAAAAAGATTTCCGGCGTATGCATTCATGCCGCACCGCCTTCCGGCCTGCTGAAATGCTGGCAAGGCGGGCTTTCATAAATGATCCCCGGCGCTCCGGCCTGATTGCCCCAGAAAGACCAGTTGCCGCGCAGCCTGACATCACCGTCCGCGAGGCTCTCGCGGCGCTGGAACATTTCGAGTTTGGGCAATGATGGGTAGAGACGTTCAATCTGTTCCGCGAACCAGACCGGCTTGCGACTGTGCTGCGTTTTCTTCTCGGCGTAGAGGCTAGGAGGTTGCGTACCCATTTCGGGCGCAAGCGAGATCTTGCCGCGCTTGCCAATCAGTAGCAGTTCGGCGCGATCGCGGACCCACCGGCCCATGCCGATATCGACCTTGTCCCATACGATGGCAGAGACGAACTCAAAGCCCCACGCCCGCATGACGGCAACACCATCGTCGATGCGGTTCATCGGCACCCAGAAGAACAGCACAGCGTCTGGCGTGAATGGCGATTTGTCGCCAGCGCAGAGCGCCATGATTTCTTCCAGCGGCATCGAGGGATACATCAATCCCTTGTCCTGCCCGGTTTCGTCAGACCACGCCTCCTGTTGCCAGGGCGCATCAACGTACCCGACAGGGAAAGCAGCGCGCGGCAACTCACCAGTCGAAACGCGCCCCTTGGATGCAATGGCGCTGACAAGCTCGTTGCGCACAGTCCGATTGATCTTCATCGTTTCCGTGCGGATCTGCTTCGCTTCATCCTGCACCCGGCGACGCTCGCGCAGAGCACCGTCGATCCAGACGATTTGCTCCTCTGGGGAAAGCCGCTTCAAGCGGTCCAAAGTCGCGCCGGTATTCAGCGGTGTGCCGGACAGCATACGCAACGCGCGCTCGCACACCTTCTCGCCGCGCTCCGCGTCGCGCTGAATGACCCGTTCCGATTGGCCGGTCGCCTCCGCCGTCGCCGCCGTAAAACGCTTGGCATCGCTGGTTTTCAGTTCGCCAACTTGGCGATCTGATCGACGGTCACCACCGTTCGCCGTTTCCGGGTGCTTCAGCAGATAGATTTCCTTGCGCCGAAACACGAACAGCGCGCGATCGGCTGGCGTCAGGTCGCTGCGGATCAGGTTTTCGTCGATTTCCCAAAGCTCGCGGTCAAGAGCGTCACCCTGATAGTGAACGCAAGGCACTGTCTCTTTGCCTAGGCGACGCATGGCCTCAAGCCGGTGTTCGCCGGCGGATAGCTCGACGGTTTCGTCAGATTCCAGCCCATATACGGAAATCGGATTACGCAGCCCGTGCTCTGGTATCGAAACCATCAGAGCTGCGACCTTGTCCTCGTCGAGCGTCCGAAGTCGTTTGCCTACGATGATCGACGAGATCTTCCGCTCTACTCCGGCAGAAGTCTTTGGCGCCACGCCCGCCTCATCGTATGCGGTAGTGGTGGGATAAAACCGTCCTGACACCTTCGGATCTCGCGCCAGATAACCAGCCATATGCAAGATCGTCGCGGATTTGCGTTCTGCTTCGCTGGCAACATCAAACTTGCCGCTGCTGCACGCCTCCGTGAGAATCGCCTGCTTTCTTTCTCCTTGGATCGTCATCGCAGCCCCTCATCCATACCGAGGGCCACGAGATAGACGTCCAGAATCGAAAGCTCCTCGGCAAGCTTTTGCGGATCCTTCTTTCGAATGCGGAGGATGGTGCGGATCGCCTTGTTGTCGAAACCCATGGCTTTCGCTTCGGCCATCACCGCCTTTTCGTCATCCTTGATGACTTCTTTTTCTTCAGCCAGTCGCTCCATGCGCTCGATGAACGAACGCAGATGTGACGCAGCGACCGGCTCGCTTTCCAGCTTGTCGCCCGGACGCTCGCCTGCGCGCTTCGGTTCCTCTGACGTGCGCCCGTGGATTGCGTAAGGATCGAAATCGTCGGGCATCAGTGCGCCCTCATCAAACGGTCGAGATACGCCTGCCCCATGCCTGTCAGCCGAAGGTCGTATCCGCTCGCGCCGATCTGGACGTAACCGGCCTTCTTCAATTCCTGCGCAAGGCTGCGCGCCTTGAACGATGCCGGTATCGTCAGATTTCCGCCCGCCGCACGGACCTCGCGAAGCTGCGCCCTTGCAGCGTCGGAAATCGGCGTGAGGTTCAGTGCGCTTTCACTGGTTTTCAATGTCCTGCCTCCTCGACAATGCGGCAAACCTCGATCTCGTCGAGGCCAAGCTCCGCAGCGATTTCATGGGTGGATTTTCCAGCACGCCAAAGGTCGACGACCCGCGCGGTGCGGGCCTCTCTGACGAGTTTGGAGCGACTGGTTTCGGCCATGCAGAGCGTCATCGGTCCGGCCTCTGCGGCGCGTTGACCATCAGCTCTTTCAGTTCACGGATCAGTTCGTGCACTTCCTTCGCGATGCGCTTCGTGACGGCGGCAGTGCCAAGCGTTCCGGTCTGTTTGGCTTCCTGGACAACCTTGATCACATCGGCGAACTCCGACATCAGGTCCATCATGTCGGACTCATCAATTGGCCGCGCTTCGGGCTGACGCTCGTCGTCAACAAGAAGTTTGAAACCGAGTTTGCGCGCCATGGCGCCGACGATGACCGGGCTTTTCGCGCGACGATCAGCCTCGACGGCAACATCGATCGGGATCAGGGCTTCGCCGTTTTCCTCGTTGAAGCTGGCATACTTGGAGAGCGTCGATACGTTCACGCGCGTCAGCAGCGGGAAATCTGTTACGCCACCGCCGAGCTTGTAGCTGGCCTCTGTTGCACCCTTCAGGCTGCGGATTTCTTCTTCGGAAATTGTGCGCACGAAAACACCCCTGAAAACGCGTCAAGGAAAGAAAATCGGAAAAGGATTCGGTGAAGCCCGCGCGGGCGCGGCCTATTCGTTGTCCATCAGATCAACCACAGCCCCGCCACATCAGCGGCGGCGCAAACAGGAGATAAAACGATGACGACAACGAAAGAAAAAAGCCGCCGGAGCCGGGAGGAGAGGCGTCACGGCGGGTGCGCAAAAGGGAGAGGACAAACCCCTGCGCAACACGAAAGACGTTCCGGACGGAAGGGTCCGCAGGCGTGCAAAGCCTCTTCCGTCCGGTTTCCCGCTCGTCGCCTGGCCGTTGAACGGCGGGATTGGTTGCAGCGGCAGGATTTGAACCTGCGACATCGTGGGTATGAACCACGCGGGATGACCGCTTCCCTACG
>Ga0075365_10000407_pt1 | contig 15813 bp, 20 predicted proteins | sample EndMetdeltDD1765_FD_71387 | JGI IMG/M metagenome (GOLD analysis project Ga0075365, IMG submission 71387) | Populus endosphere microbial communities from Tennessee, USA - Endosphere MetaG P. deltoides DD176-5 | ecosystem: Host-associated > Plants > Roots > Endosphere | place: USA: Tennessee... | reverse complement strand
GTGTATTATGGATAATGGTACAACCATAAGCAACACAAGGAGCGGACATGAGATCCCTTGAACTGCCAAAGGCGCCCGATGACGCGCGCGAACTAGTAGAGATGGAAAACAGTTCAACCGAGCTGCTAGCAGAATTAGATAAAGAATTAAAAGAGAACAAGCACTTGCGTGAGCTGAGCGCGCTGGCACTGAACGTATGGGATGATACCGATGTGGAAGCACCCGTATCGTCAGACGAAAAAAAGTCAGATGCGGTCCAACATCCGCCTAAATAGACGAGCATTGGACTGAATCTGACAATGAAATAATAACGTGAGTTTGCCGACAAGCAAACCCGGTTTTTTGCTGCACCTCCAAGGGCGCGACAGAGGCGAGATGCCGGCTGTCGCGCCCGAGGGCGGCGTTCAGGAGGTGTGCTCTCCGGAGGATTCCGGGGACTCGGGGCCGACGACGCCGGGGCACAGGACAGTGTCCTTGCCAGCGCTCAGGTCGAGCGTGTCGTCGTCGTTCTGCATGACGCTGGCCAGCCAGCCAGCAACCTGATCGTGGTCAGTTGCACCCTTGACCCAGACACGAACCGTGACAGTCAGCCGCCCGCCCGAGGGCGTGATGACCTCACGCTCGATGACGTAGCGGGTGACGTCGGAGTTCTTGGTGTCATCTGCCATGCTCGCCAAGATGGCGTAGAGGTCGTGCAGCTTGTAACGGACGCCTCGGTCGGTCTGGACGAACAGCTGCTTGACGGCCTTGCCGCTGCGTAGCGAGCGGAAGTCCCAGCGTGACACCACCTCGATGGAAACGCTTGCGCGTCCACCGTCGGGGAGGTTAAAGGGACGACCAATAGCACGTGACGCCATGGCGGCGCCTCCTTACCGTAGTTTGCTTGTCGGATGTGCGCGTTTTGGTACTACAAAACGGGCTTATCTATAATGCAATAAATCAATTCAAAAGTCAATAGGAGGCACTCGAAAAGGGGTGCTGCAGACAAATAGGCAGCGAACGGACGGACATGCCGCCCCGGAGCGGTGAGGCTCCGGGGCGGTGTCCTGGCGCGCAGTGCTCAGATGGTGTTGCGCTTGTAGTGGAAGACCACCAGAAGCGCGTCAACGACTTCCTGGCCGGGGATCACCTCGGGCGGGACCACCTTCGGGTCGACCAGGCGCGCGATACGCACCAGGAACTTGAAGGAGGCGGCGCCGTCGACGACGGTCTGCAGGTCGTAGCTGACGTCGCCCAGGAAGCCGACCTCCACGATGTCCTGGCCGGCCTTCTGGAGCAGGGTGGTCGCGGCTTCGGTGTTCGCGCCCCCGACGACGCCACCCTCGGCGACGTGCTTGCCGAACAGCTCGTGGGTGAGCGCTTCCGCCAGGTGGACGAAGACACCGGAGTCCAGCAGGTAGCTCATGACGAACCGGTGGATCGCGGCCGCGTTGTCGTTGATGACCTCGCGGGCCTCGGTGACTTCCTTGGGGTCGCCGCTGGTGGGAACGGCGTCCTGGATGTCGGTGTCGGACATTGATCTCAACTCCTACTTCGGGTACTCATCCGGCGGGTGCCGGCCAGCCGTAGCTGCCTAGGTGCATCCATTCTTATGCACTAGATGAGGTGGAGGAAATCGTCGGATTGCCTGCATCTCATCTAGTGGTGCTGCCTATTTGTCAATAAAACGCCACTCAAACCTCATGGGCGAGTGGGATGTGCATATAGTACCATCAAGGTTTGGTTTTTGCAATGAAAAACCCCGCTGGATGCGACGCCTTCCATTGAAGCGGATCCTTGCGGGGTGGTACCTGTTGTTACCTGGGAGCGTAGCTGATGTACCGATTGTCGTGGCCCATAGCGCAGGCCAGCAACGACACGACGAAGTCGACAGCCTCCTCGCTCAGGATGCGGGCGGGGTCGATCTCCAGCTCGATGGACGAGCCCTCGACGTATGCCGAGGGCAGGTTGTCGTGGAACCTCGTTTCGCTGTCGTCATCCGCGCGAGGCGGGTGAACAGCGATGACTGGTGGTCGGACCTGGTTGAGCAGGAGGTCGGTCTCGCTGTCGATCAGGAAGGTGCGCCGCAGGCCGCGGATCTCCGAGGGCGGAGTATGGCCCTCCAGCTCACGCCAGAACGTGAAGTTTCCGGAGCGCGGGAGGGCGACCACCTTGATCATGGAGGTGCCGCGCCAGTAGGGCCGGCGCTCGCCCCGGGTGATCTGTAGATGGACGTGCTTGTGGGCGAAACGCGGGTGACACGTGATTGCGGCCGTAGCCGTCTCGACGATGTGGTGATAGCCCTCGATGAGCTCGACGCCGGCACGGGTCAGGGCGTTCTGCAGTTCGGGCGTGTCCATCTGGGTGATGATGCCCGGCGCGTTGCCGAAGTGTAGAAGTCGGTGCGAGGTCGTGAGGTCGGGCAGCCTCGGGTTGACTGGCGGCAGCGGCTCGATGATGTCGCAGTCCAGTCGCGTGACGTAGTAGCCACACACGTGGGCGGCGACCATTTGCAGTACCAGGCGGCGCTGGGCGTGGCTGAGGAGCTGCCTTATGAGGACGACGCTCTCGATCTGCCCCATGGCATCCAGACGGATGCGGGCGACTGACAGTGAGCGTCCGCGTTGCAATTCGACGGTGAACAGGTCTTGTGACTGCTGAACGGTACACAGCATACGATGATTCTCCAGGTGAGTGGCAGGTGCGGCGCTCTCTCGCGAGCGTGGTGCGACCATCGAGTGATGATATTATTACAATACCATAAAAAGGTAAAAAATACAATACGCTACGGCTAGTGTAAGGGTTAGGAATATATACACAAGCGGCGTATCTTGCGCGAGCGTGTTAGTGGGTCTACAATAGAACTATCCCTTTTTGGAGGAATGTGTAACAGATGAACGACGAAGAGCTGCTCGATATGAACGTTCCCGGCGCTGGAGAAAATCCAGGTCAGCCGACGACGGCGTATGAGCGTCTGATGCGCCAAAGCCGCAAATTGGGTGGGGTCGCGATCCAGACGATCAGTGACGTCAAGCGGGTACTGCACCAAGAAGTCACATTCCATCCAGGTCAACAGCTGCGTGAAAAACTAGCCCTTCGGGCGCATGCGCGGTACCAGAAAGAACTCGAAGACGCGGCCAACTTAAAGCGGACGGTCAAAAAAGCCCATGAAGTACTAGCGAACGTCCAGACGGTTTTTCCACTGACGCTTTTTCCTGACAGCATCGTCGTCGACCGCACGAAAGTCAGCATTAAAAAACGCTCGTTTTTCCTCACCTCCAATACGATTAGTTTTCAGATCGAGGACATTCTGAATGTATCCTGCGGAACTGGTCCGATTTTCGGATCGCTGACAATTGCGAGTCGCGTGATGAGCACAGTTGACCATTTCCAGATCGACCGCTTGTGGCGGGCTGACGCGATTTTCCTCAAGCATCTGATACAGGGGCATATCATCGCCAAGAACAACAAGCTTGAGACGGATCAGCTATCGATAGAAGAGATGATCGAAACGCTCTGCGAACTTGGCTTGGACGCCGACGTATAGCATTGGGAGATTAGGCGCGAAAGGGTATAGTAAAGAGGATGATAATTTACTATACCGACGGCAGTGCCAGCCCTAATCCCGGACCGGGCGGTTTTTCCGTGATTAAAGAACTGAAGCCGCACATTTTAGGCAGCGAACCGGGCGAAACCACCAATATCCGCATGGAAGGCATGGCGATCATTGCCGCGTTAAAAGATGCCGACGGCGCCGAGTGTGCAATTTATACCGACAGTGAATTTTGGATCAATGTGATTACCAAATGGTCGGTCAACTGGGAGAAGAACGGCTGGAAAAAGAAGGGCGGTGAGATCAAAAACCTTGATCTGGTCAAAGAAGTTTGTCCGCTCTACCGCAGCAGCAACGCGACCCTCATTTGGGTGCGCGGCCACAATAATGACGAAGGTAACGAGCTGGCGGACAAATACGCCAACCAGGCCCGTGAAAAGCATCTGGCCGGAGAGTTATAGTGACCGCCGAGGACGTCAAGACGGCACTGCAGACGTACGCCAATCCTGAAGATGCCGCGATGGTGCAGCGGTATTTTAAGACCGGCGAAGGGCAGTACGGCGCGGGTGACGTTTTTATCGGCGTGCGTGTACCGGATACGCGAAAAGTCTGCAAAACATTTAAGAATTTGCCATTGAGTGAGGTGGAACTCTTACTAGCGAGTGAGATCCACGAGCACCGGCTGGCTGCCGTTATATTGCTTGCCAATGCGTATGCGAGAGCTGATCATGCGGCCCAGCGTTCCATTTACGAATGTTATCTTGCGGCTGTGTATGACGGGCAGGTAAATAACTGGGATCTGGTGGACGCCTCGGCGGAATTTATCATCGGCCCATATTTATTTGACAGGCCGCGTGACTTGCTATTTGACCTAGCGAAAAGTGACGCTGTTTGGCAGCGGCGCGTGGCAGTAATGAGTTCGTTCCATTTTATTAAGCAAGGTGACGCTTCGACGACACTGAGACTTGCCGAAGTATTGTTGCACGATTCGCACGACCTGATCCAAAAAGCGGTTGGCTGGATGCTGCGTGAAATTGGCAAGCGCTGCGACAGGGCGCTTTTGCTGGGCTTTTTGGAGGCGCACGCCGCGGTTATGCCTCGTACGATGCTACGGTACGCGGTCGAACATCTGAGCCCAGAGCAAAAAGCGGATTTTATGTCCCGGAAAGCTACGTGATGCAGGATAAAATCGCCCAGGCTCAAACGATGCAACTGGCGACGGTGCGGAATGGTCAGCCGTGGATTTGTACGGTGTATTTTGTGTTGCATGCGGGTAATTTTTACTGGTTGAGTTTTCCGACGCGTCGCCACAGCGAGGAGCTTGCCGCTAATCCAAACGCCGCAATCGCGATTGCGCTTAAAACCGACGTACCTGTCGTGGGAATGCAGGCTGAAGGTGACGTTAGAGTGGTAGAAGATGCGGCCGAGGTAAAGGTCGTACTTGATTTGTACGTCGAAAAGTATGGCCAGGGTGCGAGGTTTGCAGAGCGGTTTGAGCGGGGTGAGAACCAGCACGAGCTGTACCGTTTTACGCCGCGAACTGTTATGATGTTTGACGAATATACCACTCCGGATGCTTCATACCGGAAAATTTTACTTACGCAAGAGGAGCTATGAGCGAATTTTCAGATTTTATACCTGCTACAAATGAACGCCACGTGCAACGCGCAGACGGAACATTTGCCGCGTACGACCTGCAAGAAGCGGAAGAAGGAACGACATTAGGGTTTATTACCGAGCGGGGTGCGTTTGAACTTACAAAGGTCGTTGTTGCGGATTCAGCGTTAGAAGGCTGGAAGCATGTTGAGCGAGGTCAATCGTTGGGCGCGGCAGTGCGCCTGGTGCTTTTAGAGACGAACGAAGGTACATCATTCTTGACGCCAAGTATTGTCGTGCGCCCGGGTACGGAAATGGGGGTCATCGAACCTGGCTCCAACCAACCAAACGTTATTAAAAGTCTGGGCGTCGTCGGTGAATTGTGGGATCGCCCACTCACGGTCGAAGAAAAGGCAGGATATTGTTAATGAAAATTATTCTGGCACCGTCAAAAACGATGACGATGGCGCGCCAGTTGCCAGAGGGGATCGCGCCGACGACACCATTGTTCCAGTCGCAGGCAAAGATGCTGGTTGCAGCAGTTCGGTCAGCCGATTTGCAAAAACATATGCTCATGAGCCAGGCAATTGCTGATGCCACAAAGAAAACCTACCAACGATGGGGGGACGAAACGGCGCCAGCCATCTTGTCGTATGTGGGCGACGTATACAAAGGGTTTTACGCCGATACGTTCTCTAGCAATGATTTACGTTGGGCGCAGCAGCATCTATACATCATGAGCGGGCTGTACGGTATGCTTCGCCCGTTTGATCTAGTTTCGCCGTATCGTCTGGAGATGAAGGCGACGCTTGCGGTTGATGAGTCAAAAAATCTGTACGAATTTTGGGGAGACAGGCTGGCGCGCCGTGTTGACGAAGGAGCCGACGGAATTGTTTGTATTTTGTCTTCTGACGAATATGCACGTCCGATTACAAAATATACAAAAAGCTGCATCATCACGCCGATTTTTCTGGACAACAAAAATAACGGCAAGGTGGGGACGGTGCCGATCTATAGCAAAATGATGCGCGGCGTGCTGGCGCGCTGGATGATCGACAACCGTGTCGAGGATCCCGCAGAACTCGTGAAATTTTCTGCGCAGGGCTACGCGTACGACCCATCAAAAAGCTCGCCCAACCAGCCGGCATTCTTCCGCCAGGTGCCCTCGCCAATTCAGTACTAACGTGGTATACTTGCACTATTAACAATTTAAATATCAAGAGCGCGATGAGGGACTGGCCCGATGATTCGCCGGCAACCTGCAGTAATGTAAGGTGCTAATTCCAGCCTGAGTATCAGGAAAGATATGAACCTCTAAGGTGCTCCTTTTCTGAGTTCAGACATGAGAGAGGAGTATTTTTTATGTCTGCAATTCATCACTATAAAACGGCCGAGAGCGTCTCGCCAAAACATCCGGACAAGCTGTGTGACCAGATATCCGATGCGATTTTAGACGCCCATTTGCGTGAAGATCCGTTGGTACGAGCCGGGGTTGACGTTGCCGGCGGCCACGGTAAAGTGTTCGTGACCGGAGAAGTGACGTCAACTGCGCAAAATGTCGACGTGGCGGCGATTGTACGGCGAATTGCCGGAGACGTCGAGCTTATCGAGAATATTGCGTTGCAAAGCCCGGAAATTGCCGCGGGTGTCGATACGGGTGGCGCGGGTGACCAGGGAATCATGATTGGCTATGCAACGAGCGAGACGCCGGAATTTTTGCCGCTAGAGGTGGTCTTGTCGCGTCAGTTGAACCAGTTTTTGTACGAGCGTTGGCCGTTTGATGGCAAAACGCAAATCACGATTGACGGCGACATGATCGTGGGCGTCGTCGCTAGTTTTCAACATGCGAATGGCGGCGAGTTACGTGCGGCCGTAGGTAAATGGCTGCAGGGTAAAAACGTTGCTGTGGATGTGCTCATCCATTGCAACCCGAGCGGCGACTGGAATATTGGCGGATTTGAAGCGGATGCCGGCCTGACCGGACGAAAGCTTGCGGTCGATAATTACGGGCCGCGCATTTCGCTTGGCGGTGGGGCGTTTAGTGGTAAAGACCCAAGCAAGGTCGACCGTAGCGCCGCCTACATTGCGCGCAAAATCGCCGTCGATTACGTAAAAAAACACCAGGCTAACGAAGTGTTCGTTCGCTTGGCATATGCGATCGGCGTGGCCGAGCCGCTTGAGGCGACGGTAATTATCGATGGGAATGTCGAGCATGTGACCGGCTACGATTTGACACCAAACGGTATTATTACCGCGCTGGATCTGCGTCGTCCAATCTACGAAGAAACCGCACGTTATGGTCACTTTGGACATGCGTACGACTGGGAAAAATAGCTAAAAAAGAAAGAAGCCCCGCCCGGGGACGCTCGGTATGAGCGTCGACCCGGACAGGGTACGGCTTCTTTCGGAGTCAGTTCTGACGGCGGTCCATCAGACGGCTGATGCCGTCGATCGTGCAGGTGTCGTTCGTCTCGGAGAGACGCTCACGCACCTCGGGGGCAAGCCAGGGGCTGTCCGAGTCGGGGCGACCCACCTGGAATGCGGCGACGATCTCGGCTGCGCGGTGGTGGCGCAGCGGCAGAGTGTTGTCCAGCTGGTCGTGGGTGTATGCGACGGTCAGTACATAGGTCTGGCCGGCCGCCTCGTTGCCGACGGACTTGATGCCCGTGGCGACGATCGTGCCGCCCTGGCTGTCGAGCGTGATCTCGACCTGGCTCCACTTGACGCGGGTCAGGTAGCCGCCCTTATTGAGCAGGGTTCCGACGAGGACTTCCTGGACCTCGTTGCCGGTGCCGTTGGCGAGCAGCAGCTTCACTTCCATGGCGCTGTAGCTGGTGACGACATAGTTGACGTACGAAACCGTGGGGGCAGTGTTGCCGATCATGAGGATGCCTCCGCATCGTGTCTGATTCCGAAAAGAGCTCTCATTATTTAAGCATAAATAATATAAAAAGTCAATAATTCTTATAAAAAGAAGCCCCGCATGGGAAGCGCGTGTTGCGCTCGACCCATGCGGGGTGCGGCTTCTTTTAGACGATGGTGGAACTAGGCGGCAACTCGATTGAAGGCGAGCTTCGCTTCCTTTACAAGGCTGTTTAGCCTCAGGCTGAGCTGCAAGTGTGTGCCGAACCCCAGTAGCACCAGCAGTGCGCCGCCGTCGTTGAACTGGTGGTCGCCCTCCTCGCGGATGTTGGCGTCGATGTTCTTGATGGTGAACTCGTGGGTAAACCCTGTCACGTTGTAGCCGATGACGGTGATGCTTTGGGTGTCGCGATCGATCGTCGCGGTCTCCCACAGCACCTCAGTGATGGCATCGGTCTCAACGATGAGCTCGCGCGCAGCGGCGAAAGCTTCTGCGGACGTTGGGCGGTTAATATCGATCGTCACCGTTTTGGCGTTCGGATAGAAGCCGATCGCGGCCAGGTGCTCGTACATACGTGTCTCCGGATTCGTCTGAAAAGAGCCGTATATAATTATACCATAAGTCATACGTATAGTCAATGTGAAGGGGTATGGCATTAGACGGCCGGTTTGCGGTACAATAAACATAATTAATACAAACGAAAGTTAGAATATGGAATCCGAAACCCCCGACACGACTGATATTTTTTTGTGGGCAAATAACACTGATGGCATTAAAAAGGAGCTCGATGTTGAGTTTTTCCTGTTTAATAAAAACTACACGCCGTATAGTACGAACTTTAGCAGTGATCTAAATGCGCAGATCAAGCCACTGTTTTTGTATGATCTTATCAATTTTGTAAACCTGGGAGCGGGTACCGGACTTTCCGTGCGTGATTTTGAACTGTCTGACGGGGAAGAAAACACATTGCTGCGTACCGACCTGGCAAAAGTTGGCCGTGCGGACACGCTTCTTCATTTGATTGAAAAAGAACGTCACGACATCGTGGAATTCAGCCAGGAAGAGCACGAATTTAAGCGAATTAAGGGAATTGTGGCGCGGTTTACGCATAAAGACGATCCGAAAAAGGCGTTTTACTCGATCAAGGCGATTAGCCAAGGAAACGTACTGCAAGGTTCGACCAGTTGGGAGTTTCGCGAAGGTAAGTTTGGCGCGTTTCAGGCGGATGTTGGCCTAAAGATGCCAAACGACAACCAGGTGCTGATTATCGACAAGGATATCTTTGTCTTTAATCAAAGCAAATTTGAAAAGCTGTTTAACTACGACTATAAAAAGCAGGCACTTGCCGATGCCAAGGTGGAAGAAATTGAAAAGCTGTTCAAACTGAGCTTCCCGGATGGACTGGATCTGCAAACCTTGGTGCGTGAACGCAAAAAAATCGTGAACAAGCTGCAAAAGATGGAAATCGGCGCGGTTACGCAGGAGCAGGCAATCGAATACGCCGATGAAATGCAGTTGGAGCTCATGACCGACGATGCCGGCGCGATCATCATTATGGACGGGAACGACCTAGACACGTTCGTGAACCTCATTAACGAGGACTATATCGTGAGTGAGATTACAGGAAAGCGCTACGAAATTAAAAGCAAAAAGCTTTTGGACGACCCTGAGGGCGAGCCGCCGCGCGGTTAAAGCGACGCGGCGACGTAGGTACCAAGGACGGTGACAGTGGCGCCGTCCTTTTGGATTTTGGCGATAGTCTGCTCGAGCGTAGCGCTATCCGTCTCTACATCGATGTAAAATCGGTACTTCCACGGTTGGCCAATGATTGGCCGGGATTGAAGCTTGGTGAGGTTGGCGCCAGTAGCCGCGAACGTGGCAAGTACCTGGGCTAATGCGCCTGGCTGGTGGCCCGTCGTTACGACGAGCGACGCTTTAGTGGTGACTTGCGGCTGGGCTCGTGGATCTGGCGAAAGCACCAGAAAACGCGTGAAATTGGCTTTGTTATCCTCGATGTTTGCGGCGAGAATCGGTAGATTATACAGGCTTGCGGCGGCAGTTCCCGCGATTGCAGCGACGGTCTTGTCGCCAAGCTCTTTGATGTAGGACACGCTAGCGGCGGTGTCATGATATTCGATGCGCTGGGCCTTTGGGAAATGCACGTCCAGGTACTGTTCGCACTGGGCGAGCGCAACGGGATGAGAATAAATTTTCGTAATGGTCTGTTCTGTAGCTCCCGGAAGTGCGATAAGCTGCTGCTCAATCCGCAGGTAGACTTCTCCGACGATAGGATAGCGATGCGCTTCGATAAGGTCGAGTACCTCGTTGATTGACCCGTAGAGTGAGTTTTCTACCGCGACAATGGCGGTTTCGGCTCGGTGTTCGTTAAGCGCGCCAAAAACATCGCCAAACGTTTCACAGGCAACGATAGAAGCGTCATCAAAAAGCTGCTGGGCAACTTGGTGATGAAACGAACCGGATTCTCCTTGGATTGCGACGCGCATATGGTGTTTATCTTAGCACAAAACAGGGGAGGAGTGTTACCGATCAAGGATTATGGCGCAGAGGAGTGAGCCGAGCTCGTCGTCCCATTCGTAGGTGGTGGTTGCCGGACAGTCATCAGCATCGCCATCAAACACACCGATGATTTCGATCGAGTCGTCGTAGTAATCCGCATACGGTCCAACCGTGCCATTGACCGGCACGTATGGGCCGCCGGGAAGGGTAGCGACGGTCGAAAGGGCGGTCATAAGGGCTGTAGAGTCGGATTCCTTGTAGCTTGTAACTGGCATGCCAAGCCATTCGTAGTCGCGGCACCTCGATTGGTTGTCTGGGCCTTTGGGGAAATTTTTACCAAGGCAATAACCGGTATTGGACGCCATAGCGGGGTAGGTGCCGTTTTCCGCTCGGTAGAGCTCGAACATGTCGCGCCACGTCGTCATCTGGACGAGACGGGCGGCGTTGCGGGCTCTTTTTTGGATGCCATTATAAGAGACGATTGTAATCGAAGCTAAAATGCCAATGACGACGATTACGATCAGCAGTTCGACGATCGTGAAACCTCTTGTGCTTTTTGCCATAGCGTCATTGTATCACAAGAGATCGCAGCTTGGTTAAAAATCTGAGATGCATATTTATACGCGCTGTGACCCGCTAATTTTGGAAGGGGAACGTGCTATACTAAAAAGAGATGAATCAGGGGTTAGCACTGGAAATAATGCTTTCGGGAGAAAGCGTTTTACTAACCGGTCCAGCAGGGGCCGGTAAGACGTTTGTGTTGAACCAACTTATTCGCCTGGCAAAAGCGGATGGTAAGCACGTGTCCATCACTGCGACCACGGGTCTTGCGGCGACACACCTGGGTGGGACGACTATTCATAGTTGGGCGGGAATCGGCGTGACCGACCATTTACCTGATGGATTTGCTGATCATATGGGCAAGGGGCGCCGGGAAATCATTGAAGCGACCGATATTTTGATCATTGACGAGATATCGATGCTGCATGACTACCGACTGGATATGGTAGACGAGGCGTGTCGTTTAGTCCGCCGCAAAGATATGCCGTTTGGCGGGATTCAGGTTATTATGAGTGGCGACTTTTTCCAGCTGCCGCCAATCAATCGCGGTGAGTCACGCGGCGGCGGGTTTGTGGTGCATAGCAATGTCTGGAAAGAACTTGATCCGACGATCTGTTATCTGGAAGAGCAACACCGTCAGGATGACGAAGAGCTTCTCGGTATTTTGAATGCGCTGCGCGATGGTGATATTCGCCGTCATCATGCCGAAAAGCTACTAGCGCGGGTGGACGAACAGCCGCCAGAGGACATGGTGTTAACCGAACTTCATACGGTGAATATCGATGTTGACCGCATGAACGAAATCAGATTGAATGAGTTGTCTGGTGACGAACTTTTTTATACGCAAACGACGACAGGAAGCGATAATTACGTCGAGAATCTGCAGCGTTCCGTATTAGCACCAAGCACGCTGCGTCTCAAACAGGGCGCGTTAGTTATGGCGGTCAAAAACTCGACCGACCGTAAATACGCCAACGGCAGCACGGGAACAGTCATTGATTTTGAGCCGGGCACCGAGTATCCGGTAGTGGAATTCCGAAACGGCAAGACGGTGACGATGATGCCCGATACCTGGGAGCTACGCGACGGCGACAAAAAGCGGGCGAGCATTACGCAGATTCCGCTGCGTTTGGCGTGGGCGATCACCGTACATAAATCGCAGGGTATGACGCTTGATGCGGCGCGGATTGACCTGCGAAAAGCCTTTGTAGAGGGAATGGGATACGTGGCGCTCAGCCGAGTAAAAAACTTATCCAACCTCTATTTGACAGGCATTAACCGGACGGCGCTGACAATCAGTGAAGATGCGCAAACGATTGACGGAACACTGCGGAGCAGGGCAGCCAGCGACAAGGATAAGTTCGCGCATCTGCAGGAAAAAGCCGCAAAGCGTAAAACCGCGCTTCCTCCAAAGGTAAAGAAGGCTTCTAACTGGACGGAGAAAATCGCCAAAATGCGCGAAACCCATCCCAACGCGTACAAGCCGTGGCAGCCAAGTGATGACGCGACCCTGAAACAGGATTTTCAAAATGGCGCTTCGATCGAACAGCTCTCAAAGACGCTCGGACGTCACGAGGGTAGCGTGAAAATGCGCCTGCAAAAACATTTTGGCGAAGATATCATCGCGTAATTTTATTGTACAAAGCGTAGTAACTATTACTATGAAGTAGTATACTTTAGGTACAACTAAACGGGGGACAGGGGTATGGTAGAAATCAACTATATGGCGGTATTTCTTGCCGCGGCATCGAGCATGATCGTTGGGTCAATCTGGTACTCAATGGGGGTCTTTGGTAAAACCTGGGCAAAGCTCGCGCGCGTTGATATGAATAAAAAGACGAGTGGCGGGAAAATGACACGCTTGCTCGGACTCACTTTCGTAGCTTCACTCGTAACGGCCTATGTCTTGGCGCATGTCGCATTCCTAAGCCACGATTACTTTCAAAACAGCTTCATGCAAGATGCGGTCAGTACCGGTTTTTGGGTATGGCTCGGCTTTACGTTTGCGCGCATGCTGACACATGATTTATTTGAGGGTCGACGCAAAAAGCTGACGCTCCTTAACGCCGGCAACGAATTCGTAACGATTATGGTGATGGCGCTTGTCATTGGCCTGGTGGGCGTCTAGCGGTTTTTCAGCTGCACGACATGTAGCGTGCCATCGGTGACAATATTGACTCCAAAAGTTTGTCCACGAAAGGTGACCGGATCGCCTGCGGGAATGATTTCCGTACGCCGGATGAGCTTGGCATCAGCAAGTGTTCCTAAAACGAAATCTCGCTCTGTGTCGGTCTGTTCGTCAATCTGGTGGGTGAGCTGTAGGTTACGGATGCGAAAGGCGAATGGTCCTACGTCATGCGTGGCGGTGCCTATCCAAATTTGCCGACGCGTACGAACGAAGAGTTGTAAAATATCCTGCCAAAACGTCGCATGGTGATGTGCGCCGTCATCCCCGATATCTAACTGCCAAAAGCGGATGTGATGGCGGCTACGCGGCGTTGGCGGGGTGCCGGTCTGAATCTGAAAGCCTATGTCTTGGTGACGTCCAAACATGTATAGTTTGCTAAAAGGCGCGGTTGGATATGATCGGCGCAGCAATACGGCTACCGCTAGGCGCAGGTCGTTTTTAAACGTACTTTTGTCGGCGATTTTCCAACCGGCTTGCTCCATGGTTTTTTGGAGCTGTTTTTTGTCCCGACAGACCACGGCAATGTTAACTGGATCGCTTGACCAGCCATCACCACTGACGGCATAGAGCGGCAGATGAGTTGGCTTGATGACTAAATGCCATAACCGGACTAACACGGGGATGCCTACATAGGCAATGAAAACATACAGGATAATGACACAAACGAGCGCCGGCAAGTGGTCGTGCATGTAAGGGAACAGCGTAAAAACCGTCACGTTCGCAAGCGTGACGGCAATCAGTCCAATCAAAAGCCGCCAGAGGAGGCGCAGGATAAATCCGATCATTCCTTTTATTTTACATCGAAAATGTGTCGTATAATAGATACATATGCAGAAAAAACCGAGTCTCACATTCCCTGCAAAATTTTTATGGGGAGCGGCGACTAGCGCACACCAGGTAGAAGGCGGCACACATAACCAGTGGTCGGTGTGGGAGCTAGAGAACGCAAAATCACTTGCCGCCCAGGCGGAATACCAGTGGCAAGACTTAGACAATTGGCCAGAAATTAAAGACCAGGCAAAGAATCCCGACAATTACGTCTCGGGCCGGGCGACAGATCATTACAATCGGTACGAACAAGACTTTGATCTGCTAAAAAAGATGAACATGAATGCGTTTCGCTTTAGTATCGAGTGGTCAAGGGTAGAGCCCGAAGAGGGTGCATGGAACGTCGAGGCGGTCGAGCATTACAAAAAGTATGCGGCCGAGTTAAAAAGGCGTGGCATCGAACCGGTCGTAACGCTTTTTCACTTTACGTTACCCGTGTGGTTTACGGCGCTTGGCGGATTTGAAAAGCGCGGTAATGTGCAGTATTTCGTGCGTTTCGCTGAAAAAATCGTCCGCGAACTCGGCGCGAGCGTTCGCTATATTGTTACCGTCAACGAACCCGAAGTGTACGCGCACGAGAGTTACCTGGCGGGTCATTGGCCGCCAAACGTCACTAGCAAACCGCGAATGGTGGGCGTTTTGAATAATCTGGCACGGGCGCACAACCAGGCTGCCGACGTAATCCATGCCATCAACCGCCGCTATAAGGTATCGATCGCTAAAAATTCGGCCTACTTTTATGCGGGTGACGACGCCGTTCTTAGTCGCAAGACAACCGACATTATGCAGTATTTTCAGGATGACTACTTTTTAAAGAAGGTAGTGAAGCACTGCGACTTTTTAGGGGTAAACTATTATTTTAGTAACCGAGTATACGGTTATCGTGTCCATAACCCCGACGAAAAGCTGAGTGATCTGGGCTGGGACCTGGCACCGGCAAATATCCAACATGCACTTGAGCGGTTACATGAAAAATACGATCTTCCTATTATTATCACCGAAAACGGCCTGGCGGACGCTGACGATTCGCGTCGTCAATGGTGGATCACCCAGACGTTAATTGCCATGCAAAAAGCGATGGATAACGGGGTAAGAATTGACGGCTATCTGCACTGGAGCTTGCTCGACAATTTCGAGTGGGACAAAGGAATATGGCCGCGCTTCGGCTTGGCTGAAGTTAACTACGACACCATGGAGCGCACGCTTCGGCCCAGCGCGCTGTGGTTTGCAAAAATTATCAAGCATCTAACGAAGGATTAGCCATGAACGACCCGTTTCCGCAAAGTGATATAAAAATTGCCGTTATCGGTGGCGGAACCGGGAGCTTTACGCTGCTAAGCGCGCTAAAAAACCATTCTCGTTCGATTGCAGCACTCGTCAACATGGTGGACGATGGTGGGAGTACCGGGGTACTGCGTGACGAACTTGGTACCTTGCCGCCGGGTGACGTTCGCCAATGTTTGGTTGCGCTGAGCGATTCGCCAAAAGTGCGTGATTTGTTTGATTATCGGTTTGAAGAGGGAACGTTTGGTGGCCACTCGTTCGGTAATCTACTACTAAGCGCGCTGGAAAAGGTGACGGGTAGTTTTAGCGAAGCGGTCGAAACAGCATCGGAAATTTTGCGCGTTAACGGCGTCGTCGTTCCGGCAACCCTTGACGATGTGCGCCTCAAGATGGAATGGCCGCAGGCGAGCGTCATTTTACAGGGTGAACGAGTGATCGACGCCG
>Ga0075365_10000405_pt1 | contig 15822 bp, 12 predicted proteins | sample EndMetdeltDD1765_FD_71387 | JGI IMG/M metagenome (GOLD analysis project Ga0075365, IMG submission 71387) | Populus endosphere microbial communities from Tennessee, USA - Endosphere MetaG P. deltoides DD176-5 | ecosystem: Host-associated > Plants > Roots > Endosphere | place: USA: Tennessee... | reverse complement strand
GCATAGGCCCGGGCACTTCGCGGCGTGCCATTTTCCAGGACAGTTCTGAGGCAGACAACAGGGGAATCCCGTGCGACGCGTAACGGCTGACGAGGCGGTCCAGGTTCTTCGCCCGGGCGATACCTTGCTGGTGGGCGGCTCAGGCGGCGGTCACGCTGTGCCGGAAGAACTGATGGCGGCCGTCGAACGGCGGTTCCTTGCCCATGGTGAGCCGCGCAACATCACCGCTGTGCATCCAGTTGGGCTCGGCGACGGCACACACCTCGGTGCCGGTCATTTCGCACACCTGGGCCTGCTCAAGCGGATTGTATGCGGCACGTTCGTCAACTCGCCGGAAATCTCGACCATGGCGCTGGCCGACAAGATCGAGGGCTACACGCTGCCGCAAGGTGCGCTGTCGCAGCTGATGCGCGAGATCGCCGCCGGCCGCCCGGGCCTGCTGACGCAGACCGGCCTGCACACCTTCGTCGATCCGCGCCACGGCGGCGGGCGGCAAAGCAAGTGCGCCACGGAAGATCTGGTCGAGCTCGTCAACTTCCGCGGTCAGGACCACCTCTTCTTCAAGCCGATGCACTTCGACGTTTGTTTCCTGCGCGGTACGACCGCTGACGAGGACGGCAACGTGACGATGGAGGAAGAAGCGGTGTTCGGCGAGATGCTGTCGCAAGCGCAGGCGACGCGCCGCTGCGGCGGCGTCGTCATCGTGCAAGTCAAACGCATGGCCAAGCGGGGCACTCTGGCTGCCAAACAGGTCAAGATCCCGGGCATCCTGGTTGACCTCGTGGTGGTCGAGCCTGAGCAGCGGCAGACGTACGAGACCTACTACAGCCCGGCCTACGCCGGCGAACTGAAGGTTCCGCTCTCGGATATTCCCGCGCTGCCGCTCGGCGCCCGCAAGATCATCGCGCGGCGCGCGGCAATTGAGCTGTTTCCCGGCGCCATCTGCAATCTCGGGTCCGGCATTTCGACCGGCATCGCCAACGTGGCGGCCGAGGAGGACGTGCTCGACGAGATCTGCCTGACCAACGAGCAGGGTCTGATAGGGGGCGCGCCCGCGTCCGGCAACGAGGCCGGCGCCTCGCGCAATTATTCTGCCATGGTTGACCAACCCTATCAGTTCGACTTCTATGACGGAGGCGGGCTCGATCTGGCGTTTCTTTCGTTTGCGGAAGCGGACGAAGCGGGCAACGCCAACGTCAGCCGCTTCGGCGGGCGCATCGTCGGGCCGGGTGGCTTCATCAATATCAGCCAGAATGCGCGGACGGTGATCTTCAGCGGCACGTTCACTGCCGGCAAGAGCGACATCGTATGCTCGGACGGCCAGCTCAAGATTGTCCGCGATGGAGATGGAGCGAAGCTCGTCAAGGCGGTCGAGCAGATTACCTACAGCGGCACGTACGGACGCCAGCGCGGTCAGCGCGTGCTCTACGTTACCGAGCGTGCGGTGTTTCGGCTGCAGGCGTCGGGCGTCGAATTGATCGAGATCGCCCCCGGCATCGATCTCGAGCGCGATGTGATCGCCCGCATGGGTTTCCGTCCGAAGATTGCGGCCGACCTACCTGTGATGGACGCGCGTCTGTTCCGGCCGGAGCGCATGCGGCTGGCGGATGATCTTGCCAAGCGCCCTCGGCTTCAGCGCTCGCCTCGCCTTCCTGTCGAGAGATAGAGTGTGGTGGAAAAGCCGGCATGACGGCCTATGCCACTCCGGGCTGGCTGCGGGCGGGGCGTGTCTATGTTTGCGGGCTGATTACCACGGAAATTCTGAGGTTGCCCTTTGTGCGCAGCACCTCGAGCGCGATGCCGCCAGGGCTTGGGTGGACTGTGAAATCCGCACTCGCGTCGCCTAACGTCACATTGCGGAGCGTGATGGCGCCGGCGAGCTCTGGCACGACGGGGTTATTGAGGCGAATTTCAGCTTCGCCAGGCCGGAACTCTAGACCCAGCATCGACTGGATCAGCGAGAACGGGGCTGCGGCTGCCCACGCTTGCGGTGAGCAGGCCGCGGGGTAGAGCGTCGGGCCGCGACCAGGTCGGCGTGAGAATCCGCAGTAGAGCTCCGGAATGCGCCGGTGATCCAGATACGACGTGGCGCGCATGAGGCTTTCGAAGATGCCGATCACACCGCGCTTGGCCCCATACCTCGCCAGGCCCTGCGCCAGAAGGGCATTGTCGTGCGGCCAGATCGAGCCGTTGTGATAGGACATCGGATTGTAGCGCGCCTCGCCCTTGGCGACGGTGCGGATGCCCCAGCCCGAATAGAAGTCCGACTTCAACAGCGTCGATGCGACGATCGCGCCCCGCTCCGGTGCGGCGATGCCTGTTGCGAGAGCGTGTCCCGGATTGCTGGTCCGCACCCGGCAGGGCGATTTCTTGCCGTCGAGCGCGATCGCGTAGAAGCCGATGTCATCGCACCAGAACGTCTCCTCGAAACGCTGGCGCAGCCGTTCCGCCTGGGCCACCAGAGTCGCCGCGCGCTCCTTCAGGCCCAGGGCTTGGGCACATATCGACGCGGCCAGCCTGGCGGCGTAGGCGTAACCCTGCACCTCGACGAGCGCGATCGGCCCCTCCGCCAGGCGGCCGTCGGCGTGGAAGACGGAATCATGGGAATCCTTCCAGCCCTGATTGGAGAGACCGGTTTGTGCGCCTCGCGCGTATTCGATCAGGCCGTCGCCATCGATGTCGGCGGGCCCGTCGAGCCAGGCCAACGCCCGTTCGATGGCCGGCCAGACCTCGCGGATAAGGGAGAGGTCGCCCGTGCGATCCAGATACTGTCCGGCAAGCATGACGTAGAGCGGCGTGGCGTCGACCGTCCCGTAGTACTGGGCGAATGGCACCTCCTGCAGCGCCGCCATTTCGCCTCCACGCATCTCGTGGAGGATCTTGCCGGGCGCTGCATCCGCCTGCTTGTCAAGCTTTACGGCCTGCAGGCGGGCCAGCCGTCTGAGGACGCCGGCGGCGATGGCCGGATCGACCCACAGCATCTGCATGGCCGTGATGATGCCGTCGCGCCCGAAGGTCGTCGAATACCAGGGGATGCCGGCGTATGGGTAAAGACCATCGGGTGTGCGCGTCATCAGCATGTAGAGGTCTGCCATGGATCGGCAGAGAACTTCGTTGACGACAGAGTTGGACGTCTCGACGGATGCTGCATGTCGCGTCGCCGATTTGAGGTGGCGGCGCAGCGTGGCGAGGCCGCGGAAGAACGATACGGTGGAATCTGGGAGACGGCCGTGGCTGGCAGCCGTAACGAAAATTGCGCGTTTCTCCTGCGGGGCCAGGGTCACGACATAGGACGCCACGCTTTCCTGCAGCAGGGTCGGCGCAGGCTCGAAGTGCAGCATCGTCCGGCGCATTGTCCCATCCAATCCGCGATACGATAGGCCCACGCCGCTCGGTGGCAGCACCGCGCTCCAGGTCTGGCCGCGGCGAAGCCGCTTTATGCCACGCACCTCGAATATGTCGGCAAAGTCGGCCGCAAACGCCAACGAGAGCCTGAAGGTGACCGGCTCGGGGCCGTGGTTCATCAGGCCGATCCGCTCGCGCAAGGAGCCCTCGCACAGATAGATGGTGCGCGAGATGTGGACCGTATCCTTGAGGAGCGTGATCTGACCGTCGATGAAAATGTCGGGATTGGTGAGGTCTACGTGATAGTGGAGGTTGTTGTCATTGATTGCCGAGTGCAGCAGCAGTGGCCTGGAGCCGTTGATCAGCAACTCGAGATGCGAAAGATAACGGGTATCGCAGTCAAACAGCCCGTCCTCGCCGCCGGCACTTGCGCCGACGTCGCCGTGGCTGTCGAACACCGCGAAGGTGTCGTTGTGCTTCAGATTGCGTCGCGGACGCGAAGGGGCGTCCGTCGCAGGAATATAGAAGGGTGCTTCGACTGCCGAGGGCACGAGAGGGACGGCGGCTTGGATGGCTTTTGGTCGTGGCATGGGAAGAGCACCCTTCCAGGCTACAGGGCGCCGTGCTGCCCTGTGAGCGGTACCAAAAGCCTATTGGACCGCGGCGGTATCGCTTTCCGAGGCGGACACCAGACGAAGCGCGCGGCGCTCGGCGGCCACCGGTAGCAGACTCTTATAGAGTCTGACATAGTCGGTTGCCATGCGCGAGGCTGTAAAGCGCTCCTCGAAGCGCCGACGCACGCGTCCGCGATCGAGCGCCAGCAAGGCGCCGAGCTTGCGTACCGCCTCCTCCTCGCTGTCGACGACGAACCCGGTGACACCTTCGTCGATCACTTCAGGTACCGAGCCGTGCCTGAAGGCGAGCACCGGCGTGCCGCAGGCCATCGCCTCGATCATGACCAGCCCGAACGGTTCCGGCCAATCGATCGGAAACAGCAGGCCGCGAGCCTCACCCAAGAAGGCTGGCTTGCGGCGTTCATCGATCTCGCCGATGTACTCCACGTCGTCGCTGTTCAGCATCGGCTCGATCTCGGCCTTGAAGTACTCGAGATCGACGCGATCGACCTTGGCTGCGATCTTCAGCGGAATGCCGACGGCGCGTGCGATGCGAATGGCGCGATCGACGCGCTTCTCGGGCGAAATGCGGCCAATGAAGGCGAGATACCCGCCGCGCGGCTTCAGGGACGGCGTGAGCAGGTCACGCGGCAGCCCGTGGTAGATGGTGGCCGCATAGGATGCGGTGGGGATCGGTTTGCGCTGGGCATTGGAGATCGAAACCAGGCGCATTTCCGGAAAGCCGGCGTAGAGCGGAAACATATCCGACAGATCCTGGCGGCCATGCAGCGTCGTGATCGTGCGGCTTGCAATGTCGCGAAAGATGGGAAAATGGAACTGGTCCATGTGGAAGTGGATGATATCGAACTCGTGTGCCTGGCGACGCACCTTGTCCAGCATCAGCATGTAGTACGGGATCGGATCTCGCACGGTCTTGTTGAGGCGCAGGGCCTGGGCGCAGCAGGGAACGAGCTTCGCGGCGGTGATGGAATCGCCGCTGGCGAACAGCGTCACGTCGTGTCCTTGTGCGACGAGTTCTTCAGTCAGGTAGGAAGCTATCCGTTCGGTGCCGCCATAGAAACGCGGCGGCACACTTTCCATGAGGGGCGCAACCTGGGCTATCTTCATGTGCTCTGTTTTCCAAAATCGCGGCGGCCTGAGGTCGGTCTGGTAACCGAATGTCAACCGTTGGGCATCGCGCGAATAGTTGTCCGGGATTTCTCAAGAGTGCTTCGCTCTGCTTAACAACGTGTAGCGGTGCCTTCAGTTCCGCAGTGCAACAGCGCCAACGACGGCCGGCGGGAACTTGCCGTTTGCCTAAGTCGTTAGCACTCGAGCTCAGCGCTTGTTGGAAGGAGGGGTGCGTCGTGAAAACTACATTGCACAGCTTGATCTTGGCCTTTGCGGTAACAGCGGTCGTTGTACAGATGCCCTGCACGGCAAGGGCGGCAGATGGCCAAGTCACGAGCCAGATCACCAGGATGTCCCCGGGCCTGGAAAGTGTTCTCGGCAAGGAGGTCGCCACTCTCCGCGAAGGAGATGGTGGGCGTGTCATCGATCTTCTGATCGACCGGGATGGGAACATTCGTGCCGCTGTCGTCGAGTTCGGCGGTTTTCTCGGCATCGGCACGCGCAAGATCGCCGTCGATTGGACGGCATTCCGGTTTGCGGGCAAGTCGATCTTCGTCGACGTTACGCGCGACCAGCTGCGCGCGGCGGCCGAGTACAAGACCAACGAGCCACCGTTCGTCGTCCAGGCCGTCAACCCGCAGTGAGTCTCGCTTAGCTGCTCGAAAAGGCGTGGCCGGCTCGGCGATTGAGCCAACTCGCCTTGGTCGAGCCCCGAGGGAGCCGAGATAGTGCGACCCGCGTCCCGAGCGAGCGAGCGCGGCCTCGATTGGTTCACCTTCTTCGTGGCCGATATACAGACCGGGTTTGGTCCATTCCTCGCCATCTATCTCACCACGCAGAAGTGGAATCAGGCGGACATCGGGTTGGTGCTTGCCGCGGGCAGCATTGCGGGGCTCGTCAGCCAGCTGCCGGGCGGATGGCTGGTGGACGTCGCGCCCTCCAAGAGAAGGGCTGCCATGCTGGCGGTGGTCGGCATCGGCGTCAGCGCCCTGCTGATCGCCCTGCTGCCGTCGTTTGCCGGCATTCTGGCCGCCAAGTTGCTGCACGTGGCGTCGAGCGCCGTGCTCGGGCCGGCCATAGCGGCCATCACTCTCGGCCTTGTCGGCCATGCGGCAGTTGGACCGCGATTGGGGCGAAACGCGCGCTTCAGCTCGGTCGGCAACGGTCTTGCTGCCGGCGTGATGGGTGCGTGCGGCTATTTCATCTCGCCGCAGGCGGTCTTCTTCGTAACCGCTTTCCTGGCCATTCCGACCTTGCTCGTGCTGGCGCTGATCCGCGAGGATGAGATCGATCCCATCCGCGCCGATGGAGGCCTCAATGGCGCCCAGCCCGCTCTAGCGCCCAGCAGCCTTGCAACGCTGCTCCGCAAACGGTCGCTTCTGATCTTCACGTCCTGCATCTTTCTTTTTCACGCTGCAAACGCCGCGATGCTGCCGCTGGTCGGAGCGGAAATGACCGTGCGTTCGGGTCAATGGGCGACGGCGCTGGTTGCAGCGTGCATCGTCTTGCCGCAGCTGGTCGTCGCCCTCATTGCACCAGGCGTGGGTCGCCTTGCAGCGACGAGGGGCCGCCGCGCCGTTCTGATCGCTGGCTTCGCAGTGTTGCCCGTGCGCGCGGCAATTCTGGCCATCTACAGTGATCCGTTGGTGATTATCGCCGTGCAGATATTGGACGGGATAAGCGCGGCAGTGCTGGGCGTCCTCGTACCGTTGTCGTTGGCCGACATCAGCAGTGGCACGGGCCGCTTCAATCTGGCGCAGGGCATTGTCGGAAGCGCGACCGGCATTGGGGCCGCCGCCAGCACGGCGGTTGCCGGCTATCTTGCTGCAAGACTTGGCACTTCCTTCGCGTTCGCAGGCCTCGCGGCCGCAGCGGCGTGTGCATTCTTTACCGTACTGATGGCCATGCCGGAGACTTCGCCTGAGCTCCAGCATCAGACCGACGGCGAACCGAAGTGAGGTCCGCACGTTTGCAAGCAAGTAAGCGGCAGCGTGAGGGACAGTGTGCGCATGGCAACCGTAGAGAATCTGGCGACCTTTGCCGATCGGCCTGCTGCGTTCTTTCTGCGCTACGTGCGTCGACACGGCAAAGCTCACGCCGTCATCCTCGCCGCCGTGGCTTCGGCGGTGATCTGCTCGATCTTTACGCAGTACGCAGTGAAGCTTCTGGTCGATACGCTGTCGGGGCAGGAACGCAACATTCCGGCAGTCTGGCACGGCTTCGCCCTGCTGGCGGGTTTGATCGCGGCCGATAACATCCTCTGGCGGGTCGCCAGCTGGGTCGGCAACTCCACGTTCGTGAGTGTCACCGGCGACGCCCGGCGCGATCTCTTCCGCCACCTCACGGGGCATGCACCAAGCTATTTCTCCTCCTCCTCGCCGGGCACGCTGACCTCTCGCGTGGCGGCCACCTCCAACGCGCTGTTCACGGTCGAGAACATGCTGGTGTGGAACGTGCTGCCGCCGTGTATGGCCACGGTCTGGTCGATCGCCCTGGTCGCCACGGTGAGCTTCGAGATGGCCGGTTGCCTGGTCATCGTGGCCGCCCTGGTCATCATCATGATGTTTCGCAAGGCGGCCGCCGGCAAACAGCTGCATCACGAATTCGCCTATCGCGCCGCCGCGGTCGACGGCGAGCTGACCGACGTCGTCGGCAATATTGCCATCGTCAAGGCGTTCGGCGGCATCTCTCGCGAACATCGCCGGTTCGATACGGCGGTCGGCCAGGAGATGGCCGCCCGGCAGCGGAGCCTGCGCTACTTGGAGCAGCTGCGTATCGCGCACGCACTGGTGACAGTGGCGTTGACGATCGGCCTGCTGGTCTGGGTGCTCATGCTGTGGCAGCAGGCGCGCGCGACGACGGGCGATGTCATCCTGGTCTGCACGTTGGGTCTCTCCGTGCTGCACGCCACCCGCGATCTGGCCATTGCGCTGGTCGACGTCACGCAGCATACCGCGCGCTTCGCCGAGGCCCTGCAGAAGCTGCTGGTCCCGCATCAGCTGTGCGACCGCCCCGACGCCAAGACGCTGGCGCGCGGCGGCATCAGCGTAAGATTCGACAAGGTGGATTTCGCCTATCCCGAATGCCCGAGATTGTTTCGTGGGTTGAACTTCACGATCGAAACCGGACAACGGGTCGGCCTGGTCGGGGCATCCGGTGGCGGCAAGAGCTCGATCTTCGCCTTGATCCAGCGCTTCTACGACATCGGGGGCGGACGCATCCTGATCGGCGGCCAGGACGTCACGGAGGTCACTCAGCAGAGTCTGCGCGAGGCCATCGCCGTCGTACCGCAGGACATCTCGCTGTTTCACCGCTCCCTGATCGAGAACATCCGCTATGCCCGACCCGAAGCAAGTGACGCTGAGGTGAGAGAGGCCGCGGCGGCGGCGCGTTGCGACTTCATCGACCAGCTGCCCCAGGGTCTGGACACGATTGTCGGAGATCGCGGTGCGCGCCTGTCGGGCGGTCAGCGCCAGCGCATTGCGCTCGCCCGCGCCTTCTTGAAGGACGCGCCGTTGCTTCTTCTCGATGAGGCTACGTCCGCCCTTGATGGAAGGTCCGAGGAGGACATTCGCGAGGCGCTCGCGCGGCTGATGCAGAATCGAACTGTGATTGCCATTGCCCACCGCATCACCACCGTGCGGCAATTCGATCGCATCCTCGTAGTTGGCGGCGGCCGCGTGCTGCAGGACGGCTCGCCGTCCGATCTTGCCGCGTGCCTCGGTCCCTATCGAGACCTCGCCAGGCTGGAGCCGCAGCGCCGGCGCTCCCGCCGGGCGGCTTGAGGTGCGTACCTCACGGTCGGCCTGCAGCCCGCCCCGCCGTGAGACGCCTCTCGAGTGCGACGACCCCTGGAGTGAAGCGGGATGGCACGCAGTATGGGGCCGTGCGGAGTCGCGGGATAAGGTTCGACGCGAATACTTCGCGCATGGTGAATTCCGCGGCGCGGCCACGGCCTCAGCCGACCACGGTGCCGACACGCTGATCGGGAAGGTCCCGGTACCGGCGCATCCAGCGTCGATCGATCCAGTCCTTCAAGTGCCAGAGCAAGGCGCCCTGCACCGCCAGTTGTCCCCGCGACGCGACGGCATAGCGGTTGCCGGTTGAGATCAGGGACAGAAACTTGGTCTGCGGTACGAACGGTACCAGCCCTTGCCCGGCGATGGCGCGCCGCAGGTTCTCGGCAAGGGGCGGTCCCTGTCTGACCGCGAACACGCCGGCTTTGGGCCGCGGGTGCTCCACGCTCGAGGCCACGTCGCCGGCGGCGAACACATGAGGATGACTGACCGATCGCAGCGCCGCGTCGATCTTTATGAAGCCGGCCTCATCGACCTCGAGTCCGCTGCTGGCCAACCAGGAGGCCGCCCCAGCCTGCGTCACCCAGATCAGTTCATCGAAGCCGAACCGCGAGCCATCCACGCAGACAACGGCCCCGTGCTGTACCTCGCTTGCAGCACGGTGCTCGATCAGCTGTACCCCGCGCGCCTGCAGATGGTCCCTGAACATGCCGCGCACACGCTGGTTGTGAGTGGAGAGAATTTCTCCGTCGGTCACGAGGGCGAAGCTCACGTCGTTCGGGTCGCGTCCAAGCTCGCGAAGCAGGCCGCGCAAGCGATGTCGCATGGCCAGCGTTAGTTCTACTCCGGCCGCGCCACCGCCAACGGTCAGGAAGCGTGTCGAACCCTCGCTCTGACGTAATCGATCGACGATCTCTTCCCACCGCGCCGCGAGTCCGTCGATCGGCTTCACCGGTGTCGCATACTGGGCTGCTCCGGGCGTCGAACTCAGGTGCGGCGTAGAGCCGATGTCGATCGAGAGGATGTCGTAGCCGACGGAAGGCTGCGTCCGGCATGACACGAGTCGTTGCGTCAGATCGAGGCCGATGGCCTCGTCGTGGATCAAACGGGCGCCGGCAAATCGAGTCAGCGGACGCAGATCGATATGGCATTCCTCGCGCATGTAGTGCCCGGCGATGAAACCGGGCAACATGCCGGAGTAGGGAGTTTCCACGTCCCGGGCGATCATAGTGACGCGCATTCCCGGCGCAGGCTTCAGGCCGAAGCTGCTCAGCACGTGGACATGCGCGTGCCCGCCGCCGATCAGGACAAGGTCTTTGGTGATCGGCATGACATGCACGACAGCGGTTCCACCCGGTACGGCTCTTGGACTCTGCCACGGACCTCGGGTTTATTTGGCAGCCCGGCCAAATCCCTCCAGCACGATCTTGCCCATCGCCCGTCCGCTTTCGATCAGCTTGTGCGCGCGTTTCAGATTGGCGGCGTTGATCGCACCGAAGCTTTCGGCAAGCGTGCTCCGTAGCGTTCCGGCATCGACCATCCTGGCCACCTCGTTGAGGAGAGCGCCCTGCTCGTCCACATCCGCTGTCTCGAACATCGATCGGGTGAACATCAGCTCCCAGTGGATCGAGACGCTCTTGCGCTTGAACGGGACGACGTCGAGCGCCGTCGGATCGTCGATGAGCGCAAAGCGGCCCTGTGGCGCGATCAGCTCCACGATTGCGCCGACATGGCGATCGGTATTGGTCGTGGAGAATACGAACCCGGGCGCTCCCAGGCCGAGCGCCGCAACCTCCGCAGCCAGTGGCCGTGCATGAACGACCACGTGGTGCGCGCCGAGCTCGCGAACCCAGCTTTGCGTCTCGGGCCTCGACGCGGTTGCGATCACCGTCAGGTCCGTCAGGCGCCGGGCGAGCTGGATCGCCATCGAGCCGACCCCGCCGGCTCCGCCGATGATGAGGATTGATGGAGTAACGCCCGGTACAGGTTTGCGCACGTCGAGGCGGTCGAACAAAGTCTCCCAGGCGGTGATGGCCGTCAGAGGCAAGGCTGCGGCCTGCGCCCAGTTCAGCGACGTGGGCTTTCTGCCGACGATGCGCTCGTCGACCAGGTGAAATTCGGCATTGCTTCCGGAGCGACCAATCGTGCCCGCGTAGAATACGGCATCGCCCGGCTTGAACCGCGCCGCATCGGGCCCGACGGCCGTCACGACGCCTGCCGCATCCCAGCCGAGCACCTTCCATTCCCCAGGCGCGGCCTCGGCCCGGCGCCGGACCTTGGTATCGACCGGGTTCACCGACACGGCCTCGACCTGCACAAGCAAATCCCTGCCGCGCGGCTCCGGCTTGGGCAGCTCGATATCCACCAAGGCGGCGGCATCATCGATAGGAAGCGACTTCTGATAGCCGACGGCGCGCATGGCTCTCTCCTGCGTTGTGAGGAGGAGTGTTGCCTGCTGCTTTGCGGACTGCAAGCGCCGTCCGCAAACCTGATGGGCGACGCCGCGTGCCTGACGCGGGGGGGGCCGGCTTTGAGCTGTCCTTGCGGGCTTGTGCGCGCCACTCCGACTAGCCGACAGGAGCGCGTCGAGCGGGCGCTTGCCGAACGATGCCTACGCGGGTCAATCCTCGCCGGCCTTGTCAACGGAGGCGAGCACTTTGCGGCTCGAGGCTTCCTCCAACGCGTAGCCAGCTCCGCGCACGGTGCGGATGGGGTCTGTCTCGGTGCCGCGCATCAGTGCCTTCCTGAGCCGCCCGACGTGGACGTCCACGGTACGGCCGTCGATGAACACGTCGCGGCCCCAAACCCCGTCGAGCAGCTGCTGGCGCGACAGCACCCGCCCCGAGTTCTCCATGAAGAACGCCAGCAGGCGAAACTCCGTCGGACCCAGGTGGACCTCGCGCGAGCGCCGCATCACCCGGTGCGCGGCCCGATCCAGCACGATGTCGCCCAGCTGCAGGGTGTCGGCCACCCTCTGTGGGGCCGCCCTACGCAGCAGGGCCTTCACGCGCGCGGTCATCTCCGGTACCGAGAAGGGCTTCACCACATAATCATCGGCGCCGGTGGAAAGCCCTCGCACCCGGTCGGCCTCCTCACCGCGCGCCGTCAGCATCAGGATCGGCACGGCCGCCGTGGTGTCCCGGCGGCGCAGGCGGCGGCACAGCTCGATGCCCGAAAGACCTGGCAGCATCCAGTCGAGAACGACGAGGTCGAAGCGATCCTCATCGACCATCACCTCCGCCTCTTCGCCCGTCGCCGCCACCGCCACGCGATAGCCCTCAGCCGCCAGATTGTAGCGGACCAGCTCGGCAATGGCCGCATCGTCCTCGATGATCAGGATGTTGGGAGACATTTCCTTCACGGCGGCAGCTCCGGCTTCATTCCTTGCGGATCAGCGTCGAGCTCGTGTCGTCACCCTTGGGGCGGTCGTCCGCCAGCGCGGTGCCGTGCACGAGGTAGTAGACGTTCTCGGCGATATTGGTCGTGTGGTCGCCGATGCGCTCGATATTCTTGGCGCCGAACAGCAGATGAGTACACAGCCCGATGTTGCGCGGATCCTCCATCATGTAGGTGAGGAGCTCCCGGAACAGCGAATTGTACATGGCGTCGATCTGCTCGTCGTGCCGCCACACGGCCAGCGCCTTGTCGGCGTCGCGTTCGGCGTAGGCGTCGAGCACGTCCTTCAGCTGGCGGAGCGCCAACTCGGTCATGTGCTTGAGGCCGGTCATCAGGGACTTCGGATGGTTCTCGCCGGACACCGCCAGCGCCCGCTTGGCGATATTCTTGGCGAGGTCCCCGGTCCGCTCCAGGTCGCCGGCGATCTTCAGCACGGTCATGATATGGCGCAGGTCGTTGGCCACCGGCTGGCGGCGAGCGATCATCAGGATGGTCTGTTCCTGCAGCTCGCGCTCCAGCTGATCGATGGCGCGGTCGCTGGCAACCACGCTTTCGCTGAGCTTCGGGTCGCGCTTCTCAAGCGAATCAAACCCTTGAGCCAGCAGGCGTTCCGCCAGGCCGCCCATCTGCGCAATCTTCTTGTCGAGCAGGAGCAGCTCCTGGTCGAACGACTTGACGATGTGCTCGTTCATGAGTCTTTGCCTCTTGAAGTGTGCTGCGTCAGCCGAAGCGGCCCGTGATGTAGTCCTGGGTGCGCTGCTCTTTCGGGTTGTTGAAGATGACCTCGGTCGGGCCCTCTTCGACGAGATTGCCGAGGTGGAAGAACGCCGTGCGCTGCGAGACGCGGGCAGCCTGCTGCATGGAGTGCGTGACGATGACGATGGTGTAGCGCTCCGTCAGCTCGCTCATCAGCTCCTCGATCTTGGCGGTGGCGATCGGATCGAGGGCCGAGCAGGGCTCGTCCATCAGGATCACCTCGGGATCGACGGCAATGGCGCGGGCGATGCACAGGCGCTGCTGCTGTCCGCCGGACAATCCCGTGCCGGGATCCTGCAGGCGATCCTTCACCTCCTCGAACAGGCCGGCGCGCCGCAGGCTCGTCACCACCACCTGCTCGATCTCGGCCTTGGTCGACGCCAGCCCATGGATGCGCGGCCCATACGCCACGTTCTCGAACACCGACTTCGGGAAGGGGTTTGGCTTCTGGAAGACCATGCCGACCCGCGCACGCAGCTGCACGACATCCAGGCTCGAGTCGTAGATGTCGGCCTTGTCGATCTCGATCTTGCCGGTCACGCGGCAGCCCGGAATGGTGTCGTTCATCCGGTTGATGCAGCGCAGGAAGGTCGACTTGCCGCAGCCCGACGGGCCGATGAAGGCCATCACGCCTTTGTCGGGCACGTCGACGTTGACGTGTTTCAGCGCATGCTTGTCGCCGTAGTAGACGTTGACGTCGCGGGCCAGGATCTTGCTGGCCTTGGCTGCGCCGGCCTCTACCACGTCTTGCGCAAAGGACTTTTGTACGGCCATGTCCATCTGAACCCCTTCGGATGACGCTTACCAGCGGCGCTCGAAGCGCCGACGCAAGATGACGGCGATGATGTTCATCATCGCCAGGAATGCGAGCAGGATGATCGTTGCACCTGATGTGCGCTCGACGAAACCACGCTCGGCCGCCGTCGCCCACATGTAGATCTGCACCGGCAGCGCCGTCGCCGGCTCGAGCGGCGTCTTCGGCACCTCGACGACGAACGCGACCATGCCGATCATCAGCAGCGGCGCCGTCTCGCCGAGCGCCTTGGCAATGCCGATGATGGTGCCCGTGAGAATGCCTGGAAATGCCAGCGGCAGCACATGATGCGTGACCGCCTGCATCTTCGAGGCCCCTACGCCCAGCGCCGCCTCCCGGATCGAGGGCGGAACGGCGCCGATCGCGGCACGCGTGGCGATGATGACGGTTGGTAGCGTCATCAGCGCGAGCACGAGGCCGCCGACCAGCGACGCCGATCGCGGCAGCCCGAACAGGTTGATGAAGATCGCCAGCCCCAGGATGCCGAACACGATCGACGGCACCGCGGCCAGGTTGTTGATGTTGACCTCGATCAGGTCGGTCAGCCGGTTGCGTGGGGCGAACTCCTCGAGATAGACGGCCGCCATCACACCGAGCGGAACTGCCAGCAGCAGCACCGTCATCATCATGAAGAACGAGCCGATCAGCGCCACGCCGACGCCGGCCGTCTCCGGCTGGCTGGACGCGCCGTAGGTGAAGAGACCGGTATTGAAGCGCAGCTTCAGCAGGCCTTCCGCCGCTGCCCGGTCGATCCAGGCCAGCTGCTTGTCGGACAATTTGCGGCGCGCCTCGGGAATTTCGCGATCGAACGCGTTCTTCATCACCGAGTCGGCGTTGGCGTGCGCCAGCACCCACACGTTGACCGTCTTGCCGATCTCGCCCGGGTTCCTCAGGACATAGTCGCGCAGCTCGACGTCGGCGTTCTGCGACAGCAGCGCGCCCGCCGCACGCTCGTCGCCGCGCACCTTCGGATCGATCTTCAGTGCCTTGATGAGGGCATCAGTGGCGAGTGCACTGTAGTCGGCCATCAGGAGCGTGTTCTCTTCCCTCTTGCCCGAAGGATCGATGATAGCGGGATCGAGAAACACCTCGAGACGGAATGCCGACTGCAAGAAGGATGTGTAGCCCTTCGATATGATGCTGGAGAACAGGATCACCAGGAAGGTCAGGCCGAAGATGACGGCCGCAATGCCGTACATCTTGAAGCGCCGCTCCGCCGCATAGCGACGGCGAATTCCGCTCGCGACGATCTCGGTCGACGACGGCTTGGCGCGGGCGCCGGAGGTCGGGAGTGCGGTTACCGTCATTATTCATACTGCTCCCGATATTTGCGCACGATATAGAGCGCGTAGACGTTCAGCGCCAGCGTGCATACGAACAGCGTCAAGCCGAGCGCGAACGCCACCAGCGTCTGCGGCGAGTTGAACTCGAGGTCGCCGGTGAGCTGGCTGACGATCTTCACCGTTATGGTCGTCACCGGCTCGAACATGTTGAGCGTGAGGTTGGCAGCGATGCCGGCGGCTAGCACGACGATCATGGTCTCGCCGATGGCACGCGACGCAGCGAGCAGCACCGCGCCGACGATGCCAGGCAGCGCCGCGGGAAGAACGACGCGCTTGATCGTCTCGGACTTGGTCGCGCCCAGGCCGTAGGAGCCGTCGCGCAAGGACTGCGGCACGGCATTGATGATGTCGTCGGACAGCGAGGAGACGAATGGGATCAGCATGACGCCCATGATGAAGCCGGCCGTCAGCACGCTGGTCGCCGAGATGCCGAGCCCGATCGAGGCGCCAAGGTCGCGCACGAACGGTCCGAAGGTGACAAGCGCGAAGAAGCCGTAAACAATCGTTGGGATGCCGGCCAGGATCTCGAGCAGCGGCTTGACGATCGTGCGCACGGTCTTGCTGGCGTATTCCGACATGTAGACCGCCGAGAACAGCCCCACCGGAACGGCAACCGAAAGCGCGAC
>Ga0075365_10000404_pt1 | contig 15855 bp, 16 predicted proteins | sample EndMetdeltDD1765_FD_71387 | JGI IMG/M metagenome (GOLD analysis project Ga0075365, IMG submission 71387) | Populus endosphere microbial communities from Tennessee, USA - Endosphere MetaG P. deltoides DD176-5 | ecosystem: Host-associated > Plants > Roots > Endosphere | place: USA: Tennessee... | reverse complement strand
AATACTCGGCACCGGTATCGCCGATCGTCCCGGCAAGCAAGCTCGGCCACCCCTCGGCGGGCCGGATCTGGCTGGATTTGAACGGCAAGCGCGTCCAGGATGGCGATCTCAACCAGATGATCTGGAAAGTGCCGGAGATCATCGCCGAACTGTCAAAGCTCTTCATCCTGGCGCCGGGCGACGTCATCATGACCGGCACACCGGCGGGCGTCGGCGCTGTCAAGAAAGGCGATCGCGTCGATTGCGGCATCGACGGCATCGCCACGCTGTCGATCAACGTGGCCTGAGGGGGAGATGCTATGCCGGTCTATGCGCTTGGCGAATTGACGCCGGACCTGCCGCCTTCAGGCACCTACTGGATCGCACCTGACGCCCATGTCGTCGGCCAGGTCGCGATCGCTGAGGATGTCGGCATCTGGTTTGGCGCGGTGCTTCGCGGCGACAACGAGCCGATCAGCGTCGGCAAGGCGACCAACATCCAGGAGGGCGCGATGCTGCACACGGATCCGGGCTTTCCCGTGACAATCGGCGAGGGTTGCACCATCGGTCATCACGCCATCGTCCATGGCTGCACGATCGGTGACAACTCCTTGATCGGCATGGGCGCCACAGTGCTCAACGGCGCCAAAATCGGCCGCAACTGCCTGGTTGGCGCCAATGCCCTGATCACCGAGGGCAAGGAATTTCCCGACAATTCCTTGATCGTCGGCTCTCCGGCACGGGTGGTCCGCACGCTCGACGAAACGGCGATAGCGGGGCTTCGCCGCTCCGCCAAGAAGTACGTCGGCAACTGGCAGCGTTTCGCGCGCGACTTGCGCCCTCTATAACCTTCAGAATAGCAGACCCAAGCCGGCCACGTTCTTTTCGGCCGTCTTCACGAGATCGAAGACGGCACTATGAATCTTCTACGCGGCTGCGTAAATGAGGAGTTCGAATTCGGCCAGCGCGCTGTTGAGATCGAGTTCGAGAAGATGCAGCGTCAGGTCTGCGGCCTTGACGGTAATCGTCTTTGCCACAAGCTGCGCCATGACCTTGGCGGTTTTCTGCGCGATGAACCCCAGCTGGTAGGTCATCTCGTCGCGAATGGCCGTCCATTGCTTCTTTGCCGTTGTGGCAGCGACGGACAGCAGCTCTTCGGCGGCAATCATTGCGAGAACACGGTTGCAGGAAGTTCGCCGTGGCCTAAGCAGCGCAAGCCTCGCACAGACCGCGGATCTCGATCGTGGTCTTCTCTGCCTTGAACTTCTTGCGGCGCGTCCAATCCATCAGGCGGTGATCGACCTCGTGGTCATGGAATTCCATGACATGTCCGCAGCTCTCGCAAATAGCGAAGGCGACGATGCCGTGGCTGTGGCAGTTCTGGTCCGGATGCGCGCAGGCGACGAAGGCGTTGATGCTCTCGAGCCGGTGCACGACACCATATTCAAGCAGCTTCTCCAGCGCCCGATAGACCTGCAGCGGCGCACGAAAGCCGTGGTCACGCAGCTTGTCGAGGATCGTGTAGGCGCTGAGCGGTCCGTCTGCCTTCTCCAGCACCTCGAAGACGAGAGCCTGGTTTTTGGTCAAAGCAGGTGCGTTCATGAACGTGGTCCTTCCAAGGCCTGCCCGCGCCCGCGCTTCGGCAGCAGGCTCAGGACGAAGAGGATCAGGGCTGCGACGACGATCGACGGGCCGGAGGGCGTGTCGTAGGTCAGCGAGCCGAACAGACCGCCGACCACGGCAACGGCGCCGATCAGCGAGGCGAAGATGGCCATGAACTCGGGCGTCGAGGCGAAACGGCGCGCCGCGGCCGCCGGGATGATCAGCAGCGAGGTGATCAGCATGATGCCGACGATCTTCATGGCGATGGCGATGACGACGGCCATCAGCAGCATGAAGAAAAGCCGGGCCCGCTCCGGCTGCAGCCCCTCGGCCTCGGCAAGCTCAGGATTGACGGTGGAGGCGAGCAACGGACGCCAGAGCCAGGCGATCGCCGCCAGCACGAGGATGCCGCCACCCCAGATCATGACGATATCAGCCTTCGAAACCGCGAGGATGTCGCCGAACAGAAAAGCGATGAGGTCGATGCGCACCCAGCTCATGAAGGCGACCATAACGAGACCGATCGCCAGCGTCGCATGCGACAGGATCCCGAGCAGCGCATCCGCAGACAGCGCCTGACGCTTCTGCAGGAACAACAAGAGGATCGACACCGTCGCGGCGACGAGGAAGACGGCAAGCGTCAGGTTGAACTGCAGAAGCAGCGAGAGCGCAACGCCGAGCAAGGCCGAGTGGGCGATCGTATCGCCGAAATAGGCCATGCGCCGCCAGATGATGAAACAGCCGAGCGGGCCGGTCGTCAGCGCCAGCCCGACGCCGGCAAGGATCGCGCGGACGAAGAAATCGTCAACCATGGCGTTCTCCTGCAGGCTGCCTGTGATCATGATCGTGGTTGTGATCATGACCGTGATCACCCGCATGATGATCACCGACGGCATGGGTATGGTCGTGACCGTGGCCGGCGTGGTCGTGATGGGTGTGGTCGTGCCCATCGTGGTCGGCATGGTGGCCATCGTCGGGATGGCAGTGATCGGTCACCGAACCGTCCGAATGCAGCACCCGGCCATCCGGTAGATGTGTGTGATCGTGGTGATGACTATAGACCGCGAGTGCCTGCGCCGCGCGGCTACCGAACAACCGGACATATTCGGCACTCTGCGTTACGGCCTGCGGCGTGCCGCGGCAGCAGACATGGCCGTTGAGGCAGATAACGGTGTCCGTCGCAGCCATGACGACGTGCAGGTCGTGCGAAATCAGCAGGATGCCGCAGCCGGTCGTGTTGCGGATTGATTGGATCAGATCGTAGATCGCAATCTCGCCCGAGAAATCGACGCCCTGGACGGGTTCGTCAAGGACGAGGAGATCGGGCTTGCGGGCGATCGCGCGCGCCATCAAGGCCCGCTGAAACTCGCCGCCCGAAAGATGCTGTACTTCCGCACCAAGCATATGTGACAGTCCGACCGCATCGAGTGCGGCCGCCATATCACGCTCGGAGAGCGGACCGGTCAGCGTCATCAGCCGGCGAACGGTAAGCGGCAATGTCCAATCGATCGCCAGCCTCTGCGGCACATAGCCGACCTTGAGCCCGGCGGCGCGTTCCACCTCGCCCTCGTCGGGCTTCAGCACGCCGATCGCCGTCTTCACCGTCGTCGATTTGCCCGAGCCGTTGGGGCCGATCAGCGTGACGATCTCGCCGCGCGAGACGGAGAAATCCACACCGCGCACGAGCCAGCGGCCGTTCCTTCGAACGCCGACATTGAAAAGCGAGACCAATGGCTTCGCTTCGGAATTTGCGGGAGAGAACATCATTTTTCCGAATGTGCTGTTGCGACTTGCTATTGCACACGTTATAGCATAACGCAATTGATGTAATAACATTACAATTGCAATTCAAGCGGAGCACACCGATGAAATTCGCGATGGCCCTTACCCTCGCAGTCCCCGCCATGCTGTTTGCCGAGGCGGGCAGAACGGCGGATGCGCCTGTCGTCGTGACCTCAATCAAACCGGTGCACTCCCTCGTATCGGCTATCATGCAGGGCGTCGGTACACCCGAGCTGATCGTCGACGGCGCCGCCTCGCCGCATACCTACAACATGAAGCCGTCGAACGCGCGCGCGCTTCAGAATGCCAAGGTCGTGTTCTGGGTCGGCCCCGGACTTGAAGCGTTTCTGGAGAAGCCTCTGGAGGCGATCGGGTCCGATGCCGTCGTCGCCGAGCTCGGCAAGGCGCCGGGCCTTACGAAGCTTAAATTCCGGGAAGGCGGCGCTTTCGAGCCGCACGATGACGGCGACCATGACGAAGCCGCCCATGCGGGCGCCGATCATGACCACGATCATGGGGCCTTCGACACCCACCTCTGGCTCGATCCACAAAATGCCAAGGCGATGGCAGCCGAGATCACCACCACTCTCGTCGCGGCCGACCCTGCCAACGCCCTCACCTACCAGGCCAACGCCAAGACGCTGGACGACAGGCTCGACGCGCTGGACAAGGAAATCACCGGCATCGTGTCACCGGTCAGGGACAAGCCGTTCATCGTCTTCCACGATGCCTACCAGTATTTCGAGAACCGCTATCATGTGCGGGTCGCCGGCTCGATCACCGTCAGCCCCGAAACGATCCCCGGCGCGGAACGCATTGCGGAGATCCACAAGAAGGTCGGCGAACTCGGTGCCACCTGCGTTTTCGCCGAACCGCAGTTCCAGCCGCGATTGGTCGATGTCGTGATCGAGGGAACCAAGGCGAAGGCCGGTGTGCTCGATCCGGAGGCAGCCACGCTCGACGCTGGACCAGATCTCTATTTCAACCTCATGCGCGGTATCGCCAATAGCATGAAGGACTGCCTCTCGCGAGAAAGCTGAGAGGTGGCGAAGGCGGACCTCACAGTCCGCCTTTTTCAGCACAAGATGTGTAATTGTATAACATCTCAGAGGCATGAATGGATACGAAGCTTCCCGTAACGGTGTTGTCGGGCTTTCTTGGCGCCGGCAAGACCACGCTGCTCAACCACATCCTTGGAAACCGGCAGGCTCTGCGGGTCGCCGTGATCGTCAATGACATGAGCGAGGTGAACATCGACGCCGCCCTCGTGCGAGACGGTGGCGCCAACCTGTCGCGAACCGACGAACAGCTGGTGGAGATGACGAACGGCTGCATCTGCTGCACACTGCGTGACGATCTGCTGAAGGAGGTCCGCCACCTGGCGGAACAGGGACGCTTCGACTATCTCCTAATCGAATCGACCGGTATTGCCGAACCTCTGCCGGTCGCGACCACCTTCGAGTTCCGCGATGAGAATGGCGCAAGCCTCTCCGACATCGCCAAGCTCGATACGATGGTGACGGTGGTCGATGCCGCGAACTTGCTCTCGGACTATGCATCCGCAGACTTTCTGGCAGATCGCGGCGAAACCGCAGGCGATGGCGACAATCGCACGATCATCGATCTGCTGGTCGAGCAGATCGAATTCGCCGATGTGATCATCCTCAACAAGATCGGCACAGCGACGCCGGCCGAGTGTCAGGCCGCGCGCCAGATCATCGTCGGGCTCAATCCCGACGCAAGGTTGATCGAGACCGACTTCGGCCAAGTGGAGCTCGGTGAAGTGCTCGGAACGGGACGCTTCGACATCGACCGCGCCGAAACGCATCCGCTCTGGTACAAGGAGCTGCACCGCTCCTCCGAACATATGCCGGAGACCGAGGAATACGGTATCCGCTCCTTTGTCTATCGCGAAAGGCGGCCCTTCGACCCTGCCAAGCTACAGCGCTTCTTCGACACCGCCTGGCCCGGCGTCGTCAGAGCGAAAGGCTTCTTCTGGCTGGCGACGCGCCCGCACCATGTCGGTGAAGTCAGCCAGGCCGGGGCACTCCTGCGGACGGGCAAGATGGGGCTCTGGTGGGCGTCGGTGCCGCGTGAGCGATGGCCGGACGATGAACGCTTCCTGAAGGCCATGTCGCCCTACCTCGACCCCGTCTGGGGTGACCGCCGGCAAGAGATCGTCTTCATCGGTAGCGATCCGATGGACGAGGACTGGATACGGCAGCAGCTCGACGGCTGCCTTGTAGCGGACGAGACCTTTGCGCCGGAAAAGTGGCGCGGGCTGCCGGATCCCTTTGCGAGCTGGGGAGAGCGCGGAGCGTGACGACACAAGCTCCCAAAGCCTATCGCTGCCGATGCGAGGAATGTCAGCCTCTTGCGCCGATCGAGGGATTGGCTGCGCCGCAAGCAGTGGAAGCGGAAGCAGGCGCCATCAGTCGGCTGGCCGCCGTCGTGCAGCGGCTCCTTGACTCACGCAAACAAGCACCCGATTGAATCAGAAGGGCGGCATCGAAGCCGCCCTTTCCGGATATTGGCGTTGCCGCTTAGCGAATGACGATATTCGCGATCGCGCCGTTGACCGAGCCGATGAGCAGGAAGTCGTTATCGACCTGCACCCACCGATAGCCGCGCGGCGGAGCCGACAGGCGGTAGCGATGATAATCGCGCACGTCGCGCATATGGCGGCGCTCCGCCGACGTCATGCGATGGCCGCGGCTCCACTTGTACTTCTTAACGTGAACGTCGCTCCACGACAACGGGCCGACGATGATCCTGGGCGCTCGCTTCGGTCGTCGCCAGCAGCGGGGCGGCAATCACGGTAGCGGCAAGAAGGAGGGTGGTGAGCTTTTTCATTGGGAGGTTCCTCGTGTTGAACACGCCCCGAACCTAGGCCAAAAAAGATGAACCGAAACTGAAACTTAAGTAAAACTTCTGTAATAATAACACACACTTAAAAGCATCTTCTAAATTAAGAAATGCGACATCGCCCGGCATTTTCGGGCGATGTCGGTGCCTCTATCAAAGCTCTTCGTAGTTGAACCAGTCGAAGTCTGCCGTTCTTGCGCGGCCCGACGTATCGAAGGCGAAGACCCCGGCGAAGGCGCCCGTAAACGAGCCGTGCTCGCCGCGCCCGCCTTCATCTGACACGACGCCCGCATCGAGCACGGGACCGATCGGCTGCCATGCCCCCTTGCCTTCCGTCTGCCAGAAGAACTGCAGGTCGTTGTCCCTGATCTCCATGGAAAGCTGCACGCGCCCCTCCGCCGGAATGGCGACGCCGCTGCCTGCCGGGAAGCTGATGCGGCTGTGTGGGTAATCGCCGTCACAGGAAAAGATCGTGACGCAGCGCCCTAGCTTTTCATGCAGGGTCACGCCGATCGCATGGAACTTGTGCCTGTTGTAATAGTGGGTCAGGCCGGCAACCTGCTGGTAGGTGACGGGATCGAACTCGACGACCGTCTCCGCCCGAAAGCTGTGGTGCTCCTGGCGACGGGCGACGAGAGATTGCTCGAACCACGAGCCGATGCTTTCGCGCGCGATCAGTCTGAGGTGCCCTGCCCGGTCGGTCAGGTTGAAGATGCGCTCCGGCTTCGGCGTGCGAAGCCACTGAAAGTCAGCAGGCAGGCTGCCGCCATCGAAGCTGTATTCGCTGCGCATCGGCTTCTCGACGGGCACGGCACCAGCCAGTCCCGGCACGGTGACATCTGGGACGGTCGTGCCGTTTTCAAGATAGAGCCACCCATCCTCCTTCCAGACGCACTTCTGCAGGCTGGTTTCGCGACCGAGCGTGCAGCGGCGCTTCGGCGGCATCGGCCGACCGCAGAGATGCGTGTGATAGACCTGACCATCCGGCGTTTCGACATATTGGCCGTGCCCTGCCCGCTGCAGAATGGCTTCGGGATGATCCTTCGAGGTAATCAGATGCTTGTTCGGGTGCATCTCATAGGGACCGTCGATCGTGCGCGAACGGGCCATTGTCACCGCATGATCGTAACCGGTGCCGCCCTCGGCCGTCGTCAGATAGTAATAGCCGTTGCGCTTGAAGAGATGCGGTCCTTCGACAAGCCCAAGCGGGCTGCCGGCGAAGATGTTCTTGATTGGCCCCTTCAGCGATTGCGTCACCGCATCCCATTCCTGCATCAGGATACCGTCGAACGCCGGCGACTTCGGCGCACCGCCGAAGCTCTCGGTGCGCTGATTCCACTGCATGTTGAGGAACCACTTGCGGCCATCGTCATCGTGGAACAGTGATGGGTCGAAGCCGGAAGAATTCACGTAGACCGGCTCGGACCATTCACCCTCAATATCAGGCGAAGTCACGATGTAGTTGTGCGCATCCTTGAAGTTGCCGTCGAAGCGCTTGACGTCGGTATAAACCAGCCAGAACAGCCCATCGGCATAGGACAGACAGGGCGCCCAGACGCCGCAACTATCGGGATTGCCGCGCATGTCGAGCTGCGACTGACGCTCGAGCGGCCGCCGCACCATCGTCCAGTTCACGAGATCGCGCGAATGATGGATCTGGACGCCGGGATACCATTCGAAGGTCGAGGTTGCGATATAGTAATCGTCCCCGACGCGGCAGATCGATGGATCCGGGTTGAAGCCCGGCAGGATCGGGTTGCGGATCATTGGTGAAATTTCCTCCCTGAAATACGCACACAGCTTGCGGCACGTACATCAAAACTCAATAGAAAAAACGCCCGGAACGTGGGTTCCAGGCACTTCGGTTTATTCGCGTTCCGCAGACTTGGCCCAGAGATTGATGTCGGCCTCGCGGGCGTAGCCATCGATCTCCTTGAGTTCCTCGGCCGTGAAGTCGAGATTGTCGAGCGCTTTGACACAATCGACGATTTGCGACGAGCGGCTGGCGCCGATCAGCGCCGACGTCACCCGGTCGCCACGCAGCACCCAGGCGATCGCCATCTGTGCCAGCGTCTGGCCGCGGCGCTCCGCGATCTCGTTGAGCTTGCGGATGTTGTCGATGATCTGAGGACGGATGAACTCCTTCTTCAGGAAGTGGTTCTGGGCCGCACGGCTGTCCTGAGGGATGCCGCCGAGGTACTTCGTCGTCAGCATGCCCTGCGCCAGCGGCGAGAACACGATCGAGCCCATACCGACGTCATCGAGCGTGTCGAGCAGCTTGTCGTCCTCGACCCAGCGGTTGAGCATCGAATAGCTCGGCTGGTGGATCAGGCAAGGCGTGCCAAGGTCCTTCAGGATCGCTGCCGCCTCACGGGTACGCTGCGAATTATAGGACGAGATGCCGACATAGAGCGCGCGGCCGGAGCGCACGATATGGTCGAGTGCGCCGCATGTCTCTTCCAGCGGCGTATCCGGATCGAAGCGGTGCGAATAGAAGATATCGACATAGTCGAGGCCCATGCGCTTCAGGCTCTGGTCGCACGAGGCGATCAGGTACTTGCGGCTGCCCCACTCGCCGTAAGGACCGGGCCACATGTCGTAGCCAGCCTTGGACGAGATGATCAGTTGGTCACGCAGACCTGAAAATTCGGTGCGCAGGATTTCGCCGAAGTCGGTCTCGGCTCTGCCAGGAGGCGGGCCGTAGTTGTTGGCGAGGTCGAAATGGGTGATGCCGAGATCGAAGGCGGTGCGGCACATGTCGATCTTGCGGTCATGCGGCGTGTCACCGCCGAAATTGTGCCAGAGGCCGAGGGAGACGGCCGGCAGCTTCAGGCCTGAACGGCCCGTGCGGTTATACTTCATCTTTGAATAGCGGTCGGAAGCCGGTTGCCAGCTCATAATTCTGATCCTTTAAGCAAAAAGGCGCGGGCTCGTCGCCCGCGCCGGACCATAGTCCTTTGGACGCTTACTTCAAGAGCGCCTGTGCCTCTTCGATGCCGAGGGCGGCCGGCTGCGTGCAGGTCGTCGTCAGCTCGATGAAGCGGCCTTCCTCGCCCGACTTCAGGATCGAAGTCATGACGTCGACGCCGTGCAGCGTGCGATCGAGCGAGCAACGCGCATCGCGGCCCTCGATGATCGCCATCGCCATGTCGGCGAGACCTGCGGTGCGGTAGTTGGCGCGCGGTCCCTGCGGGCTTTCCTGGTTGAAGATCCCGAACGGATGCTCCCAGCCGTCCAGCGCCTTGATCTCCTTGTCGCGGCCGCTGGCCTCGACGACACCGCCGAAAAAGTTCGGGTCCGGGACGTAGAGCGAACCGTCGGTGCCGTAGAGCTCCATGTTGGCATGGCGGTGAGACCAGACGTCCCAGCTCGCCGTCAGCGTGACGGTCGCGCCGCTGACGAATTCGAGGATCGCCTGGATCGTCGTCGGCGTCTTGACCGGGATGATCTCGCCATGACGCGGCTGGCTGGTGATCGTACGGGTGTCGGACGCCATGGAGGTCATGGCGCCGACGCGCTTCACCGGACCGATCAGGTTGATCAGGTTGGCGATGTAGTAAGGGCCGAGATCGAGGATCGGACCGCCGCCGGGCAGGAAGAAGAAGTCCGGGTTTGGATGCCACATCTCCATGCCCGGGCTCATGACATAGCACGCACCCGAGGTGACGCGGCCGATGCCGCCTTCGTCGATGTACTTGCGGGCAAGCTGATGCGCGCCGCCGAGGAAGGTATCCGGAGCGCAACCGACGGAGAGGTTCTTCTCCTTGGCGATGCGGCGCAGCTCTTCACCCTGCTCGAGGGTGAGAACCAGCGGCTTTTCCGAATAGACATGCTTGCCGGCTTCGAGGATCGCCTTCGAGACCGGGAAATGCGCGTCGGGGATGGTGAGGTTGACGATGACGTCGATCTCGTCATTGGCGAGAAGCTCGTCGATCGTCTGCGCCTTGACGCCATATTCTTCCGCGCGGGCCTGGGCGGCCTGCACGTTGATATCGGCGCAGGCCAGAACCTTCAGCCCCTTGAAAAGGGGCGAAAGCGAAAAGTAGGTGGTGGAGATGTTGCCGCATCCGATGATGCCGACGCCAAGTTCCTTGGTCATGATGTGCCTCAGTATGTCTTGAAGGATGCGATCGAGCGGGTGATCAGGCGATCGACATCAGCCGGGTTGTCGTGCTCGACGACGTAGTGCTTGGTCTTGGTGCCCTTGAGGGCTGCGACGAGCTTTGCCCAAGGCAGCGTGCCGTGGCCGACATCGGCCCAGCCATCCTCGTTCTTGTTCTCGCCTGCCGGCGCAATGTCCTTGACATGAGCCGAGGTGATCCGAGACCCGAGCTTTTCGATCCAGGCGAACGGATCGGCACCGCCACGAACGACCCAGGCGATATCGGCTTCCCAGGAAATATCAGGCGCGCCTTCGAAGATGCGCTCGATCGGCAGAGAACCGTCGGCAAGCTTCGCGAACTCAAAATCGTGGTTGTGCCAGCCGAACTCATAGCCCGCATCCTTGTAGGGCTTGCTCATTTCCTGCAGGCGCTTGCCGAATGCCAGCCAGCCGGCAGCATCGGTCGGGCGCTGATCGGCCGCCAGGTGGGGAGCATAGATCGAGTCCATGCCGAGGATCTTGGCAATATTCAGCGACTTCTTGACTTCGCCGTCGAGGAAATCGGGACTGAAATGTCCGCTGGCCATGACAAGGCCGTTCTTGTCGAGTTCCGCACGCAGGCTCTTCAGGCCGGCATCGTCGAGATCCGCGTAGATGCCGCCAAAGCCTTCGACTTCCTGATAGCCGGCCTTGCCGAGCTTTTCGAAGATCGCAGAATAGGGCTGGAAGTTACGGGCGCTGTAAAGCTGAAAACTCAGTTTCGTCATCATTCCTCCTCGGGCCTCGTGCCCATTGCATTTCAGTCAGGATCAATCCACGGACTGGCAGGATTGCAGGTCGTAGAAACGGAAGTCCGGCAGTGCGTCGCTCTCCAGCGACTTGGCCGGGGTGAAGGTAATGCGGCGCGTCTCGCCCGCCGCCAGATCGAAGGCATTGTCGGAATACTTGCCGTCGGTGTCGGTCTCGATCATCACGAAGAGCGCCAGTCCCTTGGCGGTGACGTTGAGGCAGACGGAGCCATCCTCCTCGACATATTCGTGCGTCACCATCAGGCCTGCCGGCTCCAGCTCCAAGGCCTTGTAGGTGCCGTGGACATAGTGCCCCTCGCCGCCCATGCCGTTCGACGCCGTGAAGCGCCAGGCAAGCAATGTACCCGTCGGTAGATCCGCCACGTCGATGGTTGCGGCGGTAACTGCCGCATCAGGCGTGCAGACCGCCTGAACATCCTTCAGGTGCTTGCGCTCGCCCTTCATGTCGAGCACCGAGATCGACAGATCGACGCTGACTTCGGCCAGCGTGTCGTTGACCAGCGAAAAGCGGATCGTCTTGCTGTCCTCATCGGGAATCGCCGCCACAGCGACCGGCTGGAAGAAGCGCTTGACGAGATAGTGCATCGCCTTCCAGCGACCGCCGTAATCAAGGCTCGACCAAGAGGCAACCGGCCATGTGTCGTTGAGCTGCCAGTAGATCGTGCCCATGCAATGCGGCTTCAGCGAGCGCCAGTATTCCACCGCCGTCTTGATCGCGATACCCTGCTGGATCTGGCTGAGATAGACGAAGTTCGGGAAATCCTTCGGGAAGCGGAAGTAGCGGAACATCGTCCCGGCAATGCGCTCATTGCCGCCGGCATTCTTCTGGTGCAGCTCCATGACCGGCGACGCGACGTTCATATCCTTGGCGTCGGCATAGGTCTTGATGACGGGCAGCGACGTATAGGACTGGAAGCCGAACTCCGAGCAGAAGCGCGGGCGCACCGTGCGATAGTTGTCGAACGACTTGTTCTCGTGCCAGACCGACCAGTAGTGCATGTCGCCGGAACCGTCGGCATGCCAGGCATCGCCGAAATCGAGATAGCCGGACGCCGGGCTCGACGGCCACCAGATCGCGTCCGGCGCCGCCTTCTTCATCGCCTGCTCGATCGTCCGGTTGAGGCGGTCGTAGGAAACGAGGTAGCGGTCGCGGTCCTTCCGTGATTCCTCGAACCAGGTCAGTGCGCCGACCAGCTCGTTGTCACCGCACCACAGCGCGATCGACGGATGCGAGTTCAGGCGGCGGACCTGATAGTCGACCTCGAGCGTGACGTTGTCGAGGAAGTCCTCGGTTGAGGGATAAAGATTGCAGGCGAACATGAAGTCCTGCCAGATCACCAGGCCGAGCCGATCGCACAGATCGTAGAAATGGTCGTGCTCGTAAAAGCCGCCGCCCCAGACGCGGATCATGTTCATGTTGGCGGCCTTGGCCGACTGCAGCAGATCCTTGCTCTTCTCAGGGCTCGACAGCGAGAAAAGCGCGTCGGCCGGGATCCAGTTGGCACCGCGGCAGAAGATTTCGCGGCCGTTGACCTTCAACGCGAAACGGCTGCCGGCAGCATCGGGTGTCGTGATGAGTTCGACCGTGCGAAGGCCGATCTGCTTGGTCACCGCATCCGTCGGCAAATCGACCGTCAGTGCATATAGCGCCTGCTCGCCGCTGCCCGCCGGCCACCAGAGCCGCGGCTTGTCGATTTCGAAGACATGATTGACCACCGTCTCGCCGGCACCAACGCCGACGTCGAGACGAACGCGCTCACCATCGAGCGAGAAATGGACCGGCACGATGCCGGGGTTCTTGGCAAACAACGTCGCGCTGACCTGCAGATCCACGGAACCGTTGAGATTGTGCACCTGCCGCGTCGTGACGTGCTCGATGCGAGCCGTCTCGAGCTTGCGCAACGCGATCGTGCCGTAGAGCCCAAGGGGGGCAATCGCGATGTTCCAGTCCCAGCCGAAATGGCACTGTGGCTTGCGCAGCATGTTGCCGTTGGGGATAGGCGAATTGCCTGTCGAATAGGGAATATAGAAGGGCTGCCTAGCCTGCCGGTCGGCGCCGGCCGCAATGCTCGAATGCAGGACGACGCGAATAACATTCTCGCCGGCCTTCAACTGGCCGCCGACGTCAGGTCGATAGCGCCGAAAGCTGTTATCTGCGAGCAAAACCGGCGAGCCGTTGATGAAGACGGCAGCCACCGTATCGAGATAGTCGATATCGAGATACCAGTCGCCATCCGGCTCCGACAGCGTGAAGCTACGCTCGAGCACCCAGTCGCGATGCGCCACCCACTGAACGACTTCCTCGTTGCGGCCGAAAAATGGATCGGGAATGAGCTCGGCGGCATGCAGGGCAGTGTGCACATCGCCCGGCAGCTTAATCGATGTCGTGACTTCGCCATCGGCTGAAGTGAGCGTCCACGATCCTGATAGGTCGAGGTTAAACCCATTTGTCGGCAAGAATGTCATAGTATTATCCCGATCGGGCCGCGCTTGGGAATGCCCGCACCCGCGAGCCGCAGCCGAACTTGGTGGCCAGGTGGCCGATTAGACGAACGGGCGGAACCGAAGCTCCGCCCGCATTGCGGTTTCTAAAGGCGAAGCTCGGTCTCGGCATCGAAGATCGACGCCAGCGACATGTCGAAGCCGAGCTTGACAGCCGAGCCCGGGCTGAAGCGGCGTGCGCCATTGATGCGCACCGACATCGTGTGGCCGGCATGCTTCAGCCAGAGCAGGTTATCGGCGCCCATCGGTTCCTCAATGTCGACGGTTGCATCGTGAACCTCAGCACCGAGATTCTCGTTGACCTTCACATGTTCCGGACGAACGCCGAGGATGACCTTGCGCCCGGCCTGCAGCACTTCGGGCGTTTCATAGTCTGCGACAGAGAAATTCACGCCGTTGGCAGTGAAGAACGTCTGGTCGCCCTGCTTGGCGATCTCGCCGTGCAGGAAATTCATCGACGGCGATCCAATGAAGCCGGCAACGAAGAGATTGCGTGGCTTGTTGTAGATCGTCGTCGGATCGGCGAGTTGCTGGATGATGCCGCTCTTCATGATCGCGATGCGGTCGGCCAAGGTCAGCGCTTCGATCTGGTCGTGCGTGACGTAGATCATCGTATTGTTCAGCGACTGGTGCAGACGCTTGATTTCGACACGCAGTTCCGAGCGCAGCTTGGCGTCGAGGTTCGACAGCGGTTCGTCGAACAGGAACACGTCCACATCGCGCACCAGGGCGCGGCCGATCGCGACGCGCTGGCGTTGGCCGCCCGAAAGCTCGGCCGGCTTGCGCTTCAGGAGCGGCTGGATCTGCAGGATCTCGGCGGCACGCGCAACGCGCTTGTCGATTTCCTGCTGCGGCACCTTGGCAACCTGAAGACCGAAGGACAGGTTTTTCTCGACGCTCATCTGCGGATAGAGCGCGTAGGACTGGAACACCATACCGATGCCGCGGTCCTTGGGCTCCTCCCAGGTGACATTCTTGCCCTTAATGAAGATCTGACCGTCCGACGCATCGAGCAGACCGGCGATGCAGTTCAGCAAAGTGGACTTGCCGCAGCCTGAAGAGCCAAGCAGCACGAGGAATTCGCCGTTGTTGATTTCGAGATTGAGGTCCTTGAGCACGCTGACCGCGCCGAAATTCAACGAAAGATCTCTGATGGAAACGCTCGAATTCATGGATCAGCCTTTCACTGCGCCGGCGGCGATGCCACGGACGAAAAGTCGTCCCGACACGAAATAGACAACGAGCGGCACCAGACCCGTGAGGATCGTTGCGGCCATATTGACGTTGTATTCCTTCACGCCTTGGACAGAATTGACGATGTTGTTGAGCTGCACGGTCATCGGATAGGTGTCAGGCCTTGTGAAGACGACACCGAACAGGAAGTCGTTCCAGATACCGGTGACCTGCAGGATCATGGCGACGACGAAGATCGGCAGCGACATGGGCAGCATGATCTTGAAGAAGATCTGCCAGAAGCCTGCCCCGTCGATACGCGCAGCCTTGAAAAGTTCCTGCGGCAGCGACGCGAAGTAGTTGCGGAACAGCAGCGTCAGGATCGGCATGCCGAAGATGCTGTGCACGACAATCAGGCCCGTCAGCGTTCCGTAGATGCCGATCTCGCGCAGCACGATGACGATCGGATAGATCATGACCTGATAGGGAATGAATGCACCGACGACGAGGATCGAGAAGAAGAGTTCTGATCCCTTGAATCGCCAGTTGGCGAGCGCGTAGCCGTTGACAGAGGCAATGGCGATCGAGACGATCACCGAAGGAACCGTGATGCGCACCGAATTCCAGAAGCCGCGCGAGAGGCCATCGCAGTTGAGACCCGTGCAGGCGGTCGCCCACGCCTTTACCCAGGGCTCGAAGGTGATTTCGAGCGGCGGTGCGAAGATGTTGCCAAGCCGGATTTCCGGCATGCCCTTCAGCGACGTGACGATCATCACGTAGAGCGGAAGCAGGTAATAGGCCGCGGCGACGAAAAGCGTGCCGTAGAGCATGATGTTGCGCGGAGAGATCACCCGCTTCGGCTTCGGGCCGCTAGGGCCGGAGACGGACCTGTCGGAGATGCGACCATCGGCAGTCTTGAGAGCAATAGCATCAGGCACGTTTACGCCCTCCGAATTCCAGATAGGCCCAGGGGATGATGATGATCGCAACGGTGACCAGCATCATGGTCGAGGCAGCAAAGCCCTGCCCCAGATTCTGAGC
>Ga0075365_10000403_pt1 | contig 15875 bp, 23 predicted proteins | sample EndMetdeltDD1765_FD_71387 | JGI IMG/M metagenome (GOLD analysis project Ga0075365, IMG submission 71387) | Populus endosphere microbial communities from Tennessee, USA - Endosphere MetaG P. deltoides DD176-5 | ecosystem: Host-associated > Plants > Roots > Endosphere | place: USA: Tennessee... | reverse complement strand
ATCGAAGACCACGAGGCGCCATTCGATGTGGCGATCAGCTACCGCGCCGACCAGGTGACCCCGGTCGGCGCGGAGACGGTGACCACCGCCAAGCCGCAGACGTTGCAGAGCTTCGGCCGCACCTGGCTGAAAGACCCGGCCTCGCCGGGCGACGATCTGCGGCTGGACTACGTGGAGGGTCTGCCCGCCGCCACCCGCGCCGCACGGGCCGGGGTGTTCAACATCATCGACCGGCGCCATCCGATTGTGGTCAGCGCCGTCCGAGAGGGCATGTCGGGCGACTTCACCGCGCACACCTACACCGAGACCGAGCGTTCACGGATGCTCACCCTGGTGCGGCGGGGCCAGATCCTGCTGCTGGCCTCGCCGCCCACCTTCGGCCTGGGCAACGTCTACGTCCACGTCGGCGACGTCACCGAGGAGCGGCCCGATCCGGTCGCCTCCGACTGGCTGCGCCGGTGGACGCTGCCGTTCCTCATGGTCGACCGGCCGGTCTCGCTGATCACCGGCGTGCCCACCGAGCGGTGGCAGGACGTACGCACCTCGTGGGCCACCTTCGCCGACCTCTACGCGGCCAACCTCACCTGGGACCAGCTCAAGGCGCTACCGGCGGGGGCCACCTCGCCGAGCTAGGGGGTACGTCATGGGCGCCCCGCGATACAACGACCGCTTCCTGGACGCCCTGATGGACTCCCATCGCGTCTACGTGGAGGCTCAACTCTGGTACAACGACGCACTGGTCGGGCCGCTCAACGTGGTGAGCGGCTCGGTCAGCGCCGACCGCAACTCCTCTATCCGTCGCACCGCCAACCTGACCATCGACCCGAGCGCGCTGACCGACCCGATCCTCGCGCCGCGCCTCAACCCGTACGGGTCGATCGTCAAGCTGTGGCGCGGCATCCGCTACGCCGACAACACCGTCAAGTCCGAGCAGATCTTCACCGGGCGCATCGACTCGTTGGACCGATCGCTCGACGGGGTGGCGTTGCAGTGCTCCGACCTGGCGGCGACCGTGCTCGACTACCGGTTCCCGGCGCCGTACGAGGTGGAGGGCGGCGCCAACGTCAACGCCGCCGCGATGGATCTCATCGCCAATGCGTGGCTCAGCGCCGGCGGGCCGGTGATCCTGGAGGACACACCGACCAATGTGACCACGCCCAACGGTCTGAAGTTCGAGCAGGAGCGCGGCGACGCGTTGGACTACCTGGTGAAGCTGGCCGGAAACGAATGGTTCGCCGACTCGCTGGGGCGCTTTCACCTGCGTAAGCTGCCGGCGGTCATCTCGGCCACCACCAAGCCGGTGTGGATCGTTGACGGCGGCGACAGCGGTGTGCTGATCACCACCACGATCGGCACCAACCGGCAGAACGTGGCCAACTGGATCGTGGTCGACAGTGAACCGGTCGGCGGTACCGAGCCCGCGCACGGCGAGTGGCTCGACGAGAACACCTCATCGGCGACCTGGTACCAGGGACCCTACGGTGTGGTCACCGCGTTCTTCAGTGGACAGCGACTCGACCCTGACTACCCCAACTCCACCGCCGGCGCCGAGGCGTTGGCCGCCACGCTGGGCGCCAACTCGATCGCCAAAGTCGACCAGGTGTCGGTGACCTGCATCCCCAACCCGCGCCTCAACGTGGGTGACGTGGTGCGGGTGTTCTCGTCTCGGCTCAAGCTCGACAAGATGTACTTCGTGCAGAGCCTGGAGATGCCGCTCGATCCCGACTCGGCGATGTCGATGACGCTCTACCAGACGTTGACGCCGGCGGCGGCCACCAGCGAGCACGGCAGGGTGATCTTCGAGCCGTCGCCGTTGCAGATTCCGGAGGGATGCACATGGCAACCACGCCTATGACCATGGTGGACGCGATCGCCGTGTCGGGTGCGCGCGACGCGCAGGCCAACACCGGCACGGTCCGGTTCGGGCCGGTGGTCAGCGTCAACGCCACCCTCGGGTTCGTCACCGTCACGGTCGGCGGGATCGACATGGACCTCAACTACCTGGCCGGCATCTACCTCTCCCCCGGGGACTGGGTGGCTATCTACAACGAGCGCGACATCTGGTTTGTGCTCGGCAAGGTGATTCCCAGTGACGTTGACAATCCGGCGGTCGGGTGGCAGCGCAACCACATCTACCTGGGCGACTACGGCACCACCGGCGCCTTCCAGTTCATCAACCGGCGCGACCTCGGCGCCGAGGGGGACTACCACGTGTCGTGGTACGCCACCGCGTATGACAGCAACGGCGGCGGCTGCGACATCTCGGTCGACGGTGTGATCAAAGCGCGGTGGACGTTGGGCGTCGGCGGCCAGCTCAACTGCGTCGGCTACGACGCCGGCGGTGTGGCCACCTACCGGCCGTCGCCGTTCGCCACCCAGTGCGGCGAGGTGGATCTGATCTTCAGCAACGCCTCCGCCAAGCAGACCACGGTCAACCTCGCGACCCGGCGGTTCACCTACCGGCCGATGGTGGTGTGCTGCATCGCCGGCGCCTCGTCGTACTACTCCTACACCTCCACCGCCGACATAGACAGCTTCGCCGCCGCCGCCTACCACCGCGACGCGACGGCGACCACCGCCACCGTCACCTCGCAGTGGCACGCCATCCAGATGCTGGCCACCTCCGGTGTGGGTGGACGCGAGGCCGAGCCGCCTCGGCGGCTGCTCGACGGTCGCGGCGTGCCGTATGACGTCGATGTCGTCCCGACCGTCTGCCACACGCCGGGTTGCGAGAACCGGGGCGTGACCGTGATGAGCACGGTCTACACCAACGCCGAGCAACCGGTACCCGATGTCGTCTGCGGCCCGTGCGCGCAGCCGATCGACTTCACCTGGGAGGGTCACCGATGACCGCACCGATCCCGATCACTCCGCTCAAGGCGGGGCCGACCGGCAGCGCCCGCAGCGGTGCGCTGGCGCCGTTCAACGATCTGACCAGCGGCATCGACGCGAACTTCGCCGCCACGAAGACGTGGGCCACCCAGGTGAAGAACTGCCTGACGCTGGGCACCACGAGCTCCAGTTGGCTCACGCCGGCGTCCGGGTGGACGCTGCTGGCCGGCGCGTACAACGTGGCCCGCCGCGTCGGGCGCCTGGTGCAGCTCCAGGTGGCCCTGACCTACGTCGGCACCATCACGTCCAGCGCCACCGGCGCGGTGTCACCGGGCCTGGCCTACGCCACCATCACCAACGTCGCGTTGCGGCCCACCTACGACACGCAGATCGTCGCCCAGGGCTTCAACGGCACCGGTGTGGCTGCGAGCCTCAACATCGTGGCGGCCACCGGGGTGATCACGCTGAACGGGATGTCGGCCACGTTGGCTGCGGTCAACCCTGGCTTCTGCTTCTGTATCACCTACTTCGCGCCGATCACCAGCGTCGTCCCGTGAGGAGCAGCCAATGCCTGCCACGCCACCCGTGTTCACCGTCACGCCGCCGGTGCTCAACTCCCAGTCGCCGGACTACCCCGTGGTGTTCGGCTCGCAGATCGGGGCCACCACCGACGCCAACTTCAACGTCCTGAAGAACTGGTCCACCGATCTGGAGGACGACTTCGAGGCGGTGCGGTGGACGCCGGCGACCGCGTTCATCACCGCCGCCACCAACTTCACGGTCAGCACCAGCACCTACCTCTTCGAGCGCGGCGACCTGCACGTGCTGCACGGCACGATCAGCCGGACCGCCGGCACGGCGCTGGTCTCCACGGCCAGCGGGGTGATCACGTCGACCACGATGGCCACGCTGACTGCCGGCTACCGCCCGACCTATGAGGTGTTCTTCTGGGCGCGCACGGTGAAAGGGCCGTTCCTGGCTACCTACATCAACACGGCGGGGGCGATCGTGCTGCGGGGTGCCACCCAGATCAGCTACACCTTCCCGGCCACCTGGAGCATCGACTTTGAGGCGGTGTGGATCGTATGACCTTCACCCCGATCCCGACGTTCACCAAGATGCCGGCGCCGCTGGACTCCGCGTCCGCCGACGGGGTGGACGCCTACAGCAAGAGCATCAGCACCGGCAACACCAACTTCGGCTACCTGCCGTCGTGGTCCGGGCAGTACATATCCGAGGCCTACACCGGCACTGAGTACAGCACGATCACACCGGGCGCGGGTTGGACCATTACGTTCTTCCGCGCTATCGCGATGAACAAGATGGTCACGATCGATCTGATCGGCACGTACAACGCCGCGATTACCTTTCTCGCGGATGGCTCCCTGTCCGCAGGCGTGGTGATAGGCACCGGCCTGCCGGCGGTGCTGCGGCCGGCGCTGACAACATGGACCGGTTGTATGGACGCGCGGCTAGCCAGCACCGCTGTGTTCGTCACCATCGGCTGGCCGGCGGTGTCGGATATCGCGATCAACTCGGGTTCGATTCCGTCGCGGACCATTCCCGCCAACAGCCAGCTCATCATGCACGCCGCCTATTTCAACCAGGTCGCCGAGACGACACTGACGCCGTAATGCCTGCGGGCTCATCTCGTCCCCACCTCCGTGGGGGATGAGATGAGCCCGCTCTTTTCGCTTTGTGGCGCGGGCGGTTGAGCCCTGCAAGAACCGCCCGCGCGTACTCCCCGCGACCACGCGAGATGGGAGTAATCCTCAGCCTGGGCCGTGAATGCCGCTCACGCAATGCCGGGGCGTAACCCGACCGGTCGCCCGCCGTTAGGCGAAGGGACGACGGCGGCGCTTCGTGGTCGGTTGTGCGGGAGCATGGGAGGCCGTCGTCGCTCCTTTGATGGTTGGGGTAGCGATGAACGCGAGAGTGCTTCTGTGGGCCGCCTGGACGGCGCTGGCCATCGTCTGGATAGCGTTGGGTATCCGCGTCCTGGACCAGCGGGAGAAGCCTCTGTGTGCGCCCGCCGACAACCGCGTGGTGCTCAAGCTGGGCCAGCCGAAAGGCGCTACCGAGGTGGGCGTGGTGTACCTGGACTTCAAGGCGGCCAAAGCCGCCCGGGACGGTATCACCGTGTGGCTTCACCAGTACAGCCAATGCCCCTAAAAGCCCCGGCGTCCGGTCGCCATGGTGGGCGGGGAGATCCCGTCACCGTCCTTTGCGAAACCGGCGCATGAAACAGCGACCGGGCGCCGGCTCCCGCGCATAACGCGGACTATGTTGTATGCGGATTGGTTAGCTCGATCACCCGCGCTTCGTGTGCGGCGCAAACCTGAAGTTCAAACGTTGCGCCAGCCAGATGATGCAGCGCTACTCGTCGCACGGCCTGGCTACCGCACGGCTCGTCATCTTCCTCTGTCACCACGGTCTGGCCCCACTCGCACCGAATGGGCGCGGGTGCCTTCCCCTCTTTGCGGTCCGCCCGAGCTTCATCAAGATGGGGCTGACATAGGGCGACGGTGATGGTCTCTTCCTCTGACATCACGACGTCCATGGAAACCACGCCCACGGTCTGGCAGCCCGGCCAAATGCATCTGTTCACGCCTACGTAAACGATCGAGCGATTGCTGAATTATGGCGTGTGCCAGCCGCCGGCATTCCAGCGTTCATCAAGGCGAGCAGAGAGTTTGGCGAGTCCGAGCTGACAGCCCCAATCGCCGTACCGCCACCAGCGTCTCTCGTATCGGCGTGGCACCAGATCCAGCCAGGCGCACAGCCGTTCCAGCGTGACTACGATCGCTCGTTTCATGAGTCATCCAATTGCTGCATCAATTCGTCACGCCTCGCCATGAGTTCCTCGGTCTGCTCAAGGTCGGGAATCACGATGTACGTCGGCAGGTCGTCAGGTCTCGGTGGCGTGATCTCGGCGGCGTCCGGTATTGGCGCGAGGTCCATCCCAATGGAGTGAAGCCACGCCTCGAAGTGCGGTCGGAGTTTGTTGAGCATCACGACCTGAATCACCACGCGCTCAGCGGCTTCATCCATGGCGTCATGTTACTGGTGGTGACGCTCGGTGCGCGGGACCTCTGTGTACGTTCGGCTGATGTGAGCCGTTGTCGCGTCTGGGTATCGTCTCCACGCGCACAGGAATCGAAGCGACGTTGATGCATATTGCCTGGTCAAACAAGGTCAACAAAGCATCGATGTATTAACCAATATGCTGACCCATCCGTCTTATCCGGATAAGGTGGACATCAGCCGCTTGAGGTTCCTGTCGCGGTACGTAACCAGTTCCGACGACAGGAGACACCCCCGATGTCACGCACTCCTGCGTGTCCTAAGCACCTCACGCCCATCACCCTGGGCGAGGCCGCCCGCATTTACGAGAAGACCGGCAAGGGCAGCCAGCAAGCTAAGGCGACTCTCAACTCCCGCATGGTTATCGTCCGGCTTATGGTCTGGAGACTTGGCGCCGATCGTTGTGTGTGGACCCTCGGAAGCAAGGATTTCCGAAAGGTCTATGACACCGTGGTCAACGAGCCGACCCTGCAAGAGGTTGCGTGGCGCGAGCAGAACGGTATGCGGATGCGCCCCGGCCGCGTCACCGCCAACGCCAGAAACCAGACCAAGGTATTCCTGCGGCACTTCGGTCGGTGGCTGATCGAAGAGGACTACATGGTCGACCACGTCGACCTCGCTATGAAATCGCTGTGGGAGCCCGGCAAGGAGAGCGTCATAGAGGGCGCCGACCATCGCATCTTCCGGCCTGACGAATGGCCCACGCTGCTCCAGCTCGCAGAGTCCATACACCCCCGAGTGCGGATGGCGGTGGCGTTCGGCCTCTACTGCGGCCGGCGTATCTCCGAGGTTGTCCGCGTCCAATGGGGCGACATCAAACTTCTCGACGAGGACATCGTCTTCTGGGATGTCAAGAACGGTAAGCACGTGAAGACGCCGCTCTACCCGGACATCGAAGCCGAGCTGAAGTATTACCGTCGCTGGGTGACGGAGAACTACGGCATTCCCCGACCCGAGTGGTACATCGTCGCGTCGCGCAAGTTCGGCGAGGAGATCACAGGTGTCAACTCACGGATGGGCATCTACGCCGACCCCGCCACCTGGCCTCTCATGATGGAGCGGATCTCCTCGAAGGAGACCGTGAACATGGACGTGCGGAAGATGCTCGACAAGTACGGGATCGGCGCCAACGAAGGGACGGGTACCCACTCTTGGCGGCGGTCGGCGGCGTGCTACATCGCCGACGAGTACGGCCTTGACGCGGCGCAGGCGTTCTGCGGACACAAGACGGTTGTCACGACGCAGCTCTACACCAAGAACCGCGAGGGTTACAACAAGCTGAAGGACAACCTGATGAAGCGCCCGGCGCGTGATATCAACTCGCTGATGCCGAACGTCATTCCGATGCACCACGACAACTCTGGATGGGAAGCCACAGCCTGACGCTAATCGGATTCACCTCAGCCCCGTACCGATCCAGGTGCGGGGCTGAGGCTTTCTCAACGGGGCGAGCGCGAGCTAATCCAGTTTGGCCTGGCGGCCATGGAAGACGCCACGCACCGGTATCGAGTCCAGGGTGCCGTCGATGTAGGCGCTGACGATATCCGGCCGTGGTATTCCGGTGAGGGTGCTCAGCCTGGTCGCGCATGCCGCCGGCGTGCGGCCGAGGTTGTTGGCGATAACGTGCATAGGCGTTCCGTTGGCCCGGTCCTCAACGAGCGCGTGGTCCTCTTCGGGCGCCCAGGCGAGATGTTCGTTGGGCGTCTCCAGCAGCGACATAGACCTTAGTTCGTTGTTGACGCGGAGGATCGCCAGCACCCAGTTGAGCAGGTGCTGCGTGTGCTTGCGGTAGAGCTGGAGCTGGCGCATTGGATTGCGCTCCGGATGATTGTCGCTGCACAGCGGGGCCAGGATCTCGATCGCTCGGTGTCCCTTCTGGACAATGCTGTCGGTCTCGGCCCGGTCGAAGAATCGCTCGGCGCGTTGTCGTTTGCTCACGCGGCTCCTGGTCTCCCCGGCCCCCGTCGCGTTTCTGGCAGGTGACGACGACGGGGGCCGGGTTTGTGCGAAGAGGCTGAACCACTAATCCCTTACGGGGCAAAGGGAAGAGCCTGATTCGGGACAGGCTCGGCGGTCACGACCGACCGCCCATCTCACTCATTTCATTGTCACCGTATGTAACGCGTGGGACGAGAAGTGAGTTACGGGTTTCCGCACGTTTCCCCTGGTCAGAGGTGTTAGCTGGACTCCGGTGGTCGTCTGAGACACACGACTACGGGGGGTGACTAATGAGAGCTAAGAGACTCAAGAGCACTGAATACACGGATGTGGCCGGCGTGGCGCAGCGGCTGGGCGTCGGCAAGATGACCGTCTACCGGCTGGTCGACAGCGGCGAGCTGGGCTCGGTCCGGGTGGGCCGCAAGATCCTCATTCCGGAGGAGGCGTACGAACGCTTCCTTGTCGCCAACACCAGGCAGGGGCGCACGCCGCTGCTGCCGGAAGCGGTGGCGCCATGACCACGCCAGAGGACATTCGCGAGATCACCATAGATCTCGACGTGCTCCAGCAGGTGCGCAGATACCGCGACCTGGGCCGCACGATCAAGCACTACACCGACGAGCGGGCCAGGGTGCGCGAGTGGCTGGTCAAGGTGCTCGACGGCTTCGACACGGGGATGTTCAACGGCTACCCCGTGGTGACCGTCGCCCGCAACCGGCCGAGGCGGTTCGACTACGAGGCGTTCTCCGAGGCGAACCCCGGGCTTTACGAGCAGTACCGGGTGGAGGCCGAGAAGGAGGAGATCCGCCTCATCGTCGGGCGCGAACTGCCCGGTGACACGAATGGCTAGCGCGGTGCGCACCATCATCGTGGAGTTCGTCGCCGGCCCGCTCGACGGCTGGCGCTCCGAGCAGACCCACGACCGTCCGGTCACCCTGCCTGAGGCCCTGGACGCGGAGGACGGCTTCTACGCGCTGGAGATCTGGGGACCGCCCCGGCACTACAAGTACCGCTGGCACGAGGGGGCGCCATGACCGGGGCCGGCAACTGGGTGCAGCCCGAGCTGCCCTTTGAGGACGAGTCCTCCGATGCCGACAACACGATCAGCGATCCCTCCGTGGTGCTTCCCGCTCCTGATCGAACTAACGAGCCGATCGAGCCTGCGGTTGCGGCCACCGAGGAAGACGGGAGCGTGTTGTGACTGAGTTGTGGCACGCCGCGAAGACAGTCGATGAGTACCCACCCGATCCGCCCGAGTCGTTGATGCTGGCTCGCCGCTACCGCGAGCTGGTGCGGTACGGCTTTGGCACCAACCGGCGCTCAATGCAGGCCGAGATCGGCAGCAGTGAGATCGGCTGGGAGTGTGACCGGCGTATCGCTTATCGCTTGTCCGGTGCGCCGGTAACCAACCCCGGTGACCCGATGGCCGCGATCTTCGGCACCGGCCTGCACCTGTGGATGGCGCAGGAGTTCGACCGATTCAACACCCGGCGCTTTCGCTACCTCGTTGAGTACGGCTGCACCTATCGGGACGTGCTCGGTCACGGGGATCTGTTCGACCTGGACACCGCCACGGTCACCGACTGGAAGACCACCACGATCGCGAAGATCCGCAGCATGCGCCGCCAAGGCGTGCCCGCTGGCTACGTGGTGCAGGTGCAGCACAACGCGGCGGCACTCGCTGCTGACGGTTGGCAACCGCAGGCGGTCGCGCTGAACTTCTTCCCCAAAGATTCCACATTGGATAACTCCTGGGTGTGGCGGGCGGTGATCAACCGCCAGCTTGTGGACACCGCGATCGATCGGGTGAACCGGCTGCGCGGCACCGACCCTGCCACTGTTCCCGCTAGTCCTGGACGGCACTGCGCTTTCTGCGCGCAGTACGACGCACACACGACCGACCTTTCTCGGTCGTGCCCTGCAACGAGAGGAGGGCGGCGATGACCGCTCCTTGGAAGCCGGCATCAGCGCCGGCCAGCAACTTCAGTCTCGCCAACTACGTCGGTCGGCTGCTGCTGATCACACCGGGCGGCACGCACGAGGACTGGCCTATCGGGCAGAACACCGCGCCGACTGTCCGGGCCAACGTGGTGATTGTGGAGACCGGCGAAGAGTGGCTTGACGTTCTGATGTTCGCGGTGAAGGTGGTCGCCCAGCTCCGAGGTGAGGCCGGCAACGTAGTGCTCGGACGGGTGCTCGCGGAAAAGGGCAGAGGCAGCAACGACATGCTGTCGATCTCTCCCGAGCTGACCGACACCGATCAGCAGTGGGCGCAGTATTGGCTGGCGCAGCACCCCGGACGGTTGCAGGAGTTGCAGCACCTGGCCAGCATTACGTTCCAGGCCGAGGAGGGTCGCCGTGGTCGCCCGGCCCAGGCTTCCCAGCCAGCGCCGGCAGCACCACCGCCCCCGCCACCTGCCATGCCGACCGCGCCTCCGGTACCGCCACCAGTCACGGCGCCTCCGCCGCTGTCTACCGAGCCGGCTCCCTGGGCCGCGCCGGCACCACCGGTCGCTCCGCCCGCAGCGGCACCGCCACCAGTCTCGGCGACTATGGCCTCGCTCCAGGCGTCGGCTGCCGCCGCACCGCCGGTCGAGACTCCACCGTACTAAGTAGACAGAGGGCAGATCTTCATCGCGGTGCGACATCTCGGGGGGTGGATGGTGGACCTTGACTCAGTGTTGGCCCGACTTGACGGGGTCCACCATCAACCCTCCGGCATCTCGGCCCGGTGCCCGGTACCCGAGCACGACGACCACCACAACTCGCTGACGGTCACCTTGGCCGAGCACGGCAAGATCCTGGTGCACTGCCAGAAGACCTGCACCCAGGAGCGGGTCATTGAATGCATGGGCCTGACCGGCGCCGACCTGATGGGCATGCCGTACAAGGTTTGCGACTACGTCTACACCGAGCTGGACGGCAGCGTCAAGTACACAAAGGAGCGGTGGGCCAACCCGAAGACGTTCAGGTATCAGGGCTTTCTGCCGCCCCCGGCTGAGCGGGTGCATTACAACTGGCTGTGCGTGCCGTGGGCGCTGACGAACGGCAAGTCGATCTTCTGGGTGGAGGGCGAGAAGGACGTCGACAACTGCACGGCGCGGGGTATCCCCTCGGTCACCACGTGCGAAGGTGCCGGCTCCACGTTGCTGCCGCAGTACCTCGAAGCGCTGCGCGGGGCCGATGTGATCGTGGTGGCGGACAATGATCAAGTAGGGCGGGAGTTCGCGCGGGACAAGGCCCGCCGGCTGGAGGGCGTGGCCCGCTCGGTGCAGCTCGTGCACTCCCGGGTGGGCAACGATCTGTCCGACGCCTTCGACGCGGGCTATGGGCTAGAGGCTCTAGAACCGCTCCAGGCGGCCGAAGACGTCGGGTCCTACCTCGCCTCCCAGGTCCAGCCCCGCAAGCTGGAGTGGGCCTGGAGGGGGCACTTCGCGATGGGCAAGATCGGCATCGTCGAAGGCGATCCGGGCGACGGGAAGTCGATCATGACGATCGACCTGGCCGCCCGGTGGACCACCGGCATGAAGATGCCGGACGGCAGTAACGGGCTCGGCCCATGCCCGGTCCTGATGGTCAGCGCCGAAGACGATCTTGAAGACACCCTGATCCCACGGATCATCGCGGCGGGTGGCGACCGCTCGAAGATCCACCTCATGGTTCACGGGGTCACGCCGGCCGACCCGTTCACCTTCAAGGACGGGCTCGACTCAGTGGCCCGCGCGGTGATGCGGCACGGCATTAAAGTGGTCATCTTCGATCCGTTAATGGCCTTCCTCGCATCCGAGACGGATTCGCATAACGACGCCAGTGTCCGCCGGGCGTTGCAACCCTTGAAGCTGCTGGCGAGCAACCTGGGCGTCGCGGTGATCTTGGTGAGGCACTTGAACAAGGGCGGCTCGGGATCGAAGGCTACCTATAGGGGTGGCGGGAGCATCGCCTTTATCGGCGCCGCCCGGTCCACCTTCCTGATCACCGAAGGTGAAGACCAGACCACGCGGGTGATGAGCTGCGTGAAGAACAACCTCGCCCGCAAGCCCGACGCCATCACCTACACCGTGGAGGTCAACGCCAGCGACGTGCCGTACATCCGGTGGGGCGAGCAGGTCAAGCTCACCGCACAGCAGGCGCTGGACGGTCCGGGCCGGCGTGAGCCGAGCGATGCCAGCGATGAGCTTCGCTCGAAGAGGAAGCTCCGCAATCTGGCCGGCGACTTTCTCCTGGACATTCTTAAAGACGGTCCGATGACGTGGCAGGAAATACTTGAATTGGCCAAGTCGGAGGGCTTCTCGAAAAACACCTTGGAGCGGGCCAGGGCTGAGGTCGGATTGACCAAGCTCATTGGACCGGAGGGTAACCGCAGCGTGAGGTGGGCCAGGCCCGAGACTCCGCCCGCTCCCCCACTTCACCACTTCACCAGCGATGGAACTACTAAGGCTGACTACTCACCTGCGCGGGGTAGTGGGGAAGTGGGATCGGCCAAACCGGACATTGCTGAAACCGATTCGGATCTGGAGCGGGACCAGAAACTCGCCGATGCCGAGCTGGTCTGCGAGGTCTGCACGGCAACCATCAACGTCAACCGATACGGAAAGCCGTACTGGCTTATTCGTTGTCTGGCTCACGATCCGCGCTATTACGGGGGCGCAAATGACGGGGGAAAAGAAGCAGAAAGTAATCCGGACGGAGCAGGAGAATGACGAGCAGCTCGTTCTTCTCCGCGAGCAGCGCACCTGCACCGGGTGCAAGGCGCCGACGCTGTGGGCGCGCCCTCGTCAGCGCACCGGGGGGTGCTGCCCGGACTGTCTGGGCTGGCACCCCATGTCGGCCGAGCTCGCCGAGCGGCTGGCTCAGCGTGCCGAGCGGCTGGTGCTGGAGGCCTTCCCCGGCTCGACCCTGGAGTTCGTCGAGCGCGGCCCTGACCGGTCCCCCCGGTGGCTGCTGTACCGCGCCTACTGGCTGATCGAGCGGACGTGGGAGCAGCGCTGGATCTGGTGCCCGCCGGCCGAGGCGGCACCACTCATCAAGCCCTGGTGGAAGTGAGAGGAGCTCACCGTGAAGGACGAGGAGCGGGTGCTGATCTGGCTGGTCGGTGTCCTCGTGGTGCTGGTGATCTGCTGGGCCGGCGCCGACTGGGCGGCGTGGAAATGAGCCGCCGGCCGATGGTCGACGACCACTCCGCGCTGGAGCTGATCGCGCTCGCGCTCTTCTTCATCGGCGGGGCCATCATCGGGCTCGCCATCGGGATCATCTACATCGGATTGAACTTGGTCAACGTACTGGGTGGCCAGTGGCACTGGCCCTGGCTGTAACGGGGGGTTGGGATGGATCTCTGCAAGGACTGCCGGACGGAAGGCGTGATGACCAACAGGCCCGCGCCGTACCCCGGACCACGGTGCGCCACGCACCACCGCCAGGTGGTCAAGCGCCGCAACGCGGCCAGCCACGAGCGGGCGGTGCAGGCGAGGTACGGCCTGGAGGAGGGCGACTACATGCGGCTCTACTGGTTGCAGGGTGCGCGCTGCGCCGGGTGCCAGCGCTCCACCGGACTGATCCGCCGCCTGGCGGTGGACCACAACCACGCCACCGGCGAGGTGCGCGGCCTGTTGTGCAAGCCGTGCAACCGGATGGTCGGCTGGTTCCGCGACGACCCCGCCACGTTCCTGCGGCTGGCCGAGTACCTCACCAACCCGCCGGCCCGTCGACTGCGGGAGGCGTGATGAACACCTACGAGTGCCTCATGCCCCGCTGCCACGCCGAGGTCTACCGCCGCCACGATGTGTGCGAGGACTGCTGGGAAGACCGGCGCGGCCAGCTCACCGCGCTGCCCGACCTCTACGTGATGACCTACGCCATGCTCACGCCGGGCTCGCGGATCGTGGATATCAACCAGATCCACGTCGCCGCCGTCGATCCGGGAGTGCCGATCAACCTGGTCGCGCTCGACACCTTGACGTGGGCGGTGGATCGGCTGCGGGGCTGGGCCAACTGGGCGCTGTCCCGCCAGGGCCGGGAGGGGCTGCCGCTGGGCTACACCATGGGTAAGCGGTTCCTGATGGCGGTGCGCACACTCCAGGCCTACGACCACAGGTTCGCTACCACCGACTTCGCCGGGGACTATGTGCTCGACGTGTGGACGGTGTACCGCCGGCTGGTGGTGCAGTGCCTGTCGACCGAGCCGCGCAGCCTGATGGTGGCGTGTCCGGAGTGCGACAAGCCCACTGTCCTCACCCGACACGCCGATGAATACGCGCAGTGCTTGACCTGCGGTACCGAATGGCCGCACTCTCAACTGCCGATGTTGCGTCGGCAAACGCAAAAGGTTGTGCAGCAATGACAGCGGCTTACGCGAACACCACGGAACTACCAGGCCGCGAGTGCGCGCACTGCCGGCGTCGATGCGGCACCGCAGCGGGCGGCCACGCCCGTATCGCCGGGATATCGGTCTGCTCCAAGCCGACCGACCAGACCAGGCCTGACTGCTATCGCATGATCATGATGAAGTTCCATCCCCTCCGTGACTGCGCCGAGTGCAGCAGGCCGCAGTAAGGGGAAACTATGGCAGCGAAGACACGCCGCGCCGAGGTGGAGACAGCCGTCAAGGGGATGACTGTCGAGCAGGTCCACTGTAGAGACTACGGTCATTCATGGGCGCCACACACCGCTTCGCGGGTCGGGCGTGGGTTCGACCAGATACTCCGATGCACGCGGTGCGACTCGTCGCGGCACCGCGTGCTCGATCGGTCCGGCGAAGTGGTTACCAACTCCTACCGCTACGCCGAGGGCTACCTCGTCGAAGGTCTCGGCAGGCTTAACGGCGCCGATCGGGGAACGTTACGCATCCTGTCCGTACTCGACCTCGTTGGGCCGTGACATGCAGGAGTTGAAGCTGATCGCCTGGTGCGATGTATGCCACCACGATTTCAAGAGGATGGAGCCGGCCGTTAGCCGCCACGTGGTCACGCTGAAGATGGTCGGCGCCAAAGGTGTGGCGTTGGCGCGAGGCCTGGATCTGTGCGCGGAGCACGGCGAACCTGTGGAGGCGTTGCGCCGCACGATGACCAGGTGCGGCACCACGGTCCCAAAAGAGGGGGAGCCGGTGCTGCGGACGGAGAACCAGGTGGCGAAGCCGGCACCGAAGCCAAAGCCGTCCGACGAGCAGGAGCATCGCGCGACCAAGTGGGGCAGGGGCAGGTCGACCTGCCGGTTGTGCGGAGCGGAGACCCGTCGCGACAACCTGGTCGCCCACGTGCAGGCCAAGCACGGCGCCCGCGTGCCGAGCCAGCCGAAGAAGTGCCCGGACTGTGGTGAGCGGCTCAGCCCGGACAGAGCGATGCGGGTGCATCGGTCCAGGGAGCACGGGTACGTGTATCTCGACGACGTGTACGCCACGGTGAAGTGATGATCTGGCGACTGGTCCGGGCGTTGGTGGTGCTGGGCGGGACCAACCTGCTCGCGATCTCGCTGATCTCCGAGGGTCGGGTGTGGAGCGGGCTCGCGGTGCTGGCCTGGGTCGGCGCCGCCATCGTCTGGGCCTACGACGAAGGGAAGAGGTCGATGGGCTGGGGGAAGAAGTCGTCGGAGGTGACGCACGTGGTGTCAGGCGGACAGCCCGATCCACCTGTCAACGCACGGGCGGTCATGCCGAACGGGACGGAGATCCCGCTGGAGCTGGTCTACGTGGGAGTCGACGCGAGGAACTGTCACCTCTGGGAGAACGTCAACGCGCTGCCCGCGTGGCCGACACACACCAGCATCGACGTCCTGCCGGCGCACACCGCGATCAGCATCCGGGTACAGGAGTGAGCGATGCCCGGTGTCGACGACGTGACGGTGACCGTGGCCGAGGCCGCCCGCTTCTTCGGCGTGGCCCCGACCACGGTGTGGACCTGGATCAATCGCGCCGGTCTGCAACCCGTGGGAATCCGTAAGCGTGGCGCCGGCAAGGGACAGTCACCGTACGAGTACCGCTTCGGCGACCTGGCCGGGCTGGAGATGAAAGCCCGCAACGCACCGGTCTC
>Ga0075365_10000402_pt1 | contig 15892 bp, 16 predicted proteins | sample EndMetdeltDD1765_FD_71387 | JGI IMG/M metagenome (GOLD analysis project Ga0075365, IMG submission 71387) | Populus endosphere microbial communities from Tennessee, USA - Endosphere MetaG P. deltoides DD176-5 | ecosystem: Host-associated > Plants > Roots > Endosphere | place: USA: Tennessee... | reverse complement strand
CAAGCGTGCTCGTTCAGGCGTTGCTGAGCCCAGGCAAGATCATCAGCGAGGTCGAAGAAATGCGCGCCCTGCAAACGCGCGCCGATCGCATCGAGGCGTCCGACCCCGCACGCGCCGCCGTGCTGCGCTGGCACGCCTCGCGCGTGGGCTTGCGCTGAGCCTCACCGGCCGGTTCGAAGCCCAACCGAACTGGTAAAGTTCGGGCCGTCCACCGTCTTCGTAGTTCAATGGATAGAACGGGGTCCTCCTAAGACTCAGATACAGGTTCGATTCCTGTCGAAGGCACCAGCAAGCCGTTGATTTTCAACGGCTTTTTATTTGACGGGACAGGCGTGGGACAAAACACCCTCACCTCAGCTCCGTCCGCGCCGGACGAATGCATCGGACCTCCCGCGGTGGGCGATGACGTCAGCCTTTCCCCTCGCCTGCGGAGTCTTCTGATTGCGCTGCACTTGGCACGCGCGGCGCGACCTTGGGCAATACGATGGTGAAGCACACACGCCGTCCTGTGCACGTGCCCATCGCCTCACCACCGTGGGCCTCGGCGATCTGCCTCGTGATGAACAGTCCCAAACCCAGGTTGGTTCGCCCCGCCTGCGACGGACCCGCTTCGCGCTGGCGCAATGGCGTGAACAGCATTTCGATTTCCTGAGCAGGAATCTCGCCGACGTTTTCGACTGAGATTCGGACCGACGAGCCATCGCCTTCCACCGAAACGGCCGTGGGCGCTGATCGATCGCCGTGCGTTATGGCGTTTGTCACGAGGTTCGCCAGCGCCTCCCGCACGCGCGAGGCGTCGTACTGGCCTCCGGTGTCACCCCGTACGGCATAGTCGATCTGGGCCCCGGGATGGGCGGCGCGAAGCAATTCGAGCTCCTCGGCACAAGCGAACCCCAAGTCGACCTGCGCGCGCTGCAGGGCCATGCCGGCTCCAAGGCTGGCCTTGCTGTACTCCAGGAGGGAGTCCAACAGCGAGGCCAAACGCTTGATGCCTCTTGCCAGCATGGCCGTATGCGCGGAAGGTGCCGGGGAGGATTCCCGGCGCATCAACTCGACGGTGAGCGCCAACGTGTTCAGGGGACCGCGCAGGTCATGCCCCACGACACCAAGGAAAATTTGCCGCCATCGCTCCGTCTCCGCGGCATGGAACTGCACGGACTCGGCCACGGCCTGATCAATCGCTTCATTGAAGCGCGAGATGTCTTCGATGGCCTCCGGCCCGGGTGGATAGGCCTCTGCCCACAACCGCAGGATGCTGGAACGCAGCGCCCTGAACTCGGCGACCAACTGCTCGATGGTCCAGCCCAGCCGCGCACGCAGCAGCCCATGCGTTTGGGCCGGCGTCTGCGACGAGGATGTAAGCGCGACTCCGTGAGACCGGGCTATGGACTCTGTCCTACTCTGGGGTGTTCGCAGGTCGGCTGCAATGACTCTCAGTAAATGCGGCAGATCGTCGCGGATCGCTTGCTCGTCGACCTGCGCGAGGGTGGGGATCGTCCGGGCGTACGCGATGGCAGCTTCGAGGATCGGGTCGCGTTGCGTTTCCAGGAACATCGCGAGTCGCATTTTTTGAACTCCGTTGGGGCCACAGCTTTGTAAATTTCCAACTTACCGCGCCAAGCCGCAAGAGGCAAATGTCACTCCCCGCCATTCTGGTCGTCGATGACGACCACGACGCCGCCGATCTTCTGGGGATGATCCTGGGCATGCACCTGCCTCAGGCGACGGTTCACTTGGCCTATGGGGGACAGGCGGCGCTCGATCTGACCCGCCGGCAGCGGCCGGATGCGGCTGTGGTGGACCTTGAGATGCCTGGATTGGACGGCGAGCAACTGGCCTTTGCCCTCAGGGCGTCCTTTCCTGGCACTGAGCCCCTCTTGATTGCGCTGTCGGGCAACGTCGTGCGGCTCGCAGACATCGAAGGCAACGGTGCGTTTGACCATCGGTTGAGCAAGCCGGTCGATGTGGCGGCGCTCGTGCGAATCCTGGAGATGCACCTTTGATGATCCGGGGCATGTCCGCCAATTCCAATAGCGCGCGACTTTGACCATGGGACTCCCCTCTCTCCGGGGCTCGCCGTGGCTGCACAAGCGAGCGTTCAACTCAGCGAAGTGCTCCGCATTCTGTTCCTGGCCATTTGCATCGCCCTTCCCATACGCCTGGGTTCGTTGAGCATCTTGCTGATTTCCGCGATGCCCTCCTCGGTAATACGCATCACGGTGGCTGTTCGGGCAACGTTGTACTTGCCGACCGAGTCCGATGCGGATGCAATCTCCGCTTCGATGAGACCGGTCGCTTTCAGGACGCTCACATGCTGGACGTCTTCGGGTCTGGTCACCACCTTGGGCAGGATGACATGCTGCAGGCTCAGCAAATAGAACAGGGGCATAGCCGTTACCTCGTTCGATGCGTTTTCTTGTCGAGATTGGCGCTTGCTCGCATCGCTCCTTCGATGGAGAACTTGACGATAGGCCGCCGCCTTGACTGGCGCCTGTCGGACGCCGACCAGCGGCCCTGTAGCCCAAAGGGCCTACCCAATCTGCAAAAACAAGGAAGCCCCCCGACCTGAAGCACGTCGCTTCGGCCGATGGAGAAAGCGGTGGAAATCGATCCCCAAGTGTTCGAGAACTGGCAAAAGCTCTACATGCGTTGGTACGCAACGGACCAATGCGCTCGCAAGGCGCGCAGTGAGACGACGGTTGCCCTCATCGAGTGCCTCTTCGGCATGGGCGTTCCCCCGACCGGCTACGCTGCGAGATGGATACGAAGATCCTGAGCTTGCTTTCCCCTGCCCGTTGGCAGAGCACCGATAGCGGTGAGGGCATTTGTCTCCCCGGAAAAAGGTGCGTACCGCTCATGCGCGCGTGCGGCGCATTTTCTACAGTGACTTCACGGCGAAGCGCTTTGTTCCAAGACAGCCAAACAAGCGGCGCCGGTTGTCCACCCCACTGGAGAACGCACATGGCCAGACAGTTCGCTCAGCTCTTGGTGTCTTCGTATTTGCTCGTGTTTCTCGCTTTGTGGTTCATCATCTGAATGTGAAGCGGCCGACCCGTGCTGAAAGAACTGAAAGTTCGCGTGCGCTGTTGTCGCAGTGCGACTGTTCTGTCAACAGCACTTCACCGAGCTGGGACTGACTACCGCTTTGGCCAATTGCCGAGGGTGCCCGCTACACCACAGGCTCCAATATGAAGTCGAAGTCGAGCACGTGGAAGTGAGTTGATTGCTCGCTGCCGTCAGGCGCCCTGCCCGGCGGATGGCGGACGAAATCGCCGATCAGGGAACTGCGAACGCCGAACACGGCATCGCTGTCGAGATAGCGATCACCATCGCTGAAGACGTGGGTGATCAAGGTTTCATAGCCCGGCGCCACGATCATGAAGTGCACATGCGCAGGCCGCCAAGGGTGGCGGGCCGTCGCCTTCAGCATGCGTCCGACCGGGCCGTCCGTGGGAATGGGATAAGCCACCGGCATCACACCGCGAAACCACAACCGGCCTGATGCGTCAGTGCGCAGCACGCCCCGGCCTTGTGCCGTCGACAACTCTGCGCGTTGAACATCGTAGAACCCTTCGGCATCGGCCTGCCAGACGTCCACCTTCGCATTGGCGATGGGCTCGCCCTTCGGCCCGCGAACCGTGGCCTGCACGAACAGCGGTTCGCCGGCCGCGCCACCGGAGATGTCGTCGCCGAGTTCGAATTCCGGTGCACCGGGCACATGAAATGGACCGAACACCGTGGCCTCGGTCGCCTGTGAACCCTTGGCGTGATTGAGCGCGACGTTCAATGTGGACAGGCCGAGCGTGTCCGACAACAGAATGAACTCCTGCCGCTTGTCGTCGCACTTCTGCCCGGTCGCCGTCAGGAATTCGATTCCTGCCATCCATTCGGCCTCCGTCAGCTTCACCTCCCGCGCGAAATCGTGCATGTGGCGCACCAGCGCCGACAAGACCTCCAGAAGCCGGGGATCAGGGCAGCCTCCGAGGCTCGCGAGTACCGCGGGCGTGATGGTGTTTTCGTTGATATTCCGCATGGATGCCTCTTTTGTGATGACGGATGGTTCGAGATCGCAACGGCAGCGTTCAGGCATCGGACTGAATCAGCTTTCGCTGGGTCGGAAACAGTGACCAGCCCCAGCGCTGCTGGGCATAGCCCCAGAGGCCCTGCTTGAAGAACAGCGTGACGACGATCGCGAGCAAACCCAACCCCAGCAGGTACCAGGTGCCGTAGTCGCTCAGGAACTTGTTGAGCGCCCAGAAGATGAGCGCGCCCACCAGTGGTCCTTCGATGCGGCCGATGCCGCCGATCACCACCATGAAGATCGCGAAGGCCGACCAGTTGACGCTGAAGGCTGCATCGGGGCTGATGCGCAGGTTGCCGACGAAGTACAGCGCCCCGGCCAGCCCGGCGCCGAACGCAGCCACCACGTACACCGCGAGCTTCATGCGTTGAACCGGCACGCCCTGCGACTCGGCCGCGACTTCGTTGTCGCGGATCGCCAGCAGTGCCAGGCCGCGCTTGCTGCGCAGGAACAGGTACACCAGCGCAATGGCAGCGACCGCGCAGGCCAGCGCCATCCAGTAGGTCACGCTCTCGCGCGTGGCTTTCTCGATGCCGCGCAAGGCGGTGAGCGTGGTGCCGGAGCCGCCGCCTACCGCCGACACATTGGCGAACGAGAGCCGGAACACTTCCGCAATCACCCAGGTGCCGATCGCGAAATAGCCGCCCGACAGCCGGAACGCGACGAACGACACCGGCACCGCCACCAGCGCGGCCGCCAATGCGCCCAGCGGGATCGCGACAAACGGGTTGACCCCCGCGAAATTGCCGAGCATCAGCATCACGTACCCGCCGAACCCGAAGAAGGCCTGTTGCCCGATGCTCACCATGCCGCCGTAGCCGGCGAGCAGGTTCCACATCATGGCGAAGATGAAATAGCAGGCGATCTCGACGAACTCGCGCATCCAGCTCGACTCGCCCCACCAGGGCAGGCTGGCCGCCAGCAGCACGAGGGCCGCACCAATCGCCAGCGCGGCATGGCTCGCGCGGTTGCCGCGTGCCACATCGAATGCAGGGTTCGTCATTGCAATGTCGTTGCCCATGGTTCAGCCTTTGGTCTTCGGAAAAAGGCCTTGCGGGCGCAGCACCAGCACCGCCAGAAAAACGATGTGCCCGAACCAGATGCCCCAGCCCGGATCGAGCCGGAAGCCGATCTGCTGCGTCAGCCCGAGAATCATGGCGCCGGCCAGCGTGCCCCAGAACGAACCCATGCCGCCGATGATCACGGCCTCGAACGCGAACAGCAGCAGCAGCGGCCCGTCTGACGGCGACACGGTCGTGCGCATGCCCTGCAGCACGCCGGCGATGGCGATCAGCACGAAGGCGATGGCGGTCGCAAGCGCATAGACCTTGCGGGCATCCAGGCCCATCAGCTCGGCGATCTCGCGGTCGTCCGACACGGCCCGGAACGAGCGGCCCAGCGCCGTGTGTGCGAACAGCCACTGCAGTGCCGCGGTCGCGGCCACCGCCGTCGCCAGCACGACCAGCGGCAGCACGCCCAGCGAGAGCGCGTCGCCCACCTGCACACCCTGCGTGGCGAGCCCGCCGATCTCGATCGCGCGCGGGTCGGCCGAGAACATCTCGAGCAGCAGGTTCTGGATCACGATCGACAGGCCGAAGGTCACCACCAGCGAAGGCAGCGGATCCTTTCCCAGCGTGCCGTTGAGCACATAGCGCTGCAGCGCGTAGCCGAAGCCGAAAGCGAGCGGCAGCACGGCCAGCGCGGCCAGCCCGGGCGCCCCGCCCGTCAGCGCGATGCCGCCGATGGCGGTGAACGCGGCCAGGATGATGAAGTCGCCCTGCGCCGTGTTGGTCAGCCGCATCACGCCGAACATGAGCGACTGGCCAAGTGCGAACAAGGTGTAGAGGCCGCCGAGCAGCAGGCCTTGGACAAAGGTTTCGATCATGGTGTCGGGCCCGGTTCAGAGGCCGAAGTAGGCCTGCGAGATCTGCTCGCGCGTGAACGCATCGGAGCGCCCCTGCAGCGAGACACGGCCCTCCTGCAGACAGTAGATGCGCTGCGAGACGCGCTGCGCCATGGTCACGTCCTGCTCCACGATCACCACCGTCATGCCTTCGCCGGTGATGGCCGGCATGGCGGCGTAGATCTCGCGGATGACGATCGGCGCCAGCCCGAGCGACAGTTCGTCGCACAGCAGCACCTCGGGGTTGCTCATCAGTGCACGGCCGAGCGCCACCATCTGTTGCTGGCCGCCCGAGAGCGAGGTGGCTGGAAGCTGCCGCTTCTCGGCCAGGATCGGAAACAGCGCATAGAGGCGCTGCAGGTTCCACGGGCCCGGCCGCTGCGTGAGGCCTCCCATCAGAAGGTTCTCCTCCACGCTCAGGCTCGGAAACAGGCGCCGGCCCTCCGGCACCAGCGCCAGTCCGCGTCGCACGATCTCGCCAGCGGGCATTCCCCCGATCGCTTCGCCCTTGAACTCGATCGCCGTGCGCGGCGCGCGCACCAGGCCGCTCAGGCATTTGAGGAATGTCGACTTGCCGGCGCCGTTGGAGCCGATGATGGCGACGAGCTCGCCCTTCGCTAGCTCGAAGTCGATGCCGAACAGCGCCTGCGCGTCACCATAGAAGGCCTGCAGGCCGCGGGTCGCCAGCAGCCGGGTCATGCTTCCATCCCCATGTACACGCGCCGCACCTCGGCGTTGGCCATGACCGCCTGCGGCTCGCCCTCGGCGAGCTTCTGGCCGAAGTTGATCACGAACAGCCGGTCGGCCAGCGACAGCAGCGCATGCACGACGTGCTCGATCCAGATCATCGTGACGCCGCGTGCCTTGATGCGCCGCAGTTCGTCGACCAGCACACGGGCTTCGTGTTCGGTCAGGCCGCCCGCGATCTCGTCGAGCAGCAGCAGCCGGGGCCGTGTGGCCAGTGCCCGCGCCAGTTCGAGCCGCTTGCGGTCGAGCAGCGTCAGGCCGCCGGCCGGCCGGTTGGCATGCGGCATGAGCCCGGTCTGCTCCAGCACTTCGTGGGCGGTCTGCCAGGCCTCGCGCTCGCGCTGCTTTCCGCCGAAGCAGGCGGCCGTCACGAGGTTCTCGAACACGCTCATGTTGCCGAACGGCTGCGGCACCTGGTAGCTGCGTCCAATGCCTGCATGGCAGCGCTGGTGCGGCTTGAGGCCGGTGACGTCGCGCCCCTCGTATTCCACGCGGCCGGCGTCCACGCGTACGTCGCCCGAGATCAGGTTGAACAGCGTCGTCTTGCCCGCGCCGTTCGGCCCGAGGATGCCCAACGTCTCGCCCTCGTCGACCGCCAGCGTGATGCTGTCGGTGACCTTGAGCGCGCCGTAGGCCTTGCTGACGGCATGAAGAGCGAGAAGCGCCATGTCAGAACAGCTTCAGCGTGCCGCCGGTCGGGATGTTCTTGGCCAGCTCGTTGTTGACGATGGTCAGCTCGACCTTGTACTTGCTGCCCTTGTTCCACTGGCCGAGCACGAGCGGCGTCTTGCTGACGTTCTTCATCGGGCCGGGGCCGCCCCACTTCACCGGCCCCACCACGGAATCGATCGAGGTCGCGGCGACGGCATCGCGCACGTCGGCCGGCTTCAGCGACCTGGCACGTGACAGCGCGTTCGACGCGACCTCGAACAGCGCATGCGCAAAGCCGATCGGCTGCGTCCACTGCTTCTTCGTGCCAGCCTCGTAGGCCTCGGCCAGCGCCTTGGCGCTCTGCTTCGTCAGGCTCGAGGTGAAAGGGTGCGACGGGCTCCACCATACCTCGGTCGAAAGGCCATGCCCGAGATCGCCGAGCGCCTCGATCGCACCCGGGAACAGCAGTGCCTTGCCGAGCGTGATGACCTTGGGCTTGAAGCCCTGCTGCCTGGCCTGGGTCAGGAAGGTCTTGGCATCTGGCGGGATCACCACGCCGGTGACGATCTCGACGCCATCCTTCTTGAACGCCGCGATCTGCGCGGAGAAGTCCTGCGTGCCGTTCTGGAAACGACCGGGATCTGTGAGCGTGAAGCCCATCTGCGAGAGCGGCTTCGGAAAACCCAGCTCCTTGTCGCCCCAGGCGTTGCCGTCGCCATCGTTCGGGAACAGGCCGCCGACCTTCTTGTTGGTCGCAACGGTCTTCCAGCCGCTGGTGAAGGCGCCGATGACGTCCTCAAGGCCCCAGAACAGGTGGTACGTCCAGTTGAAGCCTTTGGCCGGGTCGCCCTTGCGGCCGAAGAACCAGGGCTGCCAGGGCACCACGGTCGACACGCAGGGCACCTCGTTGAGCTCGCAGGCGTCGCTGACCGGGTTGGCGGTCTCGGGCGTGCCGGCCGTCAGCATCAGCGCCACTTTGTCCTTGAGGATCAGGTCGTTGGCGACCTCGCCGGCGCGGTTCGGGTTGGACTGGCTGTCTTTCAGAACGATCTGCACCGCGTACTTCTTGCCGCCGACACTGATGCCGTCCTTGAACGCTGTCTTCATCTGCTCGATGACCCATTTGTCGGCCTCGCCGAACGGTGCGAGCGGGCCGGTCTGGGGCGACACGTAGCCGATCTTGAGCGTGTCGGCCGCGAACGCCAGCGGCGTGACGCCGGTGGCGGCCCAGGCGGCCGTGGCCTGGGTGAACTGTCTGCGATTGAGCGTCATGGATGTCTCCTTCTCGTTGGATTTGCCTGGAAAACTAGGGGATCAACCCGGCGGCTCGCCAGCCCAGGCGCGCTGCAGCAGCGCGCGGATCACGTCGCGCTCCGGTGGGCCAAAGGGCCGCGGATTCCAGTAGGGGTTGCGCACCGCGATGTCGGCCGCGCTGTCCAGGTCGGCCTCCTCCATGCCGATGTCGCGCAACGCGACCGGCGCGCCGTTCTGGCGGGCCAGATCCTGGACTCCCTGGGGTGCCGCTGGTGCACCCAGCGCCCTGGCGATGCGCGCCATGGCCTGCGGTGCAGCCGCGGCGTTGAAGGCCAGTGCGTGCGGCAGCACGACGGTGTGCACTTCGGCATGCGGCAGATTGAAGCTGCCGCCCAGCGTGTGGCACAGCTTGTGATGCAGCGCCATGCCAACGTTGCCGAGCACGCTGCCACAGAGCCAGGCCCCGTAGAGCGCGTCGCCGCGCGCCTCGATGTCGTCGGCCCGGGCGCGGATCGCCGGCAGCGCCCGCGCCAGCGCCGCGATCCCCTCCTCCGCCATCAGATCCATCACCGGGTTGCTGTCCTGCGCGTAGAGCCCTTCGGCCGCATGCGCGATGGCATTGATGCCGCTGGTCACGGAGAGGCCCACCGGCAGCGTGCGCGACAGCTCTGCGTCATAGATCACGGTGCGCGGCAGGACGCGGACGTCCTTACCGGTCTTCTTCAGGCCGCCTTCGGTGAGCCCGTAGATCGGCGTCATCTCGCTGCCCGCATAGGTGGTCGGAATGGCCAGGATCGGCAATCCCGAATCGAGTGCGATGGCTTTGCCGAGGCCAGTGGTCGAGCCGCCGCCGATCGCCACGGCACAGTCCGCACCCAGGCGCCTGGCAACCTCGCGCGCCTCGCGGGCGGTCTCGATCGGCACATGCATCACGGCACGGTCGAACACGCCCGCGGCCTGCGCACCCAGCATGTCGGCCACACGCTCGGCCTGGGCCCGCTGCTCGGGCGTGCTGAGCACCAGCGCGCGGCGCGCGCCCAGCGCGTCGATCTCGCGCGCCAGGTGCTGCAGCGAACCCGCGCCGAACACCACGCGCTGCGGCTGGCTGGTATGGATGAAGTCGCGCACGGTCATGGCCAGGCCCTACTCAAGGCTGAGCTGGCGCTCGCGCACCAGCCGCGTCCACTTGTCCTGCTCGATCTTGAGCGCCGCCGCGAACTGCTCGGGCGTGCTGGCGATGCCGGTCAGGCCCTGCTCCTGCAGGCGCGCGCCAAAGGCCGGATCGGTGACGATCTTGCGCACCTCCGCCTGGAGACGGTCGATGACCGGGCGCGGCGTGCCAGCCGGGGCCAGCAGGCCGACCCACGAGTTCACCTCGAAGCCGGGGTAGCCGCTTTCGGCAACGGTCGGCGTGTCCGGATAAGCGCTCACGCGCCGTGCCCCGGTCTGCGCCAGCGCACGCAGCTTGCCGGCCTTGACGTTCGGCTGCGCCAGCACGGCCGACAGGAACATCATCTCGACCTGGCCGCCCAGCAGGTCCTGCTGGGCCGGCCCGCCGCCGCGGTAGGGAATGTGCGTGACAAAGGTGCCGCTCACGGCCTTGAACAGCTCGGCGGTCAAATGGTTGCTCGAGCCGGGCCCGACGCTCGCGTAGTTGTAGCGCCCGGGCTGCGACTTGAGCAGCGCCACGAAGGTCTTTAAATCGTTGGCGGGCACCTTCGGATTGACCACCAGCACCAGTGGGTTGCTCGCGATCTGCGTGACCGGCTGCAGATCCCTGTCGACGTCGAAGCCGAGCTTGGGATAGACCAGCGGATAGGTCGCATAGCTGTCGAACACCATCAGCAGGGTGTGACCGTCGGGTGCAGCGCGGGCGACTTCCATCGAGCCCACCGTGCCACCGGCGCCGCCGCGGTTGTCGATGATCACGGTCTGGCCGAGCGCCGCCTGCAGCCGCGGCTGGATCTGGCGCGCCACGTTGTCGACGATTCCCCCAGGCGGAAATGCCACCACGAGCCGCACTGGCTTGCTCGGCCAGTTCTGGGCCTGAATCGGGCCCGCCGCACAAAGAAGCAGCGCGCAGGCGGCCAGGTATCGAGAGATGCTCGAAGTCATTGGTGTCTCGTTCGGGCGTCAGCGTTTGAAGTGCGGCGGAATCTGTGCGTCGACGTTGACCCACACGCTCTTGACCTGGGTGTACTCGCGCATCGCGTCGAAGCCCATCTCGCGGCCATAGCCGCTCTGGCCCACACCGCCGAACGGCGAGCCGGGATTGACCCGCTTGTAGCTGTTGATCCAGACCATGCCGGCGTGCAGGTCGCGCGCCATCCTGTGCGCGCGCTGCAGGTTGGACGTCCACAGCCCGCTGCCCAGGCCGTACTCGGTGCCGTTGGCGATCTCCAGAGCCTGCGCGTCGTCCTTGAAGGTCAGCACCGTCACGAACGGGCCGAACACTTCCTCCTGCGCCACGCGATCACGGTATGACCGGGCGCGCACGATGGTCGGCTCGACGTAGCAGCCCCGCGCAAGATCACCGCCGGGCGCCTTGCCGCCCGCGAGCAGCTCGCCGCCCTGCGCGATGGCGACATCGACATATGCGAGCACGCGCTCGCTATGCTGGGCGCTGGTGAGCGGGCCCATCTCGGTGGTCGGATCCAGCGGGTTGCCAAGCCGGATCGACTGCGCCAGCGGTATGAACTTGTCGAGGAACGCGTCGGCGATCTTCTCGTGCAGCACCAGCCGCGAGCCGGCGATGCAGGCCTGCCCCTGGTTGTGGAAGATGGCCCAGGCACTGCCGTTGATGGCGGCCGGCAGGAACGCATCCTCGAACACGATGTTCGGCCCCTTGCCGCCGAGCTCGAGCTGCACTTTCTTCAGGTTGCCTGCACTGGCCTGCACGACGCGGCGACCCGTGGCCGTGCTGCCGGTGAACGCGACCTTCGCGATGCCCGGATGCTCGGCGATGTACTGGCCCACCACGCTGCCGATGCCCGGCACCATATTGACCACGCCGTCGGGCAAGCCTGCCTGCTGCATCAGCTCGGCGATGCGCAGCGACGTCAACGGCGTGATCTCCGCCGGCTTCATCACGATGCAGTTGCCGGCGGCGAGCGCCGGCGCCATCTTCCAGCTGGTGAACATCAGCGGGAAGTTCCACGGCACGATCTGGCCGACCACCCCGACCGGCTCGCGCAGCGTGTAGTTGAGAAAGCCGGCCTCGACCGGGATGGTCTCGCCCTGGAACTTGTCGGCCATGCCGCCGAAGTAGCGAAAGCACGCAGCGGTGCGCGGCACGTCGAGCGCGCGCGAATCGCGCACCGGATGCCCGGTGTCCAGCGATTCAAGGCGGGCCAGGTCTTCGGCGTTGGCCTCGATCAGGTCGGCCAGCCGCAGCAGGATGCGGCCGCGATCGGCCGCCGCCATGCGGCTCCAGGCCGGGAAAGCGCGGGTCGCGGCGGCCACCGCCTTGTCGACGTCGGCCTTGCCGGCGAGCGCGACGTCGACGATGGTCGAGTTGTCGTGCGGATTGAGTGTGGCAAGCGTCTCGCCTGATTCGGCGTCGACGAAACGCCCGTCGATGAAGAGCTGGTGGCGAATGGGCGTGACGATGCCCACCGCGGCCTGGAGGTCCGCGAGATTCATGAATGGCTTTCGTGGTGCGGCCGGCTGGGCCGCGGGCTTGTCAGAACTGAACCGGAACCTCGGGGCTCTCGCCCTTCTGGATCTCGTAGACCAGCGTCGGCGAGCCGTTCTCCCAGACCAGGAGCATCGAGCGCTTCGGGCTGAAGCCCTGGTGGCGGCAATAGGCCGGCATGGCAGACATGTCGCCGGCCTTCATGATCACGCGGGCCATCGGCTTGCCGGTGTTCTTGTCGGCGCAGTCCCAGTGGATCTCGTCGGTCATCTGGAAGAACCACTCGACGCGGTCGTTGCCATGGATGATCGGCAGGATGTGCTCCTCGGTGGTCGGGCACATGAAGCTGTGCTTCACCACCGAGGTGAAGCTCGGGTTCCAGGTCACCTGCGAACGGCTCAGGAAGCCGAACAGGCTGAAGGCATGCACCTCGTTCTCGAAGCCGGGCTCCGGGTGCAGCTCGGGCTGCTCCTGGGAGACATCGGCGAACGCGCGATTGACCGGCGCGCCGCTCGCGTCGCTGCGCAGGTTCAAGTCGCCCTTGAGGCCGACGCAGCGCGTGGCGAGTTCACGGGCGCGCGTCACCTTGGCGGTGTTGTTGCCGTTCTTGCGCCCGTAGGGCGAGCCGGTTTCCTGCGGTGCCGCGAACGGATCGAAGGTCTCATTGGTCCAGTCGTCGAGCATGGCTTCGAAGGTGGCGCGGATCTGCGCGGTCGGAAAGTTCTCCAGCAGATCGATGCCGGCCTCTTTCATCGTGCCATTGAAGCTGCCCGCATACAGATCGACCGACTGGTAGTGGTTGACCGTGCCGAACACATCGTCGAAATTGACCCAGCCGTAGAAGAAGCCCCAGGCCACGTCGCGCATCAGCGCGCGCAGGTAGTTGCCGGCGTCCATGGTGTGGCTCATCGGCCGGCCGTCGCGCGTCTTCCAGTTGATGTGGACGAAGTACTCGTCTCGGCGGAAGCCGAAGCTGCCGAGCGAAAAATCCTTGTAGCCAAGCGAAGCATTCGGCTGCGATGCGATGACCTTGGCGAGTTCTGCGGGTGCGTTCATGATGGCGTCTCCAGGATTTGGTGGCTCAGTGCGTCTGGCAGATGTCGGCCCATTTCTCGACCGAGAGGTCGCCCTTGCAGCTCTGCAGGACGATCACACCGGGCTCGCCCGGCGCGCGGAACTGGTAGGCCGTGTTCTTGGGCAGCAGGCCCTGATGGCCACGCGAGAGCTTCATCCAGCCCATCTTCCTGCCCTTGGGCTCACCCTGCACGAGCACCGCGCCGTTCTTGTCGGCGTCGGCCACGGCCTGGCCAGCGTCGAGCTGCACCAGGTGCACCTCGACCGTCCCGTCCATCACAAGCGCGAACTCGTCATGCGCGCAGGTGTACCAGGGCGAATTGCCTTCGGCGCGCAGCGTCTCGAGCACGTAGATCTGGTTCTGCCCGAACACGACCTTCTCGTACGGCTTGCTGTTGCTCGCAATTTCGAAACAGTTCGAAAACGCATAGTGACGCACGTCGTCGGCGATCGGCTCGACGCGACCCTTCTCGAAGTTCTTGAGCGACCCGAACCGGGTCTGGTAGGCGGTGGCAGTCATGGGTGGGTGTCTCCTGCTGAAGTCCAAGGACGCAGCATGTGCTGCGGATGCACCGAACTGTAGGCAGCAACGAAGCGTCGCGGTAGGCACCAAACGCCCGCCGCATTGTTCGGAAAATCCGGTCAATGGTGCGGGTAAACCCCCGAGACAGGTCAGTCGGAGAAGAACGTCGGCGGCAGCATGCCGCGCTCGATCAAGCGTGCATCCCACGGCGCCACGCGGCTGAAGGCGGCAGCGATGTGCTCGATGAAGAGCTTGAGCTTGAAAGCATTGCGCGATGTGCTCGCGTAGACGGCGCTGAGCGAAAACGATGACAGCTGATGGTCCGGCAGAACGACCTGCAACTCGCCGTTGAGGATCGCCTCGCCGGCCACCAGCGTAGGCAGGCAGACGATTCCCGCATGCTCGAGCGCGTACTCGCGCAGCAGGTGCACGCTGTTGCTCAGCAGCGCTGCGTTCATGTAGAGCGTGACTTCTTCCTCGCCATGGCGGAAAGTCCAGCGATCCCGCGTCGGATAGCCCGAGTAGAGGCCAAGGGCATGCTTGTGGAGATCACGCGGGCTTTCGGGAGAACCTGCCGCGCGCAGGTATTGCGCGGTGGCGCAAAACACGCGCCTGACCGGAAACAGAGGTCGCGAGACAAGTTCGGTCGAAGCGGCGGGAAAGATCTGGAGCGCGCAGTCCACCCCTGCCTTGACGGGGTCGACGACCGCATCGCTGACGATCAGCTCCAGGCGGATGTCGGGATAGGTCACCTGAAACTCTTTGAGCAAAGAGGCGAAGTGACCCAGAACGAAGCCCGTCAATGCGTGGATGCGAAGCACGCCCGATGGCCCGACGCGCGCACCTCGCATCTGGTCGAACACATCATTGGCGCGTCCGATGAGGCCGACGCAATCACCCAGGAAGGCTTGCCCGACGTCGCTCAGGCGGACCATCCGCGTGCTCCTGTGAAACAGCGGCGCGCCCACGTAGTCTTCGAGTTGCTTGATCCGGCTTGTCACAACCGACTTTGCAACACGCATTTGCCGAGCCGCTTCCGCGAAGCTTTGCGTTTCGGCGACGCGAACGAATGTCTCTATGTTTTCAAGGCGATCCATGGTTGCGCAATGTAGCCCGTCACGCAGCCGCCTTCGGTGTTTGATGAAAGCAGTGACTGCTTCGCATCGTGATGCTGCGCTGCCTTGCTTTCGGCAGGGCTCTGCTCCATGGCTGTGGAGTTTCATGCTCGTTTGACCCACTTTTCATCCAGCGCCGCCCGGCTTCTGCACATCGATGCACAGGACAGGCGGCATGCGCTCTGGGATATGGGTGGGTCACGCGGCAGCGGAAATGCGGATCACGTATGAGCGGAAATCCACGGACAAGAATTGCTGGAAGGCACCGCGTACCAAGGGTCCATGGCTGCTGCATCAAATCGATCTGATGCCCTCAGCGAAAGGATTGGGATGTTACGGATTCCGAGTTGGTGTTTCCGGCCAACGTCGAACAAAAATCACCAAACCTATCCCGTCTATTGAAGTTCTGCGTCTCGTTTGCACCGAACGCGACTGTGACGGATTTGGAACGGCCTGCATGAACGGCATCTGAAGCATCGCATCTCCGGGTGATAGTTGCGTTGACGGCTCGATTGCAGGTATTGGTGTACTTCCAAACGTTGGAAGAACCCGCCTCCGTCTGACGAACGCATCTGCCCGCGTTACCTCCAGCTCCACCACTCGCGCCCGGGGATTGCGGATTCGATTTCCCGCACGTCTTGTTCATTTGGCAGGGGGAGCAAGAACTACCGACCACGGGAGTGTTGTCGGGACAACAAGGTATCCACATGCCACAACCAGCACTTGCATCCGAAGCACTCGCGAAGCTTATGAAGATCGATGCCATCAGCTTCAAAACCAGGCTTGAAAGCAAGTGTGACTTTTTCATGGTGCGCATAGCCTGACGGACCGGCCAGGCAGTCGCCATCCCACAAAAAAGGTAGATCAAGGAATCCACAGCCGCAGGAATCGCATATGCGCTGCTGGAGAG
>Ga0075365_10000400_pt1 | contig 15915 bp, 12 predicted proteins | sample EndMetdeltDD1765_FD_71387 | JGI IMG/M metagenome (GOLD analysis project Ga0075365, IMG submission 71387) | Populus endosphere microbial communities from Tennessee, USA - Endosphere MetaG P. deltoides DD176-5 | ecosystem: Host-associated > Plants > Roots > Endosphere | place: USA: Tennessee... | reverse complement strand
AATGCTTCCCGGAAGAGCCGATCGCCGTCGTTCTCGAGCCGGTGGATCTCGATCCAATGCTCGTCGAGGTCCTTGAACCCGCGCAGATTCTCGAGCAGCGTGGCGAGCTGCTCGCAGGCTTTGACGAGGACGTCCGCCATCGCCAGCGCCTGGTCCATGGGCGCCTCGATCCCGTAGAGGCCCATGAAGTCGGCGGTCTCCTCGATGTGGTCGACGACGTCGTCGACCTTCCCCGCCAGGCTGTAGATGTCCTCGGCGTCGATGGGCGTTACGAACGTCGAGTTCGTCCGCTGGGAGAGATCGTGGGTGATCCGGTCTCCCTCCTGCTCGACGAGCAGGATCTCGCGTGCGAGCTCGGCGCTTTCCGGCCAGCCCTTGAGCATCTCCTGGAGCAGGGTCGCCGCCCGGAGCGAGTTCCCACCGGCCTGCGCGAACAGGTCGAAGAAGGCGCGGTCTTTGGGGACGAGAGAGAAGGCCAAGGCGCGAAATTACCACGCAGAGGCCCGATCGCCCGGGAGGGTGCGAGATCGGCCGTTTGCGTGAAAGCGGACCGCGGCCTACTCGGAGGAGCCGGACGCGCTGCGCACCGCCTCGTAGGCGATCTCGTAGTCGTAGCCCCGGCGCGCCAGGTACTCGAGCGCCCGCTGGCGGTCGGCGCTGTCTTCGAGCGGCCGCGCGCGGCGGATCAGGATCTCCCGCGCCCGGTCGAGCTGGTCCCCGTGGGAGTCCGACGCCAGGACCTCCTCGATGGCGTCGATGGGAACGCCGCGCGCCAGGAGCGCCTCTCGGATCCGCTCGGCCCCCCACCCCGAGAGCTCGCGCTTGTCCTCCGCGTAGCGCCGGGCGAACCGCTCGTCGTCGAGGACCTCCGTCTCGAAGAGGCGTTTCAACGCGTCCTCGATCTCGCCCATGCCGAAGCCGCGGCCCTTCAGCCACAGCGCCAGCTCGTGGGCGGTCCTCTCCTTGCGGTCGAGCGCGCCGAGCGCCGCCTCGAAAGCGTCCGACTCCCGCATCGGCGCGCGCCGCGACTACGCGGCCTTCCGCTCCTCCTCGGGCTCAGTCTCGGCCGCCGCGTCCTCGATCGGGGTCGCCTCGGCGGGAGCCGCCGCCGAACTGGCCGGCCGCTCGATCTCGAGGATCTCGAACAGCTTCGCCTGGATCTCGCCGGCGGTCTCGGGATTCTCGGCCAGGAACTGCTTGGTGTTGTTGCGCCCCTGGCCCAGCCGCAGCTCGCCGTAGGAGAAGAACGATCCCGACTTGGTGACGAGATCGTGCTCCAGCGCCAGGTCGAGCAGGCAGCCTTCGTTCGAGATCCCGACGCCGTACTCGATGTCGAACTCGGCCTGCTTGAAGGGCGCCGCGACCTTGTTCTTGACGACCTTCACCCGAACCCGGTTGCCGACTGCCTCGGTGCCCTCCTTGAGGGTCTCGATGCGGCGGATGTCCAGACGCTGCGAGGAATAGAACTTCAACGCGCGCCCGCCGGGCTGGGTCTCGGGCGAGCCGAAGCTGACGCCGATCTTCTCGCGGATCTGGTTGGTGAACACGCAGATCGTGTTGGCGCGGCTGAGGTTGCCGGTCAGCTTGCGCAGCGCCTGCGACATGAGGCGTGCCTGCAGGCCGACCTGGGTCTCCCCCATCTGGCCCTCGAGCTCCACGCGCGGCGTGAGCGCCGCCACCGAGTCGATCGCGACCAGATCGACCGCGCCGGAGCGGACCAGGACATCCACGATCTCGAGCGCCTGCTCGCCGTAGTCCGGCTGAGAGACCAGCAACTCGTCCACGTCCACGCCGATGCGCCGAGCGTAAATCGGGTCGATCGCGTGCTCGGTGTCGACGAACGCGCAGATCCCGCCGCGCGCCTGTGCCTCGGCGATGATGTGGTAGACGAGCGTCGTCTTCCCCGACGACTCCGGACCGAAGATCTCGACGATCCGCCCGCGCGGAACCCCGCCGACCCCGAGTGCGAGGTCCAGGGAGAGCGCTCCGGTGGGGATCGCCTCGACCTGGATCGCGTCCTGGTCGCCGAGCCGCATCAGCGAGCCCTGGCCGAACTGGCGCTCGATCTGGGTCTTGGCGGCCTGGAGCGCCGCGTCCTTCGCCTTCGCCTCCTTGTCTGCGGCCTTGTCCGCAGCCTTCAAGTTCGCCTTCTTCTCCTGTGCCATCTCTTCATCACCTTTCTTCTGCGAGCGTCAGATTCAACTCGGCGAGTCGGACGTATTCGGCGCCCGAAGGCCTCAAATACGAGCGATAAAGCGCCAATCGAGGGGCTTCGAACGGCTGCGTGAGCTCGGCAGGGAGCACCTCCGGGGGGGATTCCACCCGCATGGGCTTCCCGCGACCGCGACGGCCGCGAGACCCCCTCTCCGAGCGCACCCGGGCGACGGTCACGTGGGTCCAGAACTCGCGCTTCTCCGGCTCGTAGAAGCGCGCTGCGACGAGCCGGTCGGAGAGCTCGGCCTGGAGCGCCGAGGCGGCCGGGCTTTCCCCCTCCACCGCGAAGAGCCTGGGGCGTCTCGCCGGCACCGGGACCGGATCACCCTCCAGCCGGATCTCCACCCGCGGCGGCTCGACCGCCGTGACCTCCGACGCGACGCTCTCGATTGCCCGCTCGGGGTGGTAGCCGAGGAAGCACAGCGTCACATGGAGGGCCGCGGGGTTCACCGGCCGCAGCGCCGGGTCGCTGAGCGCCCGCGCCTGCCATGCCTCGAGGCCCGTGCGGACGCGGGCGGGCAGGTCGAGCGCGACGAACAACCGCGCCCGGGGGCTCTTCAACCGCTCTTTCGCCATGGCGCCAGGCCGGTGCCGTACGGCGCCGGCAGAGGCATGGGCAGTTTGTTCATGGATTTGAATCTATGACGCGGCCGCGCGCGCGATGCCCTCCATCGGTGACTAAATTGGGCCAAATGCCAGACGACATGCCCACAGTCGAGGGAGTCGACCACCGTTTCGTCGATGCGAACGGCATCCGCATCCACGTCGCCGAGTCGGGATCTCCGGATGCCCCGGCCGTGCTGCTGCTCCACGGCTGGCCCCAGCACTGGTTCATGTGGCGTGAGGTGATGGCCTCCCTCGGCGATGAGTACAGGCTGCTCGCGCCCGACCTGCGCGGCTTCGGCTGGACCGAGGCGCCGGGTCACGGCTACGACGGCGAGACCTTCGCCGCGGACCAGGTCGCGCTCCTCGACGCCCTCGGGCTCGAGCGGGCACACGTCGTGGGCCACGACTGGGGCGGCTGGACGGCGATGCTCCTCGGGATCTTGCACTCCGAGCGCGTCGATCGCATGGTGGTCTGCAACGCGCCGCACCCGTGGCCGAGGCTGTCCGCCCGCGTCGCGCTCGAATCGTGGCGGAGCTGGTACACGTGGGTCATCGCGACGCCCGGGCTCGGCCGGATGGTCCTGGAGCGGCCCTGGATCGCCCACCGCATCCTCGGCAGCGGCAATGTTGGAACCCCATTCACCGAGGAAGAGCTCCGGCTGTACGTGAACAGCTTCCGGGAGCCGGCACGCGCGCATGCGATCCAGCACCTCTACCGCTACTACCAGCGCGCCGTGCGGGAGGGCATGAGCGGCCGCTGGCGCCACGAGCGCCTCGCGGTGTCGACGCTCCTGCTCTTCGGCGCCCGCGATCGTTACGTCAGCACCAGGCTGTTGCCCGGCTACGAGCCGTTCGCCGACGACATGCACCTGGAGCTGGTGCCCGACTCCGGCCATTTCATCGTCAACGAGAAGCCCGGTCTCGTCAGCGCCCGCGCCCGCGAGTGGCTCTCAGCCGGACCTGGCTAGCGCTCCCAGTGCCCGCCCCTCGGGCAATCGCCCTCGCCCGGGGCGTTGCACTTGAACTGAAGGTTCCCGTCCGCCTCCCGCGCCACGGCAAAGAACGTGCCGGATTCGGACCTCGCCGCGACCCCGTAGGTGGAGGGCGTCGAGCTCACCTTGAGCGGATCGCCCTTCAACGTGGGCTCGATCCGCGCCAGCGCGTCCACGTCGGCGCCCGCGTAGCTCCCGTCGCGGTCCACGGCATATGTCTCCATGGCGGTCTGCGCCGACCGGGCGGCAGCCTCCGCGCGGAGGTCCTGTTGTATCGACGGATCCACGGAGGTGGTCGTCGGCTGATCCGATCCGCCGCAGGCACCCAGGGCGACACCGACCACGAAGACGGTGAAGCCGGCGAGGGTGCGTCTCGGGTTCATCTCGCCTAGCCCGGAATCGAGACAGCGTCGGAGCCGCAGTCCGCACCACCTCGGGCGATCGTGCCCTCGAGCGGCAGATCGCGCGAGGAGGCCCCGACTCGCACGCGATAGCACCCCGCGCTCACCCTCCACTTCTTCTTGGCCGTGTCCCAGTGCGAGAAGTCACGGTCGGTCAGCCGGATCGTGACGGTCGTGTGGTGGCCGGGTCGCAGGGAGAAGCTGTCGAAGCCCTTGAGCTCCTTGGGCGGCTCACGCAGCCCGCGCTTCGAGGGCAGGCCGAGATAGAGCTGCGGGACCGCCCTTCCGGAGCGATCACCCGTGTTCTCGACCTCGAAGCTCACCCGGCCCACGGCTGAGTGGCCCGCAGGCGCCGCCGCGATACCGAGGTCCCGGTAGCGGAACGTCGTGTACGACTCACCCGCGCCGAAGGGGAACGCCGGCCGCAGGTCGTGGTGGTCGTACCAGCGGTAGCCGACGAGCACGCCCTCCTTGTAGTACTCCTCGTCGTCGACGCCGGGGTACCTTCGCGGGCCACCGGCGGTCGGGATGTCGGCCGCGCGGCGCGGGAAGGTGGCCGGCAGGCGACCGGCGGGGTCCGTCTCGCCGAAGAGCACGCGGGTGATCGCCCGGCCTCCCTCCTCGCCGGGATACCAGGCCTCGAGCAGCCCGTCCACCTCGTTGCGCCACGGCGTCAGCACCGGTCCGCCCGTCTCCATGACCACGACGGTGTGCGGATTCGCACGGGCTACCGCCCTGATCAGGGCGTCCTGATTGCCGAAGTCCGACGGGCACTCGAGGGTCAGGCAACTGCGGTCGACGCCCTCGGTCATGAAGTCGCGGACGAACACCACCGCCACGTCCGCTCCTCGCGCCCGCGCAGCCGCGCGGCTCGGAACGCTGCCATCGTCGTAGCGCACGCTGGTCGAGGGCGGCACGAACCCCTCGATCTCCCTCAGGGGCGTGCTCCGGAAGAAGGGCCTGACCTTCGAGGACCCGCCGCCGTGGACGTACTCGGTCGCCGCCGGGCCGATCACCGCGATCGAGCCCAGGCTCTCGGAGTCCAGCGGCAGGATCGACTGCCGGTTTCGCAGCAGGGTGATGGCGTTCTCCTCGATGCGCCTCGAGACCTGCGCGTGCTTGCGAGCGTCGATGCGGCCTGGCTCGTTCCCGTAGCCCGGCCGATCGAAGACGCCATGGGCGAACATCGTCCGGAGGATCCGGAACACGTGGTCGTCGACCTCGTGCATGCTCGCCTTCCCGTTCGCAAGCGCCGACTTCACCGGCTCCGGGGCGTACGTGGTCCCGGGCCACGGCTCGAAGTCCAGGCCGTTCCGCAGCGACGCGGCCGTGTTCGCGGCCGCAGTGTGGTCGGACAGGACCATTCCCTTGAAGTCCCACTCGTTGCGGAGCACGCGGGTCAGGAGGGCGCGGTTCCTGCACGAGTGAACGCCGTTCACCTTGTTGTGCGCGCACATCACGGCGCCGACGTCCGCCTGCTTCACCGCCGCCTCGAACTGGGGCAGATAGACCTCGTGCAGTGTGCGCTGGTCCACGTGGACGTTGACGTTCTTGCGATCGCCGATGAGCGCGTGCTCGCCCGCGATCCATTCCCGGGCGGTCCGCGGTGTGGCGGTGTTGGCCTCCTGCCCCCCGTAGCCCTCCTGGTTGTTGGCCGCGAAGTGCTTGACCGCGGCGATCTCCCCCTGGCTCTGGGCGCCCTCGATCCAGTCGACGGTCATGGCGGTGTTGAGGAAGGGATCCTCGCCGTAGCCCTCGAACGTCCGACCTCCGAGCGGCGTTCGCATGATGTTCACCGTGGGCGCGTAGACGAAGTCGTTGTCCTTCTTCTTCGCCTCGTCCGCGGTCACCACGCCCGCGTCGCGGGCGAGCTCCGGGTTGAACGTCGCGGCCATGGCCAGCGGAGCGGGCATGGCCGTGGCCGGCCCCTGGCGCACCCCGGCCGGGCCGTTGACGAAGTTGAGCCGCGGAATCCCGAGCCGCGGAACCCCCACGCTCGCCGCGCTGTGCGTGTCGGCCCCCCCGCCCTGTCCGGTGTCGGGCAGCAGGTCGCCCGCGAGCAACGAGATCTTCTCGCCTCGCGTCATCGCGTCGAGGAGCAGATTGGCCCGCTTGCCGGCCTCGAGCGAGGCGTCACACCATGGTCGCTGCGAGATGTTGCTACACGGTGCCGCCGCGGTGCCACCGGCGGCGCCCGCCGCCAGGGCCACGACCGCGGTCGCGACTGCCACGACGGCTGCGCGAGACCCTCTGCGGCCTCGTGCCGCGCCTGCCCCTGCTGAACTCCCCACTGCGTACGAGGATAGACGCGCTCAGAGAGGGAAATCCTCGCCGCGCAGCAGCCGGCGCAGAAGATGCAGGGCGAGTGTCGTGGAGCGATCGCGAATCTCCGCGCGGTCGCCCGGCAGGACCACGTCCCGGGCGATCATCCGCCCGTCGGAAGCCTTGACGCAGATGCACACGTAGCCGACCGGCTTCTCCTCGGTGCCTCCACCGGGCCCTGCGATCCCGGTGACGCCGATGCCCAGCCCGGCCTCGAACCGCGACAGCGCACCGTCGGCCATCGCCTCCGCCACCTCCGGGGAGACCGCGCCGTGGCTCTCGATCAGATCCGCGGACACGCCCAGCAGATCGACCTTGGCCTCATTCGAGTACGAGACCACGCCCCCGGCCACGTAATCGGATGACCCCGGGATCTCCGTCAGGCGCGCGGCGAGCAAGCCCGCAGTGCACGATTCGGCGAGAGCGATTCGCGTCCCGGCGAGGAGCCCGGCGACCTGCTGGTCGATCGAGGACCCGTCGCGGCTGAAGACAAAGCGGGAGTGACGCTCGGCGAGCTCGTCCATCAGCTGCTTGGCCGCACCCGCCGCCCCCTCCCGGTAGCGGACGTCGATCTCGAGCTCCGCCCGGCGCAGGCAGGTGGTGATCTCAAGCGGCGACAGGTCGAGGCCCTCCTCGATCTCGCGCAGGCTCTTCGCCAGCTCCGACTCCGGGATACCGAAGATCCGCATCGTCTCGCTTCCGTAGGGGGTCGCCCGCGAGAGCACCTCGCTGACCGCGTTGGTGGAGAGGGCGGCCGGCCACATCGACTGGAGCTCGCGCGGCGGGCCAGGAAGCACGACGATCACCGGGCCGTGGGTCGGGACCACGAGCCCCGGCGCGGTGCCGGCCGGGTCAAGGGGGGTCGCACCCTCCGGGACCATCGCCTGCTTTCGATTCGCCTCCCTGAGCGCCTCCGGATCGAAGCGAAGGCGCCGGGCGAAGCCGGCAAGGATCTCGGCGATCCGCTCCTCCATGGCGGTGTCCAGCACGAGCTCGCGCCCGGCGAAGTCGGCCACGGCCTCGGCGGTCAGGTCGTCGGCGGTCGGCCCGAGGCCGCCGCTCGTCACGATCAGGTCGACTCCCAGGTCGGTCAGGAACCGCAGCGCCGCCTCCAGGTCCGGGGCGCGGTCGCCCACGCAGACGATGTGCGAGACCTCGACCCCCTGCTCGCCCAGCCGCTCGGCGATCCAGGGACCGTTGCGATCGGTGATGCGGCCGGTCAGCACCTCGGTGCCGGTGACCACCACACCACCGCGGACGTTGGCCGCCTCTACGGGCATTTCTTTCCCTTGTAGGGGATCGATCTGACTCCGCCCGAGTCGATCGCATAGCTCGCGGGGCGCTTCGACCGCACGCGCTCGGGCTTGCCCCCCAGAACCACCGTCACAGAGCCGCCTGAGATCAGATCGAGCCGGTAGTTGTCCGCGGGCGGCTGGAAGGGGCCCTGCTTCGAGCCCGCGACCAGAGTCTGCGAGTCGATCAGCGGTCGCCCGTGCCCCGGCAGCAGGCAGACGACCATCTCGTCGTGGGTGACGAGCGCCAGCGTGACCGGCTTCCCCGACGAGGAGTCGCCCTTGCCCCCCGAGTGCTTCGAGCCGTGAGCGCCATGGTGCTGGCGATGGCGCTGCTTGCCCTTGTGATGCTTCGCGTCCGCGCCGCCGGCGCTGAACCAGTTCAGCGGGTCGACGCGGACGACCACGTAGATAGCGGCCACCGCAAGCACGAGGACCCCCACCACCGCGAGGATCTGCCCCCAGGCGCGGCGCGGAGGCGGCAGCGGCCTGCGGCGACGCTCGAGGAGAGGCTCCGAGTAGAGATACGGCTGCTCGGTGGCGGGCGAGCGCTCGATCGTCCGGCGGTACTCGTCGACGAGCGCGTCGGCGTCGAGCCCGAGGTAGGTCGCGTAGGTCCGCAGGAAGCCCCTGACGTAGGTCGGTCCCGGGAGGACGTCCCACTCCTCGTTCTCGAGCGCACGCAGGTACTTGGCCCTGACCTTCGTATCGCCCTCGACGGTGCCGATGTCGAGCTTCAGGCGGTCGCGGCTGCGCTTGAGGACCTCGCCGACCGGCAGGCCCTGTGGTTCATCCCTCATCGGCATGGCGGCGCATATTCTCGCCGCCGCGCGCCTGGTGCGTTTTCGGGAGTCGCAGCGATCAGTCGACCGGCGTGCTGACGGACTCGCGCTCGTCCTCCGCCGGGGGGTCGCCCGGAGCCTCGTCGCTCTCTTCGGCTTCGTCGCCGCCGGCGCCGTGGCGGGCCAGCACGCGCGACAGCTCACCCTCGGTCACCAGGACCTGACGCGGCTTGGAACCCTCGTAGCCGGAGATGATGCCGCGGCGCTCCAGCATGTCGACCAGGCGCCCCGCGCGCGTGTAGCCCACCCGCAGGCGGCGCTGGAGCATCGACACTGACGCCGTCTGGCTCTGGACGACGACTCGAGCCGCCTCCTCGAGCAGGTCGTCGTTGTCGGGCGAGAGATCGCCCTCGCGCTCGTCCGCGGGCTCCTCGCGTGCCTCCATGAGTGCCGGGTCGAACTCAGGCTCGCCCTGCCGCGACCAGTGGGCGCTGATCTTCGCGATCTCGTCCTCGGTCACGAACGCGCCCTGGAGCCGCTGCAGGCGTGAGGTCCCGACCGGCCTGAAGAGCATGTCCCCCTGGCCGAGCAGCGTCTCGGCCCCGCCCTGGTCCAGGATCACCCGGGAGTCGATCTGTGAGGCGACCGAGAAGGCGATCCGTGCCGGGATGTTGACCTTGATCGTTCCGGTGATCACGTCGGTCGACGGCCGCTGGGTCGCCAGCACCAGGTGGATGCCCACCGCGCGCGACTTCTGGGCGAGCCGGATGATCGAGTCCTCGACCTCGGCCGGCGCGACCATCATCAGGTCCGCGAGCTCGTCGATCACGCAGAGGATGTGCGGAAGCGGCGGCTCACCGGCCTTGACTCGCACGCGATTCAGCTCGGCCAGGTTCCGGGTGCGCGCCTCGCCCATCACGGAGTAGCGGCTCTCCATCTCGCCGATCAGGTTCGCGAGCACGTTGGCGGCCATGCGCGGGTTCGTGACCACGGGGGTCAGGAGGTGCGGGAGCTGCTCGTAGTGGTTGAGCTCGACCCGCTTGGGGTCGACCAGCACCAGCCGGGCCTCGTTGGGCGACGCGTGGAGCAGCACCGAGCAGAGCATCGCGTTGATGCAGCCGGACTTCCCGGAGCCGGTCGTGCCGGCGACCAGTGCGTGCGGCATGAGCGCGAGGTCGGTCCACACCGCCTCGCCGGAGACGTCCTTGCCCATCCAGACGGCGAGCGGCGAGGAGCCCTTCGGGCGCCCGTTGTAGATGTCGCCCAGGCGGACCAGGCGGCGTCGCTGGTTCGGCACCTCCACGCCGACCGCCTTCTTGCCGGGAATGGGTGCCAGGATGCGGATGTCCGTCGACGCGAGCGCATAGGCCAGGTCGTCGCGGAGCTGGGCGACCTTGGAGACCTTCGTGCCGGGCGCGAGCTGCAGCTCGTAGCGGCTCACGTGGGGCCCGCTCACCACGCCGAGCAGGCGCGCCTCGACACCGAAGTGGCGAAGGGCCTCGAGCAGTGACTTCGCCGTGGCCTCGCGGTCTCGCATGTCGGGGCCTGGATCGGCCTTGCCGCGCTCCAGGAGCTTCGGGCCGGGGAGCTTGTAGTCGATCTCATCCGACTCGGTCACGGCGGAGCGCTTGTTGCCCATCGGGGTGAGCTCCGGGGCAGGTGCGTCCTCATCCCCGCCCGCATCCTCGGGCTCCGGCTCGTCGGGAGTGTCGGGGGCGGTGTCCTCGTAGGCGAACTGACCGGGACCGGGCGACTCTGTCTCGTCCTCGCCCCAGTCGGGCTCCTCGCCCGCGAAGCCCGCGGTCTCCGCCTCGTCCGGGTCGGGATCGGAGAGGGCCTGTGTCGCGAGCGGCTCGGTGGCGCCCGCTCTCGTGATCGCGATGTCGCGCCCGTCCGGCTCGAAGTCGCCGAAGCCACCCTGGCCCGAGTTCATCCGAACCGTCTTCGCGAGATCGCGGGTGCCGGACCCGGCGGTACGGGCAACCCTTCCGGCGCCCCGGAGCAGACTCGAGACGGTTGTCTGGGTGATGAGCAGGAGCGCGCTGACGAACATCAGGACGGCGAGGATCTGGGCTCCCAGCCGGTGGAAGAGGGAGGTCGCGGCCCAGTAGAGCGCCTCTCCCAGGATCCCTCCGTGTACGGAATAGAAGGGCTGGTCGAAGTAACCGTGTCTGGCCGGGTGCGAAGGTCCGAGACCCACGGTCTCCGCCGCGAACGCGAGCAGAAGCGAGGCGACGAGCAGAATCGCGCCGGCGTTGAAGGCCCCCGGCGCCTTGATGAGCGGCCGCATCATCAGTCCGGCACCCCATGCCGCGACCGCGATGGGCACGAGGTAGGCCACGCGCCCGGTGGCGTTCGTGAGGCCGGACTTGAGGGTGTCCCCCACGGGGCCGCCATCCCAGCCGACATAGAGCACGCAGCCGAGGTAGACCGCGATCGCGATCAGGCCCAGCCCGATCAGGTCGAGATGCCGCTGCTCGAGCCCGGCGACGAGCTCCCGAGGGCTCTTGCGCTGCTTCGAAGCAGGCGTGCGCGAGCGAGGGCGCGGTCGAGCGCGCTGGCTCCCGCGCCCCTTCGGACGGCGCTTGCGCACGGTCAGCATGTGTGGGCAGGTTCGACGCCTGCGAGGTGTCCCCTTTCAGGCATGCGCCGAACTGCGGCCCGCAGGTTGCATGCGACCGCTCAGAAGCGTCCATGTCAATCCGCGCCCAGGGCGCCGCCGGCACCGCTAAAGGGGCCATAAAACCTGCCGGTAATCCGTTGAAGCAGGGCTACTCTGTCAGCAGATGCTGGATACGGAGATCAATGCCGGCCGCGTGTTGGTGGTCGAGGACGACGCCGAGATCGCGGACGTTCTGCGCCGTACGCTGCGCCAGGAGGGCCACGAGGTCCGGTCCGCCGGCGACGGCGTGGCCGCGCTCGAGGTGGCCGAGGACTTCGTCCCGGACCTCGTGATCCTGGACCTGGGGCTTCCGAAGCTCGACGGGGTCGAGGTCTGCCGCCGCCTTCGTGACTCCAGCGACGTCTCGATCCTGATTCTCACCGCGCGCACGCAGACCGACGACCGCGTCGTCGGTCTCGATTCCGGGGCCGACGACTATCTGGTGAAGCCCTTCGAGCGCAAGGAGCTGCTCGCCCGCATGCGAGCGCTGATGCGCCGGCGCCCCCCGCGAGGCACCGCCTCGCTGACCGTCGCCGACCTGCGCCTCAACCCCGACACTCGCGAGGTCTTCAGAGGCGACCGCCCCATCGACCTCACCAATCGCGAATTCGAGCTGCTCGAGTACCTGATGCGGAACGAGCGCCTCGTCATCTCACGCGAGCGCCTGCTCGAGGAGGTCTGGGGCTATGACCCGATGGCGATGACGAACACGATCGACGTCTTCATCTCAAACGTGCGGCGGAAGCTCGAGGCGGGGGGCGAGCCGCGGATCCTGCACACAAAGCGCGGCGCCGGGTACGTGATGAGGGCGCCCCGCGATGAAGAGGCTTGAGCGACTCGCCGCGGCGCTGACGCCGAAGCGCTGGCCGGTCCGCTGGCGCCTTGCAGCCGTCTCGGCTGCCCTGACCTTCCTGATCCTCATCATCTTCGCGCTGGTTGTCGGGCGCCTGACCTCCAACCGGCTGCATGCCGATTTCAACCAGGACGTGAGCCAGACCGCCTCGACCATCGCCGCCCAAACTCAGGTGTTCTCGAGTCCCTTCCAGCCCTTCACGCACCTCCAGCTCCAGCTGCAGGCCATCCCGCACAACGCGAAGCTTCGTTACGTCACCGCAAGCGGTGACGTGATTCACGATGGCGCATTGCCCGGCACACCGGACCTAGGCCCCCCAGATGCCTCTCAGGTGCGAGAAGTCGGCAACTATGCCGTGGCCTCGGCGCTGGTCCCCAACACCGGCGCGCCAATTTTTGTCGAGTACGCCCGCGACCAGGGCAGCGTCGACTCCACGATCAACCGCCTCTGGCTGTTCCTCGCGATTGGCGTGCTGGGAGGAACCGCGCTCGCGGCGCTCGCCGGGATCGCCATCGCCGGTCGCGCGATGCGGCCGATCGCGACGCTGACGAAGACCGCGAGGTCGATCGCGACGACGCGTGACCCCTCGGAGCGAATCCCCGAGCCCGAGCGTGACGACGAGGTCGGGGAGCTCGCGCGGACGCTGGACCAGATGCTCCGCGAGCTCGACGCCGCACGAGCGGAGACCGAGGCGATGATGCAGCTTCAGCGCGAGTTCGTCGCCGATGCGTCGCATGAGCTGCGCACGCCGCTGACGAGCATCCTCGCCAACCTCGAGCTCCTCCAGGATCGGCTCGCGTCCTCGCCGGGGACCGACGATGAGCAGGAGGCGGTGGGCTCCGCGCTGCGGTCCTCGAAGCGGATGAGCCGGCTCGTCTCCGACCTCCTCCTCCTGGCCCGCGCGGATGCCGGCCGGACCGGCGCCCGGCACGAGATCGATCTCGCGGAGGTGGCGTCAGCCGCCCTGGCGGAGGTGCGGCCGGTCGCGAACGGCCACCGCCTGACGATCAGCGAGGCCGGCCCGGTGCCGGTGGACGCCAACGAGGACGAGCTTCACCGTCTCGCGGTCAATCTGCTGGACAACGGTGTCCGGCACACGCCTGCCGGGACCGAGATCCGCGTCGCCGTCGAGCGCCGCAACGGGGACGCCGTGCTGGAGGTCTCCGACGACGGCCCCGGCATCCCGGCCGGGATGGAGAATCAGATCTTCTCCCGCTTCGTGCGGGGGTCCGGGCCGGCCGACGTTGCGGGCGATTCGGGCACCGGCCTCGGCCTGGCGATCGTCAAGGCCGTCGCCACCTCACACGGCGGCGATGTCGTGGCGAGCCCGACGGCCAGCGGCGGCGCCCGGTTCACGGTCACCCTTCCGACCGCGTGAACGAGCGCCAAAGGGCGCAAGTGAATTCTTAGGAATCGCAGTGGAAAACGTTTAAGAGGGGTTTATGCGGGCGAATTACTTTGTCGCCCGGACGAGACAACCCACCCGTTGGGGGCACCCCCCGACACCACCTCAACGGGTGATCGTTGGCCAGTCTGAGCCAAGCGACCCGCCGGTGTTCCCCCTCCCTGACGCCGGCGGGTCAGTCTTTTCCGGGACGGATTGGCGGGATCTGGGCGCTGCTACTGCAGGATCCCTCGGTCCCGCATCTCCTGGCGGATGACCGTGAAGTCCTTGCCGCGACAATCGCCCGGCGTGCCGCGCGGGTAGAGGTCGTCGTCCGCGCACAGCAGCGCGTTGGCGGCGCCCTTGAAGCGCTCGGTGCCCGTGTAGAGGAACTGGGACGCGAGGTACAGCCGGTCCATCCGCCTGCCGCCGCTGCCCGGGAATCGCTGGACGAACTCCCTGCGGAGGTTCCAGAGCGCGGTTGCCCAGACCTGGCCGACGCAGTGGATGTCGCTCCCGCAGCCCCCCTGCGTGGCCTTGCGGAAGGTCCTCCCCACGTCGGCGCGCCGCCCGCACCGTCGCCCCGACCGCTCCCCCGCGACCCGCGGGAAGAACCTGCCATAGGTGGTCGCGTCCCAGTCGAATATGCACACCGAGTCCTCGTTCGAGGTGTGCGGAACGAGCTTCGACATGGCCGCCGCCCAGTAATCGGAGGAGCCCTCGGCCAGCGCCCCCGGCTGAAAGCCGGAGCTGTGTCCAAAGGCTGGTGATGCCGAGTCCTGGAGCGCGTGTCCGTACTCGTGCAGGATCACGTCTCCGTCCTCGGCATCGTCGACGCCTCCCGCGCCGTAGGCGATCGACCCCGTCGCCGGCGAGTAGTAGGAGTTGTCGCGCCTGAAGGCGTCCGCGATCGCTCGCTGCGCCCGGTCGTCGATGCCGTTCGGGGTCGGGTTCGAGTTCGAGAACCCGAGCGACTGGATGTACGCCTGCGACCGGTTGATCTGGAAGTAGACCATCAGGGCCTCGAACCGGCTGTCGGATCGCGTGATCTTCTTCCAGTTCAGGCTCTGCTTGCAGGTCTCCTTGTTCCTCTTGCCGCGCAGCGCGTGAACCCAGCGCCCGCGCAGGCAGTCCTGGCCGTCGTTGATGTTCGGCACCTGCACGGGGCGGCGCAGCTTTCGCAGCAGGGGCGTGTCCTTGTCGTGATGGTCCCTGCGAAGCCCCTTGGCGCCGTGATGCTCGACGACCGGATTCGGGTTGTAGAGCTTGGCGTGACCCGTCTGGAATCGCCGGATCAGGTTGTGGCGGCTCACGATGTCGCCGCTGGCGGCGTCGACGAGGACGTCGAAGTCGCCCAGCGGCTTCGCGGCGGGGATCAGCACGTGCCAGACGAGCGTTCCTCCGGCTCCCGGGTCGATCTCGAGCTCGGCGGTGATCTGGCCTCGCAGCTCCGTGACACCTTCGCGGGCCGACGCGATGTCAATCGCCTGCTCGCGTCCCACGCCGGCCGGTGCCGGCGCCTGGATCGCGGGCCTGGTGGAGTCCGCGACGAGGCGCGGGGGCGCGCCGGGCGTCCGGCTGACGATCGCCTGCGAGCCGATCACCCTGATCCCGCCCACGCGCTGTTGGAAACGGTGGATGGTGGCTCCTCCGGGAAGGGTGGTCGTCCCCGCCCGGGTCAGCTCATCGCCCGGTGCCGCAGCCGCTCGCAGCTTCGCCGACGGGCTCGATGGCGACGCCGCCGCGGGTGCGGCGACCGCGAGCAGCGCGAGAAGCGTCGCGCCCAGTGCGGCCCACACGGCCGCCGGCTTTCCCTGCCAGGGAGTCACGTCAGACCTCGACGATAACCGGCAGGACCATGGGCCGCCGCCGAAGCCGCTCGTAGACGAAGCCGGCAATGTCGTCGTGAAGGTCCTGCTGGAGCAGGCTCGCCTCCCTCTCCTCGTGCCTGGCCGCATCCGCGAGCGAGCGCTTCACGACGTCCCTGAGCTCGTCCACGAGGCCGTCGGCCTCGTCGACGAATGGAACGCCGCGGAACATGATCTCGGGGGGAGCAACCTGTGCGCCGTCGTCCGAGGAGATCGTGGCGACGACGATGAAGACGCCGTCCGCGGACAGGGCGCGGCGATCCCGGAGCGCGACGTCGTCGGGGTCGCCGATGTCGACGCCGTCGACGAAGATCATCCCCGAGGGGACCTCCCGCCCCAGGCGTGCTCCCGCCTCGTCGATCTCGAGGACGCCTCCGTTCCGGGACCTGAAGATGCGGTCCGGATCGACCCCGACCGACTCGGCGAGCTGGGCGTGGAGGCGCAGGCGCTTGTGGTCGCCGTGGAACGGCATCACGTAGCGCGGTTGCGTGAGGTTGAGCATCAGCTTGAGTTCTTCCTGCCAGCCGTGCCCCGACGCG
>Ga0075365_10000399_pt1 | contig 15940 bp, 12 predicted proteins | sample EndMetdeltDD1765_FD_71387 | JGI IMG/M metagenome (GOLD analysis project Ga0075365, IMG submission 71387) | Populus endosphere microbial communities from Tennessee, USA - Endosphere MetaG P. deltoides DD176-5 | ecosystem: Host-associated > Plants > Roots > Endosphere | place: USA: Tennessee... | reverse complement strand
ATGATCCCGGTGTTGACCCCGGCGTGCAGTTCTTCCTTGAGTCGCGCGACGAGGAGCAGGTTGTAGTCGGCGCCGACGGCCAACAGGATGATCACCGCCATCGCCATGACCATGAACTGCAGTTCGATACCCAGCACGTGCTGCCAGATCAGGACCGAAAGGCCAAACGACGCACCCAGCGACAACACCACGGTGCCGACGATCACCGCCGCCGCGACGACGGCACGCGTGATGATCAACATGATGGTGAAGATCAGCGCGAGCGCGAGGATGGCCGCGATGAGCAGGTCGTAGTTGTTGCCGTCCTGCATGTCCTTGAACGCCGCCGCGGTGCCGCCGAGGTAGATCGTGGAGCCCTCCAGCGGGGTGCCCTTGATCGCCTCCTTGGCGGCGTGCTTGATGGCCTCGATGCGTTCGATGCCGTCGGCGCTGAGCGGATCTCCCTCGTGCTGGATGATCATCCGCACCGCTTTACCGTTCGGTGAGATGAAGCTGTCCATGCCGCGCTTGAACTCTTCGTTGTCGAAGATCTCCGGCGGCAGATAGAACGTGTCGTCGTTCCACGAGTCGTTGAACGCATCGCCCATGGCCGACTGGTTCTCGCCCAGCGCGGCCTGCTGATCCTGCATGCCGCCCTGGGTGGCGTGCATCGTCAGCATCATGTTCTTCATCGTCTTCATCGTCTCGATCTGCGACGGCATCAGCGCCAGCAGTTGCGGCATCAGCGCATCGAGCCGCTCGAGGTCGGGAAGCAGATCCTGCACCGCTTCAGTCGTCGTGTCGACGCCGTCGATCGTGTCGAACACCGACCGCATCGACCAACAAAGGTTGATGTTGTAGCAGTGCGGTTCCCAGTAGAAGTAGTTTCGGATCGGACGAAAGAAGTCGTCGAAATTCGCGATGTAGTCTCGCAATTGCGCGATGTCGACGGTCATGTTGCGGGTTTTTTCGACCATGCTGTGCGTGGTCGCGCTCATCTCGCCCATCAGGTTCGACATGCGGGTCATCGTGTCGATGGTGACCTGCATTTCGTCGGCCTGCTTGAGCATGTCGTCCATGCGGTCCTGCAGGTACTTCCGGTTCAGGTCCTGGCCGACGCCGCCAAGGCTCATCTGCGCCGGAATCGTACTGAACTTCACCGGTTTTCCGTCGGGACGGGTGATCGCCTGGACGCGGCCGATTCCGGGCACACGGAAGATGGCCTTCGCGATCTTGTCGATCACCAGGAAGTCCGCGGAGTTGCGGAGGTCGTGGTCGCTTTCGATGAGCAGCAACTCGGGGTTCATCGTCGCCGGCGAGAAGTGGCGTTCGGCCGCCGCGAAACCGAGGTTGGCAGGCAGATCCGGCGGCAGGTACTTGCGGTCGTTGTAGTTGGGTTGATACCCGGGCAAGGTCAACAGGCCGACGAGAGACAGCGCGATCGTCGCGAGCAGCACCGGACCCGGCCAGCGGACGATGAGGGCGCCGATCTTGCGCCAGCCCCGAATGCGCATGGCGCGCTTGGGTTCCAGCAAGCCGAACCTGCTCGCCACAGTGATGATCGCGGGACCCAGCGTCAGTGCGACCAGCACACCGGTGGCCATACCCACGGCTAGCGGAATACCCAGCGTCTGGAAATAGGGCAACCGCGTGAACGACAGACAGAAGGTCGCGCCAGCGATCGTCATACCCGAACCCAGCACGACGTGCGCTGTGCCGTGGAACATCGTGTAGAAGGCCGACTCTCGGTCCTCGCCGAGCGTGCGCGCCTCCTGATAGCGGCCGATGAGGAAGATGGCGTAGTCCGTCGCCGCGGCTATCGCGAGCGTGACAAGCAGGTTCGTCGCGAACGTCGACAGCCCGATCAGCTCGTGATAGCCGAGGAACGCCACCACACCGCGCGTGGCCGACAGCGTCAGAACCACCATCACGAGCACGAGCAGGACGGTCACGATCGATCGGTAGACGAGCAACAGCATCGTGATGATCACGAGGAACGTGACGATCTCGATGATCCGGATACTGCGGTCGCTCGCGATCTGCTGGTCGGCAACCAGGGCCGAACCGCCGGTCACGTAGACCTTCACGCCCGGCGGCGGTTCCATTCCGTCGACGAGCTTGATGACCTGCTCGACGGACTCGTTGGACAGCGCCTCGCCCATGTTGCCTGCGAGGTACACCTGCACATAGGCGGCCTTACCGTCGGCGCTCTGCGCGCCGGCCGCGGTCAGCGGATCGCCCCAGAAGTCCTGAACGTGCTCGACGTGTTTGGTGTCGGCCTCGAGCCTGTCGACGAGTTCGTCGTAGTACTTGTGCGCATCGGCGCCGAGCGGCTGGTCTCCTTCGAGGAGGATCATCACCGCGCTGTCGGATTTGTACTCCTCGAAGACCTCGCCGACCTTCTTCATCGCGATCACCGACGGCGCTTCGGCCGGGCTCATCGACACCGACCGCATCTGGCCGACCTCTTCGAGCTGAGGGACCGTGACATTGAGCAGGGCGACGATGACGACCCAGCCGATGATGATCGGCACCGAGAACATGCGGATCCACTTGGCGATGCCCTTGCGCCGCTGCTGCTCGTGAGGCGCGAGAGGCTCGCGGGTCGGCGCGCTCATCGGAGTGTCATCGGGCGAGGTGGGGTGCTTCCGCTATTGAGCCCAGCCTGAACACAGTTGGGCACCGTGCGGATCCTCCCTAGATTGTTAAGCTTGCCTTAGTTCCTACCAGATTAGGCCCCTGAGCGGCCACTCACAGCAGTCCCACAGCGAACGAAGCCGCCTGATCCACCATTCCCGTCCGGACGTAGGCGCCGTGCGCACCCCAGTCCCGTCCGCCTTCGAAGCAGATCGGATCGTTGGGCACGCACATTTCAACAGTTTTCGCGGCGTAGAGGGGACCTACGCCGGGCAGCGGGCCAGGGGACAGCGAGTCCGCGAAGCTGCTCCTCGGACCCCCGAAAATGGCGGCCGCGGCGACGTTGTCGGCGACCGCGGGTGGCATCGCCGCCGTCGCGAGGTCGACGACGGCGGCACCCTGGGAGTAGCCGCCGAGCACCATCCGGGTGTTCGGACACGTCGCCGCCATCGATTGCACGTGAGCGCTCACGTCGTCGCGGCCCGCGGGCGTGCTGCGGCCGAAGTCGCGGCTGGCGGGGTAGTTGACCGCGTAGACCCCGACAGAGCGCTCGCCGAGCCGCGAACGCAGCGACTCGACGAACGCCTGCCCGATACCACCGACGCCGGGCGGTTCGGTGGTACCACGAGCGAACACAATTTCGACGTCGGGACAGGGGGCCGCGACCGCGGTCGGCACGGTCGCCAGTGTGAGTGGGAGGGCGGTGGCGCAGAGGCCCACAAGCCCGAGAATGCGCGAGATCGTCGTCATACCCTTACGTCGCTCTGGCGATTCAAGATGTCACATCGGCTGCGTCGGCACGTTGCAGAAAACTGACGCTTGCGTTAACAGCCAGCTGATCAGCAAACGTCGGTGTGGCGCGCGAGTGCACCACCGTGACAGCCGGGACGGCCGTGTTCTGTGGTTTGGAATGCGCGCTCCGGGGCTCCCGAGACGCCTGTTTCGGTTATCGAGTCCCTGATCGGCGCCCCGACCTGGTAATACATCGCGCGGCGCGGCGATATATGCCATAGCGTGTGAGTTGTCGCAGGTCACGTTGACTGCATCGCACAGGTACAAGCAAATACTGTCCGGTTAGCTTCGCGCGGGGGCGCGGCGCCGGCGTTGGCCAGGCAGCCAGAGGTATTCGCGAAGAGGGTGGTGGGGAAGCGGTGGAAACAGTACTCGGCTTGTCCGTGACGTCCAGCAGTGTCGGCTGGGTTCTGCTCGACGGGCCCGGCGTCGACGCGGCCGCCCTCGATCACGACGTGTTCGACGTCGCCACGGGCGAGGACCACGACATCTCCAAGCACGTCGCTGCCGTGCGTGGCGTGCTGTCGATCGCCGCCGCGAGCGGCCACGAGCTGAAGTCGATCGGGCTCACGTGGACCCCCGACGCCGCCGCGACAGCCAACCTGCTGCTGACCTCGTTACCGGACCTGGGATTCGAGAAGGTCGCATCGGTGCGACTTTCCGAGGCCGCCAGGACATGGGCCTACGTCTACGGCGGGGCCCTCGGATTCGAGAAGGCGGCGGTGTGTGTCGTCGAGCCCGCGGCAGCGACTCTGCTGTCCTTCGGATACGGCGCGGTCCGCACGTTCGCGACCCATACGCGCGAAAGCGACGACGGCCTGAGCCGATGGCTGACCGAGGCTTTCGAAGCCAACCATCTGGATCCCGAGCACCTGTTCCTCATCGGATCTCGCGGCGACATCGAACTGATCTCCGGACGGCTCAGCGAGGCGCTGCCGATGTCGGTGGTGACGTCAAACGAAGCGCAGTTGGTGCTCGCGCGCGGCGCGGCGCTGGCGGCGAAGTCGAATGACGCGACGGTCGCAATACCGTTGGCGGAGAATCACATTGACGAACCGAAGGGTAGTTTTGGGCAAAAGCTGTCGTGGTTCAGCCCGCCTGCCCGCGCCGCTGTGGCCCTGGTGGCGGGTGTGGTCGCGCTGTTCGTGCTGGGGCCTGTGCTCGTCAGTCAGCCCGATGCCGCGCCTACGGACGATCAGACCGCATCCAGTTCGTCGACGACATCGGTGAGCATCCAAGCGGTTCCGGTGCCTTCAGAACCGCAGCTGGTCAAGAGCGCGATCAAGCGGATGGCGCAGCCAGCGCCTGCACCGCTACCGCCCAGCGCGCCGGTACCCGTCGCCGAAGTCGCACCCGAGACGACCGCTGAACCGCTGGCCGTTCCGCAGACACCGGCCGAGGCACCCGTCACCGACGTCGCGGAGGCGCCCGTCACCGACGTGGCAGAGGCACCGGTCACCGACGTCGCGGAGGCACCGGTCACCGAAATGCCGCAGGCACCGGCTACCGAAGCGCCGCAGGCAACTGTCGCGGAGGAGCCGGCCCAGGTAGCGCACCTACCGGTGCCCGCCGAGGTACCACACCTGCCTGCGCCCGCGCAGACCGAACATCTGCCGGACCAGGGCACCCTGCACCTACCCGGGGCAGCCCCCGGTCTGTCAGCGCCGCCTACTCCGGCCGCGCTGCCTTGATCACCAGTTCCAGACGCCAGGATCGTTCGGCGGGTAGTTCATGCAGACGTCGGTCGCGTGGGCGACGACGCCCTTGTTGTTGAAGAACAACTTGGCCCAGTTGCCCCACCGCGTTGCCATCTGCTCGTAGTAGACGTTCGTGGCGGTGTTCTCCGAATACTGCCTGCGGCCCGCGTAATCCAGCGAGAAGAACCAGTAGATCCGGTTACGGGCGCCGGTCTGCACATCGGCGGGCCGGTTCTTGTAGTCGATCATGTACCGCTCGTAGTACACCGGATCGGTGTCGCGCGTGGCGGCCATGTATTGATCCACGGTGCAGGTGGTCTTCATCATCCGGCTGGGGATCGGGTACTCGTCGGTCGAATCCGCCGAGGCCGCGGCCGGAAGGACCATGGCTGCGCAGCTCAGCGCGGCAGCCGCAATGCTCGCTTTGCGTAACACTTCTTCTCCTCGCTACTGCCCGGCCTGAAGCAGGGGCAACTTGTCGGGGCAGTACAGGCGCAAACCAGCTCCGAGGAACTGCCATGCTTGCTCGGTGGTGGTGTCCTTCACCAGCTGATCGTGCACGAACTTGGCCGATTGGGCCGCGGTGGTGTCGACGCCCCTGTTCAGCCGCTTGCACGTGATCTTGGCGATCCAGGCGTTGTAGTCCTTCTGCCCGTAGATGCCGTACAGATGCAGCTCGTTGGTGAAATCGGTGTCAACGTCGGCGTTCGCAGGCGCCGCAAGCACCAATGCTGCTGCGGCGGCGACTATTCCGGCCATCAAACGCTTCACTGCTGTCCTCCCTCGGGCCCGACCTGTGCCAACTGCTGCGGTGGCTTGGGCCACGGCGACGGCACTGGACGTGCCCGAACTCGCTGTGGCCACCAGAACCACTTACCCATCAATGCTGCGATGGACGGTGTCATGAACGACCGGATGACTAGCGTATCGAACAACAGGCCGAGTCCGATGGTGGTTCCGACTTGTCCGATCACTGTGAGTTCGCTGACGGCCATTGACATCATCGTGAAGGCAAACACCAGGCCGGCGGATGTGACCACCGATCCACTGCCGCCCATCGCCCGGATGATGCCGGTGTTGATGCCCGCATGCAGCTCTTCCTTGAGCCTGGACACCAGCAACAGGTTGTAGTCCGCGCCGACCGCCAACAGGATGATGACCGACATCGCGAGCACCATCCAGTGCAGCTCGATCCCGAGGAAGTGCTGCCAGATCAGCACCGACAGCCCGAACGAGGCGCCCAGCGAGATCACCACGGTGCCCACGATGACCGCCGAGGCCACGACGCTTCGCGTGATGAGCAACATGATGACGAAGATCAGGCCGAGCGACGCGATGGCCGCGATCATCAGGTCGAAGAGGCTGCCGTCCGACATGTCCTTGAACACCGCCGCCGTACCGGCCAGGTAGACCGTCGACCCTTCCAGCGGCGTGCCCTTGATGGCTTCCTTGGCCGCCTGCTTGATCGCATCGATCCTCTCGATGCCTTCCGGCGTCATCGGGTCACCGTCGTGGGCGATGATGAACCGCACCGACTTGCCGTCGGGGGAGATGAAATTCTCCATGCCCTTCTTGAACTCGGCGTTGTCGAAGACCTCAGGCGGCAGATAGAACGAGTCGTCGTTCATCGACGCGTCGAACGCCTCGCCCATCGCCGACGAGTTGTCCTGCATCGCCGCCATCTGATCCTGCATGCCCTTCTGGGTGGCATACATCGTCAGCATCATGGACCGCATGGTCTTCATGGTCTCGATCATCGGAGGCATGAGCGTGACCATCTGTGGCATCAACTGATCCAGACGTTCCATGTCGGGGATCAGTTCCTGGATGTCGCTGGTCATCGTGTCGATGCCGTCAAGGGTGTCGAAGATCGATCGCAGCGCCCAACAGACCGGGATGTTGAAACACTTGGGTTCCCAGTAGAAGTAGTTGCGCAGCGGCCGGAAGAAATCGTCGAAATTGGCGATGTTGTCGCGCAATTCGGCCACGTCGATGGTCATGTCCTTCATCTTGGTGACCATCGAGTGCGTCGTCGCCGCCATCTCCTTGGTGAGCGCCGACATCTTCTCCATCGTCCCGATGGTGGTGTTCATCTCGTCAGCCTGGACGAGCATGTCCGCCATGCGGTCCTGCAGATACTTCTGATTCATCTGCTGGGTCGTGCCCTGCATGCTGATCTGGAACGGGATCGACGTGTGCTCGATCGGCTTACCGTCGGGCCGCGTGATCGCCTGCACCCGTGAGATGCCCGGCACCCGGAACACAGCCTTCGCGATCTTGTCGATGACCAGGAAGTCAGCCGAGTTTCGCAGATCGTGATCGCTCTCGATCATCAACAGTTCGGGGTTCATCCGCGCCTGCGAGAAGTGCCGGTCAGCCGCGGCATAGCCCTCGTTGGCGGGCAGATCCGCGGGGAGATAGTTGCGGTCGTTGTAGTTGGTGCGATACCCGGGCAACGTCAACAGACCGATCAGCGACAGCGCGATCGTCGCCACCAGGATGGGCCCGGGCCATCGCACGACGGCTGCGCCGACCTTGCGCCAACCCCGCACCCGCAGCGCACGTTTGGGATCGAGGGTTTTGCCGAACCGGCTCGCGACCGTGATGATCGCGGCGCTGAGCGTCAACGCGGCCAGCACGCCGACGGTCATGCCGATCGCCAGTGGCACACCGAGTGATTGGAAGTACGGCAGCCGCGTGAAGCTCAGGCAGAACGTGGCGCCGGCGATGGTGAGGCCGGAGCCCAGCACGACGTGGGCCGTGCCGTGGTACATCGTGTAGAAGGCCTGCTCTTTGTCCTCACCGGACGCGCGGGCCTCTTGATACCGGCCTATCAGGAAGATCGCGTAGTCGGTTCCCGCGGCTATCGCGAGTGTGACGAGCAGGTTGGTGGCGAAGGTCGAGAGGCCGATGATCTCGTGATAGCCGAGGAACGCCACCACGCCGCGGGCAGCGGTCAGCTGCAGGACCACCATGACGAGGGTCAGCAGCACTGTGACGATCGACCGGTAGACGAGCAGCAGCATCACGATGATGACCGTGAACGTGACGGCCTCGATCATCCGCATGCTGCGGTCACCGGCGATGTGCTGGTCGGCGGCCAGCGCGGCCGGACCGGTGACGAACACCTTGACGCCCGGTGGTGGCTGCATGCCGTCGACCAATGTCTGGACGGCCTCGACCGACTCGTTGGCCAGCGCCTCGCCCTGGTTACCCGCGAGGTAGACCTGGACGTAGGCGGCCATGCCGTCGCTGCTCTGTGCGCCCGACGCGGTCAGCGGATCGCTCCAGAAATCCTGGACGCTCTGGACGTGCTTCTTGTCGGCCTCGAGCTTCTTGATCATCTCGCCGTAGAAGGCGCGCGTGTCGTCACCGAGGGGCTTGTCGCCCTCGATCACGATCATGGCCGAGCTGTCGGAGTTGAACTCCTCGAACACCGAGCCGACGCGCTTCATCGCGATCATCGACGGCGCGGAATCGGGGCTCATCGAGATCGCCCGCATCTGCCCGACCGTTTCCAGCTGGGGCACAACCACATTCACGACGGCGATCACTGCGATCCAGATCAGAATGATCGGGATCGCGAAGGCGCGGATCATCCGGGGGATGAACGGCCTCGCAGCGTGCTTGGCGGGGGGAAATGCTTCGGTGGGGGCTTCGCTCGTCGGGATACTCATGCGGACTTAACAAAGCAGAAGGTTTGCGCGTTCAAGCCGTTCGAAGTTCTTTCGTCTTTGACTTCGTCATCGACAGTGATGCGACACGTGATCGAGGACCCGTCGCCCTGGGCGACGATGTTCGGCGCCGCAGACGGTGCGGTGGTCTGCAGCGTCAGCGACCACGGCAACCCGGCGCCGTCGATGCGCTGAGGCTTGGCGTCTAGATCCAGGTAGTTGATGTCCGCGTACGAGCCCGTACCGAAGATCTCGTACTTCACGACCTTGGGGTCGAAAGGCTCGGGATCGTCGGCGAAGACCTTTGGGGTGACGATGATGCCGTCAGCACCGAAGAAGGTGCGGATGCGGTGGACAGTGAACCCTGCGACGGCCACCACGACGAGGATGACGATCGGGATCCAGATTTTCTTGGCGAGGCCGATCATGCCGATCGCCCCCGACCCGTGCCACCCATATATGCGCCCTCGAATTTCGTGTCATTCGCTGTGAATCAGATGTGCGTAACTTAGCCCGTATAAGTTCTCACTCGCCACAGGTTATCTCAAGTTTTTGTGCTGCTGCCCACCACGGTCGTGACCGTGTGACCGGCGTCACGCCGAGGGCAGTTCGAACCGCTCCAGATAGCGCTTGATGAAGGCTTCGGCATCGTCGTGACCTCGGGTGATGCCGAGCCCGCGTTCCAGAAGCACAATCCGGGCCAGGCTCGTGACGATCATAGACATCACCACCGGCGGAAATGCCTCCATGTCGACGCCGTGCGCGCGCATCGCCAGCGTCACCGCGCTCTCCTCGACGTCGGCGAACCTCTCCGCGTACGCGGCGATCTCACTCCTGATCTCCTTGCGGTGGTTGGCCAACCCCATGAACTCCATGAACAGCCGTGCGCCGTGGGTGCTGTTCAGGCGCCACAGTGCGTGGAGGGGTTCGTCGTCGGCCAGGGCCTGACGCTGTCGCGCCAAGTTGGTCTCCGCCCCGTCGCGCAGTACGGCGAGGAACAGATCATCCATGCTCGGGAAGTAGTAGTGCACCAGCGCAGGCTTCACGCCTGCCCTGGCCGCGACCCGCCGCGACGTCGCCGCGGCGTAGCCCTCTTCGAGCATCACTTGGGCAGTCGCCTTGATGAGTGCGTCGCGTGTCGCGGACGTGCGTCCACCCCTTGACCGCTCATCGGTGGTGCTGCTAGACATGGCCGCAGTCTAGATGTTGGGCGATCGCCCAACAATGGCTCGCCCAACAGTTGAGGAGCGTCCGGATGGCTGGTCGCGTAGACGGCAAGGTCGCGTTCATCACCGGCGCGGCGCGCGGCCAGGGCCGCAGTCACGCGGTGCGGCTGGCCCAGGAGGGCGCCGACATCATCGCGATCGACATCTGCCGGGGGTTCGAGGACTCGACGGCGCCCGCCGCCACCCCCGAGGACCTCGCCGAAACCGCGGACATGGTGAAGAACCTGGACCGCCGCATCGTCACCGCCGAGGTCGACGTCCGCGACTACGACGCACTGAAGGCGGCGCTCGACGGCGGCGTCGAACAACTCGGCGGGCTCGACATCGTCGTCGCCAATGCCGGCATCGGCACCACCGGCGTCAAGCTGCACAAGATGCGCGAGGACATCTGGGACGAGACCATCGACATCAACCTCGGGGGAGTGTGGAAGACGGTCAAGGCCGCGGTGCCGCATCTGCTGGCCGGCGGCAGCGGCTCGATCATCATCACCAGCTCGGTCGGCGGCACCAAGGCCTATCCGCAGGTCGGCCATTACATCGCCGCCAAACACGGGGTGGTCGGTCTGATGCGGACCTTCGCGGTTGAACTGGGCGCCAAGAACATTCGCGTCAACACTGTGCACCCGACCCACGTATGCACGCCACTGCTGATGAACGAGCCCACGTACAAGCTGTTCCGGCCCGATCTGGAGAACCCGGGACCCGACGACCTGGCGCCGATCTGCCAGTCGTTCCACTTCCTGCCGATCCCGTGGGTCGAGCCCGTCGACATCAGCAATGCGGTGTTGTTCCTGGCCTCCGACGAAGCCCGCTACATCACCGGCGTCACCCTTCCCGTCGACGCCGGCAGCCTTCTGAAATAGGGGATTTCACGTGACGACCACCAGTGACACCGAGGTTTACTACGACCCCTACGACGTCGAGATCGTCGCGCGGCCGTATCCGACCTATGCGCGACTGCGCGAAGAGGCGCCGCTGTATTACAACGAGCGCTATGACTTCTGGGCGCTGTCCCGCTACGTCGATGTCGAGAAATCGCTGAACAACTGGGAGACCTTCTCGAATCAGCGCAGCGACATCCTCGAGTTGGTGAAGTCGGATTTCGACATGCCGAAGGGCGTGATGATGTTCGAGGATCCGCCGATCCACACGATGCTGCGCGGGTTGATGTCGCGGGTGTTCACGCCGCGGCGAATGGCTGAGATCGAGGATCAGATCCGCAACTACTGCATCAATTGCCTTGACCCGCTGGTAGGTTCGGACAGCTTCGACATCGTCGCAGAACTTGCCGCGATGATGCCGATGCGGGTCATCGGCATGCTCTTGGGCATCCCGGAATCCGATCAGGTCGGCTTCCGCGACCGCGATGACGCCAACCTGCGCACCAAACCCGGTGCGCCGATGAAGGTCGCCAAGGCCGACGCGATCGCCGACGGCCGGATGTACGCCGACTACGTCGAGTGGCGTTCGAACAATCCGTCCGACGATCTGATGACGGCCCTGCTCAACGTCGAGTTCACCGACGAAGAGGGGGTGACCCGCAAGCTGCATCGCAAGGAGGTGCTGCACTACACGCAGGTCGTCGCGGGCGCGGGCAACGAGACGACGGGCAGGCTCATCGGCTGGCTCGCCAAGGTGCTGGCCGAGCATCCGGATCAGCGCCGCGAAATCGAGCACGACCGCTCACTGCTGGTCCCCGCGATCGACGAGACGCTGCGTTTCGAGCCGACGGGGCCACACGTAGCCCGTTACATGGCAAGAGATTTCGAGGCCTACGGGCAGACCGTGCCCGCGGGAGCCGCGATGCTGTTGCTCTTCGGGGCGGCCAATCGCGATCCGGAGCGCTACGAAGACCCCGACACGTTCAACATCCACCGCAGCGGCTCGCACCTGACGTTCGGCAAGGGTCTGCACTACTGCCTCGGCGCGAACCTGGCCCGGCTCGAGGGACGGGTCGCGCTCGACGAGTTGCTCAACCGGTGGCCCGAGTGGGACATCGACTACGAAAGCGCGCAGCTGGCACCGACATCGACCGTGCGCGGCTGGGAGAAGCTGCAAATCGTCGTTGGCTGATCGGACCACCCCCCGGTTTGAAATGTCCGGATATGGGGCAGGCTGGTGCGCATGAACAAGATCATTCTTCGCTCGATGGTCACGGCCGCCGCTGCCGCCCCGATCGCCGCGGTCTCGATCGCGATGGCGGCAAGTGGTTCGGCGCAGCCCATCAACTGCCCGCCCAACCAGTACTGGGATCCGGGCTCCAACACATGCAAGAACGCCGTGCCGCTGGCTTGCGCGCCCGGGCAGTACTGGAACCCGATCACCAACCTCTGCCGTCCGCTCGGCCAGTACTAAGTCGCTGTCTAGGCGCGGGAGTAGCGGGTGCCGCGCGCTTCGCGGACCCAGAGCTCGCCGTCGCCGGCGGTCGGACCCTGGGCGGCGAGTTCGCGTTTGAGCACCTTGTGGGTCGCGGTCGTCGGCAGGGCCTTCGCGATCCGCACGTACCGCGGCCATCCCTTCGGCGAAAGGTCTGACTGCGCGGCCAGAAACGCCTCGAAATCCTCAGGAGTCAGGGCGGCGCCGTCGTTGAGCACGATCGCCGCCATGATCTGGTCGCCGACGTTCTCGTCGGGCACCGCATAGATGGCAACCAGGTTGATGTCGGGCAGCCGAATGAGGATGCGCTCGATCGGCGCGGCCGCCATGTTCTCACCGTCGACGCGCAGCCAGTCGCCGCTGCGCCCCGCCAGATAGATCCAGCCCTCAGCGTCCTTGTACGCCAGATCACCCGACCAGTACATGCCGTGTTTCATACGCTCGGCGGTCGCGTCGTCGGCGTTGTAGTAGCCGGTGAAGAAGCCCTGTCCATCGGTGTTGACGAGTTCACCGATCGCCTCGTCGGCGTTGATCAACGCGCCGTCGGAATCGAACTGCGCCGCCGGACATTCGGTGACGGTTTCGGCGTTGTAGATCGCCACCCCCGGAAACCCTTTGCCCAGTGAGCCTTTCGGTGTGCCCTCTTCGCGGGTGATGATCACGGCGTTCTCGGTGGAACCGAAGCCGTCCCACACCGTGCACCCGAAACGCTGCTGGAACGCTTCGATGTCTCGGTCGCTGGCCTCGTTGCCGAACGCGATCCGCAACGTCGTGTCCGCGTCGCCGGGTTGTTCGGGGGTCGCGAGAATGTAGGCCAGCGGCTTGCCCACGTAGTTCATGTAGGTGGCGCCGTAGCGGCGGATGTCGTCGACGAAGTTCGATGCCGAGAACTTCGCGGGCGCCATCGCGGCACCCTTGGCGATCGCCACACCCCAGCCCGCGACCAATGCGTTGGAATGGAACAGGGGCATCGACAGGTAACACGTATCTTCTTCGTAGACCTCGAACTTCTCGACGAGAGCCTGACCCGACATCAGCACCATGAAGTGTGACACCCGTACCGGTTTCGGGTTGCCGCTCGTTCCCGAGGTGAAGATCAGCATGTAGGTGTCCATCGGCTCGACCTCGCGGAAAGGCGCGAGGTCGCCCGCGGTCTCGAGCATGCGCGCCCAGTCGTCGGTCGACGTGTCCAGCACCTGCACGCCGTCGAGGTCCACACCGTCGAGCAGCGGCCGATGTTCGGCATCGGTCACGACGATCTGGCAGTCGGCCCGCTGGATATCGGCGGCCAGGGCGTCGCCGCGCCGCGTCGAGTTGATCCCGCACAGCACATAACCGCCGAGCCCCGCCGCGGCCATCTGATTCAGAAACTCCGGGCTGTTACTCATCAAGACGCCGACGTGCAGCGGGCGGTCGTGATCGGCGATCGCGAGCAGCGCGGCGGCGCGGGCAGAGGCGTCGCTCAGATGCTCACGCCATGTCCACGTGCGGTCGCCGTACTTCACCGCGACGGATTCAGACGTGGCGCGCTCGCGCAGCAATTGCTGGATGGTCTCGCTTGGCATGCACGTAGTTCTAGCACCCAAGTGATGTCGCGAGAATGTGGTGGCCGACGCGAAGGCGTTCCCCGGCGGCTGCTAATCATTTAGCCGTCCGGCCCTTCTCGCTATTTTTGCTAAGATACGACAACTGGCCGCCGCGGCGTGATGGGGTGAGCGCATGACTGACGTGGAGTGGACTCCGCTCCCGGTGCCATGGGCCGTGCGCAGCGTGGACCGCATCCCGAAACAGCGCTACTACGACCAGGACTTCTACGCGCTGGAGACCGAGTTGCTCTGGCCGCGGGTCTGGCAGATGGCGTGCCGCCTCGAGGAGATCCCCAAACCGGGCGACTTCGTGGAGTACGAGATCCTCGACCAGTCGATCATCGTGGTTCGCGTCGACGACAGCACCGTGCGCGCCTATTACAACGCCTGCCGCCACCGCGGGATGAAGCTGGTCGAGGGCAGCGGTTCGCGACGCAGCTTTGTCTGCCCGTTCCACGGGTGGTGCTGGGGACTGGACGGCAAGAACACCTTCGTGTTGCGCTCCGAGATGTTCGACGACGCCAACCTCGACTACGGTGATATCGGCCTCACGCCGGTGCGCTGCGAGCTGTGGGGCGGATGCGCGTGGATCAACCTCGACGACGACGCGGCACCGCTGCGCGACTGCATCGAACCGTTCGGCTCCCGCCACGACGAGTTCAAGGTGGAGTCGCTGCGCACCGAGTGGTGGAAATCGTGTCTGCTGCCGGTCAATTGGAAGCTGGCCACCGCTGCCTTCATGGAGGGCTACCACGTCCCGCAGACCCATCCGCAGCTGTTGCCGTCGGCGTACCGTCCGGATTCGTCGTCAGTGCACCCGGTCGTGCAGGCGAGCCTGTACTTCATGCGGACGCTCGGGTCCGGTATGGGCGGTATGACGCACGAGAACGACATCCGGATCGCCGAAGGGCTGCAACACATGTCGCTGCCGGACGATCCCGCCGAGGCGATGGCGACCTGGCGCGCGACGGTCAACGACGCGGTCACCGCCTGGCACCGGGCCCGCGACTGCGACTTTCCCGACCTCAACGATCTCGATAGACGCCGCGCGATCGACCCGATCGGGTTCTGCTTCCCGCACTACTTCATCCTCCCGCAGTACAGCAGCGCGTCGTCATATCGCATCCGTCCACTGGGGCCGGAGGAGACGCTGTTCGAGGTGTGGTCGCTCACCCGTTATCCCAATGATCGCTCGCCAGGTAGACCCACCGCACCCGAGCCGCTGGCCCCCGACGACCCGAGCTGGCCGACGATCCCGGCGCAGGACTTCTCCAATCTGCCCCGCCAGCAGAAGGGTCTGCACGCCAAGGGTTTCGAGTACATGCGGCTGTCCAACCAGATCGAGGGCCTGATCTCGAACTTCGAGCGGGTCATCGACGGCTTCCTCGCCGGCCTCCCGTACGACCAGTTGGTGCCGGCGATCCAGCGCACCAATACGACGATCGACGTGCCCGTCGCCGACCTCGGGCTGTCGGAGAAGGTTCGCGCATGGTGAATTGGGACGCGTCCGTCGACCTTTTGATTGCGGGGAGTGGCGGTGGCGGGATGGTCGCTGCCCTGGCCGCTCTCGATGCGGGGATCGAACCGCTGGTCGTCGAAAAGCAGAGCCTCATTGGTGGATCGACCGGAATGTCGGGCGGCATGGTGTGGTTGCCGGACAACCCGCTGATGCGCGCCGGCGGCATCCCGGATTCCCACGAGGACGGCCTGGCCTATTTCGACGACGTGGTCGGTGATATCGGTGAAGCATCGTCGGTCGCCCGCCGTGAGACATTTTTGACCGCCGGTAACGCGATGATCAATCTGCTTGTCGACAACGGTGTTCGGCTCGTGCGGTGTCCCGGGTGGAGCGACTATTACCCGAACCACAAGGGCGGCAACGCAGCCGGCCGATCGGTCGAGGGCATTCCGTACGATGCCGCGGCGCTTGGGGACTGGAGTGACAAGGTCCAGCCGTCGATGGCCAAGAACTA